>Ga0315274_10010668_pt1 | contig 13235 bp, 12 predicted proteins | sample YL17G02_20_MG_FD_203700 | JGI IMG/M metagenome (GOLD analysis project Ga0315274, IMG submission 203700) | Sediment microbial communities from Yellowstone Lake, YNP, Wyoming, USA - YL17G02_20 | ecosystem: Environmental > Aquatic > Freshwater > Lake > Sediment | place: USA: Wyoming | collected... | reverse complement strand
GTGCACATCAGCCGACCTTCGGCAGGTCCTTCTCGGCCCTCAGGATCTCCTTCTCGGGGTACTCGAAATCCTCGAGCTTTCCGGCATTATACTGCTCGTAGGCGGCCATATCGAAATGACCGTGGCCGGAGAGGTTGAAGAGGATGACCTTCTTCTCCCCGGTCTCCTTGCACTTCTTCGCCGCGCGAATCGCCGACGCGATGGCGTGCGCCGACTCGGGAGCGGGGATGATCCCCTCCGTCCGGGCGAAGAGCAGCGCCGCCTCGAACGTCTCCCTCTGCTTCAGCGCCTCGGCCCTGATGAGCCCCTTCGCGTTGAGCAGCGACACGATGGGCGCCGCCCCATGGTACCGCAGGCCTCCCGCGTGGACGGACGGGGGAATGAAGCCGTGCCCGAGGGTGTACATCTTCGCGAGGGGGATCAGCTTCCCCGCGTCGCCGAAGTCGTACGCGTATATCCCCTTGCTGAGAGAAGGGCAGGCCAGCGGCTCGGAGGCGATGAACTCGATCTTCCTTTTGCCGGAGATCTTGTCCTCCATGAAAGGGAGCGAGATGCCGCCGAAGTTGCTCCCGCCGCCGTGGCAGGCGATGACCACGTCGGGCATGAGGCCGAGCTCCTCCAGGACCGCCCGCGCCTCCAGGCCGATGACGGTCTGGTGCATGAGCACGTGGTTGAGCACGGACCCCAGGGAATACTTCGTCGTTCCGCCGGAGGTGGCGGCGATCTCCACCGCCTCGCTTATGGCGATGCCGAGAGAGCCGGGGTAGTTCCTCTTGTCCTCGAGCATCTTCTTCCCAATCTGCGTCTCCTTCGAGGGGCTGGGGTGCACCTTCGCCCCGTAGGTCTCCATCATGATCTTCCGGTAGGGCTTCTGCTCGTAGGAGGCGCGGACCATGAAGATGTTGATGTCGACGTTGAAGTGCGCGCCCGCGAAGGCGAGAGCGCTGCCCCACTGGCCGGCGCCCGTCTCCGTGGCCAGCTTCTTCACCCCTTCCTTCTGGTTGTAGTACACCTGCGGGATGGCGGTGTTGGGCTTGTGGCTGCCTGTGGGGGTCACGCTTTCGTTCTTGAAGAAGATCATCGCGGGCGTGCCGAGCACCTCCTCCAGGAACTTCGCCCTGATGAGGGGCGTGGGACGGAAGAGGGAATAGACCTTGAGCACCTCGTCGGGGATGACGATCTCCCTCTCCTGGGACACTTCCTGCTCCAGGAGTCCCATCGGGAACAGCGGCGTGAAAGCCTCCAGGGGAACGGGCTTGCCGTCCGCCGGGTTGAGCATCGGGGGGATCGGCTCGGGGAGAGAGGGCTGGATGTTGAGCCACTTTTTCGGGATCTCCCTGGTGGGAAGCTGGAAAATCCTGTTGTCTGTCATGGAACGCTCCTTTCGGACGATTTCCGCCTTTTCGGCGGCCCGCCCCGACGGGGCGGGAAAATAAAAACCCGGGCTCTCGCCCGGGTTTCCGCGCATAAAAAAACCGCGGGCGGTTCCTCTCTCGCTCAGGGGAGGGAAACCGCCTGCGGTCTCCGGTGATCTGACTTTCTCAGGTCAGGCGGACCGCGGTTTCCTCCCCGTGATCCACCACCACCCGTGCCGCGTGGTCGCCGCGCTCATCGAATATCCGTCAGTCATGATGGGCATATAGAGACACGCCGCAGCGCCGATGTCAAGTACCCCCTGCCTCTTTTTTTTCAGAAGCTCACCAGCTCCACCTCGAATACGAGGAAGGAGTTCGGGGGGATGGCTCCCGGATAGCCCTGCTCCCCGTACGCGAGCTCCGGCGGGATCACGAGCAGACGCTTCTCGCCCTTCTTCATCGAGAGAAGCGCTTCGTTCCATCCCTGGATCACCTGGCCGATCTTGAACGTCACGGGGGAGCCGGCCTGCGATGAGTCGAAAACCTTCCCGTCGAGGAATTTGCCGGTGTAGTTCACGGTGACGGCGGCGCCCTGCGCGGGACTCGCGCCGCTTCCCTTCTTCGTCACGCGGTACATCAAGCCGGACTTCGTGACCGTGAGGTCCGGCCACTGCTTCGCGATCAGCGCGAGGCTGGATTCCCGGGCTGCCGCCCTCGCCTTCGCGACGAGCCCGTCGAACCCCGCCTGGGTTGCGGCGAACGCCTTGGCCGCCGCGCCGACGCGGAGGATCTTGACAGCCTTCATCCTGTCGCCCTGCTGGATCTTCTTGACCGCCTCCAGGCCCCTCACCACCCGGCCGAACACGTTGTACCCCCCGTCGAGGTGCGGGGCTGCCGAGAGGGTGATGAAGAACTGGCTGCCGTTGGTGTCGGGCCCTGCGTTTGCCATCGAGAGAACCCCGGCAGCGTCGTGTTTCAGGTCCTGGCGCGTCTCGTTGGGGAACACGTACCCTGGGCCGCCGGAGCCGTCGCCCTTCGGGTCTCCCCCCTGGATGACGAAGTCCTTGACCACCCGGTGGAACGAGAGCCCATCGTAGAAGCGCTTCCCTCCGACGCCATTGGCTTTCAACGTCCCCTCCGCGAGGCCGACGAAGTTGGACACGGTCATCGGCGCTTTCTGGTACTCGAGCATGCAGACGATCGTCCCGCGATCCGTGGCGATCTCGGCATACAGCCCGTCGGGGAGTTGGTCCGCCGCGAAGAGCGGGAGAGATGCGATCACGAGGAACGCGGGAAAGGGGATGAATCGGCGCACGGGGTCCTCCGTCAGGCACTTGCGTGCCACGGAAGGGGCGCTCCTGTCAAGGCCGAATCGCGTCCCTTGACTTCCTCCCCCGGCGCCCGTAGATTTCCGCCGTGGACAGGACCTCCAGGCCGAAAATCCACTACCTGAACGGCGCGCGGTTCCGCCGGGCGCTCATCGCGGGCGCGAAGCAGGTCATGGAGAACCGCGGCACGCTCAACGCGATCAACGTGTTCCCCGTGGCCGACGGGGACACGGGGACGAACATGGCGGGCACGCTCGGATACGTGGTGGAAGGGATCGTCCCGCTCAAGGAGCGCGCATTCGACCGCATGCTCCGCGCCGTCGCCGACCTCGCGCTCTCGGGCGCCCGGGGGTGCAGCGGGACCATCCTCGCGCAGTTCCTCCACGGGCTCGCGGAGGAGATTTCCGACGCCGTGCGCGTGACCACCCGGTCCTTCGGGCTGGGCGTGCAGAAAGCCGTCGTCTACCCGTGGGAAGCGGTCTCGGAGCCCCGTGAGGGAACCATCCTCACGGTGCTGCGCGAATGGGGCGCCGCCATCTACGAGTGGAGCACGCGCACCGACGACTTCGTGGAGCTGCTCGGCCACGCCTACCATGCGGCGCGGAAATCCCTCGAGAGGACCAGGGACACGCTCGCGGTGCTCAAGATGGCCGGCGTGGTCGACGCCGGAGCCCAGGGGCTCGTGCACATGCTCGGCGGCATCACCGGCTTCATCACCACGGGCAGGATTCGCGAGCTCGACCGGCACGCCGCGTCCTCCGCGCTCGAGCCGGAGGTGCCCAGCGAGGTCGTCGAGAATCCCTCTTTCCGGTACTGCACCCAGTTCGCGGTCGAGGGGACGGCGATCGGCATCCCCGCGCTGCGGGAAGAGCTGGCCGGGCTCGGCGACTCGCTGATCGTCGCGGGGTCCTCCAGGAAGGCCAGGGTCCACATCCACTCCAATGCGCCCTCGCAGGTCTTCCGCCGGGTCGACAGGCACGGAACGGTGACCAGCCAGCGCGTCGAGGACATGGAGGCGCAGTTCCGGGCCGCGCACACGCCGCACCGGGACATCGCGCTCGTCGTCGACTCCTCCTGCGACCTTCCGGCGGACGTCTGGGAAAGGCACATCATCCACCTGGTCCCCTGCCTCCTGCTCTTCGACGGGAAGACCTACCTCGACAAGCTCACGATCACCCCCGAGATGCTCTTCGCCCTGGTGCGGGAGACCCGGCATGGGTACCCCACCACCTCGCAGCCGGCGCCGGCAGATTTCCGCGGGCGCTACGAGTTCCTGCTCAGGCACTACCGGTCGGTGATCTCCCTCTCGATGCCCGCGAGCATCAGCGGCACCTACGATTCGGCCAGGACAGGGGCGAGGCTGGCCGGTGGCCATGTCGAGGTCATCGACACGAAGACGACCTCCATCGGCCTTGGGCTCATCGCGCGCAGGGCGGCAGAGGCGGTCGAGCGGGGGGCCTCCCGGGAGGAGGTCATCTCCCTGGTCCACGAGCTCATTCCGCGCGTGCGCATCCACCTCGCGGTCTCCTCGCTCGACAGCCTCATCCGCAGCGGACGGGTCGGACGCATGAAGGGGCTCGCGGCGAACCTGATGGGCCTCACGCCGCTGATCCTGCTCGCCGCGGAAACCGAGGGAAAACCCGTGCAGGGGGCGACCGTGCGCGGGGTCAGGAACGGCCGGCGGAAAATCCTGCAGATCCTCCGGGAGGAGATCGACCCCCGGCTTCCCGCGGAGTTCGCGATCGCGCACGCGAACGCCTACGACGACGCGGCGTGGTTCAAGGCGATGCTCGAGGAAAACTTCACACTCGCGCGCGAGCCCTTCATCGTGGAGGCCACCTCGGTGCTCGCCGTCCATATCGGAGAGGGCGCCGTCGGAGTCGCCTCTCTCCTGCCCGGACCCTGACGGTGCTGCAGGTCGCGCTGATCGTCGCCCTCTCCTATCTCGCGGGCTCCATCCCGACCAGCATCATCGTGGGAAAGCTCTTCTTCGGGAAGGACCCGCGCAGCCTCGGCTCCGGGAACGCGGGGGGAACCAACGCGTTCCGCATCTTCGGGTGGAAGGGCGGCGTGCCGACCGTCATCGTTGACGTGGGAAAGGGCGTCGTTGCCACGCTCCTCGTTTCGCGCCTGCCCGCGCCTCCGTCCCTGCCTCACGAGCTCGTGCAGATCCTCGCCGGCTGCGCGGCGGTGATCGGCCACATCTGGACCGTGTTCGCGGGGTTCCGCGGGGGCAAGGGCGTCGGTACGGCGGCGGGGATGGTGGCGAGCCTCTACCCCGTCGCCCTGCTCGTGAGCCTCGGCATCTTCGGCGTGACGCTGCTCGCCGGCGGGATCGTCTCGGTGGCCTCCCTCACCGCGGCCTTGCTGTTCCCGCTCGTTCTCCTCGCCCTGGATGCCATGGGAGTCGTGCATGTCTCGGCCATCCTGTTCTGGTTCTCCCTCCCCCTGGTCGCGCTGATCTTTTTCACGCACCGGGCGAACATCCGGAGGCTGGTCCAGGGCACGGAGAACCGGTTCCCGAGGCTCATGATCTTCTCCCGGGCCTTCAAACGCCTGCGGGGAAACCGGTCCCGCTGAGCAAGAGCCATGCCGCACTCCCGGCTCAAGGCCCCACATCGGCTTCGGCCGGGTCGTCAGGCCGGGGCACGACCCGCCACTCCTCCTCTTCCCTGTAGGCGTCCGCGATCTTCTCAAGCGGCATCTTGATGTACTTCCCCTGCCCCTCGACCGCGACGCTCCCGTCCTCCAGCCGGATCTCTCCGGTCCCCTCGAAGATCCGCGAGCCCTCCTTCACGATCCTGCCGACGACCTTCACGGGGCGATCGACGGGCACGGGCTTCCTCAGCCGCATCGTGAACTCCACGGTCACTCCCCAGGTCTCCCCCTTCGAGCTGATCATGATCGCGCGGCCGATCGTCTCATCAAGGATCGTCGCGGCGAGGCCGCCGTGGAGCCTGCCGGGGTAGCCCTGGTGCTCCGCGCGCGGGGCGAACACGGCGAGGATTTCCCCGCCGTCCAGCTCGTAGAACGAGGCGCGCAGGCCCGCGGTGTTCCGCAGGCCGCACACGAAGCACATCGCCGAGTTCGGCTGCTTTCCGGTGATCTTCCGCCTCATGGCATCTGGCTCCCCAGAACGAGCTGCGAAGCCTCGAGGTACGCGGGGCCGAGACCGCTCAGCGCATCGGCCACGTCGCGCTCGTCGCCGTCCACGCCGAGGGCCGCGAACCCCTTCTCCCCGCGCGCGCCGAGCTGCAGGTCGACGACGTTCACCTCCCTCGAGGCGAGCGCCGAGAGAAGGATGAGGAGCACCCCCGGCCTGTTCGCGTGCACCGTGACGATCATGTGCCGGGAGACGGGGATGGGGAGCCAGACCCCGTCGACTTCGAGGAGGTAGGCGGGGGCCGGCTTCAGGGGAGGCAGGTGCATCCGGACCTCCGGCTCGATGCTCATGAACCTGTCCGCGGCGGTGCCGAGCACGAACGCCACCGCCTCCCGGATCCGCTCCCTCGGACCCTCGAGGGTCAGGTAGGCCGCCGCCGTGCCGTCCTCCTGGGAGTGCAGCCACGCCGTCTCCACGTTGATCTCCTCGGAGGCGAGCGTGTTGAGGAGGATCGCGAGCGTACCGGGGATGTCCCGGTGCCGGGAGACGAGGCACTCGATCTCCCCTCCCCCGAACTCCGGCATCCTGTCCGTGATCGTCACCGAGCGTTCCTCCTTGGTCACGCGCAGGGCATGGAAGGCGCCCAGGGACGAGGACTCGGGGAACACCTTTCTCAGCGCGCGGAAATCGCCCCCGAAGGAAAGGCGGGGAATCTCCAGCCGTTTCTCTCGAGCGAACCACCGGTTCAGGATCTCCATGCCGAGGTTGAGGATGCGGAAGCTTCCCTCGCCCCTTCCCGTAATGGACCGCTTCTCCGGGATGCCCCGCGAGAAGGACACGTAGTAGCGGTATCCCGCCTCCTGGACAGCGGCGAGTCCCTCCGCAGAGTCCTTCCCGAGGTCCTCCGCGTTGTGGCTGTCGGTGCCTATCGCCGCGGCGATGCCCAACGCGCGCGCGCGCGAAAGGATCCCCGGGTGGGGGTAGATCCCCACCCCCTTTCGGATACCGGAAAGGTTCACGTCGAGCGCGAGGTTGCGCTCCGCGATCATCTCCAATAGAGTGTGGAGCCGGCGCGCGGCCTCGTCGTCCGCGGCGTCGAAATCCTCGAGGCACCGGGGCAGGGGAGCGTACAGCTTGGGCAGGTCGAGGTGGCCGACCGCCGAGATCATCTTCCAGCTCGCGTCGACCATCTCGATCAGCTCGTCGAAGTACGCGGCCCAGAAGGGCTCGATCCCCCCGCGGATGCTGATGAGCTCGGCCGTCTCCGCGGCCGAGCCGTCGTACGGGATGCCCTCCGGCGAGAAGTGCACGGAGCACATCACGAAGTCCACCCCCCTGGCCTGGAACAGCTTCGCGCGGTTCCACTGCAGGCCCAGCCCGGTCCCCAGCCACTCCAGCTCGACCCCGCAGCGGATCTCTATCCTGCCCCCGAACCTCTCCCGCAGCGCGCGGAGGCGTCCGGTGAACGAGAAATACGAGGCCTCCCCGCGGATGAACTTCACGTCGGTGGCCCGCTCGCTCGCGTAGCGGAAGCGCGTGAGCCGGGGCGTGTGGATGACGAGGGTGACGGCGGGGAACGCGAGTGAGATCGCTCGCTCGACGAGCGCGTCGAGGTCGTCGATCCCGTGCTTGACGTGATCCGTTCCCGTTCCGACGTGGATGCCGTGGGTCTCCCAGATGAACGGCTGCCGCTGCATGGCGGGCAGTATAGCGGAATCTCCGAAGCTTGAAAGCGTTCCCTCATTGTTCTATCTTCCTCCCATGGACAGACGCGAGGTGATGGGCAGGGTCACGGCGATCATCGATGCCCACGGCACAGGCCTCCTGGCCACCGTGGACGAGGACGGCAGCCCGCGCGTCCGCTGGCTCACCCCGGCGGTGCTCCGGGAAAGGCCCGGGGCCGTCTATGCGATCACGGCCCCGCACTTCGCCAAGGTCGCCCAGGTGCGGGCCCACCCGCGCGTCGAATGGATGTTCCAGACCCCCACGCTCGACGAGGTGATCAGCCTCCGCGGCCTCATCAACGTCGTGGAGAACCCGTCCCTCCGCGCGGAGGTTCTCGAGTCACTCGGCCAGCGGCTGCAGACCTTCTGGAAGCTCGCGCACGACGCGCGCGACCTCGTGGTGCTGGAGACCGTCGTCGAGGAGGCGACCCGCTTCCTCCCGATGGCCGGCAGGAAAGACGTCGTCCGGTTCTGACGGGGGAGGGACACGCGGCATGGCGGATCCAGGGAACGCGCCCGGCGGCGCGCAGTTCGAGACCGAGCTCCTGCGGCGGATGCTCCTTATACGGCGCTTCGAGGAGAAGGCCGCCCAGATGTACGGCGTGAAGAAGATCGGCGGGTTCTGCCACCTCTACATCGGGCAGGAGGCGGCGGCTGTCGGCGCGATCGCCGCGATCGACCTCGCGAAGGACTACGTGGTCGCCGCCTACCGCGACCACGGGTATGCCCTGGCCGTCGGCATGGACCCGCGGGGCCTGATGGCGGAGCTCTTCGGCAAGGCGACCGGTGTCTCCAAGGGGAAGGGCGGCTCGATGCACTTCTTCGACGCGGGGAGGCATTTCTTCGGCGGCAACGGGATCGTCGGGGCCCAGATCCCCGTGGCCACGGGCGTGGCGCTGAAGTGCCGCTACCGCAGGGACGGCGGGGTCGTGCTGTGCTGGTTCGGCGACGGCGCCATCCACCAGGGCTCCTTCCACGAGAGCCTCAACATGGCGAGGATCTGGAACCTGCCGATCATCTACATCTGCGAGAACAACCATTACGGCATGGGGACCGACTTCAGGAGGGTCTCCTCGGTCACGGACTTCGTGGTCATGGGAAACTCCTACGGGATCCCCGGCCTGCGGGTGAACGGCATGGACGTTCTGGAGGTGCACCGCGAAGTGTCGAAGGCAGCCGCGCGCGCCCGCGCGGAATCGACGCCGCTCTTCATCGAGATCCTCACGTACCGCTACCGCGGGCACTCGATGAGCGACCCCGCGAAGTACCGGAGCCCCGAGGAGCTCGAGTCCTACAAGAAGCAGGACCCCATTCTGATCCTGAAGTCCCGGATGATCGATTCCGGCGCCCTCACGGAAGAGCAGTACGCGGCGATGGACGCCGCGCACAAGGCGGCGTGCGACGAGGCGGTGCGCTTCGCCGAGGAGAGCCCCGAGCCGGATCCGTCCGCGCTGTACGAGGACGTTCTCGCGTGAGCGCCATGACCGTCCGGGAGGCGCTGCGCGCCGCGATCGACGAGGAGATGGCGCGCGACGACTCGGTCATCCTGCTCGGAGAAGAGGTCGGCCAGTACAACGGCGCCTACAAGGTCAGCCAGGGCCTGCTCGAAAAATACGGGCCGGACAGGGTCATCGACACCCCGATCTCCGAGGAGGGATTTACCGGCATCGGCATCGGCGCGGCGCTCGCGGGCCTTCGGCCCATCGTGGAGTGGATGACGTACAACTTCTCCCTCCAGGCATTCGACCAGGTCATCAGCAACGCGGCGAAGATGCGCTACATGTCCGGCGGGCAGTTCGCCGTGCCGGTGGTCTTCCGCGGCCCCAACGGTCCCGCGGAGCACCTCGGGGCCCAGCACTCGCAGGCGCTGCAGTCGATCTACGCGCACTTCCCCGGACTCAAGGTGGTCGCGCCCTCCACGCCCGCGGACGCCAAGGGGCTCCTGAAATCCTCCATCCGGGACGACAACCCCGTCCTCTTCCTCGAGTCGGAGATGATGTACGGCTCGAAGGGCGAGGTCCCCGACGGCGAGCACCTTGTCCCGCTCGGGCTCGCCGAGGTCACCCGCGCGGGAAGGGACGTGACGATCGTCACCTTCTCCAAGACTGTGCGGATGGCCCTCGAGGCGGCGGAGGCGCTGGCGGCCCAGGGGGTGGAGGCCGAGGTCGTGGACCTGCGCACGCTCCGGCCCCTGGACGAACGGACGGTCTACGACTCGGTTTCCCGGACGCACCGGTGCGTCGTGGTCGACGAAGCCTGGCCCTTCGCGAGCGTGGGCTCCCACGTCGCGTGGCTGGTCTCGCGCAACTGCTTCGACGATCTCGATGCGGCGGTGGAGCTCGTGTGCGCCGAGGACGTCCCGATGCCGTACAACCATACCCTGGAGCTCGCCGCGCAGGCGTCCGCAGCGAAGATCGCGGAGGCGGCGAGGAGGGTGCTCTATGCCTGAGCGGGTCCTGATGATCGCCCTCTCGCCCACGATGGAGACGGGCACCCTCGCGCGGTGGCATAAAAAGGAAGGGGAGACAGTCGCGAGCGGGGACGTGCTCTGCGAGGTGGAGACCGACAAGGCCACCATGGACTACGAGTCCACGGCGGAGGGCACGCTCCTGAAGATCGTCCTGCCGGAGGGCGGCCAGGCGAAGGTGGGGGATACCATCGCCGTCGTGGGAAAGCCGGGAGAGGACATCTCGAGTTTCCTCGCCGGGGCGCAATCCGCCGTCACCCCGGCAGCGGCCGCGCGCACGCCCCCGCTGCCCGGCTCCGCGCAGCCCGCATCCGGTGCCCATAGGCTTCCGGCCGCCGCAGCTGCCGGCGGCAGGCAGAGGAGCTCTCCCCTCGCGCGGCGAATAGCCAGGGAAAGGGGGATAGAACTGCGCCTCGTCCGGGGGACCGGCCCGGGCGGCAGGGTAATCGTGCGGGACGTGGAGGAGGGAGCGGCCGGCCCGGCAGGGTTCCCCGCGAGGCAGGCAGCGGAAAAAGCGGCGTACCCCTCCTACACACCCGCCGAAGGCGACGAGGTCGTCCCCGTCTCCCGCATGCGGAGGATCATCGCGCAGCGGCTCGCCGAGTCCCTCTACTCGGCGCCCCACTACTATCTCACCGTCGCAATCGGCATGGACGCCCTCCTCGATGCGCGCGCCCGGCTGAACGCCCCGCGCGAGAAGAAGGTGTCGCTCAACGCCTTCCTGCTCGCCTTCGCCGGCCGCGCGCTCGCTCGTCACCCGCAGGTGAACTCCACGTGGAACGGGGACACGATGATCCGGCACCCAAAGGCGGACATCGGCCTTGCCGTTTCCCTTCCGGACGGTCTTGTCACGCCGGTTGTACGCGACTGCGGGCGCAAGGCCATTCCCGCCATCGACGCGGAGCTCTCCGATCTCGTGCAGAGGGCGCGCGACGGGAAGCTGCTGCCCGAGGAATACGCCGGGGCCACCTTCACGATCAGCAGCCTCGGGTCCGCGGGGATCGACGAGTTCACCGCTATCATCAACCCGCCCGGTTCCGCTATACTCGCCGTCGGCGCGATCAGGAAGGAACCCGTGGTGGACGAACGGGACGCGGTCGTCGTCCGCCAGCGGATGCGGGCGACGCTCTCCTGCGACCACCGGGCCGTCGACGGCGCTATCGGCGCCGCATTCCTCAGGGAGCTCGCGGACATGCTCGAGAACCCCCTCTTCGCGCTCGCCTGAAAGGATTGGAGGAAACGCAATGGCGGGATTCGATTTCGACGTGCTCATCATCGGCGCGGGCCCCGGCGGCTACGTCGCGGCGATACGCGCCTCCCAACTGGGACTGAAGGCCGCCGTCGTCGAGCGCGACAAGGTCGGCGGCGTGTGCCTCAACGTGGGCTGCATCCCCTCGAAGGCGCTCATCCACCAGGCGGAGCTCTTCCGATCGATCGGCGGGCTGCAGGAGATGGGACTCTCCGTAGACAGGAAGGGCTTCGACTACAGGACCGTGTTCGACAAGTCCCGCAAGGCGGCCGACGCGCTCTCCAAAGGCGTGCAGTTCCTTCTAAAGAAGAACAAGGTGGAGCTCATCGCGGGCGAAGCGGCGATCTCGGGGAGGAACGAGGTCACCCTGAAGGACGGGAAGAAGGCGACCGCGAAGAACATCGTGATCGCGACGGGATCGAGGCCGAGGGAGATCCCCAGCTTCACCTTCGACGAGGAACGGGTGCTGTCCTCGACGGGCGCCCTCATGCTGACGAAACTGCCGAAGAAGATCCTCATCCTGGGCGCGGGTGCGATCGGCGTCGAGTTCAGCCATATCATGAACGCCTTCGGCGTGCAGGTGCACCTCGTCGAGATGCTCGACCGCATCCTCCCCCTGGAGGACGCGGAGGCGGTCCAGGTGCTCGCGCGCAGCTTCCAGAAGCGCGGGATCGAGATGTCCACGTCAACGAAGGCCGTCTCGATGCAGAAGGGCAGCGCGGGGGTCGCCGTCGTGCTCGAGGACACGGCCGGCGCCCGCAAGACGGTCGAGGCGGACCAGATTCTCGTCGTGGTCGGGAGGGCGTCGAATACGGAGGCGATCGGCCTGGACAAGGTCGGCATCGCGACCGAGAAGGGGTTTGTCCCGGTGGGCGACTTCTTCCAGACCAAGGTTCCGGGGATCTACGCCATCGGCGACGTGGTGAACACGCCGCTGCTGGCGCACGTGGCTTCCAAGGAGGGCGAGATCGCCGCCGAGCACATGGCGGGCAAATCGCCCCCGCCCCGCATCGACCCCCTTTCCATTCCCGGGGCGGTGTACAGCGAGCCGCAGATCGCCAGCTTCGGCCTGCCGGAGTGGAAGGCCGTCGAGAAGAAGGTCGCCTTCGCCAAGGCGAGCTTCCCGTACCGCGGGGCGGGCAAGTCCGTGGCCATCGAGCAGCCGGAGGGTTTCGTGAAGGTCCTCTATGACCCGAAGACCCGAGAGATCCTCGGCGCGCACGCGGTCGGCGCCGATGCCACGGAACTGATCCACGAGCTCCTGCTCGCGAGGACCGCGGAGCTTCTGCCTGAGGACATCGCGACCATGATCCACGCGCACCCCACCCTCTCGGAGGCCGTCATGGAGGCCATGCGCGCCGTGGAGGGGTGGGCGATTCACGCATAGGGCCGGCGGTCCCCCCGAAGCCGGTCGCCGGGTCGAGGTGCGCCCCGGACCGCCCTCGGATGCAAAGGCCCCGCCGCGTGCATGACATCGTCGAACTCCTGGTGAGAGGAAACGATGAGATCGTGCCGGTCTTCCGCGAGCAGCGAGATGACGCGTTCGGCCACCCAGGGATCGTACTTCTCGGAGAAGTAGTCGACGGTTCGGCTCCGGTGAACATCGATGCGAAGCACACGGGCGTCATCGAGGGGATCACGGAGCGCAGGGACGCGCGGAGCGGAGCAGCCGCGGCCACCGGCTCGAGGAGCTCCGGGGCGTGAACGACCGGATCGCAAGCCTCTCGACTGGATCTTTCACGTCGGCACCCCCCTCAAGGCGCGCCGCTGTCGGGGGGAAGATCGAAGAGCAGCACGCCGGCAGCGGAGGCCGACGGGCTCCGCGCGATCGTCTCCACCGCGCCTCCTTCGAGCTGGATGACCGACGATTCCCCCTCCCAGGCGAGGTCGAGGAATGATCCGACGAGACAGGCAGTGACGCCGCAGCGCACCCCCGCCCCGGGGAGCCGGGCAGGCAACGCGCGCGCGAAGCCCCTTCTCTCTTCCTCGGTGAAGGGTGTTCCGTTCGC
>Ga0315274_10010667_pt1 | contig 13238 bp, 9 predicted proteins | sample YL17G02_20_MG_FD_203700 | JGI IMG/M metagenome (GOLD analysis project Ga0315274, IMG submission 203700) | Sediment microbial communities from Yellowstone Lake, YNP, Wyoming, USA - YL17G02_20 | ecosystem: Environmental > Aquatic > Freshwater > Lake > Sediment | place: USA: Wyoming | collected... | reverse complement strand
CATTTATCAGCTTGATGAGGGAATCGCCGGCACGCTGCATTTGATTCAACTATCCTACCTCCGCCCGGTCCTGCTCCTCCGAGCTGCCAGCATCCAGGGGCTCCTCCGGTTCTTTACCGTTGCCTTTCCGTGGCCTTTTTGTTGCCCTCATGCGGCGCCTACTTCATGGGCCTCCCGCCCTTGAGTTCCGCCTTCCGTGGCGGGAACAACTCCCCGCGCTTCCTCTCCAGCTTGTCCACGGCCTCGGTGAGGGCCTGGGCAGCCAGGTCCGCCAGAGTGAGGCCGGGCGTCCAGAAAACGGCGTTCTTTGCCCGCTCCATGACCTCTACCGGGAGATGGAACGTCATCCGCTCCTTGGTCGGCCTGGGCAGCTCCCGCGCCTCGGCTACCGCGGCGGGGGCCCGGGAAGGCGCGCGCGGGACCACGGCGTCCAGGGGATTCTCGCCAATCGTCTTTCGCTTGGCCATACTCTAACGGCTCCTTTCCTGTTTCACCACCTCTTGCGCCAGGGAGCGGTAGTCTTCCGCCCCGTGGCTGTTGGTGTCGTATTCGGTGATGGGCTGCCCGAAGGAGGGACACTCCGCCAGGCGGATGTTTTCCCGGATGACGGTCCGGTAGACGGACTTCCCGAACCTGTCCCGAAGCTGCTCTACCACTTCCTGGGCGTGGCGGGTCCGGCAGTCCACCCTACAGGCCAGGATGCCGGCCAGCTTCAAGAGAGGGTTTAGGCGCTCCTTGACCACGTTGACCGTCTGCAGGAGCTGGGCCAGGCCATTGAGAGCCAGAACGTGGGCCTCTACCGGGACGAGGATCTCCTGGGCCGCGGCCAGGGCGTTGACGGTGAGAATCCCCAGGGCGGGCGGGCAGTCCATGAGGATGTAATCCCATCCCCCGCTGGCCAGGCGCTCCGCTTTCCGGCGGAGAATCGTCTCGGCGCCCACCTCCCCGGCCAGGGCCTTTTCCACGCCCACCAGCCAGGTGGAGGACGCCACGATGGAGACCCCGGGCGCTTCCGTGCCCCGGATGAGAGCGGCTATGGTCCCCTTGTCCGTGAAGACCTCCAGCAGGCCGCGGCCCGCGTCCTTCACCCCGTACCAGTGGGAGGCGGAGGCTTGCGGATCCAGGTCCACCACGAGGATACGGCGCCCCTTCTCCCCCAGGGCGGCGGCCAGATTGACGGCCGTGGTGGTTTTCCCGCTCCCGCCCTTTTGGTTCACGATTGCCAGGCTCCTCATCGTCCGACCTTTCTGCCTATGTTGATTATATCATCATAGTCAACGTTTATTCCATAGATGTTTTGGATCCCTTAAACCACCCCGCGGTGGCGAAACCGGAGCATTCGGGGCCGCTCGTCCCGGCGTTCCCGTGGGCAGGATTCACCGGCCCGGGGGTGGAATCTGTAGGGATCATTGGATTACAAAGTACTAATGGTAAACGTTTATGTCAATAGCATAAAGGAAGTAACGCCGCGCGGGGCCGGTCGCTGGGGAGGCCCGGACCGTCATCGCGGCTTCTGGCGGTCCGGCCCGGCGCCCTCCACGGCTGCCCGGAACCGCTCGAAATCATTCGCCGCCGCCTGGGCGATTCCGAACAACCGGCCCAACAGCTCCTCGGCGGTGGCGAACTCCACTGTCAGCCGGCCGCCTTCCAGCCGGACGCCCTCGGGCCAGCGGGTGGGCGCCTGGCGCCAGGCCTCGGGGGGCGCCGGGATCCGGACCCGCGCGGCCGCGCGATACTTGCGCATCTTCTCCAGGACCTCGGTCAAGCGCTCCCTGCGCCGCTGCTCGAAGGCGAACTCCGGGCTGCCCTGGATGCTCTTGAGTCGCCGGAGGAGCTCGCGCCGCTCAACCAGGAAGGTGCGCCCCGCCTGGTAGCCGCCGAAGCTGTGAAGCACTTCGACGGCCCGCCGGCGCTTGAGGCCGAAGATGCGCTCGATCAGTGCACGGTCAACCACGGGCAGATCCAGGCTCGATAGCTCCTCGAGGATTTCTGGGATCCTCAACAGCCATTGAGGCTTGGGCGGCATAAGCGAAGGTCGGGCTCTTCCGGGCGTTGCCGCACAAATGTGCACCATGCCCGGAACTAGTCTACTGTAGCCCACCCGGCGCCGACAGGCGCCCCCCCCCGCGCGGGGGGGGGAAACCCTTGCTACCTGCTTCCGTCGCGTCTGAGGGCCTGCCAGGGCTACTGGCGGGCCATTCTACGCCCGGGCTGGAACGCCTCCTGGAGCAGTTCTACCTGAAGGCGCACGGGGCTGCCCCCAAGACCATCAACCGCCGCATTTCCTCACTGTCGAGTTTCTACAAGTACTTGGCCGGGGCGGCAGCCGAGTTGCGGTTGCCCCTCAAGGAATCTTAAGGCGTCCTCGACCGGGGCCGGGCTCCGGCCGGGGGCGTGCGCCACCGCCGCAAGTCGGTTCCGAGCGCCGGCGTCTCGAGGTAGGCGGTCAACAGAACGGTCGCGGCCTGGCTCAACGCCCCATCGGAAACCCGGAACTCGACCGCATGCTCTCCGGCCGCCGCGGGCGTCCAGCGGAACCACCCGCTTGACGCATCGAATTCAGCGCCGGGGGGAAGCGTGGAGGCGGAGAACACCAGAGAGTCCCCGTCCTCATCGTAAGCCGCCAGTTGCAGCTCCAGCGTGGATCCGACGCGGACCGTCTGATTACCGACGAACCCCAGCACCGGCGCCCGGTTGGGATGCGAGGCCGCGCTGGTAGGATCGGTCCCCAGCCGCCGCTCCTCCCCGTCGGAAACCCCGTCCCCGTCGGTGTCCCACACGTAGGGATGGGTCTCTCCGGGATCCAGGACGCCGTTGCCGTCCAGGTCCTCCTGGCTGGCGGTCAATCCGTCCCGATCGCTGTCTTCGGCCGGGATCGTAATCTCGAGGCCCGGCGCATAGACTCCCGGTTGAATCAACTGCGCCTGCAAGGTCTGCCCGCCGGCCAGCAGGCCGGACGTCACCGCCGACCACTCTCTGGTGCCCTCGTCGTACCGGTAAAGCCCCACACGCGCCATCGCGGCGGCGTCCACGCCATACTTGGCCAGCCGGGCCGGATCCAGCGGGAACTCCACGGCCAGCGGCGGCTGGAAATCCGTCAGCGGCGTCCCGTCGGTTGAGAGCACGGTCAGGTCCACCACGTTGCCTACCACCCTCAGGTAGTTCGAAGGGGCGCTTGCGAACAACGGCCCTGGGGGTGAAGATTTCCCGGCGATGCGGGAGGTGGTGTAGCGCCACTGCGCCGCGGTGACCACGCCCTGGGGGCTGGTCCCGGTAGCCTCCGGCCGGTCCGCCGAATAGGACAGAACCCGGATGGTTTTGCCCACGTGGTAGGGGGAGACGTTCAGCGTCGCCACGAGCTGCTTGGTTACGCGATCCGGGACTTCCAAGAGCGTCTGCTGGAACGGCGGCACGATGGCGGAAACGCTGGCCACCCGCCTCTGCCAGGCCTCTTCAATCCAGGGCCCCAGTCCCGCGAAGATCTCGTCACGGAGCAGGTCCGCCAGGGCCGGCATGGAGGCCTCCTCCGGATGGCCACGGTATTCGGCGGTCTTCCACTCGCGGCCCTGGGCGGCCACGGACCGGCTCACCTCCACCAGCTTCCGCTCGCGCAGCGTGATCAGGTGGAGGCCCAGGTCGAAGCTCCGGCCCGCGGCCGGAATCGAGATGCTCACGCCGGCATCCCCCGACACTCTCCGCGTGGAGGCCACGTCGCTGGTCACTTCGTAAGCGACCGCCTTGGTGGCGCCGAGTGCGGCGTTGCGCTCCGGCTCGATCTGCTCGGCGGTTTGCGCCAGGGTCCCCACCGTGAAGCTTTCCACCTGGGCCGGCGCCACCAGCCCCGCCAGGTGCGAGAGTGCGGCCACCGCCGGGATGCTCGAACACAGGGCCGCGGCAACGTCCGGCTGCGCGTAGCGATACCGCAGGGTCACCGTTTCCAGGCTCTGGTCCGTGTACGGTTCGAGGTCCAGCCGGTTCTGGGCGGCGGTGGCGCCCAAGAAGGTCTCAAAGGAGGCGGCCTCCAAGGAAGGCGACAACCTCAACTGGTGGCCGTACTCGAACGCACGCGCCCCGCTGAGCAGCGCGACGGCGGCGGATCCGAAACGGCCGGCATCTCCGAAATCGCCGACCGTCTCCCCATCGGCCCCGCCCGCCCATCGGATGCGACTCACGTAGTTCTGGACGCTGGACTCCGGCCCGAATTCCACCCCCGCCTGTTGCTCCAGCACCCCCGTCATCGTCCCCCCAAGCACCAGGCGCGGAGGGGAAGACGCGCTCCAGAGTCCGGGGTACCCTACGTCCGGGGAGAGCTTGCCCTCCAGGGTGGTCCCCGCCGTCCACTCCTTCCGGCTCGCCGGCATGGAGTGGGCGCCCCCGCTGAGTCCGTTGAGGGACTCCAGCGTTGCCAGCAGCATGACGCCGGCGACCGGCGAGAGGGGCACCCCGGCCAGGGAAAGCGATTCCAAGGTGAAGGCGGCGTGGACGAGTCGGGCCTCTTTTTCGGAGTCCCCTCCGTAGGAGACGGCCTGGCTGCCGGTGAACCCGTAGCTGCCGCCCGTGGAGGCGCCCACCGGAATCGAGCCCTCCTCCCGCGGGCCGGCTGGGAATTCGAAAGCCGGAGCTATTAGCCCCGCCCCCGAGGCGAGGGAGAAGCGCCGGCGGAGCGAGATTCCGCGGCCGGCGCGGTGGAGTTGGCGCCGGTCTTGCTCCAGCCGCATCCCGGCGCCGCCGGACAGGGGGCCGGAAAGCCGGGCCGCGGCCACGCTGGCGGTGATGTCCCCAGCCTGCCCGCAGGCGCCCAGGCAGCCGGTCGCCCCCGCCGCCAACTCGCCGAATACGTCCCAGGCATCGACGATCGGAGGGTCGCCGAGGGAGAGCGAAACCGCCGGCGGCGCCTCCACCAGCTCGTAGGGCTGGCCATCCAGCGTCACCGCGTCCGCCCCGATCCGGAAAGAGAACGAGCAGCCGGAGGAGCAAGACGTCAGGTTCAAGCCGTCCACCTCAGTTTTCACCACCAAATGCCCGGCTTCTTCCATCTGGAAAGCGAATGCTCCGGGCGAAGGACTGAACCCGACGGGAGTAATAGCCACACTCACCGTGGCCGCCGGCGCCGGAGTGCCGGCTTCGGTTTCCATCGCATAGTGCCAGTACAGCGTTTGTCCTGGGAAGGTGCTTACGTTGGGGGGCGTCCGGGCCTCGTCCAGCGCGCGGATACGGACCCGGTGGGCAGCGCCTTGCACGGAGATGACAATGCTTCCGCTCCTGGAACACAGCGCGGCCCCCGCGCGCGCCGTCATGGTCCAGGCGAAGGATCCGGGGGCGGTGTAGGCGTGCGTAGGGTTCTGTAGGGACGATCGGCCCCCGTCGCCGAAGGACCAGTCGTAGGAGACGCCTCCCGTGCAGCCCTGCGGGACGGCCGTGGCGGAGAAAGGAATCTGCTCCTCGGTGGAAGCCGAGGTGAGCGCGGTGGCCGAACAGGCGAGGGTGCAGGTGGTAGCGCCCGGGCCGACGACGTTCCGGACGCGGTCGTTCATAGTGTCGGCGATGAAGAGGTTGCCGGCGAAGTCCACCGCGATCCCAAAGGGGCTATTCAACCGCGCTGCGCTGGCAGGGGCTCCCTCCCCGCTGTAGCCTCTTCCCTCCGTACCTGCCACTGTCGAGATGTTCCCATTAGTAGAGCTGACCTTGCGGATGCGGCTGTTGCCCGTGTCGGCGATGAAGAGGTTGCCGGCGGAGTCCACCGCGAGGCCGAAGGGGTTGAGCAACCAAGCCGAGGCGGCAGGTCCCTCGTCCCCCTTGTAGCCCTTTTCCCCAGTGCCTGCCACCGTCGAGATGTTCCCATTAGTAGAGCTGACCTTGCGGATGCGGTGGTTGCCCGCGTCGGCGATGAACAGGTTGCCGGCAGAGTCCACCGCCACACGGGAGGGATATGACAGGAGGGCCGCAGTGGCAGGCCCTCCATCCCCGCCGGAGCCCGGTTTGCCCGCGCCCGCCACCGTCGAGATGTTCCCATTAGAGCTGACCTTGCGGATGCGGTGGTTGCCCGCGTCGGCGATGAACAGGTTGCCGGCAGAGTCCACCGCGACCCCCTCGGGGTAAGCCAGCAGGGCCGCGGTGGCAGGTCCTCCGTCCCCGTCGTAGCCGGTTTTATCGGAGCCCGCCACCGTCGAGATGTTCCCGTCGGGGCTGACCTTGCGGATGCGGTGATTGCTCGCGTCGCTGATGAAGAGATTGCCGGCGACGTCCAGCGCGGCACAACCAGGGTAGGCCAACAGGGCCGCGGTGGCAGGTCCCCCGTCCCCGCCGTAGCCGGTTTTATCGGAGCCCGCCACCGTCGTGATGGTTCCGTCAGGTCTGATCTTGCGGATGCGGTGGTTGCCCGTGTCGCTGATGAAGAGATTGCCGGCGGCATCCACTGCGACACAACAGGGAGACCGCAACTGGGCCGCGGTGGCAGGCCTTCCATCCCCGCCGTAGCCTTCTTGACCGGTACCCGCCACGGTGACTATCACGCCCGGGGTCTGAGCCAGGCCGTTCCCTGCGGTCCCTACGAGGATGGACCAGAGCACCAGCCAGGCCGAGCGCGAACCGAAGCGAATGGTCATCAGAACCTCTCCGCCAACCCCGTCGGCTCCTCCTGGGGTGACCATCGAGCCGGCCAGCGGGCGGCCTCACCGCGTATCCCTAGCTGCCCATCCTCATCCAGCCTGGAACTTCCATTATGGCAGCCTGGCCTCACTTTCCGCCCCCCAGCTCTTCGCTCGGGGCACGTTGCGTGCCACTACGGCCACCAGGAGATGGAGAGCCGACTGGACTTTGTATAGACTATGCGGTGGCATGAAGAAGGTCGTCTTTGTAGCCGGTGCCAGGCCGAACTTCATGAAGGTGGCACCCGTATTGGCCGCCCTGGGCCACAGGCCGGTTCCCTTTCACCCCTGTCTGGTGCACACCGGACAGCACTACGACGAGCAGATGTCGGGCGTTTTTTTCGAGCAGCTCGGGTTGCCGCCCCCGGAAGCGTATCTGAACGTTGGGGGAGGCACCCACGGTATGCAGACTGGCCGGATCATGGAGGCCTTCGAGCGCTACTTGCTGGAGTTGGCGGACCGGCCCGCCGGGGTGGTGGTGGTCGGAGACGTCAACTCAACCGTGGCCTGCTCTCTGGCCGCCGTAAAGCTCCAGATTCCCGTCACGCACCTGGAGGCCGGCTTGCGGTCGTTCGATCGCACCATGCCAGAAGAGATCAACCGGATCGTGACGGATGTCATCGCGGACCTCCTCCTGGTCAGCGAGCCTGCCGGGGAGACTAACCTCTTGCGCGAAGGCATCCCGGCAGGCAGAATCCGGTACATCGGCAACGTGATGATCGACACCCTGCTCCGGGAGTTGCCGGCGGCGCGGGCGTTGTGCGTGCCCCGCAAGTTTGGGCTGGAGGCTGGCGACTATGCGGTGGTCACGCTTCATCGGCCGAGCAACGTGGACGACCCAGAGCGCCTGTGTTCGTTGATGGCGTTGCTGTGGAACCTGGCCCGGCGCTTCCCGGTGGTTTTCCCCGCTCATCCGCGGACCCGCCAGCGGCTGGAGCAGTCCGGACTCGCCGAAGCCCAGCCGGTCGGCGCGGAGCTGCGGATCCTGGAGCCGCTCCCCTACCGCGAGATGCTGGGACTTCAAGCCGAGGCTCGGGTGGTGATCACCGACTCGGGCGGCATACAGGAGGAAACGACGTTTCTGGGCGTGCCCTGCCTGACGATGCGCCCCAACACGGAGCGGCCGATCACGGTGAGTGACGGCACCAATACACTGATCCCTGGCGATCCGGGCGAAGCGGAACGCTGGGTGCAAGAGATTCTGGCGGGCCGGTACAAGGCCGGGCGGCCGATCCCAGGCTGGGATGGACGGGCCGGGGAGCGAGCTTCAGATGTCCTGGTAGAGGCCTGGGGGGGCTGAAGCGCCGGACCGCGGCAGGCCGGATCAACTCCCGTGGCCCGGAGCCGGAATCCGTACGCGGTTCTTTTCTACCGTCCCCACCGAGCGGAGGTACGCCAGGGTGTCCGGATCATACCAGCGCAAGGCTCCGTAGCGCTCCGGGTGGGCGTTGAGTTCAAGGAACATCGATCCGCCCGGGCGCAGGCGCCCGAGCGCATCCTGGATGAAGAACCGCCACTCGGGCGCGCCCCACTCGTCGGGCTGCCGGTGGCGGTTGAAGCAAATCCAAAACGCCGTGATGAGGTCGTACTGGCCCTCCAGGGCCAGCGGCGCCATCCGCTCGATGGTCAGCGGCGAGGCCAAATGGCGGCATCCGAGCGCCTCGAGGATTTCCCCATAGACGCGCCGCTCGACGGGGGAGAAGCCTGACTCCGGCAGGTCCACCCCGCAACACTCATGCCCGAGGGCGCGCGCCACGGCCAGGAAATAGCCGGGGCCGCAGCCCAGATCCAGAATCCGCAGGCCGGTTTGGGCGTGGAGCCCCAGAGCGGCCGCGCGGTGCACGTTGAACGGCAGCCAGAAGCGGTGGTCGGCGTATTTGGCCGCGCTCACGGGGTCGGCGCGGTAGGCCGGCTGGAGCTCGCGCCGGAGGCGGTCGATCCGGTCCAGATCGGCAGTCCGGGCGATCAGGCTGGTGACCTTGAGCAGGGCGGGGGAACGATACCGCCGGAGCTGCCAGGAGAGCTTCTGGATCTCCACCCAGCGGGCCAGGGGACGCGGCAGCAGCGCCAGCAGAACTTCCCGCATGTGGGCTATTCTCGTACTACCTTTCCTGCTGGGACTGGAAGCCCCGCCCACTCCCGCCGCACGGCGGCCTCCAAGCCGAGGGCCAGGCCCGCCAGGATATAGAGGGGGCCCCCAAAGGTGATATTCAAGAACAGCCCATCGACCAGGACGATGACCAGTGCCACCTGTAGGTAAAGCGCCGCGTCGCGCACGAGCTGGTGTTGTGGCCCGCCGCCGGCGGCCGCGAGCTTGCGGGTCCGGGTCAGGCAGTGGTAGACGCTGCCGAGGAGCCAGAGGAACAGCACCAAGCCCGGGATACCGGTCTCGCTGGAGACCTGCGTGTACATGTTGTGGGTGCCGTGCCAGGCGCCCCTGTGGCCCTCGAGGCCGGACTTCTCTGCTTCGGCTTCCATGAACATTCCCGGCCCGACGCCTACCAGCGGATTTTTCAGCGTGATGAGGACGCTCTGCCAGAACAGGTAGCGCCGGGATTCCGCGGATTCCACTGCCACCCGCGCGCTGGTCTGCTCTTCTTCCGTTTGGGCGCTCGGGATTTCATCCAGTTCGAACCAGGTGGTCAGCCGTTGGAGCGCCGCTTGCGGCGCCGCGATCAGCAGGACAGCCCCCACCACGGCGCCTACTACCAGAAACTTCATCTTTTGCCTTGGGGCAATATGCCAGAACAGGAAGAGCATCCCGGCCACGAAGGCGATCAGGCCGCTGCGCGAAGCCGTCCGCAGCGCGCTCCACAGAATGAGAAGGCCCAAGTTGAGCGGCAGAATTTTCCCGATCCAGGAGGCATGCTTGGCCTGCAACCAGAGCAGCGGCAAGCCGGTCAGGATGTAGAGGCAGAAGAAATTGGGGTCCGCGAGCGTGCCGCCCGCTACATCCACCTCCAGCCGCCCGCCCGCCTCGGTGCCGACCAGGATCCCCATCAGGGCGGCTGCCCCCATGGCGAACCCGACGGTGTAACTCAGGCGGAGGCTGTCCCGAACGGACTGCACCAAGGCGGTCATGATCACCAGCACGAGCAGGGTCTTCAGAAAGGCGATGACCACTTGGGCGCTGCCGCCCCGCCACCGGCTGAACGGCGTGACGAACGCCAGCCAGCCCATGAAGATCACTACGAGCCATCCAGAACGCGTTTCCAGAACCGCCAGGAGGCGTCCGCTCAACAGTGCCGCCCCCAGCAGCGCCACGGCCAGCACCACCATGGGGCGCAGGCGTATCCCCATGAACTCGGGGAGGCGGCTGGCAAACAGGAAAACGTATAGCGCCGTCAAGTAGAAGGCGGCCCGCAGCAGCGAACTGGTGGCGGGCGGGGAACCCGCGTGGGAGGGGTGTGGCGGTTCGGCTGCCCCAGGGCTCCACGCCCGGCCTGACATGATCCCACGGTTTGGAGGCATGAATTCAGCCTCGGATCTGGGCAGCCAGCAGAGGCCCGCTGCTCAAGCCGTCTCGCGGCGTACTTCTCGAATGACCTGGGCCGGGTTGCCTACGGCTACCACGCCGGGAGGAAGCTCTTTGACGACCACCGCGCCCGCCCCTACCGTGGTTCCGGACCCGACTGTTGCCATTATGACGGAGGAGGCCCCGATCCAGCAATCCGCACCGATTTCAATGGGTTCGAACACCCCGCCGCCGATCTGGCCGGCGGGGGCCCGCGCGTGCTGGTGGCGCCCGCTTAAGATCTGCACGTGGGAGGCGATCTGGGTGCGGTCTCCAATCCGGCACTGCCCGAGGATGCAGTAGGCGCCGATGTATACGTGGCTGCCTACGGCGGCCTCGCGGTGGGCAAAGAAGGAACCGAACGAGATGCGGCTGGAGAGGGCGCAACGTTGCAGGGTGAGCTTATAGAACGCGATCCGGACGTAATCGCCCACCAGGCCGGGGACCAGGGCGCAGGCCTGGGCCAGCATCGTGTACAGCCAGGCGAACCGTCCGAACCCGGTGAGCATGGCCAAGGGTAGAACCAGTACCAGGAACAACCCGCGGACCAACAGTTTGGCCGCCGCTTTCAAGGCTTTCATCGACCTGTCTCCGAGGCCCCGGCCAGCCGGACGTAGTAATCCTCCAGCAGCGGGATGGTCTTGTGAATCTCGAAGCGCTCCGCGCAGCGCTCAAACCCTCTGCGCCCCATGGCGCGGCGGAGGTTCTCGTCGGAGAGCAGCCGGATGATCGGGGCCGCGAAGGCCTCGGCGGTGCGCTCGCGAACCAGGTAGCCGGTGACGCCCTCCTCGATGGCTTCCGCGTTGCCCCCCACGTCGGTGGCCACCGCGGGGAGCCCCGCGGCCATGTATTCGAGAATGGCGTTGGCGAACCCTTCGCTGTGCGAAGACAGGCACCCCACCGACATCCGCGCCAGGTGGTCCACGACCTGCCCACGCCCATCGGGGAAGAACACCTTGCCCGCCAGGCCCAACTGGCCCGCCAGCCGCTGGAGTTCGTCGCGCAGAGGGCCGCGGCCCACCAGCAGGAAGGCGGCCTCCGGGACCGCTTGGGCCACCAGCCGGGCGGCCTGGAGAAACAGGGCGTGGTCCTTGACCGGGCGAAAATTGGCGACCATTCCCACCACCTTGGCCTGGCTGGGGAGGCCCAGGGACTCGCATATCCTGGGGTCGCCGCGCTGCGCGGCATACGCCTCCATGTCCACGCCCTGATAGATGACATCCACTTTGCCGAGCGGCAGCTTCTCCGCCGCGCAGACGATCTCCCTGGCGCCCTGGGAGTTGACCATGATCCGCGTAGTGAACCGGTTCAGAAAGCGAAACAGGGCCAGGTAGAAGGGCGTGTACCAATACCCGGTGTTCAGCCGGCAGGTAATGATCGTCCGGCAGCCCGCCAGGCGCCCGGTCACTACCCCGAAAATGGAGGTGTTGACCATGAAAGTGTGGACAATATCCACCTGGTGTTGTTGAAGATAGTTCCGAAAGCGCAACAGTTGCCGCAGGCCGTTGGGGGAATGCAGCCGGGGCAGCGGGAACACCGCGACCTGGGCGCAGCCGGCCAGGCTGTCCAGTTGCGGGCTGGCCTCCAAACAGCAGACGTGCACCTCGAAGCGGTCCGGGTTAAGGCGCTTGGCCGTTTCGGCTACCTGCCGTTCGGTCCCGGCATCATAGGCCACCGTGTCCACCAGCAAGCACACACGGATCTTCGACATGTGACCTACCGCCATTCTATGCAATCGCCCGCCGCAGCCGCGCGGCTTGACACCCCCTTTGCGGCCTCCGCATGATGGGTCATATGGCCGCAGAGGCGGCACCTTCTGACCCGCACCCTGGCTGGGCGCCCATGAGCCCCCAGGGAGATCCGCTCCCGCCGGGGGAGTGCCTTTGATGGCCATAACGGCCTTTCGTTCCAGACTGCTGTCGGGCGTGCGGTGGACCGCCGCCGCGAATGTGGCGCTGCTCGGCGGCGGCCTGGTCCAGACGATGATCCTCAGCCGGGTGCTGGAGCGCAAGGACTTCGGCCTGGTCGCCATGGCCAGCGTGTGGCTGGCCTTCCTGCAACTGTTCGCCGACGTGGGGCTCAGTAACGCCTTGATTGCCAAGCAGGATCTATCGCCCCAGGCGCAAAACGCCGTCTACTGGACCAATCTTCTGAGTGCCCTGCTCATGAGCCTGGTGGTGGGGGCCTCGGCCCCGTTGCAGGCGGCGTTCTTCTCCCAGCCGGAGTTGGCGCCGTTGGTCTGGTGCATGGCCCCCGGGTTCCTCATCACGGCCGCCGGGCAGCCCTTCGCCATGATTGCCCGGCGGGAATTCCGGTTCCGCCGCGTGGCCATGGGAAACATCATTGCCGCGCTGACGTTGCTGCTCGCCAGCGTAGGGCTGGCGCTGCTGGGGGCGGGGCCGTATGCGCTGGTGTTTAGTTCGCAGACATCCATCCTGTCGCGGGTGATCTACTACATGGCGGCCGAGCGGAGGTACTGGTTTCCGCGGCTGCCTTTCCGCTTTCGAGACTTGCGCGGGCTGCTCCAGTTCGGCCTGTTCCAGACCCTGGACCGTCTCTGCTCCCTCCTCTGGCGCAATATCGAGTACGTGCTGATCGGCAGATTTATGGGCCCCGACCCGGTGGCCCTCTACCGGCTGGCCTCCGAACTGCCGGTGCGTCCCATGTCTTTCATCACCCCGCTGGTGAACACGGTGGCGTTTCCGGCCTTTGCCCGCAAGCAAGCGGATCGGGAGGCGGTCCGCCGCGGGGTGCTGGAAATCACTCGTTTTCTGGCCACCGCGGTCTTCCCCATATTGTTCGGGATGGCGGTGTCCGCACCCCTGGTGATCCCGGTCATCTTCGGGCCCAAGTGGACCGGAGCCATCCCTCTGGTCCCGATCCTTTGCCTGCTGGCCGCCACGCGTCTGCTGTCCAATCCTGTGGACAGCATGTTGCTGGGGCTGGGGCTGGTGAGACTGAGCTTTGTCTGCAATGCCATCCTGGCGGCGCTGGCCGTGCCGGTCTTCGCGGTCTGCGCGACCATCAGTCTCCAGGCGGTGGCCTGGGCCGCAGCGCTGATCTACCTGTCGGTATTC
>Ga0315274_10010665_pt1 | contig 13240 bp, 13 predicted proteins | sample YL17G02_20_MG_FD_203700 | JGI IMG/M metagenome (GOLD analysis project Ga0315274, IMG submission 203700) | Sediment microbial communities from Yellowstone Lake, YNP, Wyoming, USA - YL17G02_20 | ecosystem: Environmental > Aquatic > Freshwater > Lake > Sediment | place: USA: Wyoming | collected... | reverse complement strand
TTCGCTATGCGCTATGTTCTTGGCGCGATGCGGCCTTTCAGTCATGAAACCGGAGAAGATCGACTGTTTTAAATGCCGACATTTCTTCGTCACCTGGGACAAAAAATTTCCCCGGGGATGCCAGGCTCTGGGTTTTAAATCCAGAGAGCTGCCGTCTCAAGTGGTTTTTCAGGCTTCCGGGATGCAGTGCTTGAAATTCGAAAGGAAAGAAACCCCAACCCAGTAGGCAGATAGGGAAATACCCTCAGCTTCGTCCCTCCAAGGACGGACTCCTCTTTTCCCTCGTATTTTCTTTTGCCTCTGCCCTATCCTACGGATGGTCAAACTCTTTAAATTTTGTAAAGAAAAGGTTCTTTCGGCCACAATTCTCTGAAATCCCCCCAACCCCCCTTTAGAAAAGGGGGGCGAAGGGGGGGATTTCTGAAATTGCCCGGCTGCAAAAATCAACTCTTTGGGAGGGAGTGTTGCTGAGCTAGGTTGCCATTTTTCAGTTGCTGTTATTTTTTCTCTGGAAGTGATCCGTGTTGATCTGCGTTCATCCGCGTCCCATTAAAATTCTTTGGTTGCGTCTCTGCCGGGCTGTACGCTATGCGTCTTTTTTTGTCCTGTACCGGTCCGGCGCGTCAAAGATGATGATCGCCGTATAGGGTCCTTTGACTTTGCCCGAATGAGGAACCCCGGCAGGAACGTAGATGGGCTGCCCGGGCCCGAAAATCTGAATCTTCCCTCCTATGGTAACCTCCGCAGTCCCCTCCAGGGGAATCTCCCACTGGGCGGCGTGGGAATGCTCGGGCATGGTCATATCCCGGTCAGAACGCAAAAAAGCAACCTGGTGTTTTGCCGCCTGAAGCAGGAAACCTTCCACTCCTGGAACGGGAAGCTCGGCCTGGGGAAGTTTTTCAATGAAGTCCGGGAAACGCATGAGTCCTCCTTTCGATCTTGACTACAGAAATTCATTCCTAGTATATAAAGGAACCTGATAAAAAAGGAATGATGGAATGGTGGAATGATGGAATAATGGGTTATGAAATTAAAATCTTTTTCCCAATATTCCAACATTCCATCATTCCATTCTTCCGTCCTTGCAATAAAAAGGTTGAAATCCACCTTTTAAATCCGTAACATAACCTCAATGAGTGAAAATCCTAACCTTCTTCGCAAGCTCACCTCGCTCTTTCGGACCTCTGGGGGCCGCGTATTTTACGGGTGGTGGGTCTTGGCCCTTTGTGGTTTAATCAATGGGGTCGGCACCGGGATTATCTACCACAGCTTCACCATCTTTTTTCTTCCCTTGAAGCGTGACCTGGGGGTAAGCAGCGCGGCGATTTCTCTTCTTTACGGGGCGGCCCGCCTGGAAGGCGGGTTTGAAGGACCCTTTGTGGGGTACCTGATCGACCGGTTCGGGACCCGGAAACTCATCATGATCGGGGCAGGTCTATGCGGATGCGGTTTGATCCTGCTTGCCACCGTCCAGAGTTTCTGGACTTTTTTCCTCATCTATGTGTTCGTGGTGTCCCTGGGGTCGAATGCCGGATTCTTCCATCCCTTGTCCACGGCGGTCAACAAATGGTTCATCCGTCACCGTGGATTCGGTCTTTCCGTCGTCACTTCCTCGGGGGCCGTAGGCGGGATGATCATGGCCCCCCTGCTCTCCTTCATCATCCTCGATTACGGCTGGAGAACCGGAGCCATTTTCAGCGGCCTCCTGATTCTGGCCATCACCATTCCCGCGGCGATTCCCATCAAGCGCTCTCCGGAAGGGATGGGGCTCCATCCGGATGGACAAGAGCCGGTGACCAAACGCGTGGCCGACGGGATCAAAACGACTTCCAGGGTTTACGATGTCCATTTTAGCGTTCACGAAGCGCTGCGGACCTTCCAATTCTGGCTGCTCACGGCCAGCTTATCCCTTCGTCTCCTGGTGACCGTCGCCCTCAATACCCATTTTGTCCCCCTCCTGGTGTGGAAAGGGATGGGAGAAGCGGCCAGCGCCTACCTGGTGAGCCTCTTTGCCTTTTGCTACATTCCTTTGGCCATCGGCCTGGGATGGGTGGGGGATCGCTGGAATAAGGCTCGGCTCTCCTGTTATTGTATCATCCCCAACATTGTGGCCATGATGGGAATGGTTTTCAGCGATCATCCCTTCTTCCTCTATTTCTTTCCCATCGCCTTCGCCATCGCTATGGGAACGTCTCCCCTGAACTGGGCCCTCATCGGGGACTTCTTCGGGAGGGGGAGTTACGCCACGCTTCGGGGACTCATGGGAATCGGGTACGGAACGGCCACTTTTCTTTCGCCCATCTATGCCGGCTGGGTTTTCGATAAAACCGAAAGCTATACTCTCGTTTTGGTGACCTTCTCGATCGTCTTCACGGTTTGCGCCGTATTCTTCGCCATCCTCCGCCCTCCCGCTCCGCCCACAAAAAAAATAACGATTAACCGCAGAGAGCGCAGAGAATTAAAAAGAATGGAATAATGGGGAATAATGAAATACCTCTGAAATCCAATTTTCCAATATTCCATTGTTCCAATATTCCAGGTTTCGGATATTCCATCATTCCAGCATTCCAATTTGTTTACTCTGCGGTCTCTGCGTGCTCTGCGGTGATATTCTTTTTTCCATCTTGGGCGATGGAGTAGTTTTTCCTCTGCCTCGAGGCCCGAAGGGCCGCTCCTCAAGGAGCTTCAGCCCCGATCCTCAAGCCCCGAAAGAGTATCTTATGGGGCCTTTTTTGTTGCTTGATTCGTCCCTCTATATCTTATACAATTTTTCCTCCAAAGCTATCGCGGGGAGGGGCATCGATGAGGCTTAGAACCTTGGATGGGGAACTGGTGAGAGGAAAGCTTACCACCGAATACCCGCTGAGCACGGACGGTTTTCCTGTTTTGATCGTCAAGGGAGAACCCTACGGGCCAGAGGAGGCGGATTTCTACCTGGAATCCGCGACCACGATAGAACGGAAACAGCTCGCCAAAGGAGGATACACCCTGCCGCGCTGGAGCGAGCACAACGAAGGTCAGGATTCTTTGGATGAAGATTTTAAGGATGAGGAAGATCTGGGGGAGGAACCGGAAGAGAATGATGAAGTGTGATTTTCTTTTTTTAATCCTCTCTCGATTAGCCCACATAACGACCATGTTCAAACCCGGCTTCAATCATAGCACGAACATTTTCCGGAGGTGTCTCACGGGGAATCACACAATTTGCCCCGAGGATATATCCCCCTCCCTTGCCAGCTTTTTTTATGCATTCAATAGATTCCTGCTTTACATCATTAGCACTTCCTTGTAATAGCGTTTGAATGGTTTTGACATTTCCCCATATGCCAACTTTATGTCCCCAATTGGATTTAATACTTGCCAAATCGACTTGATCAACGTGCAACACGTGATATCCTTCATCGCAAATCAACTCGAATCGATCATTCCAATCCCCACAAGGATGAAAGAAAATAGTAAAACCTTTATTACGAAGCGCCGTGAACATTTCTTTGGAGTAAGGATGCACATATTCTTGATAATGTTTTTTAGAAATGTTAACGCTATTGGCAGTTGGGTTCGAAGTGAGGATAATATCAGTTCCAGCTTTGACACATGCTTCTGTCCAAGTTGTCCAGAGTTTCATCAACATTTGCTGGACGGTATGGACTAATTCAGGATTTTCATACATATCCATGTATATCTGGCTAGTCCCTCTCAGCATGCAAGCACTCCGAAATGGTGCAGATATCCAGGCAACTACGGGTATGTTAGGTCCGACAGCTTGTTTCAATTTCCTTGTGCGACTTAGAACCATTGCAAGGGTCTCACCTCTTTCAAAATCTAGGTTATCTACCTTTTTAATCATAAGGCCGATGTCTGCCGGCGATTCAATCAATGGTTTGCGCAGGCTCTTAGGTTCAGTATCTTGAAGTCTCTCGAACCTGGACCCCAAAACCTCCTCCATCATTCCGCTCGTTATGCCGCCATAAACGCAATCCCCGCCAAATTCATTTAATGTGCCCACCTCCACTTCGACGTACTTATCAATATCCTCGTCCAGCTGCTTTTCCGTATATCCAAAATACTTAGCCCCGTATCTCCCTCTACAGATGATAGGAATTCTATCCGGTTGACCTAGCGAGGCCACTTTTAAAAGCCTTTCTTTTGAAGACATCTCATCTTTACTTTTACTAACCACAACCTCAATCTTGTCCATAATTTTAATCTCCTGAATCTAAAATTCTCGCTTCAAATTGGCCATTTTCAACCATTTTCTTAATCTCCACATACTCTTGTTTGCTAATGGGATGATAGCGAACTCTATCACCCGGCAAAATCAGGAGAGGAGGATCTTTTTCGGGGAACCATTGTCTTAGGGGACACATTCCAATCCAATGCCAGCCCGTTGGACCTTCCATAGCTTTAAAAGCAGCCCCTAACCCCTTAGCGAGACACACTGCGCCCGCTGGCGCCTTTAAATCTGGGGTCTTCTTCCTGGGCAAAAAAGCCAATTCAGCAGGCGCTTTAAAGTAAGCTGTGCCCCCCATGTGCCCGGTCGCATAAACGTAGTATTCTTGACCGCAATGGATTTTAATTACGTCTTCAGGGGTTAGCTTGAGCGATCGAGCAACGTTTTCCAGGTCGGGCCCATATTCACCCCCGTAGACAATTGGAATTTCAAAAAGGCGCCATTTGGAAGGAGCAATATCAACTATCCGTTTCTCCAAAATTCTTAATTCATGGATTAGATTTTTTACCTTTATTTCTAATGGGTTGTAGAAAACGAATAACGATCGGGCCGTAGGAAAAAATTCAATAACTCCTGGAAGATTAGCTTTCTCCAAAGAAATTAGCATTCTTCGGACCTGATTAATGATTTCCTCCCTCACCTCATCTCCAAAATCAATCGAGATTCCTTTATCTCCAACGATCAGATAGCGCGCTTTTAAGTTCATAATCAGAATGAAATGCGAAATGAATTTTTGATCTCTTTGATTTTATTTTCCATAACTTGCAAGAGTTGATGGGCCTCAAAAACGTTGACCTTTTTAAATTTTATCCTATCCCCTGGCTTTGCTTGGGCTAGCTGATCTTGATCCGCCGATATCACCACAGCGATTTTAGGGTAGCCGCCTGTAGTCTGACCATCCGCCAGTAGAATAATTGGCATTCCATTTCCAGGAACTTGCACTGAACCAGAGGGTGTTGCATCTGTGATGATGTCCGCCCCTAGCCTATGTTCTATTTGAGGACCTATTAAGCGGTATCCCATCCGGTCTGATTCCGGGGTTATCCAGTATTCCCCTTCGAAAAAAGTCTTAATGCCATTGCTAGCAAAATATTCGCTCTGAGGACCTGGTATAACCCTGATTAACCAATCGCTTTTATAAATAGGTATTTGCTCTTTGTTTAATTGATTTGAAAAAACATCTTTAACTCTGCCTTCTACAATTTTCTTAACGCAAATTACATCCCCTTTGGTCAAGGCCCGGCCGAATCCTCCGACCTTGGAGCGCATATGAGTTGAACGGCTTCCCATTATTAAAGGAATATCGATCCCTCCATAAATCGCCAGGTAAGCACGGCAGCCACTCCGCGGCGTTCCGAAAGAAATGATATCGCCTTCTTTTGCGACCAGAGATTGCCACATTGGTGCCGGAACGCCGTTGATCTTAGGAGATAAGTCCGCTCCCGTAAATGCTAATCGCAATCCTTGTAGAGCTCCTAATTTGGGACCCATGATAGTGACTTCGATGGCTGCTTCTCCTTCATCATTTCCCACAAGTAGATTTCCCACTCGCAAAGCGAACTTGTCCATCGCCCCGGAAACAGAGACCCCATATTTCTGATAACCATATCTTCCGAGGTCCTGGATGGTTGTTATTGTTCCTGGTTTGAGAACTTCTAGGGCTGACATGATAAGCCTCTCGATGAAACTCAGACGAGCAGGTTCATAGGAACGATTTCGATTTTCGCCGCCTCCAGTTTTTTCCGCAATGTACTAACTAATTTGATGGCACCCGGAGTATCCCCATGAACAAGGATCGACTTGGCATTAAATTCAATTTCTTTGCCTTCGAAAGTTGTCACTTTCCTTTCTACAATCATTTTTAAGGCCCTTTCACCGCATTTTTCTGGATCCGTGATCACAGAGCCGGCAATTTTTCGCGATACCAACCTTCCATCTGCTCCGATCTCTCGATCGACAGGGAATCTTTTTATAACTTTTATCCCCGCTTTCTCCGCTTCTCTGGTCATCAGCGCGCCCTGTGAACCCTCCATAACCGGGATGATCAATCTCCTGTCAAATTGCATCACTGCAGAAACAGCCGCCCTGGCTATCTCTTCATTATTATATTGCATCGCGACTCCGGCACTTCCATGCCATGTGAAATGATTTAATTCCTCTCCCTCGGCACGAGCGATGGCCTGCAAGGCCCCGCCTTGATAAAGGCAATAATTGAGATACTCTTCGGGTGTAACTCCTAAAGACCTCCGACCAAACCCCATAAGATCTGGGAACCCAACATGGGGTCCTATCTTCACCCCATGCTTGATCGCCAATTTCACCGTATACCTCATGACCATGGGATCCCCAGCGTGATAACCACAAGCAATATTCGCCGATGAAATATATTCCATCAATTCTTCATCCAATCCCAACTTCCACCTGCCAAAGCTTTCCCCGATGTCTGAATTAATATCGATTTTCATTCCTTCCTCCTCTCAATATTTCCTTTGGCAATTATGCCCCTTTTGGCATCAAATCGCACAGATAATTCGCTACTTGATCTAAGAAATCAGGGGTCCGGTGATCATATCGGAGCTCCAGTTATTTGAGATATAAAGGAAAATGGATTTTGGAAACCCCATGGTGCTTGATCAATCGCTCCTTGGCCCAATTCCCAAACCCCTCCAACCAGTTGATGTAGACTTTGCCGGAGGAAAAGTACTCCTAATGGTCCATCTTTAATTGCCGGTATCCACAGAACATGAGGATCTCGTAGCTCTTGAATTTGTCCGTATATACGATCGCGCCACTACGAGTCTTTCTCCTTTCTCCAGAATCCCCAATACAGGGACCAGGTCGGCAACGCCCCGGCCTCCGTTGCCTTTGGGGCGGCCTCCGAAGTGGCTTTCATCTAGGTCGATCTCTTCGCCCAACAAGAAGGCGGCATCCTGGGCTTGGCTGACAATGCCCAGCCGGATGGTCTGAACAGCTCGCTAAACCGTCCGATAAGCTAAGCTCATCTGCTGCGCCATCTTGCGGATCGAGACCTCTAAATCAAAGAGCTTAAGGAGGGACAACCACTGAACACACGCTATTTGCCCCCGGTTGATCAACCTTCCGGAGAACTCCTGAAAGATATACTAGCAACGTCAGCACCTATAACGGCCCTTTAGTAATCAGTAAAGCTTTCAGCATTAACAGCGAGGGCAAAATCGGTGTGCTTTTTAAGCATTTTCCAAACAAGTATTTCCTGGCCTTGTCCTCGCTGGAGATCAGCCCGTAGTAATCTCCTAGCTCCACATGGCACCTTTAACATATGTTAACATATGTGCCAAAATGGAATTTGCCTAATCTAATCTTCATTCCACAGGCTTAAATTTAGCATAATCAATTATATTTTTCCAGAGTTTGTCTTGTTTTTTTAAAAAAGCTGCCAAGCCTTCAGGGCCCATGTATTCGACAATTCCGCCTGTTCTTTTATAGAAGGCTTTGTATTGTTCTGAGTCCGCAGCTGCCTTGAAAGCATCATGGAGAGTCTTGATCCGTTCCTTGGATGTTCCTTTGGCAACGACCCAACCATACCAAGTTCCCACATCTAAGTCAAACCCATATTCTTTAAAGCTGGGTACATCTGGAAAAACAGGATTCCTGCTGGGGGAGCTGACCGCAAGAATCCTGAGCTTTTTCCCCTCAACATAAGGAAAAAGAGCAGTTAGTTCATTCAAGGAGCCATCCACATGACCCCCCAGCAATGCCGTAATGCATGGCCCCGTGCCCTTGAAGGGGACATGGGTGAATTTAACGCCCATCGCCATCTCGATACCTACAATCCCAATATGAAACATAGCCGCATGCCCTGAATTTGCCATTTGCATTTTTCCTGGGTTGGCCTTAGCATATTCTATAAATTCCTTAAAGGTCTTCCAGGGGGAATCTGCTCTCACAACAACCCCCGCCGGAATCATAACAGTGAGTGCAATAGGCTCATATCTATCGTCAGTGACTCCATTCTTAGTAGTATATCTAGTAACAATATAACTGGGATTTACAACACCCACGGTGTATCCATCCGGAGCGGAATTGGCCACATAATTGAAGCAAATGGTCCCGCCACCTCCTGATTTATATATGAGCTGCACGGTGCCTTGAAGGGCTCTCTCTAAATGAGGCTGCAGGGCATGAAATTCAACAGTTCCTCCGCCTCCTGGAGCCCCAAAGATAACGAGGCTGACGGGTCGTTTTGGAAATTTCTCTTGAGCTAAAGCCGATCCACCCAGGGCAAATAGTAGAATCCCCACAAAAACCATGCTGCCTAATCTTTTGCCAGGTTTCTCCATTGCTACCTCCTTCCATGAGATGAATTTTTTTCCCAACCTAACTCACTTCCTTAATTTTCTCAATCCATTGTTTTCTTTTCTTTTTCATTTCAGTAAATATGGTGAAAATGACAAATGAGAACGAAAGGCTGAGAATGCAGGCCGATACTGGCCGCTTAAAGAAGATTAAAAAGTCTCCGTGAGACTTGATCAATGATTGGCGGAATGCTTCTTCAAAAAATGGACATAATACATAAGCCATGACAAGAGGCGCCGGTTCAAAGCCTGCTTTCCTCATTAGATATCCGCAAAAACCAAAGAAGATCAGGACGTTCAGATCAAAGAGGCTAAAATTATTGGCGTAAGTTCCCACAAGACAAAAAAGGAAGATCAAGGGAAACAGGATTCCATAAGGTACTTTAAGAACCTGAACCCAGATCCCAATTAGAGGCAGGTTGAGGATAAGGAGCATAATGTTGCCGATATACATGCTAGCAATGGTTCCCCAAAAGATATCGGGATTGTTTTTAATCAAGAGCGGTCCGGGTGTAACCCCGTGGATAATAAGGGCCCCCATTATTACTGCCATCACTGGACTCGTTGGGATTCCTAGAGTCAACATAGGAATAAAATTGCTAGCACAGGAAGAATTATTTGCTGCTTCCGGCCCGGCAACACCTTCAATGGCACCTTTCCCAAACAGCTCCGGATGCTTAGAAAGCCGTTTTTCTAGCGCATAAGAGATAAACGAGGAGATTGTATTGCTTGGGCCTGGAATGATTCCCATTAAGAATCCGATTAGAGTACCCCTAGCTATCGGGATGGCGCTAGCTCTCCAGTCATCTCTATTAGGTAATAGACCCTTAATTTTTGCCTCAAAGGCTGTCCGTCCTAATACCTGCTCAAGATTGAGGAAAACTTCTGAAATACCAAATAAACCCATCAAGGCCGGGATGAGACCAATGCCGTCATACAAATCAGGGATGCCGAAAGTGAATCGAGAAACTCCAGAAATATCAATTCCGATTGTTGCCAAAAATAGGCCAAAAGTGCTGATAATAAAAGCTTTGATCAACGAGCCCGAACTTAGGTAACTGAGAATTGTCAACCCAAATACCATGACTGAAAAAATCTCTGCGGGACCGAACCTCAAAGCTAATTCAGCAACCGGTGGAGCGATCATCATTAGCAAAAAGACCCCGATAGTTCCAGCAATGAACGAGCCGAATGCTGCAATTCCCAATGCCCGCCCCGCTTTCCCCTGCTTCGCCATCTGATACCCATCAATACAAGTAACTGCAGAAGCAGCTTCACCGGGTAAATTCACTAAAATCGAAGTTGTCGAACCGCCATACATTGCGCCATAATATATACCGGCAAGCATGATAATGGCTGTAGCAGGAGAAATGTTGAATGTAACAGGTATCAGGAGAGCAACAGTTGCTGCCGGGCCAATCCCTGGAAGCACACCGACAAGAGTTCCTATGACGCAGCCTATAAGGCATAAAAAAACATTTATAGGTGTGAGAGCAACGACAAATCCATTCAATATATTTTGAAAAATATCCACAGCTTAAATCCCTAACCTGGCATAGCCAGAACCAAAAAGTTGAGATTTTCAAAAAATGATGAAAACCCTTGCTGGCAAATGATTTCGGCTGCAGCGATAAAAATTTGATGCCAAAAAAGCATCAATTTAAGCGGTAAGGGACTAAAGACCCTTGCGGCATCGGAATGCTCAGCCACACCTGGAATAAATAATAGGCCATTAAAGCAGTTAACATCGAAAAAAAGATACTAAACTTCCAGCTATATTGCCCTAATGATTTGGCCAGAAAAAATGTCAAAATGAAAATGGAAAATGCGAAACCAACTAGTGGGAATAAATACCTAAATGTCAGTAATGCCACAAACCCAAGAAGGACCCTTTGAGCCGCTCCTTTTGCAGGGAAAAATGATACCTTTATAAGTTCTTTATCTTTTTGCAGAAAGGTTTGTATCGCCAAAACCGCTGAAAGACTCATCATAATAATTGAGATGAACAGGGGAAAAAGCCCCGCTCCAGGTGTTTTGAGCGATTCTATGGGGTACGTTAATGATTTCAAACAAATCCCCAAACCGAGAAAGAAGAAAATGACGCCGCTGATACGATCGATATCTTTCATTTGGATATCCTTTTCAAATTTTCTCCTGCAACTATCCCCCTCGGATAATCTCCCGGGATTTTTCATGCAATGACACTCTAACAATCTTTTTGTAAGAAAATCCCACCTTACGCTGGCACATTAAATTTCTCCGCATCAATATTTTAGTAAGCCGTTTTTTATCTCGAGGCGCGGTCAGCCAATGGCTCGGTTTCCAGAGGGCACACTCCTTTTGGTCTTGGGCCGGATCAATGCTCCGCCCGAGATTCGGGGGCGCAAGTTGGTCGAAAGGCACCTTACCGCAAGTTTCTTTTCCAGATCAAGTTGCATTTTCCTCGTTGCATTTTTGTATAATAGGAATCCAGTGACATTGGTAGAAAGACTTCGCGATATTTACCCCGTCTCTTACGCAGGGAATTTAAAAACACCTCAACGGCAATTAGAGATTCCTCTGATCCGTCCAATAGAAGCACCCCCTGGTAAAACAAGCTACTTCGCATCCAGGAATCTAGTTTTCCCCCTGGCTGCTTTATCCCCTTGCCGGAGGCACCCAGATATTATTCTCACTAATCGAAAATACAAAGTAATTTTCTATTCGGGAATAGCTAGGTCTTTGGCAAAAGGTTTCGATTGAATTCCCTCAGCAAAATGTTTTTCAATCATTCTTTGAACAAGGCCAGCCTGGCGCGCCATTGCTTCTGCCTGTTGTGTGCTTGTAAGAGCTGCAGCTTCGGATGCATGAACCTCGAAAACTGACCCACCACATTTGAGATAGACTGGAGCTGCTATTCTTACCATTTCTGGGGCTTCATAGGTCCTTACAAATCCGCCAGTTGACTTGGGATTATCGGTATGAATGTCAAGTGATACATCTGATGCTGCTCTAAGCGAGGCAATCATAGGGAGTTCCAAATCCCTCACAGGATTAATTGAATTTGCTCCTAGCCTTGCCAATAGCTTAATAGAGGCAGGATTGCCATGCCCGCAATGAGCCGAGACTTTGAATATCGTGTTTTTAGGTATCGCCCCCTTCTTTCTGAGTTCGTCCAATACCCATAAAAATCCTTCATCATAAAGCAAAATACCCCTGATGCCCAGTTCTGTACCCCGAACGACATCTTCTATCGCCCACATGAGCCGTGAAGCTCCTCTAAGCCGATTAGCCACTCTTCCCCCTTCATAAGTACCGGTGGCTCTCTGAGCACTTGTATCCAGGGAAGCGCGCACTCCGACTGAAAAGATAAGCTCTATCCCTGCTTCCTTGCATATTGCTGCCATGTCTTTGATATCTGAATCGGCCTGCCTCATAATCCCCCGAGTCTCAGTTATCCTATTAATGACCAGTTTATGCTTCTCGGAAACTTTAACTACAGCTTCCAAAGCGGCAGGCGATGCGATTCCAGGAACTTCAATTCTATAATGGGCACCATCCGGAAATCGCTTTGCAGATGTCGGCAGGTCATACCTTTCCTTTGTCGGAATTCCCATACCTTTAACTATTTCTTCAACTTTCCCCATACTCTTTTCCCTCCTTTTATAATATTTTCTATTCCCGAGCCTCGTTCAAAGCATATGGTAGTCAAATTTGAATCCTTTCGACTTATAGGGATTTGCCAAGACGATCTTTATCATTACTGTGGGGGTAAAGATTCCAGAGACACCGGCTTCTTTTTCTATTCTTTCCTCCCCTTCCTGGTCATACCCCGGCCCCTTGAGAAAAATTCCACAACAGGATTTGAATACTTAAGCAGTGTTGATGGAGACTCCTTCAGGGATCATCCTATGTAATTCCTCTTCGCAGACAGTATTGGTAGAAAGAACAATCAACCCAATTCGGCCACGCCCTCCGTCTATTTTTAACCCTACGTGGCTTTTATTTTTGGAAAAGGCTCCCGAACCCTTTTGGCCCGGCCACGTGGAGGGCCTTCAAAGCGATCCAGAAAGAGGCCTGCGTACTAGTGATCACCGGCTTACCACAGTCCCTTTCCAACTCCTCAATGATCTCCACCGTTCGCCAGTTCGTACAGCTGATAAAAATTCCGTCCGCTTCAGGAACATCTATCTCCCGCGCAGTTTGATAAGCCGATTGGGGTGTCAAACGACCTTTGGGAAGATTGCCCACATGCCCTAGATGTTTTTCGGAAACCACCTTCATCCCGGGAATCTCCTTCTCCAAAAAAGAAGTCTCTTTTTTCCCGATGGAAAGGTTATAGGGTGTAGCCAGGGTGATTCTTTTCAGTCCCAGGGCTTTCAGGGCTCCCACCACCGCCGTGGTTGTGGAATAACCAGAGATGCCGGTTTCGGCCTTTACCTCCTCACCGAGCTGTCTGTCGTAACCAGGGCCCTTGATGAAACTGGCAGTTGTGCAGGCATAAAGGATGACTCCCGGTTGGACGCTGGCCACCTCCCGAGCAGCCCTGAGTAGTTCTTTGCTCATCTCCAGCGCTGCTTTTTCCTTCTCCTCTTCTCTGGTAACTTCTGGATTGAACAACCTAGCGGTATGCACAGATACTCCCTCGGGTGCCATCCGATGAAACTCTATTTCACAAGTGGTATTTGAAGACGGA
>Ga0315274_10010660_pt1 | contig 13241 bp, 10 predicted proteins | sample YL17G02_20_MG_FD_203700 | JGI IMG/M metagenome (GOLD analysis project Ga0315274, IMG submission 203700) | Sediment microbial communities from Yellowstone Lake, YNP, Wyoming, USA - YL17G02_20 | ecosystem: Environmental > Aquatic > Freshwater > Lake > Sediment | place: USA: Wyoming | collected... | reverse complement strand
CGTCGGTGGCGAACTGGCCGACGTAGACCGGATTGGTCAAGACGGCGAGGACCTGGCGAGCCGTCCACCGGCCGCCGCCGACGGTCTTGCCCGACCTCTTGGCGACACGCACCTTTGTCGTCCAGCCCTGCTTGTTGCAGACGAAGGCGATCTGCTTTGGCAGTCTGCCGGCGGCCACATGCTTGAAGATGGAGCGCACGCGGCGGGCTTCCGGCGCGTTTGGGACCAGTTGTTTCGTGACCGGGTCGGCATCGTAGCCGTAGGGCGGCGGGCCGGCCAGCCGCCGGCCGTGCTTCTTCAGGTACGCCCTCGACTCCGCAATCCGTGTGGCGATCATGTCCCGCTCGAACTCCGCAAACGCCGCCAGCACGTGCCTGAGGAAGCGGTCTTCCGGGCCGGAAGTCAACTCGGCTTGGTGAACCAGCCGCAATTCGACGCCGGCCTTGTCGAGTTCGTCCAAGAGGACGATGGCGTCGCGCATGCTGCGGGTCAGGCGGTCCAGGGCGACGGCGTACAGACGGTCGATGCCGCCGAGGTCGATGACTTTGCGGAGTTTCCTCATGGCCGGTCGGTCGAGGGTTGCACCAGCGTAGCCCTCGTCGTCAAACCGCTGGCCGGTCCAATGAAGGTTTGCCTCGCCCGTGGCCTGAGCATGGTCGCGGCAGGTGACGAACTGGACTTCGCACGAACCGAGGTCGTCGGCCTTCTCGACCGACTGGCGCGTATAGATGGCGTAGCGGATCCCATTGTTGGCGCGACCCGGCATGGACTGTACGCTCCTGTAGCAATCATAGGTATCGGCTGGTGCCGCGTGCCGCTTGATTCTGTTGGACTTGGCACCACAATTGGGCCCGGGCGGACGTGATGCGCGGAGAGAGACCGGCCCCTCCACCAGTCAGGCGCAGGGGATTCCGTTTGACAGGGCCAAGGCCGTAAGGTATATGTTAGGTATCCGACGCTCAGGACATCGGAGACGGGAGCCGGCCAATGAGAGACCTCTTTTCCGCACCAGACGATGCCGGCTACACGCCATGGCCCGCCCCAGGGTTCAGACCAGAGCGGATAGTTCTCGCGCGCGGCAGCCGGACCACGCCCACCCGACGCATGGTGGCCGAGCGGATTTGCCAGACCTACCCCGAGGCGGAGGTCGTCTGCCAAGCCGAAGTTCCGCACAACCGAGTCGACGTGGGCGAGACCGACGCCGCTGCCGCCCTGCGGCGGGGAAAGCGGACCCTTGTGCTCGGCGAACATCGCAGTGCCGTCCGCCAGAGCCGCGAAGAGGGAAACACCTGCCCCAACTACTGGCACTTCTCGCCCTACGGCTTCTGCCCCTACGGATGCCACTACTGCTACTTGGCCGGCACGCCGGGCGTCCGTTTCTCGCCGACGGTCAAGATCTTCCTTAACCTGCCCGAGATCCTCGGCGAGATCGACCGCATCGCGTCGCGGCTGGTGGAGCCGACGGCGTTTTACCTTGGAAAACTCCAGGACGGCCTGGCCCTCGACCCGCTGACCGGCTACTCGCGGAGGCTGGTTCCATTCTTCGCAGCCCACCGCTATGCCCGGATGACGCTACTGACGAAGTCGGCCAGCGTAGAAAACCTGTTGGGGCTCGATCACTGCGGGCACACCATCCTGTCCTGGTCACTCAACCCCGCTGAGGTGATTGCCGCATTTGAGATGGGCACGCCTCCCTTGTCCGAGCGGCTCGGTGCGATGAAGCAGTGCGCGGGGGCCGGCTATCGCGTCCGCGCGGTCATTATGCCCATCATACCGCTGCCAAGTTGGAGGGAGGCTTATGCGAGGTTTCTTGGAACGCTTCTGGCCGAAGTGCCGTTGCAGCGCATCACCCTCGGCGGCATCTGCTCCTACCGCGCGGCACGCTTTCTCATGGAACACCGCCTCGGGCGGTCAAACGCCATTTCGGATGCCTTCGATCCGAACGGCCCGTCGCCGGATGGCCGGCTTCGCTACCCCGCGCACTTGAGAACCGACCTTTACCGACAGATGATTGAGATTATCCGCAGCCGCGCGCCTGACCTGGACATCAGCCTGTGTCTCGAGGAGAAGCGCGTGTTCCAGGCACTCGGCCTGGCAGAGGCCATTGGCCGATGTAACTGCGTCTTGTGAGACCGGCGTACGGCTGCCCAGAGGCAGACCTCGGAATCCGGCAACCGCCATTCGGAAGGACCGCCAATGCCCGCGAACCACGAGCCTCCCATCCCCTACGAGCGGGTTGCACGGTGTCTGAAATACATCCATGATTGGCGCGAGCACCTCGCGCACGCGTGGGTGGGCCGCGTAAGGGGGATCCCCGACACTCGAACAATCGGGGACGCCGTGGACGATCTCATCTCGCTGGCATTGCTGGTGGAGAAGGCTAGACGAACCTCGCCGGGTTCCGTACCGCCCCTGCGCGACGTGATTGCCTCCTCAGAGGCGGGAAACGTTCAGGACCTATGGACGGCTGTTGGCCAATCTGCTTCGTCTCCCCTCCTGGCGGCTGTCTTCCGGACAACCGGCGCCGACAAACAAGTGCCTGTTCCTGACAACGTGCTCGACAGCCCATGGCCGGAGCGCATCGGCGAAGCCCTGAACCTGATGAGCCCAATGGAAGTCCCTTACGCGTTCTTCGGGGATTTCCATCAGATGTGCTTGGCCCGGCCGCTTGAGGCAGCGTTCTTTCATTTCGGCACGCTCGAGTCCCAGCAGCGGCGCCGCGATTGGGGCGCGCACTACACGCCGATCCCGATAGTCGCGTACTTGGTGCACTGGGCCCTCGGCTCGCAGATTGTTGGCGGCGTTCCAGCACACGGTTTCCCTCCGCGAATCTTAGACCCGTCCTGCGGGTGCGGCGCGTTTCTCATCGCGGCCGCGCAGACCCTGCTTCGGTCAGGCACCCTCACCAGCCTTTCGGCCTGGGAGCGGCTGAAGGTCATCGCAAGCGCGGTCTTCGGGACGGATATTGACGAGAAGGCCGTCGGGTGGACCCGCAGGCTGCTGCTCCTGGCTGTTTGGGAATCGTGCGTGCAAGACGGCCTCGATGTCAGTGATGCCAAGGGGATAGGACTTCCCTCGCTTGACCGGAATATCGTCTGCGTGGACTTCCTCCGCTTCGCTGACAGTCCGGCCAATCTCGAGGAGTGCCCGATCTCAGGACCATTCGACGCTATCATAGGCGGGCCGCCGTTCATTCGGCTTCAGGACCTGCACAGAATCCAGCCCGACCGGATCGAAGAGTACAGGCGACGATTCGCAACGGCCGGGGGCGGCTCATTTGATCTGTACATGCTCTTCATTGAGAAGTCGCTGTGCCTTCTCCGTGAAGGTGGCCGCCTCGGCTTCAGTGTGTCGAACTCCTTCCTCCGCTCGACGAGCGGACGGAGGCTACGAGAGTTGATTGCGGAAGTCGCAACCGTCGACGAGATGATCGAGTTCCCTGACGCCCAGGTCTATCCGGATGCCAAGGTCCAGATCGTGCTTCTGTGCCTCAGCAAAGGCAGGAGCGCACGGCCAACCCGGTATGCGCGACTGTGCGGGGTGGACGCTGTGGACCGTGGGCTGCGGCGGCTCCACTCGGTGCGGCAAGGGAAGTCCACAGAAGCCGGAGTTTGCTGGTCGCCCCTCGAGCGGCTTGGTGGGGACCCGTGGTTGTGCGGAGACGCCGAAAGGGAGGCTTGCTCCACCAAGATGGAGCGTGCGGGCGTCAGGCTGGGGCTGCTCCCGGTGGAGATTCGCAGCGGAGTGAGCACCGGCAACGATAAAGTCTTCCTACTGCAATTTGTCCGAGATGGGCCAGACGGCTCGGTGCTTGTCCGCGCGCGCGAATATGGGGAAACCTTCCACATGGAATCGGAGGCATTGCGCCCCATCACGCGAGGGCGGGACATCAAAGCCTACCTGCCTGCTGAGTCCACGACTCTCTGCGTCTTCCCGTATGACAAGAACGGGGAACCATTGACCGAACAGGCTCTCCGTGAGTGCTTCCCCGCGGCATATGGATACCTTCAGAGCAGAAAGGACCGGCTCATGGCGGCTCAAAGGCACACTGGCGATGCCTGGTGGGTGCCGCGGTTCCGCAATCCACAGAACACGGCGAGCACGCCCAGACTGATTGCCGGTAAGGTTGCCTTCGGAAGGAACTTCACCCTTGACACGCGGCAAGGCATGCTGTGTCACAGCACTGTGGCAATCGTGCAGCCATATCCAGACGCGTTCTCGCCTTACTACCTCTTGGGCATTCTGAACAGCGTCGTGTTCTGGCTATTCACCCAGCGTCGGATGCCGGCCATCGGACCCAAGCGGTACATCTGCCGGGTCCTCACCTTGAAGGAATTCCCCCTGGTGCTCCCTGAAAGTGCAGAGCAGTCAACGTGCGAGGAAATCGCAGCGCTGGCCAGAGAGTTGTGCGAGGGTTCGCTGGAAGCACGCGATAGACAAGACGCTCGGTCGCAGATCGACGTCTTGGCAAAGGCCCTGTACGGGATCACGTAGGACGGGAGAAGTCACGCTATCGGCTTGCCGGAAGGAAGGTTGCTCTTGCTCTCCCAACGGCACCCCCCGCGTTAACCAACTGGGGGTTGTCAACCAGAGAGTCTGAGAGTTTGAAACGGTTGCTGTTGCCCATCAACGGCAACCCGGACGGTTGCTCTTGGTCTCCCGGCGACTGCCCGCGAAACAGAGAGCGCGGCGGCACGGGCGGGAAGCGCGAAAAGGGGCGTGGGTATTGGCCGAAACGCGAAAACCCCGCTGGCTCTCGCCAGTGGGGTTCTCCGCTAACCAACTCGACCACGGATTCCGTGGAAAAAGTCTTGGCTCCCCAAAGACAATCTTCTTCGGAACTCTCGCCGGCGCTCTCTGATCGAACCGGCGCGGCGACGCGTATGGAGGCAAGGGGGGCAGGTCCCGGGCCTTCATCTGGGGCCAGTGATGGGGGATGCGGAGCAGCTCGTTCAAGCCAGCCAGGCGTTCTCCTCATTTCCGGGGCTCTCGGCGGCCCGAACCCTTGCCGCCACCGGAGCCGGACCTTCCCAACAACGCCCAGGCTTCCCGCAGCCGCAAGAACCATCGGCCATCCAGACATTTCACTCGACCCAGGGGGGTACGATGTTCCCTGGCCGGCCCACGACACGGGGGCCCAGGCAGCCGTAAGCCCAGGCACCGTAAGCCCAGGCAGTTGACTTCTGTGGGTTCGACGAGCATACTAAGCCACCACGGCTGCTGAATTCGAGCCAGCTTGACAAGCGTAGGCGTTTTCTAATGCCCCAGATCACGATCAATGGGCTTGCTGACGGATTGCTGATCGCGACGCTGGCGCTGTCCTTCGCGTCAGTCTACTCGACGACCGGCGTCTTCCACTTGGCACTCGGTGCCCTCTACGTTCTTGCGCCTCTGGTAGCACGTTCTCTGCTCGCGCACCAAGCCCCCTGGCCGCTCGCAATCGTCATTGCCCTGATTCTCTGCTCCATGTTATCTCTCGCGTGTGAACTCGTGAATCACGGGCGGCTATCCCGCCGGAACGCTTCGCCTGTCGCCCACCTGTTGTCATCGCTCGGGATATACATGATCCTGGTGCATGGTGCGTCGATGATTTGGGGCGATCAAGCGCAAGTGCTACGCACATCGGTTGACCCGGCCTGGAGTCTTTCATCCGTCGTGATTACGCAAAGCCAAGTCATCGGAGGTTCGGCGGGGTTGGGGTGTTTTTGCACTTACTGCTTGCTCCTCCGACAAACCCGCCTGGGTCTGCAGTTCCGGGCTATCGCAGCGAACCCAATCGAGGCTGGGCTTCGCGGCATGAATGTACCCCGGTTGCGTTCGTCGGCCTTCTTGATCGCCGGAGCTCTCGCTGGCCTATCGGGTTTGCTGTCCGCACAGAATAGAGGTTTCCGCCCACAAGAAGGAGGTTTCCTGGCGCTAACACTGGCCGTCGTTGCGTTTATCGTGGGGGGGCGACGATCCATTTGGGGAGTTCTTCTTGGGGGGGTGATCGTTGGGCTTGTCCGCAGCTGGGCCTCATATCTGACTTCGTCGCAATGGCAGGACGCCGTCAGCTACGCCTTGTTTGTCTTCTTCATCGTGGCGAGACCACGCGGGCTATTCGGCGTCCCCCAGAGAATCGGGGGTCAGGCATGAACTACGTCTTGCACTTGCTGGTATATGTCTGCATTTACTCAACCGCAACCCTTGGCCTGAATTTCATTCTAGGCTCGTGTGGCCGCCTGTCTCTTGCGCACGGGGCCTATTTTGCAGTCGGCTGCTATTCCTATGCGCTAGGCCGAGTAGTCTTGGGGCTTGACTTTGCGGTTTCTGTTGGTTTCGCCGCCATCGTCGCTGCTGGCTTGAGTGTGCCGTTGGCGGTCATGGGACGGCGCTATCGCGGCGACTTCTTTGTCCTAATGTCCTTGGCGGTACAGGTGCTGGTGCTCAGTGCCATTACCTGCTGGTTCAAGCCGGGAGCCGCTCTCGGCTCATGGTCAAATCTGACGAACGGACCGTTCGGAATCGCAGGTGTGTCTGGTCCAGAGATCGCCGGCTGGCGTGCTCAGACGCCCGCTCAAGCCATTGCCCTGTTCCTACCATGCCTGCTCATTGTCGGGGTGCTGTCCTTTGTATGGCTTCGGTCTCCCTGGGGAAGAACGCTTAGGGCCTTGCGCGACGACGAACTGGCGGCTCGCGGCCTTGGGAAGCCGATGGGGCGATTCTTGACACAGGCATTCGCGTTGGGGTGTGGGTTTGCGGGAATCGGTGGTGCCTTGTACGCAGCATACGCCGGCTACATCGACCCGAGCGTAGCTTCATTGGATCAAGGAGTGATCCTCGTCAGCATGCTCGTCGTGGGAGGCTCTGGAAACATACGAGGGCCTATTGTTGGCGCCCTCATATTCCTTCTCTTGCCTGAAGTACTTAGGGCGGTGCCCATGGCTGAGACTGTTGCCGCAAGCGCCAGGGCCTTCATCTTCGGAATCCTGTTGATCCTTGTGGTCCATCTACGCCCGCATGGATTGGCTGGCGTCTATAGAGTGGAGTGAGACAGCATAGGAGAACCCTCGCGGGCATGGGGACAGCCGCCTCAAGAAAGGAAGTTCTTCGAATTCGCCAGCTGCAAATGGCGTATGGGGGCCATGTTGTGTTTTGCGGAGCAGACGCCGAGGCCTGTGAGGGCGAGATCGTTATTCTCCGCGGCGATAATGGATCAGGGAAGACAACGCTACTCAATATCTTAACTGGGAATCTCCAGCCAAGCAGTGGCTTTATTCATCTGGACATCAACGGCGGTTGCGAGATGTTCGTGTTCCCACGGCCCTTCTGGCGACGGCTAACCGGCCTCGGTCATTTTGCCCCCGAGCGACTGGCCAGAGCGGGGCTTGGCCGTTCATGGCAGGAATTGAGGCTATTCCGCACCCAGACTGTCCGTGAGAACCTGTCTGTCGCTGTGCCCAGGCAGCTTGGCGAGAACCCGCTGTGGCCACTTGTCACACCTTGGAGGGTGAATCGCCAGGAGGCCGCCATACTCCGGGACTGCGAGCGCAGGATAGCGGAAGTTGAATTGACCTCCGTGCTCGGAACCGAACACGTTGATTCCCTTTCGCTAGGCCAGGCAAAACGCGTTGGGGTTGCCCGCGCCTTGAACGCCGAAGCTCGCATCCTCTTCCTTGACGAACCGCTGGCGGGGCTCGATCGCCAGGGGCGGATAGCGATTGTGAGGCTGCTCGCCAACCTAGTGGCAAGTAGGCGCCTAACGGTGTTCGTCGTTGAGCACCCCTCCAATATTGGTGAGCTGCTTCCCTTTGCCACGCGGGTCTGGACGATCCATGACGGCCTCATCTCGCAGCAGGTCGGCCCCGGACAGAAGGAGGCACACACAACGGTCGGCTCGGTAGTCGAGAAGCACTGGCTTTTTGGTTCAGATGGTCCAGCCCAGGATGAGGCTGTTGACCTCGGCGCGGGTGGCCGGTTGACGATAGCCCGGAGCATTCACGGTCAAGGCCAACTGCCATTGTTAGAAGCGCGAGAGATGACCGTCTCGCGACGCGGACGCTTCGTTATTGGCGGCTCCAAGGACGGTTCATCCAAGAGTTCCTTGACCCTCGTGTTGCGCCCCGGTGACATCGCACTCTTGGAAGCACCAAATGGCTGGGGTAAGACAACCTTGTTGGAGGCTCTTGCTGGTCTCCTGCCATTGAGTTCGGGCATGGTCCGATTGGCAGGTCGGGACATCACGGCTGCCCCGCCGTGGGTGCGACGATCTGCAGGAATCTCATTCCTACGTGCCGAGTTCAATTCCTTTCCTGCGCTCTCGGTCAGAGAGTGCCTTTCCCTTGCCGGCGTCAGGGAGAGCCCGCCTGACCTTCAGAGATTCCTGCCCCGGCGTGTGGACACGCTTAGCGGCGGCGAACAGCAGCGAGTGGCTTTGGCCATCGCGACCATGGGGGCCGGCTGCACGGTTGCGGTCTTGGACGAGCCGTTCTCCAGCCTAGATGCCCAAGGCATGGCCGTTTGGCGGAGACGTGTTCTTGCTGACGCGCAGCATCGCGCAACTTTGATCGCGGTGCCAAGTGCATAAAGTCTGACACTCGTGTATAACCACGGCATTATGAGAAGGAGATGAAAATGACCTCAATGCAGAAGATGGACCGGAAACGAATCGTGGGACTGATTGCGGTGGCGGTTGCTGTCTTGGTAATCGTGATTTACGCGATCTTTGGCCGATCGCAGCCGCAACCGCAGACCATTGCCGTAGGGGCCAATCTCCCGCTGACGGGCTTCCTAGCGGAGTATGGCGCTGCGGTCAAGGATGGTGCCACAATGGCTGCCGACGAACTTGCCACGGCAGATCCCGCAGGGCCCCGGTTCAGATTTGACTGGCAGGACAACGCGTCTGACTCCAAGACTGCTATCACCGTCGTTCAGAAGCAGATGCTCCAGCCGCCGAATGTGTACATCTCCGGTATCGGCCCGAGCTTGGTAGCTCCCATCATGGACAAGGTTGCTCCTCAGGGCACGCCGCACTTCGTCTGGACATTCGACGTGGTCCTTCGCAAGGACGGCAAGCCCAACAGCTTCCGTACAAATGTCAGCTACAAGATCGAGCCGGCCATGTTCGTCGAATACGCTAAGCGCAGGAGTGCGAAGCGGGTAGCCATCCTGTACCTTCTCCTTCCACACGCCGTCGAGGAGTTCCAGACCGTCGTGATCCCGGGCCTCAAGAGGGAAGGCGTGACAGATGTCATGGCGGAGCAGTACGCGGTCGGCAAGAGCGACTTCGTAGATCTCGCGGTGAAGATCAAGGAGTTCAAGCCAGACCTGCTCATTCTAAACGGATTCCAGATGGATTTGGTGAACATGGTGAAGGCGTTCCGACCTCAAGGGTTGATCACCGATGGCAACACTATAGCCACATACGACATGATGGACACGACTGCGATTCTGGGTGCTGCTGAACTGGAGGGCATTCGGGCGGTTGTCCCAGCGTACATTGTGTCGCCGAGCGAGAAAGCAGCCGCATGGACGAAGCGATTTGTCGCCCGCTACGGCCGCAAGCCAATCTACACCAACGCCTTTGGCTACGACGCCATGACCATCATCACGGACGCGGGCCGCCGCCTCAATCTTCCGGCATCCTCAACCGACTGGCAGCGAGCAATCGCCGCCACAAACATCGAAGGAATTACCGGGCCACTGCGATTCGACGACGGCGGCGATCTCAGAGTGCCGTTGGCCATTGCCGTCTTAAGGAATGGCAAGTTCGTGCCAGATGTTGTTCCCTGATCCAATATTACAGCGCGCCCTCTGCTCCCGTGCAATCAGCGGCACCACACGAAGATTCGCCTTGGTGCCCGAAAGCTGCTTTCTCTCAGCGGAGATCCTGGAATGAACCCGTTCATCGTACCTGATGCCTGGCTCTGTCCGGACAAGAACTTGAATGAGTTTCTGAGACTCTTCGACGGTAAAGGCGAGCCCGGTGAGGTGTGGCTGCTGAACAACGATCTGGCGCTTTGGAAGAATGCTGATCTCTTCCGAGAGCTCTACTGCAATGGTCTCTTTCGGGCGTACAGGAACACTGTCGCCAGAATCCAGATCGTACTCCCTGACCACGTCTATTCCGAGCTCTTTCCCCTCAATGATGCCTTATCTCATCAACCGCCTGCGCCGTCGGGCACACTGGCCTTGACGCGACATGAGTTCCTGGATCGCCTCCGATCAGTCCATACTTGGTGTGGCCCGGAATCACATTGGCTGCTGCAGAAGCTTCATTTTGCCCGGTTCACGAGTCTTGCAAAGGAGCTTCCGCCGAACACTCGTAAGATTCTCAACTGGGTGAGTCAGGCGGATCAGGCATGGGCGTTCTATATTCGCGGGCAAGCCCGCTCCGTGCGCCTTCCCATGCCGGCCAGTCCCACCGACATTGCGGTAGCCCCGACACGGGCCGCCGTTCTCGTCCGGCCCTTGAGCTATCCTTTTGCGGAGGCGAAGGGCAACGGACATAACCACTACACCATTGCAACGTTCCGCCTCCCTATAGTAACTCCTGAGAGAAAAGATTGGGACGACCGTATTTCCCGGCTTCTGGCGATGTTCACAACCGACGGGACCTGGTGGCCCAAGGTGTTCAGGCAACTGTGCATGCGTCGGAACATTCGCGGCGACACCGACTTCGAAGCATATACGCTTCTTGCACCCGACGACGTAGCCTGGGTAGCGCCAAAGCGGCAACCCGAGCCGGGGGCCTCGGTCCATGTACCCGGGGATCACACCCAGTACGGGATTATCGTCGCAAACCGCATAGAGAGGGAGACAGTCGCACAAGCCTTTCGCATCCCCGGAGCGGACTTGCGCCAAACGAACGAGCGCGGGCAATACTTGCTTCTATATGCGCATCATTGTTCTGTCTTGTGTGAATGCGCACAGGGACAGCTTCCTGCTGCTTTGGGGTGCTACGAACTGATTCAGAAGTTTCAGCCAGAGCTTGTGTGCGTCTTAGGCAGTTGTGGGGGATACGCGGCACAGAACGAGGTCTGCCGCGACAAGGATGGCCCACCTGTGAGGCTAGGGGATGTCATCGTAGCCTCGCGTGTGCACATGTACGATCCACGCAAGATGCGTGAGGGCGTGTCGATACCACGAGGCCCCAAGCAGGACCTCTGGGGCGAACACCATCCACTCTACACCCGCCCCTGGGCACAGGCGTTGGACGAGGGGATAGTCCACATTCACCTCGCACAGGACGACGCCGCCCTCTCGAAGATTAAGGATGTGTTGCATCGTGCGGCGCCAGAAAACAAGACAGCGGAGATGATAGCGACGACCGAGCCCCTTCTGAGGACTTGCATTGCACGGGTGTGGGTCGGCCAGATGCTGAGCGGCAGCACCCTAATCGAAGACAGGCCGACCCGGGAGCAGCTGTATAAGGATCACTGGGAAGCCCAGTCTGCGAAGCGGTATGGGTACCTGATTGGCTTTGACATGGAGATCTCTGGGGCGGTGGCAGCCGCAAGGCGGGCTAACGCATTAATCCCCATCCTCGGAATCAAGGGCGTGATGGATGACGGCACAGGGGCGTCGCGCGACATAGGCACGCTGAAGGGCCAGCTGAAGGATGCCTTGCAGGAACTGGCCACGAGAAACTCCGCGGACGTGTTTGCCTGGATGTGCAGTGGAGAGGGTCGAACGGGCTCCGAGGCATTTGGAGTCTGCGTAGACCCGGACTGCGTCAAGGCAACTCAGTGACGGGAAACAACAGATGCCAGAAGATGACGATGTTGTTGCACAGTTCTTCTGCGGTCGTCCGCTGCTCACTTCTGCCCAAGTGGCGCTAGCGGAGGATAAGCAAAAGGAGTTGTTTGTGCAGTGGAATGGCGCCAAAGAGGGGGACGTTGTGTATTGTGGGGAGAGAATTCACGTTGAGCCAGGAGTATTCCCGCCCAGGGCGGACAGCCTTGTGTTGGCTCAGAACATGGACATTGTTCCGGGCGATCATGTGCTTGACGCAGGAACTGGAACGGGGGTACTCGCTGTGATTGCAGGAATCCGGCTTGGCTGGAACAGGGGATCCAGTGGGGGTATCATAGCCGCAACGGACATCTCCGAAGCTGCGATTGGTAATGCGAAGAGGAATATGGAAAGGTTCACTACAATTCCGCCTAGCAGGTTTCGTCCATTCGCGACGCAAGGTGTGTTTCCAGAGGACCGTGATCTCCGGTTCGATATGGTGGTTGCGAATCTGCCATTTAGGCGAAAGCAGGCGGCTGAGTTCTCGCAGAGTGCGAGAATGCGCGAGATACAGCGCACAATGTGGGACTTGGACTTCGCCGCTCACAATACTCTGCTTGAGCAGGGACAAACCTGGTTAACTACGAAAGGTCGCATGCTCCTGACCGTGGCGAATTACCCAGACGCGCGTGAGGTGATGCGGCTGATCCGAGCCCACAAGTGGAAATACGAAGTTATCGGGCTTCGAGAATTCTACCCGTGTTTGAAGGACGAATCCTACGGAGTTCCCGTGGTCGTGGCATGTCTGCGGCTTTCCAGATAGGCAAGGCGAGTGGCAACACTCGAATCGCCGCGGAGTTCGCCCCCTCCCGATCAGCAGGTGTAAAGGGCGACGCAGAACTGGGGCGGGTGGCAGACAATTGATTCGAGGTTTCACACGCCAACACGGAACCTCCGGGAAGCCACTGTCGCTTCCTCCGGCCTCTCGCCCTGCCTTTGGCTTCGCGCCAGAACCTGTCAGCCGGTTGCCGCGGATCGCGGCCGCCGACACCCGTCACTCACCGCGCAGCCCCCGGACGGAATTCTCGGGACGCACAGGCCAACGCCTGGCCTCAACAGCATTTCAGGCGGGCTCTCCGGCCAGAATCTCCTTCTGCACGTAATCCTTAAAGTCCTGTCCCGTAGTGAGGCACCGGAATCCGGCGCGGCTCGCAAGGGCCAGCGTCTCCTGGCTCTCGTTGAGCAGAACCGCCACCGGCTGGGTCAGTTCCTCCTGAATGCCTTTGGGCCAGGCCAGATCAAACACCGCCTGTTGCCGGCCGGTTGTCTCATCGGCGAAGTCGAAGGCCAGCACGCCGCGCGGCAGCCCCTGCTTCTCTACCCAGTCATTCAGCGCTTCAAGTTCTTCCTCCTCTGCTTCGTCGGCAATGCCACCCGCGACGGATGCGAGTGGAGCCACCTCCGCCGGGGCTTTCGCTTCGCTCTTCATCCAGCGGAGGTCGCCATGCAGAAGCTCGGCCAGGCGCTTG
>Ga0315274_10010658_pt1 | contig 13241 bp, 9 predicted proteins | sample YL17G02_20_MG_FD_203700 | JGI IMG/M metagenome (GOLD analysis project Ga0315274, IMG submission 203700) | Sediment microbial communities from Yellowstone Lake, YNP, Wyoming, USA - YL17G02_20 | ecosystem: Environmental > Aquatic > Freshwater > Lake > Sediment | place: USA: Wyoming | collected... | reverse complement strand
CACATTCCGGATATAATCGGCTTCCACTTCCGCCAGAGTCCGATTCAGGCCGTTCACCCGGGGTGCGGAAAAGCGCATGAGAGGCGGAAGGTCGGGGATCTCGATGTGGGGGCCGTCGGTCATGACCACCAGGCGCTGGATCACATTCTCCAGCTCCCGCACGTTCCCGGGCCAATCATACCGCATCAGGACCTGCAGGGCATTCTCGGAAAACTGGGGAGCCGGTTTCCCCGCTTCCCCGGCAAAGCGGGCCGCGAAGTGCCGGGCCAGGAGCAGAATGTCGTCTCCCCTCTCCCGCAGGGGAGGAAGGGAAATGTTGATCACATTCAGGCGGAAGTAAAGGTCCTCCCGGAAGGCTCCCTTCTTCACCAGGCCGAAGAGGTCCTTGTTGGTGGCGGCCAGAACCCGCACATCCACCTTCTGCGCCCGGCGAGCGCCCACCATGCACACTTCCTTTTCCTGGAGGACCCGCAGGAGCTTGGCCTGCATGGCCAGGCTGGTGTCGCTGACCTCGTCGAGGAAGATGGTTCCTCCGTCGGCGGTCTGGAAAAAGCCGGCCCGGGACTCGGTGGCCCCGGTGAAGGCCCCTTTCACGTGCCCGAAGAGTTCACTCTCCAGAAGACCCTCGGGAATTCCCCCGCAATTGACCGCCACGAAGGGCGCCGACGAACGGGTGCTGCGGTAATGAATGGCCCGGGCCACCAGCTCCTTTCCCGTCCCGCTCTCCCCCGAGATGAGAACCGTGGCGGTGGTGGAGGCGGCTTTGGCCACGTCCTGCCAAACCCGGGACATGGTCTCCGATTCTCCCAGGAGGCCGAACCGGCCGGCAGGAATGACCGGGAGGGCCTTCTGGCCGGCGCGGCGCAGACGGAGTTTTTCCATCGACCGCTGCACGGCCTCGAAGAGTTCCCCGTCGGTAAAAGGCTTGCTCAGATACTCTTCCGCTCCCGACTTGACCGCCTGGACCGCCCCCTCGATGCTGGCGTAGCCGGTGATCAGGATGACTTCGGTGTCCTTGAGGTTCTCCCGCACATGGCGGACCAAATCCAGCCCGCTTCCTTTGGGCATTTTGAGATCGGTGATGACCAGGTCCACGGGCGTCTGATCCAGGATCTGAATGGCTTCGGCCACCCCCGGGGCGGTGAACACCCGATATTTCCTGGAAGTCAGATTGCGCTGCAGAACTTCCAGCGTATCCGGGGCGTCATCGACCACCAGGACCCGTTCTCTCTTCGCGGCTTCCTTCATTTCTCTCATTCTCCTCACTTTGGGCTGACAGGGGGAGGCGGATTTCGAAGCGCGTCCCCCGGCCGACCCGGCTGTCCACCTGGATCGTCCCGCGGTGAGCGGTCACGATCCCGTGGACGACGGCCAATCCCAGGCCGGTCCCGTGGTCCGCTTCCTTGGTGGTGAAAAAGGGCAAGAAGATCTGTTTCTTAACCTCCGGGCTCATCCCCTCCCCCGTGTCCTCGATGCGGAGGGTCACGGCTTCTTGATCCCCCCGCGTCGCCACGGAAAGTTTTCCTCCCCGGGGCATGGCCTGGATCGCGTTGACCACCAGGTTGGTGAGCACCTGGGTCAGCTGGGTCGCGTCGGCGTAAACCTCCGGAAGGTCCTGCCCCAGCGAAAGCTCCAGATCGATCCCCTGCCGGGCGCACCGGGCTTCGAAAAGATAGAGCCCCTCTTTCACCACCTGATTCAGGTTCAGCCGGGTTCTGCGGGGAGGCATCTGCCGGGCAAACAGCATGAGCTTCCGGATCACTTCCCGGGCGTGAAGGGAGGCGGAGACGATCCGGTCCAAATCCTGGACTGCCTGTTTGGGCATCCCGGCGTTCTTTTTGGCCAGTTGGGCAAACCCTAGAATGCTCCCCAGGGGTTCATTCAATTCGTGAGCCACGCCGGCGGCGAGCTTTCCGATGGTGGCCAGGCGGTCGGCGTGCCGCAGCTGTTCCTGGAGAAGTTCCTTCTCCCCCTCCGTCTCCTTCTGCTCCACAAACAGGGAGACCTGGCGGGCGATGGTGTCGATCAGGTGGCGTTCTTCCTTCAGGAAAGGCCCCTCAAACAGTTCCGGCTTTTCCCGGGCATAGGCCACTTCAATGGAACCCCGCCCCTTCCCGTTCACGATCAGGTCGGCGCTCTGCTTGAAACGGCCCTCCTGGAAACTCGGAGAGGCGTAACCCTGATGGTCAAAAACGATCCGGGCCGAGGCGATGTCCGGGTACTGCCAGGCGGGGGGAAGAGCCTCGACAACCGACTGGAGGATCTCATCCAGGGGAGTCTGTGGGCGTTCCATGACTCGAGCGATTTGGTAGAGGCAGGTCAACTCCTTGATTCTTTCCTGCAGGGCGGCCTGCACCCGCTGGTTCACGAGGGCCATGCCCAGGTTCTGCGCCACCCGCCCGCAGGGGGCCATTTCTTTCCCTGCGAAATAACCCTTATGCCCGCTTTTCAGGATGAGCAGGGCAATCCTCTTGCTGCCCACCCGGAGGGGAGTCACGGCCAGCGACGCATAAGGGGAATCGGGCCGGATAATCTTTGATTCCTTCCCCATCTTCCCGGAAGGAGAATCAAAGATCCAGAACACATCGTTCCTCGGGAAGGAAGGATCCGCCGGACCGATCTTCCCCAGCAGGACGTCCCGGCAGAAGGCTTCCATCCGGGAATCGCTCTGCAACCCCAGGATGGGTTTGCTTCCCTTTTTCTTCACTCCCCGGATCACCCGGTAACTGAAAGATCTATTCGGCCGTCGGGTGGTTTCGCACCGGGCCTGCGTTCCGGCCTCTTCCAGCCACAATTCCACGGAATCACAGCCAAAGAACTGAATCAACAAATTCGCGACTTCCTGGAGGAAGTCGGTTCGCGGAAGACCCCGATTGGCATATTCCAGGATCCGGTTGGAAAGCTCCCGGTCAGTCCGGGGAGGCTTGGAATTTGAGGTAGCAGTCATCCCTTGGGAAAAAGCCCAATGTAGTTGGGGTCCAAATTTTTTCCATTATAGCGCCAAATCAAGGGGAAAAATAGACCGCGGTAAATTTTAAAAATTTCATCTAAAACTTCGCCCGAATTTTTTGAAATTCAGCCGAATCTGCGTGCGGGATTTGGTTGAAGCGCGGGGCACCCCCTCATGTCTTTCCTCCTCCTGCTATTTCTGCAGTTATCAGCTCCCATAGGATTCCTGCAGCCTCAGCGGTCATTTTCTTACATTTCATCGCGTTCTCTTGCTTACCGAATTTGTCTAATAGGGTTTGGCAATTGGAGGCACCGAACTTTTCAACGAATCGCCTTCTGAATTCCGAGGCGAGTTCATAAACCTTTGTTTTATCCCCGCCCGGTTTGGTCCTTCCCAAAAGCCACCCCAAAGCAATGATTCCTCCGGTAAGCGTTCCGCAGGTTTCCATATGGGACCCGCCGATCCCTCCTCCAAACCCGCTGGCTACTTTTGGCGTATAGCTGTCCCCCTCTTTCGCGAAGAGCTCCGTCAAGGCTTTAGAGATTGCCTCGGCGCAGTGAAAACCTGATTGGTAGTATTGAAATGTCTTGTTCTCCGCGTCTTCTCTGGTCATCTCCTAACCTCCTTTTCAAATTTTATTTGGAAATAAAGGAATAGGCTGTCGTCAATGAGGACCAGGGCGAGTCCATCGGGATCTTTAACGACTTGACATGGGCGCGGACGGCCTACGGTGTCCGCGTGCCTGCCACCATATCGCCACACCCAGCGGCAGCACAGCCAGCGCCGCCGCTGCCCCTCCCATAACCCCGAAGCCGCCGACGGCATACACCACCCCGCTCACGACCTGGCTGGCTCCCGAGCCCAAGTTCAAGAGCAGGTCGTTGAATCCCTGGGTTTTGGCCCTCTCCCCCGGTGAGAGCTGGTCTGCCAGCAGAGCGGAGCCAGCCACATACGCAAAGTTCCAGCCCAGTCCAAGGAGGAAGAGGGCAACTACCAGCGGGAAGAGATTGACGGAAGGCCCCGCCATGAGGCAGGAGAGGATCATCACCGCTGAGCCCAGGATGATCACCGGGCCTCGCCCCCGCCGGTCGGCCATCCTCCCGGAGATCAAGGAGAAGGCGTACATCCCAAAGGTGTGGGCGGAGATCACCAGCGACACCGCGGCGAGAGAATGCTGGTGGGCCTTCATGTGAACCGACGTGATCGACATGGGGACCACCATCACCATCTGGGAAAAGGCCATGGTGACCATGGCCACGATCACCCCCGGATGGCGAATAATCTCCGATAGGGAACGGGGCGCCTGCTGGGGGGCCGACCCCGGATGGATTCGGGCGAGCTCCCGCCCGATATCGCGGGGTTCCGGCCTCAGTCCCCCGAATATCAGCCCTGCCGCCAATACCAGGACGGCAGCGCCGGCGATATAAGCTCCCGACAGCTCCGGGTAGCCAGCCCAGGTCGCTATCTGCCCCATAGGGCCCAGAAGAAGCGGCCCGAAGATGGCGCCCACCGTACTGCCCAGTACCACATTGGAGATGGCTCGGCCCCGCTTCGCCGGCAGGTGGACCTCGGCCGCGACAAAGCGACCCAGGTCAACGGCCGACCTGGCCATACCTACCAGGACAAGCCCAAACAGGAAAAGGGGAAAGGAACGATGGACAACGGCGGCCACGGCAATTACCGCCCCAATCACTCCGAAGACCTGTCCGAGGGCGAGGCCGCGGCGCCGGCCGATCCTCTCCATGCTGAAGCCCCAGACCATCGCCCCGCAAGCCTGTCCCACCACGTAGAGAGCACCGGGCACCCCGGCCATGGCCGGTTGCCCGGTCAGGTCAACGCCGACCAGGGCGTTGACGGTAAAAGCGGCGATGAAGCCAGCCGAGCTGAGACTTTGGGACAGGAAGAGCACGAGGGTGATCTTCTTGGCGATGCGGTCGTAATCCTTCATATTTCCTATCGCATCTCCTTCTTTCTCGTTGCTATAGGTCATATCGATATATATAATTACTCGAACTTCATTATCGAGTCCAACGATTTGTTTTGACCTTATCAATCTGAAAAACTGATCAGAGGCAGAGAAATGGAGATTCGGCAGCTAAGGTCGTTCCGAACCGTGGCCAACCTCCTGAGCTTCAACAAAGCGGCAGTAAAGCTCCACTACTCCCAATCCAACATCTCGGCGCAGATTCAAGCTCTGGAGGAAGAACTCGGGGTGCAGCTTTTTGATCGTTTGGGAAGGCGAGTGCAGTTGACCGAAACCGGGGTCCAGCTTCTGCAATATGCGAATAAGATAATGGACCTTGTCGAGGAGACTCACGCTGAAGTTACGGGCGGGAAGGAACCCCGGGGATCCCTTAGTATAAGGATTCCGGAAACCTTTGGAACCCACCGGCTACCACCCGTGGTTAAAGAGTTTCATTCCCGGTTTCCGAAAGTTCAGCTGAATTTCATAACCTGTGCCCATGAGGGTCTGGAAAAGGATCTCCGAAAGGGGTTGATCGATCTGGCCTTTCTTCTGGCGGAATCGATCCAGACGGCGGACCTTGCGGCGGAAACGGTGGGGTTCGAGTCTGTGGCGATCATCGCCGGCCCGGATCATCCCCTGGCAAAGAAACGGATCGTGCACACCAGGGATTTGACTGGGGAGACGATCCTCCTTTCGAAAGTGGACTGCAGTTACCGGAAAATCTTTGAGCAAATTCTGGAGCAGGAAGAAATCCATGCGTACAATAGGCTTGAGTTCCACAGCGTTGAGGCCATCAAAAGGAGTATCATGGCGGGAGTGGGAATCACGGTTCTCCCAGAGATTGCAGTGGCCGAAGAGGTCGCCCAGAAAAGGTTGGTCATTTTACCCTGGTCGGAAGGCAAAATCGATGTGGCCACATTGATGATCTGGTATCGGGATCGGTGGATTTCGCCCACCATGAAAGCTTTCATGGAAGTAACGAAGAAGGTCATGGCGCAGGCTGATATGAGCCATACCCCGGTCGCAACGGGTAAGAGGAAATAGGGTAGAGTAGGGTTAAGGGCTGGCGCGGTATTCTAAAAGCCCTTTCCAGCCCCCGCCTCGTCAAGCCCGGAGGCCTGGGTTCAGGCATTATTAATTAAAGTAATTTCTCATTCCCCATATTGCTATGGATCTTCTCAAGATACCCCTGAATCACTCAGGCGGGTCGGTAAAGCTATTTTTGCAAAGGATAGGAACAACAAAAAAAACGCGAACTGGCCATTTTCCGCCGGTTCGCCTTGTCCTCGATTTCAATTATGAAAAAGGCCAGGAAGCCCCTGGCCCTTTAAACTGGCTCCCCGAGTAGGACTCGAACCTACAACCTAGTGGTTAACAGCCACCCGCTCTGCCGGTTGAGCTATCGGGGAGCAGAATCTTCTATTAAAGAAACTTTTAACACGATTCAGGATGATTGTCAATTCGCAAATTCCCATAAAATTCCAATGTGATGAGGGTCAAATCCCTTCAAAATTCAATTTCCGTTACGAAACTTTCCGACGCTGTAAAAAGGAATGTTATTAGGGTGTATGACCGAACAATTTAACCAGGGACCTCTGCAATTTCCTCACAATCCATTTCAATTTGGCAATCTTTTTCCAATGTTGTATAATCTCAAAGAGCTTTTAGTCTGGACCTTAAAGATCTGAAAACGATCCGCGAGGGAGAGGTTATGAAAGGGAAGGCCAAACCAAAGCAACAACTTCTCCTGGAGATGGAAGAGCTTCGGACGAGGCTCGATGCCACGGAGCGGCGCTTACAGGAGGCTGACGAAAGTCTGCAGGCTCAGATCGCCGAGCGTAAGCGGGCAGAGGAAACCTTTGAGAGAGTTCAAAAATATGCTGAGAGCATCGTGGGAACGATCCGTGAACCTCTTATCGTGCTTACCCCCGACCTAAGAGTCATCACCGCGAATCGTTCCTTCTACGGGACGTTCCAGGTGACGCCTGAAGAGACAGAGGGGCGATTTGTCTACAGCCTGGGCGACCATGCGTGGGACATTCCGTCTTTACGAGAGTTGTTGGAGGAAATTATTCCCCAAAATGCCTACTTCAATGATTTCGAGGTTGAGCATGAGTTTCCGGTCATCGGGCGGAGAGCCATGCTTCTCAATGCCCGCCGGATCTATCGGGAGGGTCAAGGCACGGATAGGATCCTCCTCGCTCTTGAGGATATCACCGACCAAAAGCGGTCGGAGGAGGCGCTGAAGATTTCTGAAATTCGTTATCGGCGCCTCTTTGAGTCAGCCCAAGACGGAATATTAATCCTCGATGCCGAGACAGGACAAATATCGGATGTGAACCCATTCTTGGGCGAAATGCTGGGTTATTCACATGAGGAATTTTTAGGGAAGAAACTGTGGGAAATTGGCCCCTTTAAAAATATGGAAGCATCGAAAGCCGCCTTTTTGGAATTGCAGAGCAAAGGATATGTCCGCTACAACGACTTACCGCTGGAGACGAAAGATGGCCGGCCCATTGCCGTGGAATTTGTCAGTAATGTCTATCTGGTCAATCATCATAAAGTGATTCAGTGTAACATCCGCGATATCACCGAACGCAAACTTATAGCCGAGGCTTTACAACAAGCCCACAACGAACTGGAACGACGGGTGGAGGAGCGGACGGTCGAACTTCGGACGGCTCTTTCGGAAATCAAAACCATGAAAGACCAGCTCGAGGCCGAGAATATTTACTTCCGTCAAGAGATCAAAATGAAACACCAATTCGACCATATTCTCGGGCAAAGTGATGGTCTCAAGTATGTTCTCTACCGAGCGGAGCAGGTCGCTCCTACGAACACAACGGTCCTCATTCTCGGTGAGACCGGTACGGGAAAGGAGCTGATCGCCGCCGCCATCCACAACATGAGCCCTCGCAAGGATCGGCCGATGATCACCGTCAACTGTGCCGCCCTGCCGGCCAATTTAATGGAGAGCGAGTTGTTCGGCCGGGAGAAGGGGGCATTTACCGGGGCCGATACCCGGCAGGTAGGCCGATTCGAGGTCGCCAACGGTTCCACCCTTTGCCTGGACGAGATCGGGGAGCTGCCGTTGGAGGCGCAGGCCAAGCTGCTCCGGGCGATCCAAAATAACGAATTTGAGCGCCTGGGCTCATCCCACACCATCAAGGTCGATGCCCGGATCGTGGCAACCACAAATCGAAACCTTGAGGAAGAGGTCCGCAAGGGCCGGTTCCGGCAGGACCTTTACTATCGGCTCAACGTCTTCCCCATCACCGTCCCTCCATTACGGCAGCGGAAAGAGGATATCCCTCTATTGGTCCAGGCCTTCATAGAGCGATACGCCAGGAAATTAGGGAAACAGATCACCTCGATCCAGAAGGAGACGATGAGGATGCTCCAGGATTACCCATGGCCCGGGAACGTCCGGGAGCTGGAAAGTGTCCTTGAACGGGCTGTAATCTTGTGCCCCGGGCCGGTCTTGCAACTGGCAGATAAACTGGAGATTTCCTCCCTCCCCCTGTTATCCACCGTGAGAACTTTAGAAGAGATGGAGCGAAGCCAAATCCTAAAAATCCTCTCGGAAAGTCGATGGCGCATCGAGGGAAAGGACGGGGCCGCAGCGATCCTGGGCCTCAACCCGAGTACCTTGAGAGCGAGGATGCATAAGCTCGGGATAGTCCGGCCGGAGATCAAGGAGCCAGATTAAGCAGCCTGGCTCCCCTCAAAGGTTCCCTCAATATATGGAGGTTCCACCAAATATGGAGGCCAAACCAATCGTTTCAACCTCCCTACTCTTCTCTCCTATTCATCTAATCCCGCGTTATTAAAAGATGATTCCAAGCTCCTGCCTTTCCCCGCTTGTTGGCAGGCCATTTGCAAATACGATTTGCATGATCCTGGTCATCATACGAATGAAGGTTCTTGATGAGAAGCGTAAGGAGTTGTCCCAGACGATTGCTTCCCTGATCGGCTCCATAAGGACGGAGAAGGGATGCCAGCGCTGCGATTTTTGCCAGAGTATGGAAAATGAAAATGAACTCTCTCTTATTGAAGAATGGGATACCGAGGGGAATCTTAAGGGCCACTTGAAATCGGAGCGTTTTAGGGTACTTCGGGGGGCGATGAACCTTCTTAAAGAGCCCTATGGAATGATGTTCCACACCGTTTTCCACCCGGCTGGAATGAAGGAAATGTAATGGATGAATGGCTTTTTATGGAGGGTCATCGCTGCAGGGGGCCATGGTTTATGACCCATTTTACGGTCCGCCGGAACAGTTTTAAAGTGGGATGGCCCGATGTCCAAAATACCCAACGAAGGAGGCCCATTTTTTGCTGCGTGGGGACTTTTGACAAAGACCTCGGCCTTTGATTTTACCTATGGCCGTTATGATGAAAGAAGGGGGGTGATTGCCGCCTATGACTATTGTTCTTACAATTGCTAAAAATGATGTTGGATCCAAAGGTTAAATGTTCTTAATAACTCAAGAAAGGATAAAATTATATGCGTTTTACAAAATTCTTCACCATCTTAGCTTTCAGTCTGGCCATTGGAATTTTGGGTTGTTCTACGGATAAAAAGGTTGAGGCTCCCAAACAACAGGGAGTGGAAAAGAATTTAGTCCCACCGAAGGCTGAGCTTAAGGGCCCGAATTTCGCTGTGGAACTTAGTGACCTTAAAGTGGCCATGGTCGTTGACACAGCTTCTAAAGAGATCACCGAGACGCCAAATCTCAGGGGTCGCATCAAGATAACCAATATATCGAAAGATGTCCTGGATATCCAAGGGGTCACCCTTGAGTACCTGGATGCAGCGGGGAAGCCAATCGGTTTTACATCTGGAGAAAAGATAGCCAAGGTTTATCCGTTTTGGAAAGCTGTTAAGCCGGGGGAAATTACCGAAGGGTCTTTAGATGTCACCATCCCAAGGATGGCTGTCAAGGAAAAGGCCCTGGGAAAGATAGAAATCAACCTGGTCTACGTCCCGTCTCCTCTTAAACGGGAGACGTTAACTCTGTCCGGAAAAGTTGAATAGTCCGTTATAGGGGGTATCAAAGGCAGGGTCATTTTGGCCCTGCCATATTCGAACGAAGCGCCCTAACCCCAAATTCATTGGAGGAATTTATGAAAAGGAAATTGCTAAAGATGCCCATGGGTAGCCCCCAAAGAGGAAAATGAATCTCTTTGGGAGCTCACTAGATATTTATACTACGGGATTATTCTGGCAAGTGTTTAATTGTCGTATGGCCAAAGGCAATTGTCTCATTAAATTAAGGATGTCACCATAATTTAGGGAGGGTTCAATGAAACCGGAAACTTCAGGGAAGGTAAAGTTTGGAGTTTGGGGCTTTATTATTGGGGCAGTCATCGTAATGATCATCGGCTTTGCGTGGGGGGGTTGGATAACCGGGGGCACTGCCCAAAAGATGACCGACGAGGCGATCTTGGCGAGTCAGGCGGCGATCTGCGTCGCCCAATTTATGAAGCAACCGAACCATCAAGAGAAACTTAAAGAATTAGAGAAAGTAGAGTCCTGGAAGAGATCTGAATTCATTGAAAAAGGGGGCTGGGATAAAATGCCCGGGCAAGAAAAGGCCGGCTCCTATGTAGCCCAGGCATGCGCCAAGGGGCTTGAAGTTCTGGTCAGTAAATGAGAGGACTGGGATAACGGGTAAAGGTGATCCATGATTTATTTTATGTGGGCCACCTTTTTCCGTTTTTCCGGTTGAAGCGTAATTTTGGTTGAAAAATGTAACCCTACGTGGACTTTCTGAATTTTGGGAAAAAGGGGACGCTGCTTGAAGTCTTAAAGAATGAATTGGGAGGCGGGAAGAAGAGAGAAATAAGTGCTAATTTTGAATCCCGTCCCCGTCGCCGCTCGGAGTATCTAGTGATGGGTCTCCCAAAGAGGTGTACATGCCCTTAAATGAAGAGAAAAAGCCAGGGAAAGATTTAAAAGATAAACTCAGTTCCTTCTTTGGTCTCCAGGCCCCCCAGAGAAAGGAGAACGGGCTGCCCCCCAAGGCCCACTTCAGTATTTGGTATTTCCTGATCGTCTTCCTCTTGATTGCCCTGGTGCAACAATATCTTCTTTCCCCAAAAGTGGAGATGATCCCTTACAGCAAGTTTAAACAATACCTGGGCGAAGGACGGGTGAGCAGCTTGATCATCGGTCCGGAAAACATCACCGGAACAATAAAGGGAAAAGAGGAGAAAAAGGATCAAAATTTCGCCGCGGTTCGGGTGGAGGACCCCAACCTGGTGAAGGAACTGGATGACCACAAGGTAAACTATTCCGGTCTTTATGAGAGTAAATTCTGGAGCACCCTTCTTTCCTGGGTCATCCCCATCGGGCTTTTTTTCTTAATCTGGCGGTTTGCCATGAAAAAGATGGGGCCGGGGATGGGGGTCATGTCTTTCAGCAAAAGCAAGGCCAAGCTTTATGCCCAGGATGGAACCAAGACTACTTTTGCCGATGTGGCCGGAATCGATGAAGCTAAAGATGAACTTCAGGAAGTGGTGGAGTTCTTGAAGAATCCGGGGAAATTCCAGAAATTGGGGGGAAAGATTCCCAAGGGAGTACTCCTCCTCGGCGCGCCGGGAACCGGTAAGACCCTTCTGGCCAAGGCCGTGGCCGGAGAGGCCAACGTCCCCTTCTTCAGTATCAGTGGTTCCGAGTTCGTGGAAATGTTCGTAGGCGTAGGGGCGGCCCGCGTCCGCGATCTCTTCTCCCAAGCGACGACCAGCGCTCCCTGCATTATTTTTATTGATGAACTGGACGCCTTAGGGAAAGCCCGGGGCATCAACGTGATGGGAGGAAACGACGAGCGGGAACAAACGCTGAACCAGCTTCTGGTGGAGATGGATGGGTTCGAAACCAACAAAGGGGTCATCATCATGGCCGCTACCAACCGCCCGGAGATATTGGATCCGGCTCTATTGCGCCCGGGGCGGTTCGACCGGCAGATCCTGGTGGACCGGCCGGACATCAACGGCCGGGAGGCCATCCTGAAAATCCATACCCAGAAGGTTCTTCTTTCTCCGGAAGTGGACCTGCATCAGATCGCCGCCCGGACACCCGGCTTTGTGGGGGCAGACCTGGCCAATCTGGTCAACGAGGCCGCGCTGCTGGCGGCCCGGAAAGACAAGGAAAAAGTGGGGCCGGCCGATTTCGATGAGGCTGTTGACCGGGTCATCGGCGGGCTGGAAAAAAAGAAGCGGGTGATGAACCCAAAGGAAAAAGAGATCATCGCTTTCCATGAGTCCGGGCATGCCCTGGTGGCGGAATCCGTTCAGTATGCCGACCCGGTGCACAAGGTCTCCATCATTCCCCGGGGGATCGCCGCCCTGGGGTATACCCAGCAACAGCCCACGGAGGACCGCTATTTGATGACCCGCTCGGAATTGCTGGACCGGCTGGCCGTTTTTTTAGGGGGCAGGGCAGCTGAAGAGTTGGTCTTCGGAGAGATTTCTACCGGAGCCCAGAATGACTTGCAGCGGGCCACGGACATCGCCCGTTCCATGATCACGGAATACGGCATGAGCGATCGCCTGGGCCTGGTGACCTACGAACGCGAGCGGCGGCCCATGTTCCTCCCGGATACCTTTTCCGGCGGCAAAACCTACAGCGAAGCAAGAGCCGCCCAGATCGATGAGGAAATCTCCAAAATCATCGAGGAAGCGCATGAAAGGGTGCGGGAAATTTTATCCCAACGCCGGAAGGTCCTGGATGAGTTGGCCCATCTTCTTCTGGAGAAGGAAGTGGTGCAGGGGGAGGAACTCAGAGCGATGCTGTCGAAATCCAAGCCTGGAATTGCGGCTTCATTGCCCGAGCTGCCATCCTTACTGCAGAAGTAGGATGATCTGTAGAATTTGAGAAGAAACAAAACGAAACATTTTGAGAATTATCGTAAAGGGGCTGTCGGTTTTGTTGCTTAATCCAATCAATGATGGGTCATAAAAAGGAACCAAGGGGGACAGGTATGCAGGAATCAAAGGAATGGGCAAATGGGACGTCAAGGAAGAGACGCAGGCTAAGGGTGGTCATCCCGGCATACCCTGCTTTCAATATCTATTCTCGTATCGCCCGAGTTACAACCGCCCTTGGACCGATCAGTGTGGCCACTACAGTTCATGAGATGGAAGGTTGGGATGTAGAGGTCATCGATGAGAATAATTATCAGGGACCCGCGCCCAGAGATGGGCTGGGGCTGCCGGACCATGAAACCCTGCAAGAATTGAGGCCGGCAGATGTGGTGGGATTCTATGGCGGGTTGACCAGCACGATTCCCAGGTTGTATGAACTTGCCCGCTTCTATCGGGAAC
>Ga0315274_10010657_pt1 | contig 13241 bp, 14 predicted proteins | sample YL17G02_20_MG_FD_203700 | JGI IMG/M metagenome (GOLD analysis project Ga0315274, IMG submission 203700) | Sediment microbial communities from Yellowstone Lake, YNP, Wyoming, USA - YL17G02_20 | ecosystem: Environmental > Aquatic > Freshwater > Lake > Sediment | place: USA: Wyoming | collected... | reverse complement strand
GTAGCAGCATGCACAACAAGAAGCGCGCGAAGGTGTGGAACTCGGCCAGCGTCACCAAGATCGACCTTCTGTCCCAGCGACCAGACCCGTTCGAGAACGGGAAACCCGTCATCTTCAAGCCCATGCGCGAGTACATGCGCATCATGGCCGTCCGATCGGATGGCGTGCGAGAGACACACGCACCCGTCGTCCGATTCGCTTGACGCGCACACTATGCTCGGTCTATAAGGAGAGCCCGCCAATGCTAAGTAAAGCAGTAGAGAACGCGCAGAAACGGGGGTACGCAACCGCCAATGATATTGCCGTGCGTTCAGGGGTACACCGCACGACCGTGGCGCTTGCCATCCGCCAGGGCAAGCTCAAGTCGCGGAAAGTTGGCAACGTGTTTCTCGTATCGAGCCGCGACGCGGCAGCCTTCATCGCAAAGTATCGCCTCACCGAGTAGTTGAGTTCACTCGCGCACCTGACCGGGCGCAGCCACCAAGGAGACCGCAAATGACGACTGAAACGACGACGCCCACCAGGGGCGCCGAAGGCACCGTTCTCTCAGCAGCAGAAGCGACGGCATTAGCCCGAACCAATGGGCAGGCATCCGGCGTGATGGCCTCCGGCATGGGCGACTACGCGCCGAGCAACGTGTTCGCTGAGGCGGGGCTCATCGTGCCGCCGATCTCACCCGAGAACGTGCGCGCCCTCTTCAAGATGCGGGCGGCGTACTACACGGCACTGCTCGACCCAGGGCACGACTTTCTCTACTCGGTGTCGTACGTCGAGAACGGGAAGCCCAAAGAATACATGACGACGAAGCTCGCGTCAGCCGAGCTGTTCTGCACCACGTACAAGGACTCCTCGTACAAGGCGCGCCCTCGGAAGAGCGGTGTCGAGAAGCTCGCGGAGAGCCTCGGCATCCAGGGCGAGGTCATCGAGTCGAGGGGCCTCCCCAACGACAAGAACGAGGACTACGCCCTGGTGCGCTACAAGGCGACACACGTCAAGACGGGGCGCGTCGCCTACGGCGTCGGCTGGTGCGATGTCAAGGAGCGGCCGACCATGTCAAAGCACGCGCTCATCGCGACGGCAGACAGCAGGAGCTTCTCGCGCGCCGTGCTGCGCCTCATCGGCTACGGCGAGGTCGGTGCCGAGGAGATTCTCGCCGGCATCACCGATGACGTCGATGTCGTCGTCGACATGACGCCACCGGCTGCCAGCTTCGGGCAGACGGCACCTGGTGCGGCGGCAGCCGTGGCGCAGGCCATCGCTTCGACGAGCGGCAAGGCCACGGCGGCGGCGGTGGATGCCGCCGTCAGGAGCCAGACGAAGGAGACGCCGAAGCAGATCGAAGTCGACCCCAACGAGAAGCCGGTTCACGTCGAGTGGGCTGAACGCAAGGACACGAAGTTCGCAGAAGACGGCTTCAACATGGCCGTCATCGTATCCGCTGACCCCGCGGCTCCGAAACTGACGAACGCGCAGTGCGCCGACTTCAGCAAGATGCTCGTCACCGCCTTCGAGGGTGACAAGGCGATCTCGAAACGCTTCCTGCGCCAGCACGCGGGCGTCAATAGCACCACGGAACTGACGGTTGACTTGCTCGACCGACTCGAAGCACGCCTCAAGTATATCACCACTGGCACGCCGTTCTGATTCCCCCACGTTTGCAAGGAGACCTGACAAAATGAGCGACCTCAACTTCAAGTACAACGGACGTGACCTCAACAGCCCCGAGGCGAATGCCGTGCCGACCCGCGAGGTTGTGCCGAAGGGGCAGTACGTGGCGAAGATCGTGGACATCAAGGGCGGCCTCACGAAGCAGCAGCCGCCGCAGCCGAAGATGGTCTGCGAGTTCATGGTGCTCACGGACAACGCGACACCGCCGAGCCGCGCCATGGCGGGCAAGCGTGTCTTCCAGGACTACATGCTGAACTCCGAGGTACGCGGAGACGGCAACGACTTCCAGACCTATCGACTGCGCGGGCTGCTCAGTGCCTGTCAGGTGCCGGTCGTCGCCAACCAGTTCGATGCCTCGCCGATGGTGGGCATGGATGTGCTGATCACTGTGAGCCATCGCTTCGGCAATCCCGGCGCCGACGGCAAGGTGCCGACGTTCGCGAACGTCGAGACGGTCGACCGCGTGCCCGGCGAGGGCGGCGGCGGGGACATCCTGTGATGGACCGCGCACAGGAGGTCGAGGATCTGGTCAAGGGCCTGCTGCGCATCCGTGGTTTCGCAGAGGCGACCCGTGTCGCCTGTTTCGCTGGTGGGCGCATCGACTGGGAAGTCCTGCTCCGCGACACGCAGGACGCGGCGCATACCGCTGGAAACATCGTGCCGAACCTGCAACGCCTGTTCCCTGAGCAGGAGCGCACCTTGGTGCCATTCGGGCTGAGCATGGCGTTCGCTCTGCGCTCGGCGGAGCTGATGATTGCCAGGTACGCGATGCTGCTCGACGCAAAGGCCGAGGACATGAGTGTCGACGGACACTTCAACGTCATTCACAAGCACATGAACAGTTCGCGGAACAGCATCGGAGCACTCTGCCGCGAGGCGCGCGAGGCGGCTCACATCACGCAGTTTGTCGTCAACCGAATCGATGGGGTGCGCCTTGCCAAATCTGCGTGAGATCGCAGCAGGGGTCCGCCTGCGCTACCCGGACGATTCCGACGTCGTCGAGCTGGAGGCGATGGCGACGGAGATCTGCGCCTGCGCCCGCGACATGGTCGATGCCCTCGACGTCGCGAAGCGCGAGGACGACATCTACCTGTCGATGGTTGCTGGCCTCTCCGATCGTGGCGACGATGGGGAGCCGCTCGACGACGACCAGATCCAAGCGGCCGGAGACGCGGCAGAGTCGCAGGGCGAAATCGCCGTCATCGCAGCGCGCCAGGCCGAGGCCTTCGGACGCGAGTTGGCGATGAAGGTGCTGCGCGATGCCGACGTCTGAGGCGCCCATGCACTGGACCACTGAGAGGCCAACGCAGCCAGGATTCTACTGGCTAAGGTACGTGGGTGAGACGCGCTACCAGCTGCAAGAGGTCGTCTGGACGCACGGCGGTCCACCCAAGTACCCGAGCGACGAGCTGCGCATCACACACAGCTGGCGACGCGTCAAAGACATGGAAACATCAGAGTGGTGCGCCGTCACCGTGGAGCTTCCGCCGCCATGATCTTCAACATCGGCGGAGGGCCACCCGCAGGTCCTCCGCCCGGCGGCGCACCACCCGGAACTCCTCCCAGCGTTCCTCCTGCGGGAAGTAACGTCGTCGGACTCCTGCGGCCAGACCGCGACTACCAGAGGGAGGCCATCGACCGCGTCTTCGGCGACTGGAACAACGGGCAGAAGAGCTTGCTACTGGTGCTCCCGTGCGGCTGCCATCGTGCCGGCGAACGAGTCATGCGCTACGACGGGTCCGACGTGGCCGTCGAGGACGTTTCTGTGGGCGACCATCTCATGGGACCAGACTCATCTCCGCGCACGGTCCTCGCACTCTGCCGAGGAACCGGTCGCATGATGCGCGTGACGCCGACGAAGGGACGCGTCCACTTCGTCAATGACGAGCACGTCCTCTCGCTAAACGTGCTGACACGAGGTCCAGAAGGAGCCTACTGGTACAGTGAGGTTGTTGACATGACCGTCAACTCCTATCTCGAATGCAGCAGAGATTTCAAGCGCAGCGCACGACTTCGTCGCGTGTCGATGCGCAAGGCGAAAAGATTGAACTGGGACGGCGATCCCGATGACCAAGTTGTCAAGTTGAGGGACAACGACTTCGACATGGACCCCGCCTTCGAGGTAGCCACCGAATCCACGAACGAGCCGTACTACGGCTTCACGCTGGATGGCGACCAGCGTTACTTAGCCGACGACTTCACCGTCTTCCACAACAGTGGCAAGACGATCGTCAGCGCCGACATCGTGCGTCGCTGCGTGCAGCAGACGTCTCAGAAGACGATCTTCATGGCGCACCGCGCCGAGTTGCTCACGCAGTCGCGCGACAAGATCCGCCTCGTCGCCCCTCAGCTCAGCGTCGGCATCGTGCAGGCTCAGCACGACGACACTGCGCGTCAGGTCACCGTCGCCAGCGTGCAGACGCTGATGAATGCGACGCGACTGCAAAGGGTCCTTCAGCACGGGCCCTACTCGCTACTCGTCATCGACGAGGCGCACCACGCGACGTCTCCGTCATGGATGCGCGTCATCGAGACGATGCAGGCGCGCAACCCCACGATGCGCATCCTCGGTCTCACCGCGACACCGGGACGGTCGGACGGGCTCGGACTCTCAGACCTCTTCGAGAAGATCTCGTACACGAAGAGCACTCTCGAACTCATCGAAGAGAAGTGGCTCGTCTACCCGCGTGCCTTCCGCGTCAACCTCAACATCGACCTCGACGTCATCGGGACGAAGGCCGGCGACGGCGACAAGGACCTGAAGGACGGCGACCTCGCCAAGCTGCTCATCCAGCAGCCCGTCCTCGATGCCACGTTCGCCGCCTACAAGCAGTATGGTGACAGCCGTACGATGATCGGATTCAGCGTCACCGTGGAGCACGCGCGTCTCCTCGCCGAGACGTTCACCAGGGGCGGCATCAATGCCTCCTTCGTCGCGGGCGACACCAAGCACGACGACCGCCAGCAGCTCTACGCGGACTTCCGCGCGGGCAAGCTGCGCGTGCTTTTTAGCTGCGGCGTCCTCACGGAGGGCTTCGATGAGCCCTCGGCCGGCGGCGTGCTCCTCGCACGCCCAACGATGAGCCAGTCGCTGTTCATCCAGATGGTGGGACGCGGCCTGCGCCCCTACCCGATGAAGACGGAATGCATCGTCATCGACTGCGCCGGCAACACGAAGAAGCACGCCATTGTGCAGATGAGCACGCTCGCCGGCTTCGAGCAGTTCGATGCCATGAAGCCCGAGAAGGATACGATTCCGCGCGAGGAGGGTGAGGAGCGTGACGTCGTTGCCCATGGCACGGATATGTACGGCAACGAGGTCCGCATCACGGACATCCGCGGCTCGACGCGCGAGTCGACGTACAGCTGGCGCCAGACTGACTACGGCTACGCGCTCATGATCCCCAAGGTCGGCTACTACCTCGTCGCCAACGACAAGGGCGACCCCACGACGGCCAACATCCGGTACTACGACACGCGCAAGACAGCAGACGGGCGACCGGCGCCGGCGGTGTCCATCACCGAGAAGCCGATCGACTGCAACCTCGCCTACGGCCTCGTCGAGTCCGAGGCCAAGCGCATCCTCCGCGCCGCCATGCGTGCGGCGAACGAGAAGCGTCCGACGAGCAGCCAGCACCCCGACAAGCAGCTCTCCTTTGATGCCCATCTCACGAAAGTCGTCGACAACCTCGGACCACTACTAATAGACGGAATCGACGACGAATCGATCGATGACCACATCCTAATGAGTAGGACCGCTCGCTGGCGCGATGGGCCACGCACCGAGGCACAGACGAAGCTCTTGACGAAGCTCGGGACGAAGGTAGACAACATGCCTGCGACCGCTGGTGAGGCGTCGGACCTCATCAGCATCGCCACAGTCGAGAAGCATCAGAAATCGGTGAAGATGCACGGGGACCCCGCGACGCCGAAACAGCGCTGGTTCCTACGCATCAACAACATTCCGCACGACGCCGATGTCAACAAGGCGGAGGCCGCGAAGTTGATCTTCGTCCATCGAATGAAGCTCAAGTCGTCCAGCCACTGAAAAGAAACGGGGGCCAGAGCGCCTGACTCGCTCTGACCCCCTCGCACCTGTCGCAGCCACCACGCTAGCAAACTGGGCATGCCTGATATACCACCCGACTCCGCGACGGTCAATACCCCGTCGTCAGACGTTCAGCGCAAGATCGACTTGTTCCGTCGTGCCTTCTGCGGTGCCGAGCACGTCTACGCCATCCGTACGGCAACTGGCTGGCAGCCTGTCCACACGCAGCTGCGTGACAAAGACATCCTCGACCACCTGCGTGGCCGCATCGAGATAGGCGCCTACCCGATTCTCCAGCAGCGGGACGTCGCGGGGTGGCCGATGTGCCGCTGGATTGGTGCCGACTTCGACGGTAAGAAGCCGGGCACCGCGTGGGCACCCGACACACTGCGTGCCATGGAGTTCTTTGGCGACGCCCCGGTTATCCTGAACATGAGCCGGTCCGGGAAGGGCGCCCACATCAGGCTCCTCTTCTCGGAGCCCGTGCCGACATGGCTGGCGAGACGCTACATGCTCGTTTGGCTCGACGAGGCGGGTGTGACGCGGGCCGATGGCGACGAGGAGACTGCGACGAGCTTCGACCGCTTGATTCCGTCGCAGGACGACTTGGCACGGGAGAAGATCGGCAGCCTCCTCGGATGTCCCCTCAACATGGAGCGCGTCCAGGCATCCGGCACCGGCACGCTGCTGCTCTCGGCCGACGCGGCATCGTTTCACGGTGCCGTCGAAGTCATCCCAGTCGAGCAGCACTGGGACTACATCGAAGCGGTGCTTGAAAGGGCGTGGTCGCGCGTGCAGCTTGAGGCCGCCGTCGCGGAGTCGTCTGCCGACCTCGGCCTCGTGCCGCCGCCGAAGCGTGCCGACGCCGTGCACCTCAACGTCATCGCGGATGCCAGCCTCCTGCACTTCTCGGCGAGCTTCTGTGAGTTCTTCAAGTGGTGTGCGTCACATCCGTCGCTCGTCGGATACGAGGCCTGGGTCGCGCTTGCCGCGAATCTGCACACGTTCGGCGGCGCCGGTGGCGACCTCTTCCACTCGCTGAGCGCGCTCGACCGGCAGCGCTACAACGTCGATTCCACGGAGTGGAAATGGAAGAGCACGGCTGACTTGGGGCCCGTGCGCTGCGACACGATCGCTAAGATCGGATTCAGGTGCCAGCACCTCGGGACACCTCGCTGCGGCGGTGCCGTGACGCCGGCGCACTTTCACTACTGGACGCGGTACGAGCCGTTGTGAGCGATGCCGGCGACGAACTCGACGAGCTTCTTGACGGCATCGATGATCCCGATGACGCGACGAGCTTCCGCGCGCGTGTCCTTGCCGCAGCGATACCGGCGCCGGTCGTGGCGCATCTGCCGTTCCTCGTCGCGGCGAACAGACTGAAGTCCGACCTCCTCGGCCTCGTCGACCAGCTCATCGCATCACGCGACATGGGTGTCCTGCTCACTGGCAGTGCTGGCGTCGGCAAGACGGAGTCGATGCTAGCCGCTGCGGAGGTGATGCTCGACCGCATGCAACCCGTCGTGTGGGCGGCGCCAACGATCGAGATGGCGCACGAGACGGCGGCACGTGCCGAGGGCCGTGGCATCTCGTCCGAGGTGCTGCACGGACGCAACGCGACGACGTGCGACTACATGGACAAGGTGCTCGTGTCACGCGCCGAGGGCTACGCACCAGGCGCCTTCGTGTGTCCGTCGTGTCCGAAGCACCCGGACAACCTCGCGGGGCACATGATGGAACTGTGGACCTGCGGGCACTACGCCGCGCTGTCGCGCGCCAGACGTGCCATCAAGCAGGCCAAGGAACGTAAGACGCGTCTGCCGCTCGTCGTCACGACATACGAGAACGCCGTCGCCGGGCTCAAGCACGCGCAGGGAAGTCGTCAGGGCGACATCTGGAAGACGCGCCAAGTCTTCTTCGATGAGGACCCCTCACGTGCCATGCGCGAGCGCGCCGTGCTCTCCGACGATGACCTCACGCGCACGCCCAAGGAAGAGGCCCCCTCCAACTTCCTGCGCATCCTCTCCATGGCGCGCGCGATCGCCGCCGACGAACGCATGAAGGCCTGCGCAGCGATGACGGGCAGAACATTCAAGGCCGCATCGCGCAGCGCCTCACACGACTTCGACGGCAGCAGTTTCACGGGACGCGAGCTGCATCGCCTGCTCTTTTCGGCCGCCGACGCTCTCGCGCTCGACCTCGAAGTCTGCCTCGCGCGCGCCGCGGAATGGGTCACGCGGGTCGGCAAGGGCGAAATGTTCTACGCAGACCGCGGCCTGCTGAAGTACATCGTCAACGCCTTTCTTCCGACGTTCGCCGCGACGATCCACAAGGAGATCACCTACGACTACTCGGGCACGCCCAGCACGTACTCCGTGCGCCTCGAATCTGGGAAGGAGGGCGGCTGGCAGTACATCCTCGACCGTCTCGTGCCGTTCCGCAGTGGACAGGACAACGTCGTCATCGGAGACGCCTACGCCGACAAGGACTTCGTCAAGTCCATGTTTGGCACGCGGCCCATGGCCACCATCGAGGTTCGCGTCGCGCTGCCTGACAACGTCCGCGTCCTGCGCTCCACGAGCGCGAATACCACGAAGAGCGTGATGCGCGTCAAGGAGCTGCTGCACCATCTCCTCGATACCGAGGTGAGCACGGTGCTGCAAGCCGAGGCCGGTCGACGCGTGCTCGTCTACACGCAGCTCGGGCACAAGAAGGCGATCGAGGACTGGTTCGCCGAGAACAACGCCACGTACCAGCTGGCCGACATCGCCTTCGAGCACTACTGGAGCGGGCGCGGCAAGGACCAGTACAAGAACTTCGACTCCATCATGTGCATCGGCGAACCGGTGCCGAACCTGCTCGGGCTCGTGCACGAGGCGAACGCGCTGCATCCCGATGAGTCGGAGATCTTGTGGAGCCCCGACAGCAAGAAGATCTGGTCCCAGGATCATCGCATGGAGCGCGTCTGGAACATGCTCGCCACCCAGGAGCTGAGCCAGGCGCTCATGCGCATCCGCCCCGGCATCCCGTCTGCGATCGACAAGCGCATGTACATCTTCGGCAAGCAGGTCGCGTTGCCCGTCGACTTCATCCACGCCCTGCACGCACTCGGGACGGTGGCATCCTCTGGCGACGCCAAGATCCAGGAGGGCGACTTCGAGCCGCTCTCCCCGGAGATGGTGCGCGACTACATCCTTTGGGTGTTTCAGGTCGCCGGCTGCTGGTGCAACCCCTTCCTCGCCAGCCTCAGCAAGAGCGGGATCGCGAGCACGCCGACAGCCGGTGGCGGCGATCCCATCGAAGACCTCCTGCGCCCGTCACCGCACCTCATGACGCATTCCCGGTGGCTCAGAGCGCAGTGGGGAGTGCGTCGCGGAATCGAGCTGGCCGAGGCCACCTTGCCACGGGCAACACAACACCGGACCTCCTGGATGACGAAGTTCAGGGACGCCATCTGGGTCCACGGTGATGTATCACGGGCCGCTCAACTGCTTGAGGCCCTGTACCGACCGGAGACAATGTGACAAGAACCTCCTGCATTCCTCGGGCAGCGATTCGAGGCGTGTCCGGTCTGTTGCTCACCTCACCAATCCGAGCCGGCGCGAGAAATGTTGGCCGCTTGACTTGGTGTTTTTCCTCACAACGTGAACTGAGCAATTACGAGGTGTTGCGTTTCCTCCAATTCATAAGAGATAGAGGAAACGCAACACCTCGCAATCATTGAGCTTTTCACCAACTACCTTGAATCATTCACTTCTCGCTTCGCGGACTCGCTGACCTCTCAAACGCCTCGGGCCGAGAACAGAGCCCAGAAACAACCCATGAACACCGACACCATCTCCATTCCAAAGACCCTTGTCACCTGGGCGCAACTTGATACATCCGTCGGCGAGTACGCTCAGGAGCTGCTCGGCATCGGCACCCGTACCGGCGACGACGTCGAGGTGAGCACCCCTGCGGAGTGGTCCCGGCTCTGGTGCTGCGTCGAGGCCTGCGTCTACGCGGCCGTCGGCGCCGGAAGGGCCGACCTGCTGACCGACCTGCCCGTCTGGGTCGCCAAGAGCCTCGGCCTGCGCTTCTCGTGGCACTCCGCCGACGGCACCTGCTACGAGCTGGGCGGCGACGGCAGGGGGCGAGCCACGAGCTGGGGCGGGGCCGAAGCGATCCTCGGCTGGAGCCGGGGCGACCCCGCTGCCCTGGCCGCGGTGCGGGACACCATGGACGTCCTCGGGGCGAAGCCGATGCGTCTCGTCGAGGACGAGCCGTGCAGCAAGTGCGGGCAGACCTCTGCCGTCTCAGTCGACACGATCGATGACGTCAGGTACTGTGGCGCCTGCTGGTGTCTGCTCACGGCCTCGGCTACCATGCCGGTGCCGCCGAGACCGACCACCAAACGCAAGCAGCGCGACGCTGAGCCCGAGAACCTCTTTCCCGACGAGAACCCCCGGAAACGCAGATGACCGTCGCATCCCTCAGCTCGCAGTTCTCCGACGTCCAGAGGCATGGTGTCCTGCGCGACGCGCCCGTGCCTCCAGCGCCCTACCCAGGCCCCGCAAACGCGAGCCGGGCAACGCGTATTGGGCAAACGATATTCTGCGCCGCAGACGTGATCAGCGCCGAACCCTCGGACTCGTACTTCGTCATTCGGCCGTTCTTCCTGACGCCAGCCATGGAGTTTCTCGCGAGCAGCTTGTCGGCAGAGGTCGTCAAGCGCCTCGACGTCACTGGTCCCCCGTCTCCGTTCGGAAGCAGCATCAGCAACATGCTCGGAGAAACATGGCGATTTTTCGCCCCGGCTGGTGAGACTCGGTCCTATGGATTCTTTGTTCCATCTGATGGGATGGGATTGATCTTCAAGGGGTGGCTCACTGATATGGCGGGCGTGCCAATACCAGGTGCAATAGGAACCTTCACGAGGATCTGGACCGCCGTCGGTGCCGCTCACGCACTGATGGTCGAGCAACGCGCCGGACGTGCCGCATGAGCACCCAACTCGGCGCGCAGTTCGCGTTCTCGCAACCGCCGGGCGCCAGCGGCGTCTTCACCGGCGGCGACATCCTCGACACCACGGTTCGCAAGCTCGCGACACCACCAGGGGCCCTGCGTATCGGGCAGAGCCTCTACATCATCATCGAGGCCGAGAACTTTGCACCCGTCGCTCGCCAGCTCTGGGTGATGCCGTGGTGGCTGCATCCCACCTTCGAGTATCGCTACCCAGGGCAGGGGCAGTACACGCCACTCGATGTCGCCGGCTTCGGTCCCCAGGCACCAGCCATCACGCTTCAGGATTCCCTCTGGATGACGAGCCCGAAACGACTCGACATCATCGGGCCCCCGTCGCCAGCGGGCACCAGCATCTCCGACATGCAATCCGACATCTGGGCCATCGATTTGCCGGCGAGTGGTTCCGTGAAGAAATCATTCTTCTACCCCTCGCATGGCTACGGACTCGCAGTGACGTACCAAATCTACGAACTCGTCCCGCAAGAGGGCGCGGCGGCATTCGCAATCAGCGTGACACCAGGCGCGTCTCACGCAGTCTTTCAAGACGGACAGGGCTGAGCGATGACGATTGTAATGGGAGCCCAGTTCAGCGACATCGGCCCCGTCGTACGGCAGCCGAGTGGCGCCTTTCAGCTCGTGCCGTTCGAGCCCGCAGTTGGCACCGACCTCAACGATCGTGCCCAGATTCAGTTCATCCCCGAGATGACTGGCGCCTTTCGACTCGGGCAGACGGTGTATTTCGTCGCCGAGGTGACCAACAACGCGCTCGGTCCCGTCGACTACGCCATCAAGCCGTGGTGGGTGCCGCCGGATCAAACCACGGTGTTCTTCGGCAACGTGCAACCCGCCGAGTACACGCCGCTTCAGGGCAACGTGCCACTCCCCGCCGTCTGGGTGCCGATGTGTAAGCGGCTCGATGTCGCCTCCGGTGCCGGGCCGCAACCGGTTGGCACCTCACTGAGCGTCCTACTCGACGAGGTCTGGGAGTTCGTTGGACTTGCCGCCGGTGAGACGCGTCGTTTCGCCTTCGTCTACCCGTCTCATGGATTCGGATTCGGCGTCACGACTCAGTTGCTCGTCGGGCAGGGAGACGCCGAGAGCGTCGCCACGAAGATCTACTTCTCGGTCGGCGTCACTGACGCCATCGTTCAGGAGTCAATCTCATGAGATGGCCGGTACGAACCTCGCAGCCGGGCACTCCGGGACCGCCGGGGCCTCCGGGACCGCCCGGACCTGGTGGTGACGCGCGATACTTCGTCTACGAGCAGGGCGTCCCGCAGGTTGGCAACGTCTACGGCGACTGGGCGACGATGCTCGCGGTCATCGCGACTGTTCCCGTCGGAGAGACGCCTGTTGTCACGTTCGTAGACCAGGGCGGCAACCCTCCCATCATTCCGCTGGCGGGCATGCCCGTCGGCGGCTGGGACATGCGCCTCGGCTACTGGCAGAGTTTTCTCCAGGCCACTGGCGCCGTGGTGGCGAGTCTCCCCGCTGGCGTCCTCATCGACAACCTGCAAGGGATCTCAGACGGCCTGATTCTCAAAATCGACCCGCCGCCCGGAACCGGCGTGATCGGTTTCTCTTTGACACCTGCGGGGCAGGGGCACGTATTCAGCGTCGACACGGGTGCCGCTGTCGATCACACGACGAACACCGGCGCGCTTGTCAGGACGCTCGGACTCGGCGGTGACACCTACGTCATCGCGATGCGCAACGCGCAACAAGCGCTGTCCGTTGGCCCGCTCACCGGACCCCTGTTGGAGCTTGTCGGAAACGATGGTGGCGTCGGCGTCCAGCTGACGACGCTTGGTGGTCTGCCCAACGGATGGATCGTCGGGGGCGGCGCGGGTTCGCCGATGGTTGTCATCTCGGATTCCACGGGCAACGACCCCACGAGTCCGACGTTCGCGCCTGGGTTCACGGGAGGCGGCGGCACGTTCTTCTTCCAAGAGTCGAACGCGAACATGGTGGCCTACGCACCAGCGGTTCCAGCGAACTGGCCGTTCCCGCCGCCGACTGATGTGGCAGAGGCGCTCGACGTCCTCATCGCCGGTGCATCGAGCCCGACGTCGCTCTCAGGTACGTGGTCACAGGCGGGGCTCGCGCTGCGTGACGCCGTGCGGTCCACGGGCGTCGCCGACACCTTGGCGCTCGCCGACAACGCGGCGCTCGCGACGGCGACTCCCTTCGCGGGCCTCATCATCGCGCTTCCCACGCTCATCACGGCAGTCGTCACGTACTCGGGCGAGTTCCCGTGGGGTGCCCTCGGCGGCCCCGCGCTGACGCCGGGTGCCGACTACTACCTGGGAACCGCAGGTGGCATCACCACGGTAGCACCTGTGGCTGTAGGAACCGTAGTGGTTCGCATCGGCTACGCGAAGAGCACAACTGTTTTGGTGCTCGCTCCGGGCGAGCCCGTAGAACTCTAAGAGGAGACTCACATGGCAGCGAAGCGGTACATGCTCACGCAGGAGGTCATCGACTCCTGGTACACGAAGCTCGGCAAGTTCTCGTTCAAGGT
>Ga0315274_10010656_pt1 | contig 13242 bp, 17 predicted proteins | sample YL17G02_20_MG_FD_203700 | JGI IMG/M metagenome (GOLD analysis project Ga0315274, IMG submission 203700) | Sediment microbial communities from Yellowstone Lake, YNP, Wyoming, USA - YL17G02_20 | ecosystem: Environmental > Aquatic > Freshwater > Lake > Sediment | place: USA: Wyoming | collected... | reverse complement strand
CCGCCTTTGAAAAGCCAGGTTTCAAGTGACCGTTGCGAAAAGACCAAAAGAACGCCGTCGCCCTGGACAAGCGGGAAATGAATCATTGACGTTTTTGTCCTGGGAAAAATAACCGGGACGGCGGATATTATCGGCATAGGTGAAACGGTTCCGTCTTTATATTTCTTTTTAATAAGCGGCGTGACCGTGGCTTTTTGCGTTTTATAGTCGTATGTTTCAACGCGCCCAGGTAAACAAGTATTAATTAAACCAAGCTGAAACTTGACGGCGGTTTCGATTGCCTGGTTCAAAGTCTTCGGGTTCGTTTGATTCATTTTTCTAAATTTCCTCAACGTCAAGCGAAGTATTCCAGTCGTTCCCGTGTGTGTCGCCGTTGTGTTCTATATTTACGATTCTGAAATTTGAGCCTTTTTTAATTTCGTGGCTTTCGATTTCTATTTTCCCGCCTATGGTCGCGCCCGCGTAAAGCAACGAATTGACCCGCCATCCTGGGCGCTTGTCGGTCGCGCCGCTTGCGTCTTGCCCTGAACTCAAATCGGTCAAATGCTCCGGGCTTCCAATAAGACCGGTCGAAGGTGAAAGAAATATTTTCGGTTTATTATTTGTCCCGGACATTGTAAGAATTTGCAATTTCCTGTCTTGAACCGACCATTTGAAATTTAATTTTTCTGCAAGTTTATTAAAAGCGTCTTTGACCAAACCGTTAAACGTGAACCCGGCCCCGAATTCCGCGTCGGTAATGTTTACAGTATCAACAAAATCTTTCGGCAATTCAAGCGCGGAAATGACTTCGCTTAAAATATGCTTCGCTCCGGTTCCTTCGGCAAAATTGAAATGGATTTTCTTTGTCGTCAATTCTTTTTCGCCGTCGTTGCCTTCAAGTTTGGTAATCCAGTCCGGGCCGTTCTTTATGTGATTTATGTTTGTTATGTCGCCGGAATATATATCGGTTAAGACGTCCGATTCGCTTAAATAACCAACTGATAATATCATAATGTCGCGAAGTTTTTTAATTTTGTTTCGGGTGACTTCGGACAAATTATAAACGTCAATTTCCGCCGTGTTCGATTCCGACTTTTCGGTCTTCTTTATTTTAAACGTGACCTTTAAATCTTTTATTAATATTCCAGTAAGTGAACCAGGTTCGCCGATAACAACAGAAACGGCGCGATTATATAAACTCATACAACGCCCCCGGCTTCAAGCGTCGCTATTTCGTCTTCGGTTATGTAACCAATAAACGCCTTATCTTCAATAAAATCATTCTGTGAAAGTCGAACCATTGCCCCGGAACCTTCGCCGACGATTAAAACGCCGGGCGGTAATCCGGGCTTAATAATATCAGTTACAAGCGGATAACCTAAAACAACTTTAACGCCGGAAACCAGGGCGACGCCGTCCGCGTCTTTTATTGAAATCGTCCAATATTGCCCCCGGTCGTTCCAGTCGAAACGCAATTCATAAACGATATTATCAATAATAGTCGTTTGAGTGAACGACGCTAAATTATAAAATTTTATAATTACCATTTTAAACCTTTTTATTTATTAACAATAATCTTATATGTTGCTTTGGCTTCATCATAGGCCGCCGCAAGCCATGATTTTTCAATTCCTGTCGCCGCCGCCGCCGTTTGTGAACCGGTCGCCGCCGTCGCCTGGGCCTGGTTCGCGACGCCGGACTTTACGTTCTGAACTTTTGAAACTTCGGATTTCGCAACTTGTATGCTTTGTAGTTTTGCGGAAAAATTAAGCGCTTCGCCGGTTTGTCCGTTCCTGGGAAACGTAATTGAAACCATAACCATATCAGTATAAACAGTAAGACCGGTTACAACGTCGAAAGTCTTTCGGTCAAATAATTTAGTGACCGGATTATATTTTCCATTCTGCAATTGAATCAATTTGTCGAAGGCGCTTTCCGTCCGGGTTCCAGTTCCGACCGCCCCGCTTATCGAACTTAACGCGCCGCCCAATAATGAAACCGGCGAATTCGTGACAAACCCTTCAATTGTTAAAACGTGCGGTTGTCTTATAACGTGGTCGGAAATTACCGAACCGTTTTCAATTGGAAATTGTGTCACCTGGTTGTTAAATTCGTGACTTTCCGAAACGGCGGCGTCAAGTGTTATTGTGTCAATTTTGGGCGGCTTCTTGCGCCCCAGGATTAAAGACATAAGCGCCATTATTCGCCCCCGGCGTTCTCATTGAAAACCTTACGAAAAGATTTTTGATTTTCTTCGGAAACAATATTCCGAATAAAAGCTTCGCCCTCTTTTGTTTGCATTGATGAAACGCCGCCCGGTAATGCAAGAGTGATATTACTTGTCACGTTCACATTATTATTAAACGACTTCGAAGTCGAAGACGGAACCCCGGCAATGGCGGGAGTCGCGAACGTCCCGGCGTTTACTTGACCAACTTGAAATAATGATATAATATTTTTAAATATATTTGCTATTGATTCGCTTGCATTGATTGACTTTTCTTCATTTTTTTGTTGGCCTGCAAATTTAAATAAATCAAAACCAAGAAATGAAACCGTAGCTTCTTTTTCTGGATTAAGCGCGTCTTTCATTTCTTTTGTAATTTCATATCCGCCGGGCTTTCCTTCCTTACCGCTAAACGGTTTTTTAAGTCCTCTGAAAATTTCTTTAATGCCTTCAAGTGCTTTGGTTAAGTTTAATGTGAAAGTACCTGTTATAAAATCAATTAATCCTGTTAATATTAATTTTATTCCTTCGATAGTATCTCTAATACCTTCTTTTATTTCCTTCCATTTATTTTTAAAAACTATTATAAACTTATCAAATCCGCCAAACATTCGCCCGAACAAAGAGTCCCCGCCTGTCTTCCAAACTTCAAAATCTTGGACAAGCAAAACCATTGCGGCAATCAACGCAATTATGGCCGCCGGTATAAGCCAAACAGTCCCGGAAAATAACGCGCCCGCGATTGCGGCCCCGGAAAACGCGGTTCGAACCATTGCTAACATTGTTATTAATTTACTTGAAAAATATAAGACCGGCCCCAGGGCGGCGGCAAAGCCCATAAAGACAAGAATTATCTTTCGCGTTCCCGCGTCCAGGTTCCGGAATCGTTCAAGGAATTTTGCGATTGCGTTTAACGCTTTATTGACGGCGGGTAAAAGAACGGAACCGAACGAAACCGAAACTTCGGCCAATCGGTTTTTAACGCGCTTCAACTGTTGGTCGAAGTCGCCGGACTGTTTGGCGAATGTCCCGATTGCGTTTCCGCTTCGCTTCGTGACCAGTTCAAGAACCGCGTGGGCTTCTGCCTGTCGCTTTGAAGAAAAAACAATTCCGTTTTGTTTATCAATTAAAAGTTGCTGTTTTATTTCTGAATCGTCGATTGCAATTCCGTATTGTTTCAATGCGCGGGTTTGCCCTGTCAACGCAAGCGTTAAAGTTTGGGCGACTTCTTCGGCCCCGCCTTCGACCTGGTTAAACGACGCAAGGTCGGCGGCCAAACCTTGAACTTTTGCGGCAAAGTCAAGCGACGCTTGTTTTCCGAATCCGAAACTTTGAAGCAAGTTCCCGGTCGTCGCTAAAGCAAGACGCGCGGCCCCGCCGGTCATATTAAACGAATCGGCGACTTGTTGCGCGACGGCTTCGGCCCCGGTTCCCAAACCCTCAAAAACGCGGTTAAACTTTTCTTTCTTTTCTTCGGCGTCGGCGGCCATTTTAACGAATCCGCCTAACATTCCGGCAATCGGCAAGGTAACGCCTAAAGTCAGTTTTTTACCAAGTGAACCCATTCGACCGGCGACGCCCTGGACGCGCTGTTCGACCCGGCGAAGACCTGCTTCGTCAAGCTGAAACCCGATTTTATTGATTAACTCCCGAACTATCAAGATTAACCCCGTTTTTTAACGCTCAAACGAAGGCGGGCGGGCGTCCTGCCAGTTCCGCCGGTCGGTTCGAACCTTATATCGTCCGGCCCTGGGCGGGTTTTAAACGCCCCGGACGCGGTCGTTCTTAAGATTGCCCGGCAATTATTGCCCTATGCCTTCATTTTCGTTTTATCCATTTCCTTTTTATCAAGATACGCTTTCAAATCAAGAACCGCGTTTCCCCTTGCAATATCATCATAAGACCAGGACGTTTTTAATTCCCCCCAGGTCGCGACGCCTTCAAGAACCAGGCGCCAGGCGGCCCATTCGTCCCGAAGTTCATTGTCTAATCTTTGGCCGATTGCCGGGTCTTCGGAATCTTGTTCGGCGCTTGCGCGAATAGTTCGCCAATATTCCTTTGACCGAAAAAACAGTTTACTTCAATAACGTACAATAAAATCTTGTAAAGTGAAAAGTATTTCGCCGCGAACTTAACGTCGATAACTTCTTTTTTAACGTCCTGGTTATCAATGGAAGTATTCGCCAAAAGTTCAAGAAATAAATTGATAATATTGTCGTCGATATTCTCTACAAGCGCGGCGACGGCTTCGCCAATTGCCCCGAAATCAATTTCGGAATCCAGGACGTTTGATAAACCGCTTTTGTTTTGTTTAATTGCTGAAACCGCTTTTCCCAGGGCCGGGCCTAAAAATCGAAGTAATTTACCTTTGATTTTAAGCCCGTGAATCCCTGGAAATACCGTGACTGAAACTTCGAAACCGTCGATATTTTTCGACTTGGTTTCAAGAATTGACTTTGAATCCATTTTATACCGTCCCCCTTAAAAATGGTTTTTATGTCGCGGGTTCGAAGTCCGCGTTCCCGCCTGGAAATTCGTCGTAGTCTGCAAGGTCGAAAATCCATTCCCGGTTACTGATTTCTTTCGCATAATCCGAAGGCGGCATTTTTCGAACCCATGCAAGCGCGGAAAAGTGAATCGCGCGGCCCGAATTATCTTTAATCAGTATCGGAACAATTCCGGTCGCGGTCGCCTGGTCAAGTATCGCGAACGCATAAAGCGCGTCGTTCGACGGCGACGTTTGGGCCAGGGTTATCGTCAATTGACCGCTTTGGTCGTTTGATTTTGCGCGGGAAACAATCCCGTCGGTTCCGACAACTTTCGAAAATGCGTCGGTTGACCGTTCCAGGTGAATAAAAGTTCCGTCTGCGAACCCGTGAATCGGGACGCCGCCGACTACAACGGAAACCGCTTTCGGGTCGTATGTTCTGACTGGCATAATTTAAAACCTCTTTTTAAAGTTATAAGTTTGTTTTTCTTTTTTGTTACAGAGTGACAACGCCTTGAATCGTGACCGCGTGAATTGCTCCGGAAAGCGTCGCGACGAACTTGACGTCCGGCAATAACCGGGCGGCTTTGTTTATCGTCGAAACATCTTTCGCAAGCGGCGCTGTTACGGTCGGCGCGGGATTATCAACAAGTCCGCCGCGATTAATTCCTTCTTGCAATTGTGCCTTGACTTCGGCAACGACGACGGAAATTCCGGCGTCGGTAAAAGGAATCTTTGGCAAGTTTACGAACTTGGAATAAACGCGCGAAGTCATCCGACTTTGTAGCCAGTCCACAAAGATTATAATATCGACGTATTCGCCCGCCCCGACTTTGCCTTCGCGAATAATATTGACGCCCCCGATTTCCTGATAAGTCATACAGTTTTTATCAAGCGCGTTTTTGCTTGAAGTATCGGTCAAGACGTCAACGGTAACGCCTGCAAGCGTCTTGAACATAAGTGTATAAGAACCTGGGTCAAGAACAAGAATTTTTCCGAACGCGGCGGCTTCGGGAAACATTGAGTCCGCGACGGCGGAATAAATACAACCCGTTCTTGCATACGCGGCGGCTTTCAATTGCGCGGCAACGCTTGTCGTATCGGCGGCGGCGGTCGTTGAAATAATTATTCCTTCGTTTGACGAAGTTAAATAAATCTTTTTCAATGTTTCGATTTTCGCGGCCATTAAAAGAACCTGGGCTTTCGTGTGGTTCGTGTATATAACGCCGTAAAAATCGTCGGACGCTTCGATAATTGCGTCCATTGTTTGGGCCGGTGTTTCGGTTACTGTGAACGCCGCAATTGTGATTCTTGTTCCGGCTGTCAGTTTATAGGCGGTATTTGCAACGTCGGCGCTTAATGTGAAATTTCCGCCGGTTCCATCGGTCGCGGTTACGGGTTCCGACCCTGCATTTATCGCGGCGACGACGCCGGTCGCAATCTGCGCGACAGTTTCGCTGGTTCCGCTTGTGTATGTAAAAGCAACGCCGTTTATTGTAACAACGTAATCAAAAGCGTTTGCGCTTGAAGCAATTGTAACCGTGACCGGGTCGTTGGCTTTTGCGCGTCCAATTGCAATCTGGATGGGAGTCGGGTCTTGCCCGAAAAGTTTTGATGCGGCCAAATATTCAAGGTCTGTCGCGTCAAAATCAGCGGCGACGGCTGTAAGCGTCGAATAAAATTTAATCCGTTCGGTAAAACGTTTGTGAACGCCGATTATCAAGGCGGTTCCGAATCCGGCTTGACTTACGGCGGCGGTCTGCCTGGTAATTGAAACATTGACAATGTCCGATAATGGCATAAAAGCCCCCTTTTTAAATTGTTATATTTTCAGTTAATTTCAAAACGTTATCTTTATAATATTTTCCCTGTGCTTCAAGGTGTTCAATTTTCCCGACGTTCGCGGTTTGAATTTGTGCCATTCTGAATTGAACATCGAAAGAAACCGATTCTTGAAACGTGGTTTCTTCCAGGACTGAAAGATTTTGAATCGCGGTTTCGTCAACAAAACAAAAATCTGAAACGCGGAACCCTTCAAGCGTCGCGTCCAGGTAAAGCGAAGACCGAAGTTTTTCAATTTCTGTTAAAGCGTTTGTTCCCTGGGAAAAAATATAAACCATGAAGTCGCGGTTCCCGGTGACTGAATTCGCGCCGGTCGTGGCCGGTCGGCCCTGGTAATCGACGCCGGTTCTTGTAAGACCGGTAATTTTCATTGTTATAAAATTTTTAGCTTGCGGATTGTTTTGTTCGCCGAAGTAAACGGCGAAGACTGGAACCTTAATATTTGCGGACGCGGTCAACGTAAACGCGACGCCATTTTCTGAATTAAGATAAAACCGTCCGTCGCTTTCCGATATTGCCAGGACGGGAACGGCCCCGGCGTTGACAATGGCGACAAGACCGGCGGCAATGGCGGCGACTGTTTGGCCGGTTCCGGACGTATAAACGAACGGGACGCCGTTAATTGTAACCGTATAAGCGAAAGCGTTGACGCTTGCGGTTATGAATACGGCGGTCGTTTTATAAGACCCGGACGGCGAAACCTGGGACGTATTCGCGACGACCCAATTATAAAGCCCGTCTTTTATCGTTTCGAAATTTATCATTTTAATACCATATATTTTATAATGTCAAAAAGCGTCGCGGCAAGCGTCGCAATTGCTACAACATAAAAACCGTTTATTTTTTTATGAAGACCAGAAACAGAAACGCGGGTCATTTCCGCGACTTTGTCAATATTAAGTGACATTTTTTCCATTTTCTCGTTTATAGTTTTATGTTTTTCAATGCAAAGTTTTTCGATAAAATCGTCCGCCATGTTTTCCATTTCCTCATTTTATAAATTCCTTAACCGGGGATCCGTCTTTGAACAGTCGCCCGATAATGATTAATTATATCGTTTTGCCATGTTTCACATTTTAATACTTCGAAGTCGTCGCCATCGATAACAACGCGGTCGGCGTTCGCGCCGCCTTGAATGGCCGGGTTTAATTTCGTGTCGGTATAAAGAATATATGTTTCAGTTTCGCGGCGTCCCTCTGGCATTAACAACATTTCTTTTCCGGTCGGCGGTTGCTTGCTTGCGGTAATATTAAAAGACGTTTCGGCGCCTTCAACATAGCGCCCTTTTGCGTATGTTCCGGGAATAACTCTTTTTACTGAAAATGTATGTCTTGGAATCATGCGTTTATAACTTCCAAATGTTGAATTGATTGTCTTAATTGCCCCGTATCAACAAGCGGGCGGGACGAACCTTTCCGGGCTTTTGTTGAATCTGCATTTTTAACGAACGGCCCTTTCTGTATTTTTTTTTGAATCGCGCCTTTCATATAAGCGCCCAGGCGTCCCAGGGAAACAAGAACGGTCGCGGAACCTTTTAATATTTTGTCGTATTCTTTTTCTACAAGAACCGCGACGGTTCCTTTTGTTTCGTCGAAAGTGCTTCGCATAAAGGAACGCTCTGGAATCTTTCGGCGTGGCGCCCCGAATTCGTTCGCCGCCGCAATTGTTACCAGGTCGGACATTTTGAACGCGGCCCGGTCTTCGTCTTTCGCGCTTTGGGCGGTTTGTTCTACTTTTCCGCTTTCTGGAAGACCGGCCTTCGTGAACGAATGTTTCGCGCGTTTAAGTTCGGTTTGAATCCGTAACCAACCCAAATCTTTTATGATAACATCGTTCATTTTAAAACGTTCCTATATTGTACGATTGCGGGCGCTGAAAATCATTGTATTTCTTAAACGCAATAATTCAAGCCCCCAGGACGTCGAAGCAAGTTCGTTGTTATTATTAATCATTCCGCCGCCATAAGACCGGGACAATTGCCCCTCTGTTTCGCTTGTTATCGCGCCCCCGGCCCCGCCGACCCCGCCGCCGTTCCGGGCGTCCAGGGCCAACCAATGCAAAACAAGCAACGCGATTGCGTCGTTTGTCCTGGTTCCAAATACGGAACCCGTTTGTTCTGTCGATAGTGTTATAAGAGAATTAACGCGGGCGTTAATAACAACGGTCGAACATCGGGCGACTATGATTTCGGCGACGGTCATTGTTCGCCGTCCGGTTCTTTTTCGCGAACTATGTCAATTTGTTTTTGTATTGCAATCTGAACTTTTTTTCTTTTTTCAAGTTTCAAAATCGCTTCCAGTTCCGGAACCAGGTACATTTTTTTAATGACTTTGAAACAGGCTTCGACGGTCATTTTCGCAAGTTGCGCGGCTTTGTCGATTATTTTGTTTTGGTCAAAAAGTCCGGCTTCGGGCGCGGGCGCGGTCACGGGCGCGGCTTCGGACGGCTTCGGTTTGTCCGGGTTCGTTTCAACTGCGTCGTGGTGTTTGTCAATTATTTTAATCGTTCCGGCTTCGACGTTTTCTTTAAACGACGGGTCGGCAAGGAAACGCGGCGCGTCGTCGTTTGAAATTATATTAACGCCTGGAAATACGAAAACTCCTGCTATTTTTGTTACGCTTGGTTTGATTCTTTCAATTATCATTTTAGACCGTCCCTTCAAAAATGTTTTTAAAAATGGGCGGCGGCGTGGAACCGCCGCCCGTGAATTAACTTAAACCCCGTCGCTTATATACCCTGATATATTGAGAAAGCGAGGGGATAATAAACAATAACGCCGCCGACGCGGGAATGACAAGGAATGACGTATTCAAGTCCGCGTTCCTGAACGGGTAATTGTTCGAACGGTTGCGGAATTTCAAGCGTGATTTTGTCCGCCGTGAAATTGCCGAATATTAACAAATCAGTCGGGCCGCCGACGCCGGTCGAAGGCAACGGCGAAACCGCCGCAAGTTCGGGAACCCATGTCACCGTTTTAATATACGGGTGATTTTTCTTGAAAAATTCAAGAATGGTCGTATCGGTTCCGGACGCCATGCGTTTCGAAGAAATGATTTCATACTGTGCAATCGGCATTAAAACAGTATCGGGCAACTCGACGCCCTTGGTCAATGAAATTATATCTTTAACGCCGTTTACAAGGTCGGTATAGATTTCTTCATTTGTCTTTGCGCTCCAAAGATAAACCGGCCCGGCTCCGGCGGCGACTGTCGCGGACGGAATGTTCGGGTTAAAAATCAAACCGGTCAACCCGCCGTTGACGCCGTCGTTCGAACGTGCAAGCCATGCAAGTTTATTGACTGCCTGGTCGTTCGCAAGACGAACCGCGTTCGCTTTACGCTGTTGAAGCGGGAGTCCGGCCATTGACGCCGAACGTATTTCTTGAAGATTGTAACCGTAAGAACCGCCCAGGGAACGAACGGCAGTCGAAAACTCTTTTCCCTTAATGTCCGACCGTGGCAAGTCATCGGCATAGTTCGCGATAATTTTCATCATTCCAACGCTGTCGAATGACTGATAAGTTATCACGGCGGCCCCGGCCCCGGCTTCGGTTGAAACCGGCATTAATTCCGTCGCCTTCATGTTTGGATATACTATGTCATACGTTTTCGCCTTTATGTGTTCCAATTGACGGGCGAAAAAGGCGCTTTCGCTTGCGTCAAGGTTTTGCGCTCTGATTATTTCCGGCATTGCGTTTAACTCCTGTTAAATGTTTTATGTTTAAAACTTTCCCTTTTTATTTTTCCCTTTTACTTATCAAGGAATATTGATTTCGACTTTCGCAATCCCGGCGCCCGAAGTTGCACTTCTGAAAACGCCCGTCGGAACAAGAATGTTCGGCGAAGTCGTGTCGTCTGTAAATTTGCCTTTGTCTGCTCCGGTTGTAATAAGATAAACGGCGGCATTTTCGACAACGGCGTCGGCCACTTCAACCCATGCCATCCCTTTTCGAAGGACATTGACCGGGTCGTTTGCAAGATAGCCAGTCGCGACGAATGTTGACGCGCCCAGGACTGGCATTGTTCTGTTGTCCTGGTGGGTTTGAAGTGATATTCCGCGAACTATATCAAGCGACGTTGCGACGTTTGTCGAAATAATCATGGTTCCAGTAACGCCCGTTACATCGGTTGTTATTGTCAGTTCAATGTCGCTGTTTGCGGTAATTGTGATTGTATGCGAACCGGACGAATAAACGGCGGTATCAATTGAAACATTCGCGGCAAGCGCGGCGGCGAACGCTGTCATTGTGGTATCTTTGTCCGTTCCCCAGGCTGTCGAAACTACAACGCCGTTCACGGTCGCGGCAATTGCCCCGGCTGTAAAAGTTCCGGCGTTATCGGTTAAAACAACGCGGTTGACATTCGGTAAACGCGCTTGACTTTCCGGATATGCGTTTCCGCGAACGACGCCCAGGCCAAAGCCCAGGGCGGAAACCGCCTGAAAAGATTCTACTTCGTCGAACCGGGCGTCGGCTTTCATTCCGGCGAACGCCTGGGTCATAGTGTTCGTATAAGCTAACTGTGGCATTTAAGCCCCCTTTTAAAGTTGAAAGTTTAAATCGTCTTTTGAAAAATTCCTTTTGATATTCCCGACTTATTTCTTGTCGGCTTCTTTGTTGGTCATTTTGCTTATCATGCGGGCGCGGGCGTCTTTTACTTCGTCGCCGGTTCCCTGGTTCTTGCCGTCGTTGTTAAGTTTCTTTTTCTGTTCGTCGATTCCGGTATCGTTCCGGTTCGCAAGGTTCGCAACGATTGTATCAAAGCAAGCGGAAACATATTCGTCGCTTTTTCCGTCCAGATTCAACGCTTTGTTTTCTTTTGCGATAACCGCGACGCGAATTTCTTTGTCCGACTTTTTAGAAATGTCTTTCATTTCATCGGCGTTAAATACTTTCGCGGCGGTTTGTTCAAGTTCTATTCTGGCGGCAACGGCTTTGCGAAGGTCTTCGCCGGAATCAAGACGAGCTTTCAGCTGGTCGGCGGTCGCTTTATGGGCGTCCCGTTCGCCGGTCAATTTCTGGTTGTCTTTTGTGGCCCCATCCAGTTTTTCCCGAAGATTCAAATTTTCTTCGGTTGTCTTTTTCAAAGCGTTCGCGATTTCGGCGCCCGCTTCGTAGGAAATCCCGTCAAGTATTACTTGTGGCATTTTGCCCCCTTTTTTTGGGTTAAAGTTAAATGATATGTCTTGAATCTGGTTAGTATTTATTACGAACGCGGTTTCGTTTTTGGAATCTGTTTTCGTGGCCGGTATTTCGACGTCGGCTTCGTCCAGGCGAAGACGGGCGCCCTCTCCGGCCCTGGGAACGTCAACAAGTGCAAGGTGATTGTATTTTATATTCGATTGCCGAAAGTCGTAATCTTCGCCATTGAATTTTCCTTTTTCCGGAATCAAGTCACAATTATAACCCAGGGAAAAACCTGTTCGGCCGCCCTTGACCGCGTCGACTCCGTCTTTGTGGGTAATTAAAACCGGACATCGAACGAAGTCGCCGTCCTGGTTTATGTTTTCGCCGGTCGCGCCGACCATGTTTCGTCGGGCCGTTTCACAATCGACTTTCCGTTCCGCCGGGTGTCCGTTCGTTATCGGAATTAATTTCATTGATTCAAGAGAATCTTTTTTGAAAACTTCTTCGGGTGTCCGAAGTTCGCGCCGGGTCGTTCCGTCTTCGTTCTTATAAAGAAAAATTCCGGTTCGTGTTACTTTTGGATTTCCGCGAATATAACCTTCGGGCGTGACTTTCGCGTCCGGCATTGAACCGACGTCGAAACGAAAGACCGCTAAAATTATCGGAAACATTTCGTCGATATTTATTGAAGGAATATTTTCGGCGGAATCTTTATTTTCGGCGGCGGGTTCAAAAGAAATCGGTTTAATTTCATTTTTGGAAAGCCAGGCGCGGGCTTCGGCTTCGGTGAATTTATCTTTCGGGAATCTTAACGCCTGGGCGACGGGCGCTTCTTTGTCGCCGCTTTTTACAATGTACCATATAATATCTATCGACGCGGGAATCGAAACGCCTTGAACTTTGCCATTTCCGGAACCGCTTGTTCGGGCCGCCCCGATATGCGCGTGGTCGGGTGAAAGAAGACGGGCCGAATGTTCATGTGGGTATGGCAAAAAAACCCCCTTTAAATAAAAAACGCCCGGCATCTTGTAAGATGTCGGGCGTTCGTACGGCGCCACTTTTTCTCTTTTTTTATGGTTTCATGTGAAACGTTTTTCGTTTCACGTGGAACCATAACGCGGCGGTTCGATTGCTTCCTTGATTAATAAACTACATTCAATTTCAAGAATTGTCAACTTTTTTTGAATCGACGCGCAATTCCGGTAATCGCGTCTTGATAAAAACTTCTGTATTTGCGATTCCGCCGTCCCTCATATTTACCGTTAATTGAATTTGACCCGTCCACCGTTCGGCGCTATGCTTCGCAACGTATTGACCGACCCGTTCGGAAAACTCTTTTATTGGTTCGGACATTTATTCGACCTGTGAAAATGGTTTCCCGATTATTTGTTCGAAGCGAATTCCGCCGTCGCCTGGGAACGGTTTTTTATGGTCGTTGTCGCCGGAAACGATTTCGTCCGGAATACCGTTCGGAAACGCGCGGCAAATATGAAGTTCTTCGTTTTCAATATTAGAATCATTTTCGACCGTTTTAGTTCCTTGATAATTTTTACATGACCCGCAAGTTTTAATTGTCGG
>Ga0315274_10010655_pt1 | contig 13244 bp, 12 predicted proteins | sample YL17G02_20_MG_FD_203700 | JGI IMG/M metagenome (GOLD analysis project Ga0315274, IMG submission 203700) | Sediment microbial communities from Yellowstone Lake, YNP, Wyoming, USA - YL17G02_20 | ecosystem: Environmental > Aquatic > Freshwater > Lake > Sediment | place: USA: Wyoming | collected... | reverse complement strand
CGGGCAAGCACTGAAAACGTGCCCGGCATCGTGGGCTTCGGCGTGGCGATGCAGATAGCACTGCAAGAGATGGACAGAGAAGCGAAGCGCCTGACTGCTCTCCGTGATAAATTGACGAAAGGTCTCACGGAACGGATCAAGCACATCCACCTCAACGGCCATCCCACACAGAAGCTGCCCAACAACATCAATGTAAGTGTCGATGATGTTGAAGGTGAGGCCATGCTTTTGAACCTAAACCTGGCGGGGATTTGTGCTTCCACCGGCTCTGCATGCAGTGCCAGCAGCTCTGAGCCATCCCATGTACTGCTGGCACTAGGGCTCTCCCATGATCTAGCCAGCAGCTCGATTAGGTTCAGCCTGGGACATGAGACTACCGAACGGGATATCGATCGTGTTATAGCTGTATTACCTAAGGTTGTAACCAGATTACGCACAAAAGAGCAGATTTCGCTAAGAAGCAGGTTATCCCTGACCGGCGCTGTAAGGTTGAGAGAGGACATCCTAAAGTATGAGGCGGAGAACAACAGTCCATTATTGTGCAGAATCGGCGGCTTAAGGTGCCTAAGCTGTGCGGCCTCTGGTATGGGCGTAGGCTGTACCTTGGCAAAATGGCAACTGGCTAAAGCTATAGAGAGCGCAGGCAAAAGAAAGAAAGGAAACTCCCCGCTTCCATCGTAGTCTGCAACATCAATACTCTCTGAGCCACAAAAGATTAGAGACAATTGAGAAGTGTGCCAAGCCAACGCCAACGGCTTATAAACGTTCGAACTTCCGTCACTTGGGGGCACCAAAGATTTTGACGAGCAGCTTTGTTGAGTCGTAGTACTTGAGTAATTGGACGTTATCCTGGTGGTCGCACAGCAGTAACTTCTGTTTTGGGGGGATTTCTAAGAGCATAGACAATCATTGAGCTCACATCAAGGGTTTGATCAAGGTCACTTTATTTGTTAATCATCCCACCGTATACGTACCCGTGCCAACCGCGATCATTACACCCTCTTCGTTGTGTAACTCCATGCGTGTTACGGCTACCTTGTTTCCAGCCCTTAATATATGGCCAGCGGCAGTAAAATGTTTACCTTTTCCCGGGCGGATATAATCTATTCTCAGGTCTATTGTACCTATCTTGCTTAACCTTTCAACCTGCTTATTGAACGGTTTAGATCTAACTTCTTTAAAAATGTGCAGATAAACGGCGTGTCCGCCTGCGATATCAAGTATGGATGATATGACCCCGCCGTGAAGAGTACGATATATAGGATTACCGATAAGTTCATCGCGTATATCGAATTTGATTACACCTGTGTCCAATGTAGGCGAGTCTACGCTATAATCCAGGATGTCGTTAAAAGAAGGGCTCGCCTTTTCTACAAAGAAATCGATCATCGCTTTCAGTTTTTCATCATTCACGTTGACCTTTATCACCATTCACTTATCCTAAGTATATATATCATGTGCTGTGAGATAACCTGCGTATTAGCTAAGATCTAGAGCGTTTCAACTCTTGGAACGTCTCACTAAATGCACTGATCCTACTTTGCATGTGGGGAAACACACACCGCATCCGAGACATTTGCGCGTGTCTACAGAAGCATAAGCGTCGACCTTTATAGCGCCGAAAGGGCAACGGTCAACGCAGTCACTACATGCCGTACAGGTGGACTCATCGATTTGGGCAACAAATGGGGAAGGTGTAAGTGGGTTGAACCCCGTCTTTTTTAAGCAGACGAAGAACACACAGCAGTCGGTGCAACAATTGCAGATAAAGTCAAGGGGATCGTAGGTATGCACCAAGCCGTCTTCATTGCTCTTTCGTAGAACCTCAACAGCTTCCGTATAAGTTATCTCTCGGCACAAGCCATGCTCGACACCCCATCGGGCTGTCTCGCCCACGAAAATGCATGTTTCCAGCAGATGGTTACAGTGATTACCGGGATCAGCGATCCAGTGCGGAAGGCGGCAAGAGCAAGTAGAGACTCCCCAGTAGCCCGCCTGCTTGATCCTCTCGGCCACATTCTCCTTAGGATCAGCGTCTTCAGGTAGCGCAGCCGGGGTAGTCCACACAGGCACAGGGTAGCTTATTTCAGGCAGAGATTTTGTTGCAAAGTCGACCTCGAACTTATGCAATGCCTTCATGAGCTGTACCGAATGCGGAAACCTTATATTGCCCCAACCGCCTGTCTCAACCAGTCCAGGCCCGGCGATAAAAAGCGTCCTGTAATCCGGGTCTTCCACTCCTCCCGGGGTAATCCACATCGTGCCTTTGTCTGCCATGGTGTTGAGCATCTTTTTCAGTTTTTCCTTCTCGATGCCGGTCTGCTCCTGAATCTGATCGAGCTTCGTGTTCAGGAAACCTATCTTAGCAGCTAAGTCTGCCTCCTCAGGCGTAAACTGCGCCCGCAAAAGTGCCATGAATGAATCAGCTACTTTTTCAGCACCAAAAGGCCATTGAGCATACATATCGAATAAAGACTGGTAGACATCATTCTTTATCATTGCATCGCCTCCTTAATATCCTTTGCTATTGAGGTCCTTGCGCTAAGTGGTATCCATTTGTCAAAGAGTCACCTCCTTGCATTTATAGAGTTACTCCTTTGCCTCCCATTAGGAAGCTATAGCAAAAATGTTTGCAGCATCAACCTGCTAAGCCAGAAAGGCCACAGCTCCAGATTCGGCGATAGAACCAATGCCAACCCCAGAACAACCCCAATTCCTCTCAGCTACTTCTTCAAAGTCGTTTCAAAAACCTTAGTGAATTGCTCTTTAATGTAATCTGAGGATGCGACCCGCGGATCAAAGAGATCCATCTCAAGGATCAATGTTGGTATCCCTAACTCATCATGTATTTTATCCTTCACCATTTTTATGATAGCCCAGGAGGCCTTACAAGCCAGGTTCCCGCCGAAGACGGCGAGGTCCGCCTTATAACGCCTCAGCAGGTCAATAGTGGGGTCTAAATAGTCTTCCCAAGGGCCTCCGCACTCCCTTGTCATTGGCATGAGCATCGTTTTTTTTGCCAGCCCTGTCATTATTTTATCGTAATCGGAAATATCTTCTACGGGTTTCATAACGAAGTTGCTGTTCATATTGCCTACGGCTACAGCTCCGTATTCGTTTTCCAGCCATAAAAATATCAGTATGTCAAAGGCCGGCGCGCCGTATATCCAGACTACTCGGTATTTTTCCTGTCCTGATGCTGTTCCTCCCTCACCTTTAGCCACCTTTTCCTTTGTCATTTCATATCTCATCTTAAAATAGTCCACAAGCTCGGGTCTGCCAGCCATACAAAGCATTGCCGGATACTCTGCCCACACATCTACGCTGGAGTAAGGACAGGGGACAGCTTCTCTTAACGCGGCGAGCTTAAGAAAGTACTCATGAGCAAGATTCGAATATTCCATAGCTTGCCTAAGCCTGTCGAAGTCAAGTTTGCGATTGAACTTTTCCTCCAGGAATTGCACCATCCGCTTCAATTCGTTGGCCACGTATTGAGTGCCTTGCTCATTCTTAAAGTAAGGCATATCAACGCAGAAGTATGGGAAATTAGAATATTTAGCTATGACAGGATATGTTGCCAAGTTGGAATCACAGGGGTTTGCCGGATGTACAAAAACATCAGGGGCACTTATTTCCCCGGATAAAACGGCCCCAATAAGGACCTTGTTATTCCCACATATATACTCAGGGACATGCTCGTGAGCTAAATCGATATATTTCGTCGCAATCGAGCCTAACATCGTGGGAGCCACAAGGCCGGCTAAAACATCTAGGACAACTGGCACTATATCCATCGCCCAAAATATCTCTGAAGGGATTCCAAAGTTGATCCACGCCAGCGGCTTTCCTTCTTGTTTTGCTCTATAGGCTTCACCGTAACAACCACTCAGCAACTGCAATACTTTTGCCAACCCTATGTTATCCTCAGGACGCATCCCCACCACTGCGGTATTATACAAATCCAGGCAGTCCAGAACTTGTCCGAGTGTGCTTCTTTTCTCTTCCATAACTTCACCTCTCTATCTTTTCCAAGAACGCCTGAACCCTCGTCCGCAACTGCCCAACATCTCTCATCATATATTCCCTCTCAAGGCTCAACAGCGGAATTTCCGCTTCCTTTAAGTCCTTCTTTGTATACAAAAGCTGACCACCCCATAAGTCGCAATACCTTATCCTCTGAAAAACCACCCCATCAACCTTAAAATCCTTGACCATTTGCTTCACGAACTCCCCCCTCTCGCCAACGTTTTCCACCATTCGGGGGCACGACGGGCGCTTGAGATAAGACCTAGCCATGTTTAGCATCAGATCACCCTTGGTATCTACCGGTTCCCAGAAGTACCTGCTACCAAAACAAAGGCTATCAGTGACTACCAGCCCACCCATCGCTTCCATTACCCCAAGGTAATCCGGACTATCACACCCACCGCTGCCAGCTATCATCAACCTGGCCCTGTATTTAGATATGCCTTTCCTTTGGCGAAGCTCATCCAACAGCTTCCTAAGCATCTGGTTATACATGTCCTTTGGAAGGGAGTTGCCAGCTAGGACAACGCTTAGCGTCTCCGCTCCGCTTATTGGTGGGGAATCACTCTTGCGAAGCTCGTATAGCTCTCGCAACAAGTGTCGTGTCTCGTTGTAAACGTCTATTGCCTGCCTCAATTTGGCTTCCGTAACCTTTATACTAAAAGTCCTCTCTATGTTCTCTGCAAACTCATTGAGTTCATTCTTGTACCAGATAACCAGGTCCTCGTTAACCTTATGAGGGACAGTAATAACATGCAGTAAGTGGAAATCCGACGGTCTGTTTGCCCTTAAATTGTCATATAAGCGACGGACAAGGTCACAGCTATTTGTGAATACTAACCCATCCAGAAACGTAAACTTGTCTTCAAGGACATCCTGAAGGCAAGAGCGCATAAAGGTACAAGTCAGGTGGCTCATATGAACATCCGCTAATGGTGTCTCCATGCAGTTCGGGGCTCTCAAACGGATGGGAAGCATATCGGCTGCGTAGAGGATTTCCTCAGGCATGTATGTGCACAGGAACCCGACTATCTTCTTGCCTCCGGCTTTCCACTCATTGACAACGGGATTAAACGGGTTTGTGGACAGGGTGGTCAATTCTTCCAGGGTGCTCATTTACAAGCCTCCTTTATTGCTCTATCAGGTGAATCTATCTACTGCATACAGCAGCCTCTCAGCTACTTTCGCAGTACCGTTGCAAAGAAGTCATCGAACTTTGCCCTGAGGGCATCAGAGCTTGTAACCCGCGGGTCAAAGACATCCAGCTCAAGGATCAATGTTGGTATTCCCAATTCTTCGCGTATCTTATCCTTTACTAGCTTCATAATGGCCCAGTTGGACTTACAGGCGACATGGCCACCAAACAGGGCGGCATCCGCCTTTGTTCGCCTACACAACTCAATTGTAGCGTCAATAAACTGTTCCCATGGACCTCCGCATTCCCTTGTCATCGGCATGAGCTTTAGCTTTTCTGCCAGCCCCATCATTATCTTGTCGTAATCGGAAATATCTTCTACAGGTTGCATGGTGAAATTGTTCATCATGCTGTTCACAGATACGGCGCCATACTCTTGTTCCAACCATGAGAACGTGAATAGATCAAAAGCTGGTGCACCGTATATCCAAACCAGCCTGTATTTCTCCGTGCTCGATGATAAACCGCTTTCACCCTTCGCCACCTTCGCCTTAGTCATCTCATATCTCTTCTTGAGGTAGTCCACCAGCTCAGGTCTACCTGCCATGCACAGGATAGCCGGATACTCTGCAAGTATCTCTAGGCTCGAGTAAGGGCAGGGGACAGCCTCCCTTAGCTTGCTGATCTTGAGGTAATACTCGTGGGCAAGGTTTGAGTACTCCATTGTCTGCTTAAGCTTGTCTAAATCGAGCTTACGATTAGTCTTCTCCTCCAGGAATTTCACCATCTTCTTCAATTCGCCCGCTATGTATTCAGTGCCCTGCTCACTGCGGAGGTAAGGCATGTCGATGCAGAAATATGGGAAATCGAAGCGTTTAGATGCGACCGAATACATTGCCAAGTTGGAATCGCAGGGCTGCGATGGGACTACCAATACATCCGGCGCAGTTATATCCCCAGATAACATCGCACCCATCAACACCTTGCAGCTCGAGCATATATAGTTAGGTATGGATTTCTCGGCCATATCGATATACTCCAACGCTTTGGGGCCAAACGGGGCGACAAGCCCGTTCACAACCTCTACAACAACAGGCACCATATCCATCGCCCAAAATATCTCTGAAGGCACCGCAAAGTTGATCCATGCCAGCGGTCTTCCCTTCGCCTGTGCCTCTCCTGCCTCCGCAAAATAGGTGTTCAATAAATTCATCAGCCATCCAATTCCACGGGTTTCCTCTCCTCCTACTGCCGACAATGCAGCATTATAAATAACCAGACTTTCCGCTACCTGTTCTAGAACACTCTTTTTCTCTTCCATCATCTCATCCCTCTATTTTTTCCAAGAACGCCTGAACCCTCGTCCGCAACTGCCCAGCACCACCCAGCGTGTATTCCCTCTCAAGGCTCAACAGAGGAATATCCGATTTCTTAAATTCATGCTCCATATACAAAAGCTGACCACCCCACAGGTCGCAATACCTCATCCTCTGGAAAACTACCCCATCAACCTTAAAATCCCCGACCATTTGCTTCACGAACTCCCCCCTCTCGACAACCCTGTCGGTCATGTTGGCACAAGAGGGGCGATTTAAGTAAGACCTGGCCAGGTTTAGCATAAGATCGCCCTCGGTATCGACCGGTTCCCAGAAGTACCTGCTCCCAAAACAAAGGCTATCAGTGACCACCAGCCCACCCAGCTCTTCCATTACCCCAAGATAATTCGGATTGTCGCATCCACCGCTGCCAGCTATCATTAACCTGGCCCTGTACTTCGATATTCCTTTCCTTTGCCGAAGTTCATCCAACAAATTCCTAAGCATCTGGTTATACATGTCCTTTGGAAGGGAGTTTCCAGCAAGGATAACGCTTAGCGTCTCCGCTCCGCTTATTGGTGGGGAGTCGCTCTTGCGAAGTTCGTATAGCTCTCGCAACAAGTGTCGTGTCTCGTTGTAAATGCCTATTGCCTGCCTCAATTTGGCTTCCGTAACCTCTACCCTAAAAGCCGCTTCCACGCTTTCCTTAAACCGGGTAATCTCACCTCTATGCCACAAAGTGACCTCCTCGTCACCAACCTTGTGGGGGATGCTAAAGAGATGCACGTACGGATAATCCAGCGCTTCTCTCAGAATGTCATACAAGCGGCGGGTATGGTCGCAACTGTTCGTGCAAACAAAACCGTCAAGGAAATCAAATTTGCCCTCAAACATATACTGAAGGCAAGAGCGCATAAATGTGCAGTTCAAGTGACTCATATACACATCTGCAGACGTTGTATCTGCGCAATCAGGAGCCCTCAAGCGAACGGGAAGTATATCGGCTGCGTACAGTATCTCTTCTGGTACCTGCGTGCACAGGAACCCGACGACTTTTTTACCTTCGGCTTTCCACTCATTGACAGCAGGATTAACTGGATTTCTGGACAGGGCGGTCAATTCTTCCAGAGTGCTCATTTAAAATGCTCCTTTTTACACCGATAATGCAATTACAAGATCACCATCGCTCCGCTCAACTGCATAGCATTTTAACGGCCTCTTGGCGGGGCCGCCGATCGGCTTGCCTTGAAGATCGAATGTGGAATGGTTTACACTGCAGCAACGCAATTTGGGTTCCCCTGGTACAGGGTCGAGTTTGCGATGACCGAAGTGTGTGCAGCAGTTGGAAAATGCAAGATAGATATCATCCTCAGTTCTTAAAAGCAATACGGGTTTAGCAAGCCCTTTCCCTTTAAGATAGACGCTTTTCCCTTTTTGCAGTGGCTCGGCCATATGATTGAGCTTTACCCTTACTTTGTTCCCTTCGACGCTCCAAAAACTGTTGCTCAGCGGCTTGGTTTCACAGATACCCAGTGCAGCTTTGATGATACTCAAGACCTTCCTCCTTGTTGAATTTTTTCAAGAAGACATCCATTTAGCCGCCCTTTAAAAAAGGGGCTATCCTCCTCAAAATCTCCTCTATAGCCATGACGCTCGGCGAAGTATGAGGAATATCGATTAATGGCTTGCCGGCTGAATCATATTCCGTTATCCATTCGTCATCTGGAATGCGGCCAAATATCTCTACGCCCCACTGTCTTGCGCTTTCTACTATCAGCCTATCATCTGTCTTTGTCTTACACCTGTTGAGAACCAGCCCCGCTGTGGTATGTTTCATAGATTCATCGTTCTGTACAACACTCAATATTGATCCCGCAACCCGAACCCCTCTAGCCGAGGAGTCCGTGACAATCACAAGGACATCCACCCCATTAACGACTCGCCTATTAATCTGCTCAGGGCCCGCCTCACAATCGATAAGGGTTATATCAAACTGTTTTGAGAGACGATCAATCCCATACTTGAGTAGATCATTGATAGCGCAATAGCATCCCGGACCTTCAGGCCGACCCATTATCAGCAGACTGAATCCTGCTCCCGATTCAAGAGCCTCTTCCATTACAACTCGAATATTTTTATCCTTCATTTCAGCCCTTGCTTTCGGGTCTTTGATTATTTGGCTGCGAATTTCGGCCACAGTTTGCTTTACATCTACTCCAAGGGCATATGGCAGGTTAATTGCAGAATCGGCGTCGATAGCCAAAAGCTTGATGTTATCGTCTTTGGCAAGCAATCCCGTCATTATGGCAGTAAGCATTGTTTTGCCACTACCGCCTTTGCCGGTTACGGCAATCTTTTTCCCCCCGGTCGGTGAAGATGTTCCCTCTATGGCTTCAGACATTATGCTCCCCACTCTATAGGCAAGGAGCCGATGAATTTCAGCAACGCGACGAACCCGCCGACCTGCTTCATTAGTTTGGCCATGTCTCCATCAATCTTCACATATCCTAACGCTGCTATCAGGCTCATCTTCTGCTGAATAATATCGATGAGCTTTTCGAATTTGCATACAACCCTGGCATCGAACTTGGATTTATCCAGAGGTGCTGTCCTTAGGTCACTTGGGGCCGGCTTTATTATCACTGCGACATCAATTATCTCCCCATTTTTAAGTATAAGCATAGCCTGCCGGTCTTCTTTTCCCGGGCAGTCCGTTGCCACCAGAAACAATGCAATATTGAGATCCTTGAATCCCTTTCGTACCTCTGGATCTTTCGCTCGCTTTACCATTTCATCAACCATTTCTTGCGATACCAACTTCATGGTTTATTCCTCCTTTAAAAATTTCTGTAAGCGAATCGGTATGTCGCATGCGACAACTATTACAGCGTTACTACTAAACCACAGCCTCCAAATGCCTGGCCAGACGCTTGGCCAGCACTACGACGGTGAGAGCAGGCGGCCGTCCCGGCGCCTTGGGGAAGGCGCTGGTATCGCAACAGTACAGATTCTTGATCTGTGTCGAAAGATTCGTGTCTAACAGCACGCCGACTTTTACCGTGCTGCTGGGGTGTCCCAATACAAAATTGGCGTGATGGATATCATCGGGATCGCAACCCGCCTTGGCCAGTATCTTCTCGGCGATATCGCGGGCATGCTTGAACACCTTCCAATCCTTATCCGTAAACGTTTTACTTATCTTTCCGTTGGGATAACATCTCCCCTTACCTTCGTCGGATACCTTTTCAAATAGGCTTAACACTTTTCTGTATTTGTGGATTCTGGCTAAATATTTAAACGGCTCGTCCTGAAGGAACTGCATATGCCACGATATCATCGGCGAAGCCATGGCGCAGTACACCACGCCGTTCTCCTCGTCATGCCAGCCGACGGTCATGCTGTGCTCGCGGGCGTTGCCCCTGCCCTCCTTTAGAAAACCGAAGGTGAACGTAGTAGGATCTCCGGTGAACCAGCCCCCTGCCTCTTTGATTCCGATCTTTTGCAGCAGCTCGGTGGTATGCACACCGCCGCAGGCGCATACCGTCACCTTGGCGTTGACCCGATACTCCCCACCCCTACCCTTGGCTTTCACACCGCCGGCGACACCGTCTTCTACGACGATGTCGGTTACTTTAGTCTGCGCTAGCAGCGTGGCGCCGTTCTTCACCGCCTCGTCGGCGTACTCCATGGCCGTCCATTTGGCATCGCGGTAGCAGCCCATGACGCAGCCAACACAGCCGACGACGCACTTGCTGAAATCGACGTGGCGGGCAACCTTTTCGAAGGGAATACCGATATCATTCGCGGCCTGCATTATACGGCGAGACCCCTGACCGATAAATTCGTCGGGGGGCATAGTGTACCACGTTTCCCTCGCCGCTTCATCTATCATTTCCTGCGGGAACTCTATGCCGTATTCCTTCCAGTATTCATCACCGGGCAGAAACGCTGATCCGGCATAAAGTAACGTACCACCGCCGACGCCGCGGCCCAATATCACCGAGTATCCTTCCATTGTTCTTCGTGTCGGGAACAGGTGAGGTGATTTCTCCATTCGATAGAGGATACCGAGCGGACTACCGAAAAATCTTTTGCTGTAGGTACCCTGCTCGATCAGGACTACCTTTTTACCCTTCTTCGATAGCTCCCTGGCAAGCGTACACCCGCCAGGACCGGCCCCGGCGATCACCACATCGGCATCTAATACTGTACATTTACCTGTCATTTCAGCTCCTTTGTTAATCGCGATGCGCTATAGATTACGTTAGAAGCCATAATTAGGCATCTATATTATTAGCATGCCAATAGTTCGTATACGAACTATATATCATTTTTTATTTATTTGTCAAGCCCACAGTTTCTTTGTGCACCTGGGGATATTCTGTATGTGTGATATAATTAGATTGCTCATGAACTGGCTGGTCCCATCGAGGATATAACTCGTTCAACTCGCGTAGCTTATAGCGTGCTCTTAAGAATAAACCATTGCAGAAACGGAGTTAGACATGTCCGAAGCATTTAATAGGGAGGAAAAATTAACTTACAGGAAATACGCTCCATTCATGAACAGCAGCTATAACCTGTACGTGCATATACACATGACGCAGAAAGCCCTGTTAAGTGCAAGGCACAGCGAGATAAAGGGATTGGGGATTACAATTATGGAACTGGCGCTCCTCACGATAGTGAGCGGACTTGGCGGGGCGGCGACCCCTGCGGAGATATCCCGGTTGATCATGCGCAGGCGCTCCACAGTATCCGGGCTTCTAAACCGCATGGAGCGCAACGGATTGATTAAACGCTCCGAATATAAAAATAATAAAAAACTCAGGAAAGTAACGCTGACGGTTAAAGGGCAAAAAGTCCTGGATCAAACCGAGGAAATGGACATCATAAACGATATTATTGGCTCGATATCGGATGATGATTTCCGGCGACTCTGGGCACTTTTAGAGAAACTCCAAGAGCTTGCGCTCAAACAGACTAAGTAGACAGCGAAGAAGCTATCCATACCATCAGTCGTTGTTTCAGGTCATGCTCGATCTATCCGTCTGAGAATATTTGCCTTCTGTTTGTCTACACATTTGATCGGAATGTATAGTATTAGGGATTCGATTACCCTTGGGTGCACCATTTAGAAGCAAATCCGTTTTCCACTTCTGTTGACAAACATCCATCTGCAGTGTAACCTATCCGCACGCAAGACTTTGCGATAGGCAACAATTACAAAAGATTATCAAGAGAGAGCAATCACCGGAAAGAGGATGATATGTCACTAATAGCTGAACGGGTAGAGTGACCCGGTGCGAATAGGACGCAGCTACAATGATGAGAGGAGGTAGGAGAATGAAAAGAATTCTTTGGGACCGAGAGAAGTGCACTGGGTGTAGAGTCTGTGAAGCCATCTGTAGCTTTGTCAGAGAGGGAGAATTCAACCCGGTGAAGGCAAGGGGGAGAGTGGTTCGGACAATAGAAAGCCAAGTACTTTACAGTGTCCTGGTGACTTGCCTCCAATGTGAGGAGGCCTTCTGCAAGACTGTATGTCCGGCGGGCGCCATAAGTGAAAACGATGCAGGCACAAAAATTGTGAATGAAGAGAAGTGTATTGGCTGCAAGATGTGCGAGATCGCATGCCCGGTAGGCGCAATAACAGTGAATCCAGACAAGGGCGTAGCCATAAAATGTGACCTGTGCGAAGGCTTAGAAGAACCCCAGTGCGTAAAATATTGCTTCGCAGAAGCTTTGCAATATCTACCCGCTGAAAGAGTGGGGATAACGTTGGCTAGGGCCAAATCGAAGAAGTTTCTCGAAGTATCACAAAAGGAGACGTAAAATGTCAAATGCTGGAACGATACTGAGGGTAGACTTAACGGAGGGAAAGATAGAAAAGGAGCCTACCTCGAGCTATGTGCGAGACTATGTCGGAGGTCTCAGCATCGGAACGAAGATTCTATGGGACAGCGTCCCTCCCGAGATTAGAGGAACTGACCCTAAAAACATGCTTATCTTCAGCACGGGTCCTTTAACAGGAACACTTCTAGGCAATAAGTGTGTCGTAATAGCAAAGTCCCCTTTATTCACAAATAAAACTATAGGGAATGCTGGAATGGGAGGACAATTTCCCTCCGAGATGAAATTTGCCGGATACGACCACATTGTTATCACGGGAAAAGCTGAGGGGCCGGTATATCTGTTCATCCATAACGACGAGGTGGAGATCAGGGATGCAAAACACCTTTGGGGGTTGGACGTCTATGAGACGCAGACAGCGATCAAAGAGGAGCTCAAGGACCCTGATGTCCAGATTGCATGTATCGGTCCGGCCGGGGAAAACCTGGTTGCGTTTTCCCTGATTCTGCATGACATAGGAAATACGGCCTCCAGAGTGGGCCACGGTGCTGTAATGGGTTCAAAGAATCTGAAGGCAGTCGCTGTGCGCGGGACTAAGGGGTTAAAGGTAGCGGACCCTGAAACGTTCATGGCGCTATGGAAGCAGTACTATGAATACTACACCAAAGGAAGGGGCCGTTACACACTCAAAACATTAAACAGGGAAGGCGTGGCCATCCACTATGATCACTACCTGGACAAGGATACGATGGCCTGGGGCAATTTCGACTCGTTTGTGGTTCCTCCTCGTAGGAAAGAGGAAGAGATAAGCGATTTCATGAACAAGTACATGGTTGGGCGAATAGGATGTGCCTTCTGTCCGGCTCAGTGCCATGAGAACTACTTTGTAGATGGCATAGGTGGCGGCGGCAATTGCA
>Ga0315274_10010653_pt1 | contig 13246 bp, 14 predicted proteins | sample YL17G02_20_MG_FD_203700 | JGI IMG/M metagenome (GOLD analysis project Ga0315274, IMG submission 203700) | Sediment microbial communities from Yellowstone Lake, YNP, Wyoming, USA - YL17G02_20 | ecosystem: Environmental > Aquatic > Freshwater > Lake > Sediment | place: USA: Wyoming | collected... | reverse complement strand
TATTCACTTTTTTACCCTTGAACCTTTGAACTCTGTAACTCTTGAACTCCCCAACTCACTTCGCATAGTAGTCCTCTACAAACCACTGCTTCTGAACAACAGCCGGGTTTAAAAAGGGATAGGCAGTTTTATCCCCCTTGAGATAGTAATATAGAGCAAAGGGGCTCAGTGTCCCTTTAATCCTTGACAATTAACCTTTTCCAACCTAAATTTTCCTCTAGTAATATAAGTTATATAAAAAATAAGTTATACCTAAAAAATTGATAGGTGAAATTTCCCGTGTATTTTGAGATAATTGGTAAAATAGAGGGAATTAAAACTATCGCTGTAGGTGGAAGGATACGGGACATTATGCGTCTCCAGAAAAAATACGGTCCTGGCCGATGGCGAAAGATGAAAGGGATTGCGAAGGTTCGCCTTCAGAACGGAAGAATCTGCAACGCTGAAATTCACTGGTATGAAGCCCATGGTATAGGCAGAAAGAAAATGAAAATCAAAAGGTTTTTGGAGTAAAACTATGAAGAGAGAGAAAGGAAAAAAAGTTTTTGTGCTTTGCATAGAGAACAAAGACTGTGATGATTTGGAAAAGCGCAAGATATACCAGGTTCTTCCAGATGATGAAGCCGCAAAGGAAGGTTACCTTAGAATTATTGATGAATCTGGTGAAGATTATCTCTATCCCGAGTCTTATTTTATTCTCGTCCAACTCCCACGCGAAGCGGAAAAAGTACTGCGAGTAGCAATTTAAGAATTAATACGGGGGTTGTGAGGCTGTCCCAAAATGGATCGTGACGCGATAAGTTTCTAAACTTTTTTTACAATCCATGCTCATAAAGAGGGTTCAGTTAGTTAACGATGCGAATCTCTTTCAAGGATGACGAGATCATCCCTCTCACTTATGTACCTATCGGGCTCACTATGGGATGGGGAACCCTTCCTGGTAAATACTTTGCTATCTTTCTTAGATTATGAGCAATACACATCAGCAGAAATTCTCCCATTGCCTTGAGCTTTTCCCTCATATTTCGGTTGTACTTCATATCCCCAAAGATCGGTTCTACCATATACTTCCGTTTACTATACAGGCGCCTTCCTTCACTCCTCCCCGGACACAATTCTTATTCCTCCCCCAGCCACACCAAAGCAGAATTCAGAATTCAGGAGACAGGGGTCAGAAAGGATTTAATGGGAGAATCGATTGTTTTTTAAAGCTTTCTAACTTTACATTTGAGGGTATGGGGTTAAAATCTGGGGGCTTATTTCTTGTTCCGGTATACGTTCTTTCTATGCCCAATGCTATGAATAAGAATTAGCTTCTCATTATGGATAATCTGATAGAAAATGCGGTAGTCTCCTTCCCGGAGTTTGAATAGTCCAGCGAGTTCCCCTTTTAATGCTACCGGTTTAATCGAGTCTAGATATTTTGAAAGCCATAGAATCCGTTGCGTGATACGATGGCCGGTGGATTTATCGAGTCGCTCAAGATCACGAATTGCTGGCTTTAAGATACGGACGCTGTAGGTTGCCATTATTCCAGATCAAGGTGCTTTATGACATCTTCAAAACGTTCTCCCCGCTCGCCGCGGGTAACAGCTTTTTTCTGGCGTATGAGTCTATCCTTTAATGATTTTCTCATGGGCAAACCTTCGTCTGGATCGCCGAGAAGTTCCAGCAGCTTTTTTTCAACGATCCCGGAAATCATTTTACCCAGTTCAACCTTTGTCATCTGTCCAACAGTCTGAGCCATTTAATTCTCCTTAAAATAGTTCACGGGTCTCTTTTTTGTTTACAATGATAGCACACATGGCAAATGTGTGCAAAAGTGAAGGAGACAGAGATCAGGGGACAAAGAAGGGACAACCCCCTGTATTACCCCCCTATATTAATTATTAGCTCACGTGACCGCCGCGAATGGCTGCACTTCACGCGCCACCTGCCCGGAGTGTTAGCCTGAAGGCCGGTTGTATCTTTCACATCTCCTTCCCGATTGAAAATGCCTTCCCGATGTATTCGCCGATTCTGTAGTAACCGAGGGTCGCCGTGTTGAAAAAGAAGGGATCAATCTTTTCGATCTGAGGCCGTCCCTTTTCATTGAGGACGGACTCTTCCGCCTTGACGTCAACGATCTCACCGATGAACTGGGTATGCAGCCCGATCTCAAAGGTGTGCAGCAGCCTGCACTCCAGGACCAGGGGGAACTCCTGGACATAGGGTGCATCCACCAGCTCGCTCTTCACGGGCGTTAAGCGGGCGGTTGAAAACTTGTCCACATCCTTTCCTGAAGCTATACCAAAATAATCAGCCTCCTTCACATACTGTGCAGGCGGAATGCTTACGGTAAAAGCCTTTCTGTGCTGGATGTTGCCGTAGGTATAAGTCGCCTTTCTCAAGGCGACTGCCACGCACGGCGGTTCGGAGCAGCACACCCCTACCCAGGCTGCAGCCATGACATTCGGCTTGCCTTCCCGGTCATAGGTACCTACGATCCATACCGGAGTCGTCCCGACAATAACCTTTGCTCCCAAAGACTTTTTCATAGTTTTCCTCCTTGGCTTATCTTCACGGTTACCAGTGGAAACGTTACCACAGGTCGGCCCTTGAGAAATAGGTGGCTGTGGGGCTGTTGAAAAACCCCTCATTAATTCCCATCATGTTGTAGAACTTAGCACAGTGCGCATTTTCCATCTACAATCATCAAAAAACTTACTGACAAACCCTAAAACATTACGTACAATTTCATAATAAGGAAAATAATCAGGGCTAAGTACCACAACCAGCCGCTTCAGATTGATGACTGCTGCTGTCAGGTAGACCTGGATCGCTACGGTGGCAAGACCACGACGGATAGCTCGCCTGAGTCCATGTTGTGTCTTTGCCTCTCCATGAACACCCTCTACCCGACATCGGTGACGATTATATACCCCCTGGGTGTCCGCATCCCACCCCCGCTGCTTCCTTCTCCGTGCTCGCACTAATGCCTCATATCCATCCACGATTGCTATCGTTCTCACCTGGGCTGACTCTGGTACACACCGTTCCCGCAACACACATCCTGTACAGTCACATCTCCTGGCTCTGTAGATCCACCGGTTTTCGTTTCGGCTGCTGCGCTGGAGGATCTTTCCCCCAGGACACTTTATTACCTATAAGTGCCTCTGGTTTCTGTTCTGTCTCCCGATCATGCCCTCTCCATGAATGTGGTTGACTTTTTCATGCACTATAGCATATTCATCTATCCATGGAGACCTTTTTCAACAGCCCCGCTGTCCCTAGTTTGTCCCCTATCTGGAATCTTCTTTCTGTTGTCCGGATTGATTTTCATTGGTTGTAAAGGCCTGTCTTCACCTCACGATTCCAAAACGTATTACACCTACGATGCAAAGTACGGCGGGTATCCGACAGGCAGGATAGAAAAATAGGGGGACATGTATTACATCTATGATTCCTGGTATGGTGGCTATCCTGCAGGAAGGATTGAGAAGAAGGGGAATACCTACTACCGATATAACAGCAAGTACGGTGGCTATCCCGTGGGGAAGGTTAAGAAGAAATGACCAGCCTTTACCTCCTCCTTGCTTAAACTTTTATAATATCCTCAAGCCCAAGCTCCATGAGCTTTGCTTTTGTTTGAAGGCCGCTTTTTATGTCCCATCCTCTCAGCTGGTAGTATTCATCTTTCATCTTTTCAAATTTTTCCCTGTCAACTACAGCCCCCGCTCTATGAAGTATTTCCCCTTTCTTTCCCGGTACCGAGGAATTGGGATCAAGGCCGGGACTTACCGGCAGAGGCACGGTGTGGAAGTACTCTGGAAGGCTATCACTCTCTCTTCCCCTGTGTCCTTCCCTGATGAGTATTGCTCTTTGCAGATTAAAGACCCTCTCACCAATCTTATCAAGTTTCTGCTCATCCATTTCTCTTCCCGTAACTGCAGAAAAAACCTTGCTTGGGAGAGTCGGATCACCCACATGTTCCTCAGAGTGTTTAACATCCATCATCGGCCAGGCGAAATCGCAGAGGACAAGGCACTCCTTGACGTATACCCGATCCTGGATCTTCTTCGCTGCCAGGGCTTTCCCTTCGTACGTGGAGAAATCCAGCGCAATCTCACTTCCAAGGAATTTCCTGGCAATAGAACGGACAACATCACCGGAGACGTAAGCACCCTCTATTTTATTACACCAATCCCACCATAGATGGACTGGAAAAATTACTTCATGGAGTTGGGGCATGGGAAGCCTGGGTTCAGTGACGAATGAAATTCCGTTTGTGACATATATCCTCGGCTCATAGGGGTATGGTGTCCCCGTGCGATCATTAATCCAATGTGCTAATTGCTCCTTTGCTTTGCTTCCCAGCACATCTGCTGCTTTTAAGATTCCCTGAGCAAGTATATCCCCAAACCCCTCTCTGAGTGATATGTTCCTGGCTAAGGTTTGTATAAACTCAAGGCTCCCTATTTTTGATACGGGAATACCCGTATTTTTCTCCGTCAGAATTCCAGCCTGATAACACTTGAGAAACCATCCAATGATCGCCCCTAGGGATATCACATCAAGACCATAGTCATTACAAATTTTGCTTGCCTGGAAGTGAACATCATTCCATTCACCCATTTTTTTGGACGGATCGGCATAGAACACTGCAGCAACACATAAATATTTTCCCCTCTCGCCATTGTCTGCTTCATACGTTGCCCTTGTACAGCCACTTATGCAACCATAGCAGACAGCTTTCTTTAATTTTGGGTTTAATGTTAGATTTTCCGGAACATAGGCAGACCACATGCGGTGTGGTCCACAAAATATAAATCGGGAGTCTTTCTTCAAGCTGCGAGCGTGTTTTACGAGTTCTTGAAGTTTTTCCGGATAGGCTGCTATTACTCTTCTCTTATGGCTTCCTACGGCAATAGCTTTTAGTTTCTTGGACCCCATAACAGCCCCAAAGCCGCCAGACCCGGAGGAATCATCATCAGCAATGATGTTAGCCATAACTGCCATAGTATCACCGGCAGGACCAATGGCTGCTACTCTCATTTCCCGCCCAAGCATTCCCTTTAATGTTTCCCGTACTTCAATTGCTCCCTTGCCCCAGAGGAAGGAAGCGTCTCTTATCTCAGCGTTGCCATCTTCTATCCAAATATAAACAGGCTTATCTGACTTACCTTGAATTACTATCGCATCATAACCGGCAAATTTGAGCCAGGCGCCCCAGCTTCCTCCAAAATTAGCATAGGAAAAAAGCTCAGGGGTAGCAGCAGGAGATTTTCCACAAACCTGCCATCTCGAACCAGCCAATCCAGCAAATCCTGCTAAGGGTCCGTTAGCAAATATCAATCTGTTTTCCGGATCGAAGGCCTTAGCCTTTGGTGAAACCTCATCCCAGTAAATCTTGGCCCCAATGCCCCTTCCTCCAATGAATCTATCAGCATAATCAGACGTTGGAACGAAGCTGATACTTGCCGAGGAAAGGTCAACCTTCAGTATTTTCCCGGCATACCCGAATTCAGCAGCCATTTCTTTCTCCTCTCTGCTTATTCATTATATGCAGAAGTCCTTAATGCCTGGACTTTCCCCGGGCATAGTGTATACCCTATCTCTCTCACTGTAAACTCCTGTTGATAGTCATACTACAATGCCTTGCCAAAATGGGGAGGGAAAAGAGGATCACATCATTTGTCATTTACGTGAACGTAAACACCCTACAATCATCCCCACCTCCCCAGCTACGCAACGTATCTTTTTAAATCCGTCTTAGCCATTGCTTCGAGAAGCGTGGGAGAAGAAGCGCGACAAGTCGTAACAAGTGCCAGGTATGGACATTTGGCTTAGGTATTTTCTCCTGCACGAAGAGTAAATAATCTGCTATATATGAGGTGTACTCCAGGAGGAATTTTTTGCATGCTGGAAGCTGTTGAATGGCAGAACACTTTTGAGAAGGAGGGTTTACGATGGAAATCCATGAATTGACAGACGAGGAAATGGACCGGATGGCAGATGCGCTGCTCAGGAAAATGAAGATTGAGCGGAAGCACCTGAGCAGGGAAGAGCTGGAAAAGGAGATCATTGACTACCTGGGCAAAAAACAGGCCTGCTGCCTGGCCACTGCCAGCAGGGACGGGATACCGCGTGTCTCAGTGGTGGACTATATGAACGACGGGCTTACCATCTACATATTCAGCGAGGGCGGGAGAAAGTTCAAGAACCTGAAGGAGAACAACCGGGTGGCGATCGGCATCGGCACTTCGGCGAGGACCTTCAGGTCGGTAAGGGGTGTGAATATTCTGGGCACTGCCGAGATCTTCGCCGAAGATACCAGGGAGTTTGCCCACGCCATGAAATTAATGAGACCAGCCTTTGAAGATGTCGAGCGGGAGTCAGGCGGTCCTATCGAGTTTCCCAAGGGGATGGTGAGGATCATCAAGGTAACGCCGACGAAGATGGTCTACTACCACAACAACCGGGGCATCTTTAATGCCCATTGGGAAGCATGAGGCAGAAAAAGGCAACAGGAAAGAGGCAGTAGATGGAAACATATTGTATGATCTATCCAAAAGGGATGGTGGGCGATGATGTATGAGGTTGCCGTAATCGGTGCAGGGCCGGCAGGGCTGATGGCAGCCAGGACCGCAGCCGGCCAAGGTTTAAAGGTTGTGGTCATTGAGAAGCGGAGAGATGTCTCCCGGATAACCCGTGCCTGCTGGCAGCATTTTATCATGGATGATGGTTATGAAAACGAATGCATCCAGCTCCGGGATGGGAAAATTATCTTCTTAAGAAACGGTTTTGAAGTAGCGTATAACGGGCCTGCGTTTCATATAACTGATAAATATTTTATCTCCCCCCGAAAGCACCAGGTCCATTTCGCCCACAAAGACGGAAGACCCATCGGAGTTAAATTTGATAAGGGAATACTGTTACGTGGTCTCCGGGAAAGCTGTGAGCGGCTGGGGGTTGAATTCAGGAATGGGACGGTAGCGTACGATGCTGCAGACAGCGCTCAGGGAGTAACGGTGAATCTCACCTGCAGAGGGGCGAAATCAACCCTGAGGGCACGGAAGGCGATCATTGCTGACGGGGCTAATTCCAGGATAGCTGATGCCTTGGGGATGAACAAGGGGAGAACTCTTTTCGCCATTGCCCACAGCATTATCTATACGCTGGAAGGGGTCAAGGATTATGAGCGCACTGCCACGAAGTTCTATATGGGATTGGCATATCAATCGAAGGCTTCCGTGGTAATCCTTCCCACCCTGGACGGAGACCATGTAGCTGATATGCTGATCATGGGGAATAGGAACGACCCCCCTGAGCGGATCTACCATAACGTTACAACTAAGGGACTGCTTGCCCCCATGTTCGAGCAGGCAAAATTAGTAAAGAGAACAGGATGCGCGTTAAAGGCTTTCACCTCCATGATGGTCCCTTTTCAGGGGAATGCCCTGGCGATTGGCGATGCCGCCGCCTATGTGGAAGTGGAGAATCAGGGGGCGCTCATGTGCGGCTATCATGCCGGAAAGGCAGTGGTGAAAGAGCTAACAGGAGAAAAAGGTTTTGAGGGGTATACCCGGTGGTGGCAGAAGTCATTTGAGTTCAATGGTCCTGAGGCATTGCGGGTTGCCCAGGGATATGCGCTGGTCCCTACCTATCGTGACGATGAGCTGGATTATCTTTTCGCCCTGACTGAGGATGAAGTGCTGGAAGGGACCATCAGCCAGTACAAATCACCCAGGCTGCTCTGGGATTCCATCCTCAGGCACAAAGAAAAGATCGCCCGGGAGAGACCTGAGCTGTATGAAAAGATCAAGAGGAACCACGAAATGACCCTGAAGGGTACCTTTTAGCGGAGCTTAAAGAAGGAGACGGTATGGCCATGAGCATAGATAAAGACCTCTGTCTCGGCTGCAGCTGCTGCATTGATGCATGCATCACGGGGGCATTGGAATTGATCGATGACAAGGCGGCTGTCAGCGAGGAGGACTGCACCGAATGTAAAAGCTGCATGGAGCTCTGCCCGGCACATGCGATAAGTGATTAAGATAATTTGGTCTTAAAAAAATGCCCTGACAATCCCGGGAATTCTCATCAAATAATATCCTTTACCAGCAACACCCAGATCTGAACCTTCCAGTGCGCCAAATAAACGGCCCAGCCTCTTCTCATGGTAATGACCCTATAATATATTGATAATTATGACTTGTGACATAGCAATTCTTCTAAAGTCCAGATGTGATTGCTTATGTGCGCAGCCATGGCAGGTGTTCGAGGTGCCCAAAGTCGGTCTTCTTCAGAAAGTACGCTCAACCGGAGGGCACGATGAGGCTTTACAAAATTATCATAAGCATCAATGAAATCGAGAGCATGTTGAAACTCCCGACGGTTCTTTGAAAATCCTAAGGTCTTGCGGGTTAAACGCCTCAGTTCCTGACGAAGTGTCAGGTTGTCTCGTTCGATGTAGGCAGTGTTAATCTGCCCTTCAGTTCCATCTGCTCGCTTCAGGGAAGCCGCTTGAGCTTCGACAGTGCGACGTTTACCGAAGACGATCCTTTGTGTGACTTTGACCACACGCCCTCCCTGGCGTTCCTTATGAACTTTAGCATACCTCAGATCAGGAGAGGGAACACGGTGAGACTTGCAAGGACGTCCTGGCAATCCCGTGGGTTGAGGTTTTTCCCATTGACCAAAGAGTTCTAAGAGAATATCGGCATAATGCGGAAGAGAATCGGAGGTAAACAACGGGAGTGACCCGTCCAGACGTCTTTGAATCTTTCGGAGGAGGCGACGTGCACTATAGAGGTTGCGATTCCCAACCAGAGAAGCCAAACGGAGGCGAAATTCCGGGGCAAAGGCCCGCCAGATCCAGGTGGTTCCTAGGCTTCGGCCCCGACCCTTTTGAGGAAGAAAAGGGTTCTTGGGATTACCGGCCCAAGGGGATTTTGGTGTTTTTTTTAACGAAGGTCCAAAGTTCATCCACTTGGACCTGGGAGAGCTTGAGGTCCTGAAGGAGCATATCGTTGACCTGTTCACAATGCAAAGCGGCGGTGGCCAACCACCTCCGGATAGTATCAAGCTTGATTTCCAAGACTCGGGAGGTGCCACGAAGACCCAAGCCTTCAGCCAACAACCTAAGCCCCATAAGAACTTTCTTCTTGGGGCTTCGGAGGTCGAAGAAGGCGGTCCCGCTACGGCTGGAAAAGGCTTTGCCACAGGTCCGGCAGAGAAAGAGCCGTGCTTTGCCAGTGCTTCGGGTACGATACGTTCCATTGGAGACCACATTGCCCAACCCCTTTTCCCCATGGTGTTTACATTTAGGATTGGGATAGGCAATGCCCAGATATTTTGGCTTCGGACCACGTTTGTTCCTTGCTTTCTTAGCCATCCTCTCCTCCTTTCCGAAGAGAGGATAGCATAAATAAAAATAAATATCAATGAATTATAGGGTCACTACCCTTCTCATTCAGGCGTCTCAAAAGGAAGAATCCATATCGTATACCGTCCATGCTTCTCTGGTATAAGAGCTTCCTCCACTTCTTATCATATTCCTCAAAGGCGCTCTCAACCCTGTCCATCTTCTTGAGGAGCGCTTCACCGGCCAGAAGTCCCGCCATCATCGCCCCGGTAATGGTTATCATGGAGAACGAACCGACGGAATCTCCGGCCATGATGATATTCTTATCGAATGACGAGGAGGCTGACAGGCGGATGGGTATTGAACACCCGTACTTACGGGTAATACCCCTCACGTTTAGTTTTTTGATTGATTCCTCCATGAGCTTCTTTAAATCAATCTTTTTATCCTGCATACCCAGCGCCTGGTAAACACCAAGCATATACCCACCGCCATAGGGCTGGGCAAAAATGCCAACCTTTATCCCCTTCATCTCACCATACATGCCGTTATCCGGTATATCCATATGGTCGGCCTCGATTTCCATTTCAAGGTAATTTCCAATCTGCCTTCTCTGCAGGGGCAGATACTGTGCAACTCTGCTGTTTGCCCCATCAGCACCGAGCAGATACTTTGCACGGTATTTCTTTCCGGCATGGACGCTTACCACCTGTCCGTCAGTCTCAATTGATGTCACGTGTTCTCCGGTAATGATTTCCACCCCTCCTTCTCTGCACAAATCCTCTATAACCCTCTTTACCTTCCCTTCGTCAATAATTGGCATCGGATTTTTAAACGTAGAGAGGAGCTTATGCCCGCCGCATACGAGCTCCATCTGTGCAAGCCTTGCCATAACAGCACCAGGGACCCTCACGTTATTCTGGTGGAACTTCACGTCATTCCCTTCGAGCTCAAAGCTCTCGCCGAAGGTATACAGTCCGCACTGGCATCCCCGGTGCTTCCTGGCAATCTCGTTCCTCCCTTCCAGGAGCAAGACCTTTCTCCCTCTGAGTTTCAGCCCGCAGCAAAGACCAGCGTATCCACCACCGACAATGATGACGTCATAAACATCAGGCATCTTCTATCCCTGCCTTTCATGGAGATGGTTTTTTATACGAATTGATTATCTGGAATATCACATTTTCCGATGCCAGTGCAATTTATCCTTTATAAGCTCCGGTGCTGGCGGGGAAGTTCAAGACTGAAAAACTGAAAAAAGGCCCTTTTAAAAGCCTTCTTGTGCTATAGTGAGCGGAAAATTTTAACATAGCCGGTTCCGGGCTTGTCCGGGAAAGGAGGGGGTAGATGGTTGGGAAAAACGAAACTAAAAAAAGTGTAGCAAAATTTGCCGGCATAGAAGTTCCTCCGGAGCTGACAAAGGGTAATTTTTTCTTCCTCTTTTTTAACACCTTTCTGATGGGAATACTGACGAGCGTCCTTGCCATACTCTAGCCTGCATTTTTAAAGGACGTGATTAAGATTTCAACTGACTTTTTCGGTTCAATAAACGGACTGCTCATGAACATAAACGAGATTGCCACGCTTACCCTGGTGGCCATCATCGGAGCCCTCTCGGATAAAGTAGGTCGGAAGATATTAGCCTTCCTCGGGTTTGCAGTCCTTGCAATCTTCTTCTATCTGCTGGGGTTATCAAATGGGATTGCTTCCTTTCTACACGTTCCGGCAGGGGTGTCATCACAGGTCTGTGCCCTGCTGAGCTTTGTCCCTTCGCAATCGGCTAAGTTTCTCGACTTTGCCCCCGGGCTTTTTATTACCTACATCATTCGCCTCTTCATTGGCATCGGGATTGTCCTGCTCTTTCCCCAATTCATCACCATGGCTGCCGACTACACTTACGAGAAAGACAGAGGCAAGGGAATGGCCTTTAACGGACTGATGATGGGCATTGCAAGTGTTGCGGTTTTTGCCGTACTTGCTCCCTTACAGAAAATATACGGCGTTGAATCCCTCTTCTCTCTTGTCTCTGCCATCGCCCTGATCGGGGCCATATGCACGTGGATATTTCTCAAGGAACATCTGCCTGAACAAAAGCAGGAGAAAAAAGGATTATGGGAAATCTTCGGAATAGTCAAGAAAAGCCTTGCCCTCAAGGCAAGTTACCTGTGTACCCTCATTACCAGGGCAGATATGATCATTATTGCTGCCTTTCTCGTGTCCTGGGCAGTTAAGGTGGGGGATAATTACTGGCTGACCTCCGAGGCAGCAACCCAGAAGGTGGCTCTGCCCATGATTGCCATGAGTATGGTTACGCTGATTGTATTTCCGGTGGTCGGCATTCTCCTTGATAAATGGGGACGCGTGCCGACGATAATCCTCGCACTCATAAGTGGCGGGGTGGGCATGGTTCTGCTTTCAATCTGTCCAGGTCCTTTCAGCGGCGTGGTTTTCATTGGTGTGGTACTTGTCGCCGTTGGGATAGCAGGATCAATGGCAGGGGCAAACACGCTGGCAACTGATGCTTCCCCAGGTGACATGGTGGGAACAATCCTTGGAGGGCTGAATACCATGCAGCCCATCGGGATCCTGTTTTTCGTGGGACTGGGAGGATACCTGTTTGATGTATTCGGCCCGGGCTGGGCATTTGCGGTCAAAGGCGTGGCTAACCTGATTCTGTGCGTGTGGATTTTTGTGATCAGGGGACGGATCAGCGTATCCGCCCATCAAAAGATTTAACTATATGAGGAGGAGAAGAACATGATTATCGATATCCATTATCATCTCATGAACCAGGGGTGGGAACACGAAAAACTCTTTCTTTCAGCTGCAAAACTCTTTGCAAAAACGTTTGGTGAAGCCCCTCCTGATGCGATTAAGCAAATGTTAGCCCACTTCTGGGATCCCACAGGGGAAAAGGCGATCCGGTTTATGGATGCAGCAGGAATTGACAGGTGTACCATCCTGGTTACTGACTGGGGACTTGGTGTAGGTGAACCAGAGGTACCCATCGAGGAGCAGAACAAGGTCTGTGCACAGGTAGCAAAGAGGTATCCCGACCGGTTGATTCCCTTTGCCGGCATTGATCCCCGGAGAAAGAATGCCATAGAACTTCTGAAGAGGTGTGTCGAGGAGTGGGGGATGAAGGGTCTGAAATTTCACCCTGATGTGGGATTCTTCCCGGACGACCGAGCCTTCTATCCGTTTTACGAGAAGGTCTCCGAGTACAGGATCCCGATCCTCAGTCACACCGGCCCGATGTTCGGCTGCTTGAAGAGCAAGTATACCCAGCCTGTTTACCTTGATGCCATCCTCGCTGATTTTCCTGAGATCAATATCATTGCCGCCCACATGGGTTTCTGCTGGTGGCCCGAGATGACAACCATAGCCTCGGTGAAACCTAACCTCTACGGATGCCTGACAGGCTGGCAGATGGAGGCCCAGAAGGACTACGGGAAATTCTGCCAGACCCTGCGCAGCATGATAGACAGGATGGGTTATGACCGGATCCTCTTCGGAACTGACGGGCCTTTTGTCTCACCCGCTTTTTCCACCAAAGACTGGATTGATACTCTCAGGAATCTCCCGAACAAGGCCCCTGCGGGTATCGTATTTACCGAAGAAGAGGTGTCAGGGATATTAGGGGGGAATGCGGCAAAGCTGCTCGGGATAAGCCTTTAACATTTGACCTTTTAGAAAGGAGGAATTCACTATGAAGCTTATGGCCATTATCGGAAGCCCCCGGAAAGGAGGGAATACCGAGCTCCTCATGGACCAGGTTATTGCCGGGTGCAGGAGCAAAACGGACGTGGATATGGAAAAATTCTTTGTGACGGACAAGAAGATCGAATACTGCACCGGCTGCCTGTCCTGCGTCTTGCCCTCACCAGGCACGGGAAAGTGCGT
>Ga0315274_10010651_pt1 | contig 13247 bp, 18 predicted proteins | sample YL17G02_20_MG_FD_203700 | JGI IMG/M metagenome (GOLD analysis project Ga0315274, IMG submission 203700) | Sediment microbial communities from Yellowstone Lake, YNP, Wyoming, USA - YL17G02_20 | ecosystem: Environmental > Aquatic > Freshwater > Lake > Sediment | place: USA: Wyoming | collected... | reverse complement strand
TGGGCCCAAAGGATCGTGGGCCACCAAAACGTCTATTTTCCATTGTTTTTACCTTTTGCAGGGGTTTAATCTGCATAGATATATCGGGGCGCATAGTATAAGAGGCTGCGTGAAGATTCGCGGGATTATCCACGGGAATTATCCCGGGCAGGACTGGATACGATGGTTTCGGAAAAAAGACGAAAATCTTCCTCGTTCTGCCCGCACACCTCCCTGCAGACACATCTCTCGCACTCCTGCGCCGACACATCTGGTCCCCCGTGGGTGAACAGAGGATGGAAGTGTGCAGGGAGAAGCGCACCCGGATCTCCCCTGGCCCTGCGATAGTGACGGTCCCGACCGTATTCACAGGACTTCAGTGTGAGAAGAAGGAACAATCATCCGCACGGAACGGGGGATCCCCGCATCCGGGCACTGGTAACAGTGAAAAAATTGAGGTACGATCAGAACCGGGGCGTCCGGTGTTTCGGAAGGCAGTCCTGACAGTACACCGGTCTCCCCTGGGTAGGCTTGAACGGGACTTCGCACTCTTTGCCGCAATCTGAACAGATTGTCTTTGTCATTTCTCTGGGTCCGAAGGATCTCGGGCCACCAAAACGTCTTCCTTCCATTGGTTTGACTCTTGCAGGTTATTACGCTGCATATATGAATGGAGCCGCTCGATATATGAGGTTATGTGCCGAGGGCGGGGACTCTTCCCCGTGAGAAGCGCTCCCTCATCCGCCCGAGCCCTGCGATCGCGGCAGTCCCGGGGGTATCGAGGGGAGTTCAGGCTGAGAAGATCAATCGCCCGGCTACACGGACGGGGTCATGCCCGTATCCGGGCATGTAAAATGGGAAAAATTAAGGTAAGGTCAGAACCTGGGCTTCCGGTGTTTCGGAAGGCAGTCCTGACAGTAAACCGGTCTCCCCTCAGTGGGTTTGAACGGGACTTCGCACTCTTTGCCGCAATCTGAACAGATTACCTTTGTCATTTCTCTGGGTCCGAAGGATCTCGGGCCACCAAAACGTCTTCCTTCCATTGATGTTTCTCTTGCAGGGTGTTAATCTGCGTGTACAAATTAGAGTGGCTGGTATAAGAGGTTTATGCCAATCCCCGGGAATTATCGCTGGAGATCCGGGGAAGGGGAGTGGGTTGCAGTTCCCGCGCCAGAAAAATGGAGGGGATGCCGTGCCCCGCCCGTCACTCGACGATCAGGTTCTCCGAGAACCGGTCCTCGTCCGCCAGCAGGAACTCGCCGCTCATGGAGAGGCCGCCCTTCGGGCAGATGTCGTTGCACTGGGAGCAGAAGATGCACTGCGTCACCCAGATGCGGACCCTTTTTGTCTCGGGCAGGAACTCGATGGCGTTGGCCGGGCAGACCTTCAGGCAGAGGGTGCAGCCGGTGCAGCAGTCGCGGTCGTAGGCGATCTTGCCCCGGAAGTTGGGCGGGATGGCAACCGGCGGGTTGAGGGTGGCCTTCCCCTCCCCCACCATCTTCAGGAACTCTGTCACCGAGGGCGGGAGGTAGGCGGCAGGGAACGGGTTCGTGGCAGGTTTCCGGAAGAGCTGCCGGAGCAGCTCCGGGATCATGGGGAGGCCGGCCATGGCTACGCCACCCCCGCCAGGCCCGCGTCCGCGATCAGCAGGATCAGGCCGAAGATCCCGAGCGTCCCCAGGTACATCCAGTAGCCGCTGACCACCTGGTTGATCCGGAACCGGGCGACACCCACCCGGAGCAGGATCACGGCCAGGAAGAGGACGAGAAAGACCTTGGCCGCAAAGAAGGCCAGGTCCAGGACCAGCGCCGCAACGCCACCAATTCCCAGCAGCGGCGAGAGGTTCCAGGGCAGGAACATGGCGACGGCCAGGCTGCCCATGACAATCGTCTTCACGCCCAGGGAGAGGGTGAAGAGGGCCAGGTTCCGGCCCGAGTACTCCAGGAGGAGCCCGCCGGCCAGCTCTGTCTCGGCCTCGGGGGTGTCGAACGGGATCCGGGAGACCTCGCCGGGGATGACGAGCATGACGAGCACGAGAAGCAGCAGGGCGCCAACGAGCCCCAGCGGCCCCACGACGGACCAGATGGGGACACGGGTCAGGGTGATGAGGGAGAAAGGTGTCGCGAGCCCGGTGATCCCCAGGCGCCAGGCCACGCCGATGATGGCGACCGCGAAGGGGAACTCGTAGGAGATCATGGTCACCATCTCCCGCTGCGCCCCCACGGTGGCGTAGGGGGACCCGGAGGAGAACCCGCCGGCCACGAAGGCCAGGGCAGGGACCGTGAGCAGGTACATGACCAGCACCAGGTCCCCGAACCGGCCCAGGACCGGTGCGAAGGGCCCCACCGGCAGGTAGAGGAGGATCACGAGGGACGAGGCGAGGGCCGCAAGGGGTGCCCCGTTGAAGAGCCAGGGGATGGCGTTCTCGGGGACAATAGACTGCTTCACCAGCAGCTTGCGCAGGTCGGTGAATGGCTGGGTGAGGGGTGGGCCGATGCGGGCCTGCATCCGGGCGGCCAGCTTCCGGTCCACGCCCATGATCACGAGGCCGGCCAGGATTCCGTACACGGAGACCAGGAGGGCCCCGAGCACGATCTTCCCGACGGAGAGGGCGAGACTCATGCCTGTAGCCTCCGGGTCTTCTCCACCGAGAGGCGGTGGAGATCCTCCTTGGTGAGGATCTGGCGCCCTTCCCATCTCACGATGGCCACCCGGTCCGTGCAGGAGAGGCACGGGTCAATGGAGGCCACGATGATGGGGATGTCGGCGATCTGCTCCCCTTTCAGCATCGGGATCCAGGACATCAGGTTCGAGTAGCTGGAGGCCTTCACCTTCCAGGTGGTGGGGGACTCCTTTGCGTCCATCCGGACGTAGTGGAGCACCTCGCCGCGGGGCGCCTCGTGGCGGCCCACGGCCTCGCCCTTCGCCTTCTTGAGGGTGAGGAGGAGCTTCGCAAGCTTCGGCTCCCAGATGATGTTCCCCTCCGGCATGGCGGCCAGGCACTGCTCGATGATGTCAATGGACTGGGGGATCTCCAGCAGCCGGACGACGATCCGGTCGTACACGTCCCCCCGGATCTCGCCGGTGAGCCGGTCCGGGAGGATGGGCTCGATCTCCAGGTCCCCATAGGCCGCGTACGGGTAGTCCACCCGCACGTCCATGGGGATGCCCGAGGCCCGGGCCGTGGGCCCGACGACGCAGAGGTCCCGCGCCTGCTGTGGGGTCAGAATCCCGTGATCACGGCACCGGAGCGTGATGGAGGCGTCCCTGAGGAAGACCTGCAGGAGCTTCTCCTGCAGGCCTTTGTAGGTGCTGAGCAGCTCCCGGATCTTCGGGACCTGCTCCGGCGTGATGTCCCGGCGGACGCCGCCGACCTGGATCATGGCGTAGTTGACCCGGTTGCCGCAGATCATCTCGATGAGATCCATCGCCTGCTCCCGGACCCTCCAGGCGAGGTACAGGAGCGTGTCGAATCCCAGCTCGTGGGCGGCGACGCCGGCCCAGAGCAGGTGGGACTGGATCCGCTCCAGCTCCCCCATGATCGTCCGGATATAGTCGGCCCGGGGCGGCACCTCGATCTCTGCCACCTGCTCCACCGCCCGGGCAAAGGCCAGGGAGTGGACCAGGCCGCAGATCCCGCAGATCCGGTCACACAGGTGCACGATCTGCACCGGGTTGCGCCGCATCCCCATCCACTCGACCCCCCGGTGCGTCTGGCCGGGGGCAAAGTCCACGTCCTTCACGACCTCGCCTTCCATTGTGAAGGTGAACATCACCGGTTCCTTGAGCGCCGGGTGAATCGGACCTATGGGGACCGTGTAGGGCACGGTCTTTGCCTTCTCAGCGGTCATTCCTTCTTCACCTCCCCCTTCTTCTCCGGTGCCGGGGGCACCGGCACCTCCTTAACCTCGGAGGGCCGAGCCGCTGGCCTGTCGGCCCCCTCCTTCTCCCCTCCGGCCGGGGGTTGCTTTGTCTTCGGCGTTGCCTCCGGCGGCTCTACGATCTCCTTCTCGGAGATGGCGCACTCGCCCTTCCCCTCCGCCGTCGCGACGACAGGCGCCGGCCGCCCTTTCGGCCGCCGGACCTCCCAGAGGTTCTTCACCATAGAGTCAGGGATGCCGGTGGCATCCTTCCGCCAGGGGTACACGCCCTTGGGGAAGTCGTCCGGGAGGAAGAGCCCTCTCCCGTCCGGGATCCCGGTGACGGTGATCCCCAGCATCTCCTGCTTCTCCCGCTCGGTGAAGACCGCGCCGGGGACCAGGTCGCTGATGGTGGGGATGGAGAGGTCGCTCTTGGGCAGGGAGACGGCGAAGTTCACCGTGTACTCCCCGTGGCGGACCCCGTAGTAGAGGGAGAAGCTGTAGATCAGCCGCACGGTCTCGCCCATGTCGGTTCCGGAGACAACTGCCAGGTGCACGGGGCCCATGACCATCAGGTCCTTGATGGCATCCTTCAGGAGCGGCCGGTCCAGGTCCATCCAGAGGTTGTAGTTCGGGTTCTTCTTCGCCCCCTCGCGCCGCTCCTGGACGCGGGCAGCCGTGACGCCGGAGCCGAATCTGGCGGTAAAGTGCTCCAGCACCTGCGGGGCGGTGAGACGGTCCGTCATGGCACCGCCTCCAGCCGCTCCAGTTTCGCAAGCGCCGTGACCACACCGTGGATGATGGCCTCGGGGCGGGGCGGGCAGCCCGAGATGTACACGTCCACCGGGATCACATCGTCGATGGGCCCGGCCAGGCTGTAGGAGTCGTAGAAGACCCCGCCGGACTCGCCGCAGGTGCCCACGCACATCACCACCTTGGGGTCCGGGACCTGCTCGTAGGTCCGCTTCACCCGGTCCACCATCTTCTTGGTGACAGGGCCGGTGACAAGGAGCACGTCGGCGTGCTTGGGGGACCCGACGAGCTTGATCCCGAAGCGCTCGGGGTCATAGCGGGGCATGAGCGTGGCCACGATCTCGATCTCGCAGCCGTTGCAGGAGCCGGTATTTAAGTGGAAGGCCCAGAGGGAGCGGTTGAACGACGGTGTGGGTTTCATGTGATCACCACCAGGAGGAAGAGCACTGCGGTCACCCACAGCACCCAGAGCAGGTAGTCAGTGACGATGCCGGTGTGGGCCGGGATGACGCGGGCATAGTAGCCGGAGAGGGCCTCGGTGAAGCCCCAGTACAGGTTGGAGGCAGGCATCTGCACCGCCTTCTTCGCCGGCTCGGGGTTTCCCGAGATGAAGGGCTTCACCTGGGCGGAGCCGCGGTTGTAGCCGGCCTCGCCCTGCCGCCACAGCAGGTACACCACCAGGAGCACGAAGGCGATGGCGATGAGCCAGACCACCGGGTTCCAGAAGCCGGAACCGGTGGAGAGCGTGAGGGCCATCTCAGGCACCTCCCAGGATGGAGGCGATGTAGCCGGACTGGTCCAGGAGCGCGTTCGCCGCAGGGGTGATCAGGAGGTCCACCACCTGCTGCGGGAAGAGCCCGAAGAGGATGACGAGCAGCGCAAGGATCCCCATGCCCAGGAGCATGGGGGCCGGCACCTCCTTGACATGCTCGTACTCGGGCAGCTGCGGCCCCATGAAGATCGAGTGGAAGACCTTCACGAACGAGGCGAGCGTCAGGATGGAGACCACCATCGCGATGATGGCGAGCACCGGGTTGAAGAGGTACACGGACTCGTAGATCATCAGCTTGGAGGCAAACCCGTTGAAGGGCGGGATGCCGGCGATGGCGAGGGCCCCGATCATGAAGAAGATCATGGTCCATTTCATCTTGTGGCCAAGGCCCCCCATCCTGTTCATGTCCCGGGTCCCCACCCGGTAGATGATGGCCCCGGCGGTGAGGAAGAGGAGGCCCTTGTACAGGGCATGGTTGATGATGTGGAAGATCCCACCCGCAATCGCCATCCGGCCGAAGGCGTCCAGCATCCCCTGGTTCCCGAGCACGGCAAGGCCGGTGCCCACGCCGAGCAGCATGTAGCCGGTCTGGGAGATGGCATGGTAGGCCATCAGCCGTTTCACGTCCTTCTGGGGGATGGCCATCGTAACACCCACGAACATGGAGAAGACCCCGAGCAGGATCAGGACCCATCCCACCGTCGCCGCGTTCAGCGAGAGGTGGTAGAGGGTGAAGGTGAACCGGAAGAGCCCGTAGAGGGAGGCCTGGCTGGCCACCACCAGGAGCGCGGTCACCGACGAGGGGGCCAGCGCGTAGGCGTCCGGCGTCCAGAAGTGCATGGGCACCGCCCCTGCCTTCGTGGCGAGAGCCCCGATGATCAGCACGAGGGCGATCTTGTCGAGCACCGTGAACTGCATCCGTTCGGCGAGCATCGCGATGTTCAGGGCATTGTACTGCCCGTACAGGATCGCGATGACAAAGAGCATGAAGATCCCGCCCAGGGTGGAGACCACGAAGTACTTGAGGCCCGCCTCGACGGCACGGCCGGCCTCCACCCGGTAGGCGATGAGACCGGCCGAGGCCAGGCCTGAGATCTCGAAGAAGACAAAGAAGTTGAAGAGGTCGCCGGTGCTGACCATCCCCACGATGGAGGCGATAAGGAGCAGGAAGAGCGTGTAGTACGCCTCCAGGCCGGAGCGCTTCCCGTCGGCGGAGAGGGAGTACAGGATCACGGAGAAGCCGACGATCGCCACGATCACCTGCATGAGGGCCGACATGGCGTCCACCTCGAAGATGATCCGGATCGGGATCCCGCCGGAGTCGGGCGGCACGGAGAGGGCAGGCACGGTGGCCCCGAAGACGTAGACCCAGGTGCCCAGGGTGTAGACCCTCCACGCGGTGAAGAGGGCGAGGGCCGAGGTCGCCGCGGCGGCGAGGAGTACCCATGCCTTCCGTCCCGTGGCGGTGTACTTCCCGACCAGGGGGCAGACGAAGGCCGCAAGGAGCGGCACGGCGACGGCCATCGCCGGTGCATGGTCCCAGAGGAACTGCGGGATCATTCTCTCAGCTCCCGGATCTCATCCACGTTCACAGTCCCGTACTTGCGGTAGATCACCATCGTGAAGGAGAGGAGCAGCGCGGTGGTGGCCACCCCGATGACGATGGAGGTCAGGCAGAGGGCCTGCGGGGTGGGGAGCACCATGTACGTCTGGGGTGCGAGCGTGTAGATGGGGGCGATGCCGCCCTCCCGGTAGCCGAGTACGATGATCAGCAGGTTCACCGCCGAGGTGAGGATGTTCAGCCCCATCGTCACCTTCACCAGGTTCCGCTTCAGGAGCACGGTGGAGAGGCCGATGACCGTGAGCGTTGCGACCGCGAGGTAAGGCAGGTTGGCAAACATCTAGTACCCCTCCTTCCCGACGCCGGAGAGCATGTACAGGATCACGAGCGTAAGCCCGCCCCAGACCTCGATCCCGACAGCGATGTTCATCAGCGGGAGGAACCCGGCGGTGTTCAGCTCGCCGGGGTTCGGGCCGATGGGTACAGGCATGCCGAAGAGGGACCCGCTGTTGGCCAGCCAGTTGAAGAAGAACGGGAAGCCGAGGAGCATCCCGGCCAGGCCCGCCCCGATGAAGAGGAGCAGGCCCCCGGACTCCTGCAGATAGAGGAGGATCTTCGGGATCATGGCCTTCACGTCATGGAAGGCGTGGGCCACGATGACGAGGGCTGCCCCCGTGGCGACGACTGCCCCGCCCTGGAAGCCGCCGCCGGGGGTGATGTGCCCGTGCATGATCACGTAAAGGCCGAAGATCACGACAAACGGGTACATGATGTCGGCCGAGAGCCGGACGATCTTACTCATCTGCATCGTCTTCACCCCCGAAGAACCGGCGGAACATCAGCGACACCCCGATCACCGCCGTGAAGAGCACGGTTGACTCCCCCAGCGTGTCAAAGCCCCGGTAGTCGAAGACGATCGTGGTCACGATGTTGTTGGCCGCGATCTGGGCCTGCCCGAACCGGATGAAGTAGTCGTCCATGTCCGAGGCCAGCGGGGTACCGTAGGTAAACCCTGCCGCCAGGACGAGCAGGATCCCGGCAAAGACGATCAGGAGCAGGATTGTCAGGTTCCGCTTCATTCCGACCCCTCCTCGAACCGCCGGGTACCCCGGATCGCGATGATGAAGATGGCCGTCGTCAGGCCGGCCCCGATCCCGGCCTGGGAGATGGCCACGTCGGGCGCCTGCAGGAGGTAGAACTCCAGGGAGATCAGGAACGAGAAGAGCCCTGATGCAAGGGCAGCGGCGAGGAGGTCCCGGAAGTGGAACGTGAGTACTGCCGAGACTACCAGGCCGGCAAGGACCAGGAAATGCACCACAAGTTCGATCATGGCTTCACCTCCGCCAGCCGGTCCACGACCGACGGGCTTGGCAGTATCCCGCTCTTGTGCGCGGCCCGGGCCAGTGCGTGGGAGGAGACGGCGTTCGTGAACGCCAGGGCCACGATGGCGATCAGGGCATGGATGAGCAGGGTGAGAAACTGGGAATCACCGGTGGATAGATAGATCCAGGCCCCGTACACCACGACCGCGGCGCTCGTGAAGATGGAGCCGAAGGTGGTGGCCTTCGTCGTGGCATGCATCCTCGTGTACAGGTCCGGGAACCGGAGCAGGCCCAAGACCCCCAGGCCGTTGAAGAAGACCCCGATAACCAGGCAGATGAGGATAACCGCTTCCACGATCATGCTACATCTCACCCCCCAGGTACTTGGCAATGTAGAGGGTGGAGACGTAGGAGAGGACCGCGTACACGATGGCGATGTCCACGAAGATGATCTGCCGGTAGATCACGGCGAGGAGCACCATGGAGGCGATGACGAGCGTGTTCACCGTGTCCACGGCCACGGCCCGGTCGGCCGGCGTGGGCCCCTTCACGAGCCTGACGGTGGCACAGCCGATCAGGAGGACGAGTGCAGCCACCGCCGGGTACCAGTAGGGGAGCGGCTCCCAGATGGCGGTCATTCGGCCATCCTCCGGATCCAGGCCGGGAGGTTGGCAAGGGAGAAGAGCTCCTCGCCGGTGAAGAACTCCTTCTTCTCGTCCCCCTCGGGGAGGTTGATGTTGTGGACAAAGAGGTCGTTTGTCTCCTCGTCGATGTCCACCGTGATGGTCCCCGGCGTCAGGGTGATGGAGTTGGCCAGGATGAAGGCCCCCAGATCGGTCTTCATGCCGGACTTCACCCGGATGATCCCGGGCCGGATCTTCAGGGTGATGACCCGGTAGGCCACGTCCAGGTTCGCCTTCATCATCTCCAGGAAGAAGGGGCCGATGATGTACACCGGGATCAGGAGGAACCGGAGGGGGTTCGCCATCCGGTAGTCATGCCTCCGGCAGAGGAAGTCCCGGGTAGCAGCGCCTGTCACCACCCCCAGGGCCACGGCAGCAATCAGTTCCGAGAGCGACCAGTACCCGATGTTCCCGCTCCCTGCGGTGAAGACCAGGTACATGCCCATCGCCACGGCGGCAGTGATCGCAAAGGCGATCATGACCGTCTCTCCCGCCGGCGATGGGCGTCAGCCAGACCACACACACCCATCACATCACGTCCCACCAGGATCTCGGGATTACGTGGCAGAATCACGCGAATCGCGAAGGATTGGTCACGTTCGGGAAGGGATCCTGGACTCCTATTATCATGATTAATTATGGAGATTCCCTGATATAAGGAATACGATTTGCATGGCAGCCACGGGGGAGATAGATGGAGGGGCGGGTGGGATGCCGGATGTCTGCGCGTCCTTTCACCGGGATATCCACGCCAGATTTTTTATCTGTCACCTTCCCATGGGTACAGGTGAAGAGCCCGTTTCTCGGCCGGAACCCGCTCCGCTGGTGCGACCGCTGCCACGTTCCGGTCCTCGCCCGCACATGCGCCTGCGGGGCAGGGACCCGGGAGGTCCTGGTGACCCCGCCTGGAGATGTCCGGCCTGCTTTCCCGTCCGATGTCAGGGCCATCAATGACCTCTTCCGGGACCACTTCGGGGCTCCGTTTATCCCGGAGGGGCACCTGGCACTCCTCAACAAGGTGCCGGATACGGACCGGATGGAGGAAGTCATCGCCGGCGGGGCGGTGGTGGCGGCCATCCGGTACCTGCCGGAGGAGAGGCGGTGGGAGCCCCTCCCCCGCCTGGCCGCGGCACCGCTGATGCAGCCGGTCCGCCACGTGGTGGTGGTGGACACGGGGGCGGTCCCGTCCATCAGGGAGGGAGCGAGCGTGCTGGCGCCAGGGCTCGTCGCCATTGACGACGCAGTGACGGCCGGGGACGAGGTCTGCATCCTGGACCGGGACGGTGCGTGGGCAGGGGTAGGCAGGGCCCGGGTGGGATCCCTGGAAGCCCGGGCGATGAAGAAGGGGCAGGTGGTGAAGACCCGGAAGAACCAGCCGGGGCAGTGCATCCCGGGCCCCGCCACCTGGGAGCAGGCGGTGGCAGCGAACCGCGACGTGGTGAACCATGCCGAGGAGGCGGCCGTGGGTTTCATCCGGGAGGTGCGGGACCGGAACCCGGACCTGCCCCCCACGGTCTCCTACTCCGGCGGCAAGGACAGCCTGGCCACGCTCCTCCTGGTCCTCCGGGCCATCGGCAAGGTGCCCCTGATCTTCGCCGACTCCGGGCTCGAGTTCCCGGAGACGTATGCAAACGTGGACCTGGTCAGCGGCCGCTACGGCCTGGAGGTGGTCCGGGCCCACCACGGTGGACGGTTCCAGGAGGAGATGGCCGCCCGGGGTCCCCCCGCAGTCGACGCCCGGTGGTGCTGCCGGACGTGCAAGCTCACGCCGGTGGCGGAGGCCATCCGCGCCCGCTGGGGCGGGTGCCTCTCCTTCATCGGCCAGCGGCGCTACGAGTCGGCGACCCGTGCCGCCTCCGCCCGGGTCTGGCGGAACCCGAACGTTCAGGTGCAGCTGGCCGCGGCCCCCCTCCAGCACTGGACGGCGCTCCACGTCTGGCTCTACCTGTTCCGGGAGCAGGCACCCTACAACACGCTCTATGAACAGGGCATGGACCGCATCGGGTGCTACATGTGCCCCAGCAGCGACCTTGCGGTGATGGAACGGATCCGGGCGCTGCACCCGGCCCTTTGGGCGCAGTGGGAGCAGGCCCTTGAGGAGTGGCGGGAGCGCCAGGGGCTTCCCTCGGAGTGGGTGAGCCGGGGCCTCTGGCGCAGGAAGGCTGCGGCAGGGGGTGCCCCCGAATGACCCGGGTCGCCATCGTGGACTACGGCCTGGGTAACCTCCGGTCGGTGATGCGGGGGCTGGAACGGGCGGGGGCAACACCCGTCATCACCACCGATGCGGAGACGATCGCCGCCGCGGATGGCATCGTGCTCCCCGGGGTCGGTGCCTTCCGGGACGGGATGGACCAGCTGGGGCCGCTGCGGGAGACGGTGGTTGCGTCGGCCCGGGAGGTCCCGCTGCTGGGGATCTGCCTGGGGATGCAGATGCTTCTCGAGTGGTCCGAAGAGCACGGCCTCCACCGGGGGCTGGGGCTGGTCCCCGGCCGGGTGGTCCGGTTCCCGAAAGTCCCGGGATTCAAGGTCCCTCACATGGGATGGAACACCCTGGAGAAGCCGGGGGATGACCCGCTGATGGAGGGGCTGCCTGACGAAGCGTATGTGTACTTTGTCCACTCCTACCACGCGGTGACAGAACCGCGGTACACCGTCACCACCACGGACTACTGCGGGCCGTTTGCGTCCTCGATCCGGAACGGGAAGGTATACGGGGTGCAGTTCCACCCGGAGAAGAGTGGGGATGCAGGGCTGCGGATCCTCCGGAATTTTATCGGGATGCTGTGAGGATGCCTGCACCCGCCAAAAGCCGGGGCTTCCCCCGTTCACTGCACAGGGCGGGTGGGTCGCGAGCCCCGTCACCGCTTCCTTCATCTCCGGCTACCGGGAAAAAGAGGTTTGGGTACTGTTCCCTGAGGGAAAAGAGATGCAGTTATGATCCTGCAATCCCCTCCGTTTTCAGGACAGTGGCAAAGGGAATCGCAATCAGGTCACCGATGACAAACGTCGCGAAGATGACGGCAAGGATCCAGCCGTACTGGGCCACCCTCCCTGACATCAGGTTCGGGAGAAATACTGCCAGGAACCATATGATCTTATAGCACATCTGCAGGAGAAGCACGGGGACGAATTTCAGTGGCGATCCCAGTCCGAGGATGGCCAGTATGCCAAATGCCACGTATACGCTCGCCGCAATCCCCAGGAGCAGCGGATCCTGCTCCGGCCACCCGAACATCACCTGCATCGTTGCCGGGCTGGCCAGCAGGCCCAGCCCAAATCCCCCTGCCACCAGAATGGTGTAGAGGTACATCCCTTTCAACCATCGGAATCGTACTGGTACCGGTTCGACCATGGAAATCCACCTCCCGGGAAGCCACTCTCGATCCTCCCGGGATCGGGAGATCCATTCCGCTCAGGGCACATAACCCTATGCCTGAAGAAAAAGATATGGGGAAAAAAATGCCCTATCCACCGGGTGCCCAACAAGCAGAAGCGAATCACAGTTCGTCTGGTGAGACGCTCCAGGGGGGGGCTGTCGGCCCCCCCCGCCGCGTGAGCGCCCCCCCCCTGTGAGGATGGCTCGCCATGTTGGTTTAACCGATGATCTGACTATCCTCACCGGGGGATGCCCACGCGATGGGGGCGGAGCCCCCAAGAGCGTCTCACTCGTAATCAGGAAATGTGTAGTAACATCTCCTCATTTTCCCAAAATAGTTCATGAGGAGCGGCGGGGGCGGAGCCCCCGAGAGCATCCCGAGATCAGGGGAGAATCTCAGGAATCTCCGGGATAAGACCTTGATCCTGGCAGATGGACAGGTACAGGGAGCGGGGTGTTACCGCTCCCGGTGCCACCGGACGATCTCGTTCCCCATCAGCACCAGAAGCACCACCACGCCGCCGAAGAAGACGAGCAGCGGGATCCAGTTGAAGCCGGGGGCTGCGACCGGTGGACCACCGGCAGGAGCGGTGGCCTGGGGGACCATGGTGGGGGTGGCCGCAGGGACCCCTTCTGACAGCTTGTCCGACGTGACACGCACGAACAGTTCCTGAGCACCCGTCACCGCCTCGGGGCTGATCCCCGGCACCGCCCCGATGCCGAGCATGGGCACGAGCATGGCAGCCACGATCCCGGCGAACATCACGATGGTGAAGAGGGAGGCGTACTTCAGGAGCAGGCCCTTGAGATCGCCCCGCTTGGGGACCACGATCAGCAGCTGGTCCCGGAGGCCGTAGACCTTCACCTCCCGGCCCTTCACGGACCACCGCCGCTCCACAACCTCGGTCAGGCCGGCCTCCAGCAGGTTCTCCAGGTGGTAC
>Ga0315274_10010650_pt1 | contig 13247 bp, 2 predicted proteins | sample YL17G02_20_MG_FD_203700 | JGI IMG/M metagenome (GOLD analysis project Ga0315274, IMG submission 203700) | Sediment microbial communities from Yellowstone Lake, YNP, Wyoming, USA - YL17G02_20 | ecosystem: Environmental > Aquatic > Freshwater > Lake > Sediment | place: USA: Wyoming | collected... | reverse complement strand
AAGCGCAAGCCACGTGTCAGTGAGCGCCGCCTTCCGGCTTTTGTCCGTGCCACGCCCTGGGCCGGGATTGCGGTCCGGCTTCGAACCTACCGCGGGCGGTCAATAATCGCGTATCCGTGCGGAAACACCGGCATGCAGGCCCAGAAACCACCGGGCCCGCGGCGTTAACCGCGGGCCCGGCCATGATCCCGCCTGAACCACCTCGCAGGGGCGCAACGTCTACAGCGGCAGCGCCACCAGGTGCACGTATCGGATCTTCGCTGTCGCAGAAGCGCTCTCGCTGCGGTAGTCGATATCCATTAACCTCGAACCCACAGCAAGGCTCCTCACGTCAACAGACCCGGCGCTCATGTAGTCAGTCGTGTCCTGAGGCTCCCTGAGAGGCTGCGCACACGTCGTCGCGTCGTCCACCTGCACCCGCCCCTCAGCCGAGTAACTCGCGCTCGTCCCCGCAAGCCGGAAACTGGACAGCAGCAGCCAGTTCCCCGCAGTCGTAACGCTCCACGACTTGGTCGCCTTCTGCTGGAAAGACGTCGATGTGGTCGTCGACTCCGTGTCAGAAACAGCAGACTGGTAACCCGTAAACCTGCTGCCGGAAAGCCTTATCGCCACCGCCCTTGCGCGCCGGATGTTGTGCGCCGAAGTCGAACCCGTCTCCTTGGCGGCAGTCACCGTCAGCGTCTGAGCGCTCGCAGGACAGTTAACTACACTGAAACTCGCAAACGTGTAGTAGTCCGCGTTATCCTTCGACTCGTAGAAACACTCGTCGAGAACCGTGCCGCCGAGTTTGGCCTGTATCTGCGTGGAGTAGTTCGTCCGCGCGCTCGCCTCAGCCGACGCTATCAGCAGGTAGTCTCCAGCACTGGCGGGCGTGAAACTCGTCGATACGTAGTTCGTCAGCGTCGTCGTAAGCGCCACTGAACTGTCCGCCGCGTTACCGGCTATCTCCAGCGCGGCCTTCCTTATCGCCACAATGCGGGCGTTCCTTATGTACGCCGTCGCCGAGGTGCTCTCGCTTGCGTACTGCAGCGTGATCGTGTGCGACGCAGCAGACAGGTTGGCCACCTTCACGGTCGCAAACGACTGGTAGTCCGTCGTGTCCTTCGGCTCAACCGTCAGCGCAGCCTGATCCGCGCCGTCCACCTGCAGCCTCACAAGCGTCGAATAACTCCCGCTTGAACCCTTGTACTCCGCAAAGCCCAGGATAATCCAGTCGTCGGCAACAGTCGGGGTAAACGTCAGCGTCGTCCTCGTCTGCCAAGACGTTGATGTCGTGCTGCCCTCAGTGTCGTTGGCCGCAAATTCGTAAGTCGAAGACACGCCGCTGGTTACGGTTATGCTTAACGCCTGGTCGTCAGTGTCCGCAGGCGCCTGGGAGTCCGTCACCCGAACCGTGAAATTCGACGTGCCGGTCGCCGTCGGCGTCCCGCTTATCACACCGCCCGAACTCAAGGACAATCCCGCCGGCAGGCTCCCTGAGACAAGTGACCACGTGTACGGCGTCACGCCGCCAGTGGCCGCCAGCGTCTGACTGTATGCGGCACCTATCTGGCCGTCAGGCAGGCTCGATGTCGTGACAACGAGGTCCGCCGGTATCGCTATCGACAGGGCCTTCGTCGCGGTGTCCGCCGGCGTCTGGCTGTCGGTCACCTTCACTGTGAAGTTGGAGGTGCCGGCAGTCGTTGGCGTACCTGATATCACGCCGCCCGACGAGAGCGAAAGCCCCGCGGGCAGCGTTCCTGCGTCAAGCGACCACGCATATGGCGTCTTGCCGCCCGAGGCCGCAAGATTCTGGCTGTACGCTACTCCTATCTGGCCGTCAGGCAGGCTCGACGTCGTGACTGCGAGGTCCGCCGGTATCGCTATCGACAGGGCCTTCGTCGCGGTGTCCGCCGGCGTCTGGCTGTCGGTCACCTTCACCGTGAAGTTGGACGTGCCGGCAGTCGTCGGCGTACCTGATATCACGCCGCCCGACGAGAGCGAAAGCCCCGCGGGAAGCGTTCCTGCATCAAGCGACCATGAATACGGCGTCTTGCCGCCCGAGGCAGCAAGGCTCTGGCTGTACGCCACGCCTATCTGGCCGTCAGGCAGGCTCGATGTCGTGACAACGAGGTCCGCCGGTATCGCTATCGACAGCGCCTGGTCGTCGGTCTGAGAGCCGGCGTCAGTCACTCTCGCCGTGAAGTTCGAGGTGCCCGCCGTCGTCGGCGTGCCGCTTATCTCGCCCGTCGAGGAATTCAGGCTTAAGCCCGCCGGCAGGCTCCCGGAGAGTATCGACCACGTGTAGGGCGTAGTACCGCCGGTGGCCTGGAGTGTCTGGGAGTATGCCACACCGATCTGCCCGTCCGCCAGGCTCGTCGTAGTGATGTCGACAGGAGAGGGTGCGTTGCCGTCCAGCGGCACGCCGATGAAGTGGAGGTACTTCACTGACGCCTGCTGCGCTCCATCGGTCGTCCTGAAGTCGATGTCCACCGTGTGGTTGCCGGACGAGAGGGCCGCGGTCAAGAGGCCACATGCGTTCATCCAGTCACCCGCGGGATACCACGGCTGACGGTGCTGGCCCATGAAAGTCGTGGAGTCGTCAATCTGGGCCTGTGTGTCGGTATAGCAGGTGCTCGCCGCGTTGGCCTGCTGGCCGCTTACCATCATGAGCCAGTTGGAGTTGGCCGAACTATTCGACCACGTCTTCGAGAGCGCCTGCTGGAACGTGGTGGAACTGGTCTGCGACAGGCCGTCCACGGCCTGGTAGACCGTCCCGGCCAGCCTCGTGCCGGCCAACCTTATGGCGATGACGCGTGTGCGCCTGATGTAGTGCGCGTCGGTGTCGGTTTCCTTCTTCGCGTCCAGGGACACCGTCTGCGAAGAGGCCGCGAGGTTCACGATGCTTGCGCTCGTCCACGAGTACATGTCGGTGTAGCGCTTCATCCTGAGCTCCGTCTGGTCAAGCGCGTTGCCGTTCAACGTCGCCCTCACGAAGTTCGAGGAGTCGGACAGCGCCTGGTGCTCGCATGAGAAGAGGAGCAGGTAGTCGCCGGCCGACGGGGGCGTGAAGGTCACGGTAGCGTACGAAACGAAAGCATCGGTCAGCGCCTGCACCGTGTCGCTTTCGTAGTTGGAGTTCTGGTTTATGGCAAGATCGTCCTTGCGGACGGCCACGATGCGCGTGTTGCGCATGTGGTACGTCGCCAATTGACTGTATGTCTGGATCTGTATCGTATGGGAACCGGCGCTCAGGCTCGGCAGGAACTTGAACGCCGAGTAGCCGAACCACTCGTCGCCGGTCTTCGGACGGTGGAGTTCGTGCCCCTCCATGACGCCGTCGACCAGGACCTTGACGCCGGTGTCGCTGCCGCCGGTGCCGGAACCCTGCGTAACGTCCCACGAAACCAGAAGCACCCAGTCGTCTACAACCGACGGCGTCCAGGTGAGCGTCGCCATCGTGACGTAGCTGCCGGAGGACGTATTGTCCACCTCGTACGGGATGTCGCGCAGGACATACTTGTTATTGATGACCGTCCGGTCAACGCCGATGGTAAGGGCCTGCGTATCGCTGGCCGCCGGTACCTGCGAATCGGTTACCTTCGCGACGAAGTCGAACTGCCCCGCCTGCGTCGGCGTGCCGGTGATGGCGCCCGTCGAGGAATTGAGGCTCAAGCCCGGGGGCAGCGCCCCGCTGTCAATTGACCACGTGTAGGGCGTCGTTCCGCCCGTGGCCGCAAGCGTCTGCGAGTACGATGAACCGACGCTGCCCGCGGCCAGGCTCGTCGTCGTTATGTCGACGGGGGTAAGCGCCACGGCGATGGAAAGCGGCTGCGTATCCGTCGCGGGCACGACCTGGGAGTCGGTCACCTTCACGGTGAAATTGTAGTTGCCCTGCGTCGTCGGAGTGCCGCTTATGAGGCCGCCCGAGGACAGGCTCAGCCCCGGAGGCAGGCTGCCTGAATCAAGCGTCCACGTATACGGCTGCCACCCGCCGGTGGCTGCAATCTGCTGGCTGTATGCCACGCCCACCGTGCCGTTGGGCAGTGACGTCGTCGTTATGTCGAGAGCGGGCAGGGTGCTTATCGTGATGGAGAGCGCCTTGTCCGCCGTGTCCGGCGTGCCCTGGCTGTCGGTTACGCGGACCGTGAAGTTCTTCGTTTCCGCCGCCGTCGGCGTGCCGCTGATGATGCCCGTCGAGCCGTTCAAAGACAGCCCCGCCGGCAGTGTTCCGGAGATTATCGACCACGTGTACGGCGGCACTCCGCCTGACGCCGAAAGTGTCTGGCTGTAGGAGACGTTCACGTAGCCGCCGGACAGGCTCGTGGTATTGATGACGAGATCTGCAATGATGACGGTAATCGACAGCGACTTGTCGTAAGAGTCGGCCGGGGTCTGCGCATCCGTCACGCGAACCGAGAAGTTCGACGTCCCGCCGGACGTCGGCGTGCCGCTGATGACGCCCGTCGAAGCGTTCAAGGAAAGTCCCGCGGGCAGGCTGCCGTAGGTTATGGACCAGTTGTAGGGTTGCACGCCGCCCGAAGCGGCGACGGTCTGGGAGTAGTACACGCCGCACGTTGCATCCGGCAGGCTCGTCGTCGTTATCGTGAGGTCCGCCGGTATCACAATGGAGAGAGCCTTGGTGGCGGTGGCGGGCGTCGGCGTCTGCGAATCGGTCACCTTTGCCGTGAAATTCGAGGTCCCCGCCGTCGTCGGTGTGCCGGTAATGTCGCCCGTCGAGGCATTAAGTGAAAGCCCCGCTGGCAGGCTGCCGCTCTGCAACGACCAGGTATAGGGCAGCAGTCCGCCGGTTGCCTGCAGAGTCTGGCTGTATGAAACGCCTATCTGGCCGCCGGGCAGGCTCGCGGTCGTAATGGCCAGCGGCGCGTACGCGTCGATGACGATGGAAAGCGCCTTGTCGTACGTGCTGGCCGGGTCCTGGCTGTCGGTCACGCGGACCGTGAAGTTCGAGGTCCCGGAGGTCGTCGGCGTGCCGCTGATGACGCCCGTCGATGAGCCAAGGGAAAGCCCCGCGGGCAGGCTGCCTGAAACCACCGACCAGGCGTACGGCGTAAGTCCGCCGACCGCCGCGAGCGTCTGGCTGTAAGCGTTGCCGACCGCGCCGTTGGGCAGCGACGCCGTAGTGATCTTCACCGGCAGCGGGCTGTCGAGCGGCAACGCCGCGAAGCTGGCGGTCCTGATGTAGGCCGCCTGCGCGGCGTCGGTCGTCTCGTAATCTATGTCCACCGTGTGGTTGCCCGCCGACAGGCCCGCGACGCACATGCCCAGCGCGTTCTGGTAATCGGGCGCGTACCACGGCTGGCGGTGGTTGTACATGAAAGTCTGCGAATCGTCGAGCTGGCCGCGCATGTCGGTAAAGGCCGTAGTCGCCGCGTTCTTCAACTCGGCGTCGACCATCAGGAGCCACTTCCAGTTGGCCGTAGGGTTGTTCCAGGTCTTCGAGAGTTTCTGCTGGTAGGCCGTCTGCGTCGTCTGCGACTCGGCGTCGGCGTTCTCGAAGGCCGCGCCGGCGAACCGCGAGCCCGTCAGACGTATCGCAGCCACGCGCGTGCGCCTGATGGGATGCGGATCAGCGTCGGTCTCTTTCTTCGCGTCAAGCGACACCGTCTGCGAGGTGGCGGCGAGATTCACGACCTTGAACGCCGACCAGATGTAGAAATCGGTGCCGCGCTTCATCCTTATCTCGGTCTGGTCGAGTTCCGCGCCGTTCAAGGTCGCGCGGATGAAGTTCGACGCGTCGCTGGGCGCGTAATGCTCGCACGAGAAAAGCAATAGATAGTCCCCCGCCGTCGCGGGCGTGAAAGTCGCGCTCGCATACGAAGCGAACGTTTCCGAAAGAGGCGTCGTCGTCTCGCTGTCGTACGTGGCGTTCCAATTTGTCAGGAGATCGCCTTTCTTGATGGCGACTATGCGCGTGTTGCGCATGTGGTAGGTCGCAAGTTGGCTGTACGTCTCGATGCTGACGGTATGGGCGCCGGTGCTCAGGTTCGGCAGGTACTTGAAGGTCGAAACGTTGAACCAGTTGTCGCCGGTCTTCGGACGGTGTACGTCGTGCCCCTGCCATGCCCCGTCGATGATGATGTGGGCCGCGGTGTCGCTGCCGCCGGTGCCGCTGCCCTGGCAGGCGTCCCAGGAAACCAAAACGATCCAGTCGTCCACGTCCTGCGGGGTCCACTGGAGCGTGGCCATCGTCACGAAACTCCCGGTGGACGTGTTGTCCATCTCGTACGGGATGTCACGTACCGCGTAGCCGTACGCGGTGACCATCATGTCGACGCCGATGGAAAGCGCCTGCAGGTCGGTCGCCGGCGTGGGAGTCTGGGAATCGGTTACCTTGACCGTGAAATCGTACATCCCGGTTGACACCGGCGTTCCGCTTATGACGCCGCCGGAGCTCAGTGTGAGGCCCGAGGGAGGCGATCCCGAATCAATCGACCACGTATAGGGCGTCTGGCCGCCGGTTGCGGCAAGCGTCTGCGAATAAGCCTGGTTGACGGTCGCTCCGGCCAGGCTTGTCGTAGTGATGTCAAGCGCAACTATGCTGATGGTTATCGACAGGGCCTGGGTGTCGGTTGCCGGCGTTATCTGGGAGTCGGTTACCTTGACGGTGAAGTTGGACGTTCCCGTCGTTGTCGGCGTCCCGCTGATGAGGCCGCCCGATGACAGGGTCAGGCCGTCGGGCAGCGCGCCCGCATCAAGCGACCACGTGTAGGGGGTCCAGCCGCCCGAAGCCGCCAGCTGCTGGCTGTATGCGACGTTGACGGCCCCGCCGGGAAGCGAAACAGTCGTGATGTCGAGCGGCGACAGCGCGCTCGTCACGATGGAGAGCGCCTTGTCGGCGGTGGCCGGAGTCGGAGTCTGCGAATCGGTGACGCGGACGGTGAAATTGCAGGTGCCCGATGCCGTGGGCGCGCCGCTTATGACGCCCGATGAGGAATTCAGCGTCAGCCCCGGCGGCAGGCTCCCGGAAAGGATCGACCAGGTATACGGCGGCGCGCCGCCGCTGGCCTGGAGCGTCTGGCTGTACGCGACGTTGATGTATCCGTTGGGGAGGCTGGCCGTGGTGATCTGCAGTGGCAGAACGGTCACGTTGACCGTGTACGCCTTTGTCGTGCTGTTCTGGGGGCTGTCCGAATCCTGGCAGCGCACGGTGAAGTTGAACGTGCCGTACTGCGTTGCAGTGCCGCTTATGACGCCCGTCGACGCATTTAGCGTCCAGCCCGCGGGCATCGCCCCCGCGGAAATGGACCACGTGTACGGCTTGTCGCCGCCCCATGCGTGGACGTAGGAGGAGTACGCGACGCCGAGGTTCCCGTCCGGCAGGCTCGCGGTGTCGATGGTGAGCGTTCCGGTGGAGCCGTATTCGTAAGCGCCGAGGTCAAGCGAGTTGTCGCTCGGCCGCGACTCGATTGTCTGGTGTTTGACGTAATGGTACTCCACGTCGTAGAGCGGCAGGCATACGCTCGGAAGCGCCATCCCGGCGTTGATGCACGCCGAGCCGCTCGTGATGTGGTAATCGTCGTTGTTGATGTCCGCGAAGTTGGGGCTGCCCGTCGTGATGTTGGTGCCGTCGTCGTGCGCACCGCCCAGCGAATAACCGGATTTCAGCCAGTTGTGGCCGATGTTGATGTCGCCCGACACGCTGCGAATGGTGAGCGTATTGCCGGCGGCGGTCACGTAGATAATGTTGTTGAAAATATCCACCACCTCGTCGTCCGCGCGTCCCTTGCACAGGTACGTGCCGCTCGTACGCTTGGAGACGAACGTGTTGTTGTAGACCTTCCAGGGCCCTTTGCGGTATCGCGTGTCGTCGCCCATGTCGCCGCCGTACATCATGAGTTCGCCGAGCGAGTCGTCGGTCGGCTCGATAACGACGTTGCCATACATGAAGTCATGGCCGTAGCGAGGGTCGGTCCTGATGGTCTCGTAGTCGTAGGAGTCGACGAGGTTCACTTCGCGCGCGCCGCCCTCGACCCAGTTGTACCTCACTATCGTGCCGCACGAACGGTCCTTGAGGTTGATGCCTCCGCAGTCCGTCCGGAGCGGTGCGAAGTGGTTGTACTGGAAGAGGATCCCATGGCTCTCGGTATAGAGGTTGTGGATATACTCATTCTCAACGCCCGGCTGCCCGTTATCCAATATGTAGTTGCCTTCAATCGTGATCTCGTACGTATACCCGCTGGTGAGAACGCCCATCCCGCTGTCGCGGATAATGCAGTTGCGAAGCGTAAGGTACTGGCCGCACTCCGCCCGCCACGAGGAAGCTTCGTCGGCGTAGGTCTGTTGGCCGCCGTCGCGGTCCGTAAACGTATAGGGGCTTCTGCCGCTCTTTATGTCGAGGTTCTCGACAATGATGTATGCGGGCAGGTGGTCGGGGTCCGACACGGGTTTGGTCGAACCGCCTATCTTGACCACTTGGCGCGCCTGCGACCAGAAACTCAGATACTGCGACGACCTCGTCGTCGCCCCGTCGCCGTCGATGACCGGCAATTCTCCGCCGGGGCCGGCGACGCCCTGGACCACGATGGGCTGGCTTGCCGTGCCCACCCCGAATACGCCGAACTTCTCCTTGTACGGCGTCGAGCGATAGTAGATCTTCAACGTGTCGCCCGCCGTCAGATTCTCAAGCGGTACGTCGTTGATGTTGGCGTACGTCTTTCCGGGGCCTACTTCGTAGACGGTTGCATCCGCCCTCCCCGGAAACACAAAAAGCCCCGCTAACAGGGCTGCCAAAAGCATCCATGCCGATACTTCGAAACGCGTTCTCCCTGCCGCTGCTGCTCTTGCCGATGTGCCTTGCATGTCCCGGTCCTCCTATTGGTAGTCCCTTTGAAAAAGGTTCAATTGCCTTCCCTTGCGGGAATGCGCTTGTCGGGATGTCGGGCACAGGTGTTGCGCATACGCTCTAAAATGAGCAGGTGCTCACAGAGCGGTTCCTCTTATACCACATATCTTGTACCGCTGTCAACGAAAAAAATCGGGAATTTCTCGGAAAAACCGCGCCTCCTTCTTTGTCGCTCGGCGTGGCCCCCTATGGACTCGGCAGCCCTACGCTGCGCCCCCTTTGTCTTACGTTCGCGCCGGCTTAAGCGAAGGGGCGGGGGGCTTCCCGATATCCGCGTTCACCGAGTATCCCGGGACGCGTGCCCGGCTCGCCTTCTCTTCGCGGGGCTCGTCTCGGTTTACCGTACCCAACTGTTTGCGCCCCCTTGAGTTACGTGCGCCTGCCGGCGCTTGCCCGGCTCCGCGCCCCGCGCTACGCAAGCAGCTTCTGGGCCGTAACGTGGTCCGTGATGAGGACATTCACGAAGTGGCCTCTGAGTGCCCCCTGTATTGCCTTGAACTTGACCGCCCCTCCGGCTATTGCCACGACGATATCGATCTTGCTGAGTTCCTCCAGCGTCAACCCTATTACCCGCTCGTCAAGTTCGGATTTGACCAGTCGCCCCTCCTCGTCAAAATAACGCAAATTGATGTCCCCCACTGCCCCCATCTGTGCCAATTGGGCCAGTTGCGGCCAACTTACGAACTGCCCCTCCTTTACGACCGTGGAATCCTTTCCGGGGGCGCCTATGCCGGTAAGAGCGAGATTCGCGGCGCGGGCCTTCTCCAGGACATTGGAGATGTGAGGGTCAGCCACAAACGCCTTCTGAGCCTTTCGTGTCCCGGCCAGCCCTGGCGCCGGAAGGATCATCCCCTGGCCCCGCAGGTAATCCGCCAGCCGCCGCGTCAACACGGTGATGTGCGCGTCATAATTGGCGTCCCCCAGCCCGCCCATTGACTGAATGATGAGGACGTCTTTTACGGTTGGCCTGGGATTGTGAAAGCACGCGTTGACCGTCTCAAGCAGCGTGCTGCCCCAGCCCATCACTACGCGGTCGCCGAGGCGGATTGCCCGTGTCAGGTACTTCGCCCCTGCGGCGCCCAGCTCGCGCGCTATGGTTGCGAGATTTTCGTAGTCCGTGGTTTCCACGACAACCGCCTCGCGCAGCCCGTAGCGGCTTTCAAGCGCTCTCTCGAGTTCGGCATAGGTCCCCGCCACGGGGCGCACAAGGATGTGCACGACGCCTTCGTCGCGCGCCTGGCTCAGGAGCCGCTGGACTTTCTGCCTCGAAAGGTCCAGGACCTGCGCTATCCTGGCCTGGGTCATGTCCTGCTCGTAGTACATTCTCGCTATCTTTACCAGGAGACGCTGTTCATCAAATCCGGTCTTCATCCGCAACCCCTTGCATTCGACCTCGAACGATTATGTGAGCGTTTGCCTTGACCCAAGCAGATGCCCATTATACTTTCCTCAAACCCCGCTATCGAGCTGAAAGTTGCAGGAGGACGAGGAAATCCGTGCGCGTTTCTCTTCGCGGTGCCGCCGCGTCCGGGCTGGCCTGTGTCAGGCACAATTGCGCCGACTCGCCGCCTGGAGGCCTGAAGGCCTCTCTCATGCCATGCCTTCCGCTGTTGGCTGCTCGCCGGTCCGCTTCACCTCCGCGCCATCGCCCGTCGCGCTCGCGCGATGGTGTAGTTTGCCGCTTTGCATGCGGTTCTGCCTGATGCGTTCCATGACCCCCCGAGTCGTTCCGCAAAACGGCCCCGGCGTCTCCATCTTGATGGACACCAGCGCCGCGGCGAACTCCAGTGACTCCGCAACGCCCGCCTCCATCCTCCGGGCCAGGTACGCCGCGAACGCCGTGTCTCCCCTGCCTGTGCGCCCGGCGACGCTCCGGTTGGAGAACCGCTCGAAAAACGTCCTGCCGTAGGCCCGAGCCAATATCCCGTCGCTTCGCGTTATCACAACTTCCCTGCAGCCGTACCCCTCGAAAACTCCGGCCGCCTCTTCCAGGTCGTCTGTTCCAGTCAGGATCTTCGCCTCCAGGGCGTCGAGTTTGATCTTGTCCGCCAGACGTGCGATCCGTTCCTTCTCAGGGACGTCTCCGAACGCCACCTCCCCGGTTTCAACATTGACTTGCCGGACGAAACTCTGCATGTCTACGGACAGCCTGTACCCGCGCCGCGCCAGGCCCTCCATAAGCGCCACATCGAATTCCCGGTCGGAAATCCCCGCCAGGTGCAGATTCACCGCGTCTATCTCCGGCACTTCGTCGAGGCTGATGCGGCCCGCGTCCCTTGTTATGAGCAGCCGCCTGGAGTCGACGTCGGGTACGTCGTGTATCACTCTTGAATGCGTCGTTTCGGCCGCCGGAATCACGTATACGTCCACGCCCGCCTCGCGCATCGGCTCGACTATCTTCTCGTCCGCCGGCGCCATCTTCACAATCGCCGCGACGCGCCTGCCGATTCTGGCCGCCGTCAGCGCCCCGCAAAACACCGCGCTGCCCGGCGACTCCGCCGTTTCGCCTTCAAACGGCGTTATCTCGTCGTAACACATGTGTCCGAGAAACGCGATATCGTACCTCGCCCCCTCGCCCCCGAACGCGCTGCCCTTCGTCGAAAGGCGCACGCTCCTCCTGCCGCCCGGCGCCAGTTCGAAAACCTCCCCCGTTTCAACCTTGATTGCCACGTCGAGCGTGTTCGCCGTGTCGGCCTCGAACTCGAATCCTCCGCCTTCCAGGTTTACCGTGACCCTTTGAAGCCGCCAGTACACCGCAAACCTCAGATGTCCCCATTGCCGCGGCAGGTTGGGTTCGAAATGCAGGTACTCACGTCCGGCCGAAAGTCCCCCGAAGCCGCACACCACGGCCCGCCATGCCACCGCCGCGCCGGAAACGTGCACACCATTTGCCTCGTCCAGGTTGAGATCGTCGAGGTCCAGTCGAGCCGACTTGCCGAGCTGATAGAGCGCCTCGTCATTCAGCCCCGCGCGCGCCGCCGCGTACGCCATCCCCGGATGAGACAGCGACGATCCGTGCATCGTTCGGTCCGCATAGAACAGCCAGTTCCTCCTGCGAATCTCGGGCGAGTAGAGATGCTCGAACGGGATGAACGCTGCAAGTACGTCCGGCTGCTTGACCGCCTGGCTGTGCGCGCAGTGCCTTTCAGATATCCCTTCAATGTCGTTGGAGAGACCGAGGTACCCGTCGAACTCCCCGATGATGCCCTCCCCGTTGGGCGCCGCGACGTAGATCTTCGCGGCGATGTCTTTCCATCTCTGCACCTCTTCGCCGGCGAGCGCCGCCTTCCCGACCGCGCTTTCGTATTCTCCGCACTCCGCAATCACTATTGCGTACTCGATATTCCACCGCGCCATCAGGTTCGTGTAGAAGTCGTTGTCGACCAGCGTGTGGTATTGGTCGGGGCACGCGACCCCCGGAATCTCCCACCGCCCGCGCCCTTGGGCCCATCTGACGCGCGAAGCGTAGAATCTCGCCGTTTCAAGTATGAACTCCGCCCCCATCTCCACCATCGCGCTGTGGTCGCCGGAGAGTTCATCGTACATCTTGAACATGTACGCCGCGTCGGCGCTGATATGGATTTCCCTGTCCTGCAGGCAAAGCCACGGTGCCGTCGCTTCCCTGCCGTTCAATTGGGTCTCCCACGGAACCTGCGCGCCTTGCGCCCCCCAGAGCCTCGCGTTCTCGCGGTACGCCTGCAGTTGATTGTACCTGTACTCGAGAATCACCCTCGCTTCGCGCGGCTTCGTCAGAAGATAATACGGAAACATGTGGGCATCCGTGTCCCAGAACGTCGCAAACCGGTAGCCCTCCCCCGTGAGCCCCTTTATCGGAAGCCCCACGCGGTTGTCCCCGTAGGGGAACGCCATGTGAAGCTGCATCTGCCCGAAATTGAACCCCTGTTGCGTCGGAATATCGCCGTCAAATTCGACCGTCGCCCCGCCGCGCTGGACGGTGTACACGCTGCAATGCTCGTCGAGATTCCGCTTGAAGCCTTTGTCCGCGGCCCGGTCCGCCCGGCGGACGGCCTCATCGAGCGGCATTTCACCGGCTATCGCGAATAGTTCGACAATGACCGATTGCCCTTCTTTTCGCTTGACGCCGCGCTGGGCAATGGCAACCCGCGTCTCTGTGCCGCTAATCGCGCACTCGACTGCCGCCAGGCCGGCCTCCTCAATACTGCGGGTCTCTGACCACAGCACCAGGCCGTTGGCGTTCGCCGCCTCCTTCTCAATGTAGCCGCACGCATCGACCGGCGCACCGTGTCCCATCGGCGTGGCTGTGTAGTGGAGGCACGCCAGGTTCCTGTCCGCAATGCTCACGAACCGCCGCGACTCGACGCGCGTCCTGCGCCCCCGGCTGTCTCGAATGACCATGGTCGCGCGCAGGACGGCCGTTTCA
>Ga0315274_10010649_pt1 | contig 13248 bp, 10 predicted proteins | sample YL17G02_20_MG_FD_203700 | JGI IMG/M metagenome (GOLD analysis project Ga0315274, IMG submission 203700) | Sediment microbial communities from Yellowstone Lake, YNP, Wyoming, USA - YL17G02_20 | ecosystem: Environmental > Aquatic > Freshwater > Lake > Sediment | place: USA: Wyoming | collected... | reverse complement strand
GCACTACGGCGATCTCTGCACCGTCCTTTGCGATTTGATCGGCCGTCCTGAAACAACTCGCCAGCCGGCTCCCGGTCGCTTGGTAGGCTTTCTTGGCATCGTTTTCATCATTGAGGTCGGCGCCCTCGGATAGCCCTGGGATTTCAACGCCGGTCTCCTGTAGGAGGGCGACGATCTGATTTGTTCGGAGCCAACTGTCCGCTTGTCCTGCTTGGAGAACGACATGGGCCGCATCGCGAAGCCAGTTTAATGCCGAATTGGTCATGCGCGTCTTGACTTCCTTCAGACCCTCGCACAGAGGCGCGCCATTCAGCACGTTCTCCACAATCCAACCCAAACTCCCTGCCCAAGGCCGGAAGTCATGACGTGTTTCCGAAATCCTTGGACGGCTTTCCTCCCACCATGCCCGAAGCACCGTGAATACGGCCCCCAGATAGAGACCTTGATGGAGGCGCACGTGTTCAAGGACAGTTCGACCACCCGGGAACTGCTTGAACTGGTATCCCTCTGGTTGCTTAAGGAGTCGTACCGGGTTGCCACGATTCGCCAGGTCAGGCGTCAGTTCCGCCTTGTTGGAGGTCAACATGATTGTTGTGCGCCGTAGGTCGATCGGCACCGCTTTGCTATACGGGGCACGAGCGAGGAAGGAGTCTTCAGTCAGGGCCGATTCCAGCGCCGGGCTGTCCAGTTTCCCGCGGACGTTGTCGATGGAGATGAAACTGGCACCCTCCAGCATGCATTGCGACATCGATTCCTCCAGACTCCCCGTGCCGCCTTTCCGCTGGGTTATTGCCCGGGGCGTGTCGCCGTAGATCGCCGCGTCGAGACGCACGAGATATCCTTTCCCGGTCTGGCTTGAGTCGGCTTCGAGGATCGTGATGGGCGCGCGTCCCGGCAACAATCCACCGTGCACGAGTGCAGGTGTCAGGAGGGCGGCCAACGCTCTGGAGCGGTCGGCCGGTGTGACGAACCGAAAGTCCTGAAGGGCTTCGGTCAGAAGCGCTACGGCCTCACCGAGTGGCACCTCCTCCAACGCACGCCCACCGGCATAGATACCCGTAGGGCGGTGATAACCCACAACGGTCTGCAATTCTCCTTCGCACTCGGTCATGACCGGGCATTGGGTTAACACCCGGATAACGGGAAGTGCGTCCAGGAATTCCTGGCATTCGGCGATGAGTTCCGCCTGCTGTTTGCTGCAATTTGCCGGAATCTCATCGACCGTTCCGTCCCTTTGTCTTTTCGTCGTGTACAAGCAGGCTATCCGCTCGAAGAGGCTGGGGAGGGCCGAAACGGGAACGGGTACCAGGCGGACTCTACCTTGGTCCTCGATTGCCACACGGACAAGCTGGCGCGCGTGCACAAAGACTTCCTCCCGTTCCGCGAGCAGCCTTGCCAACTCGGCCCCGCTGTCCGAGACCCGCATGTTGCGAGCCCCGCCCGGCAGGAAAACACGGGGCAGGCTCTCACCCGCCTCACCCTCCATGGCCGGAAAGGGGTATTCACCGGCCCCGTCCGCGAGTTCGACGATTGCCGAGTAGATCTGTTGGTCGGTCTGGCCTGCCTCTCTGCGCTGTTGCACGAATTCGAAGGCGTCTCCTTTTGGCGGAAGACCAGGGAGTTCCAATAGCCTCGGTTTGGCCGGGGGCGCCAACTTGCGTAGGCATGAGGCCACCTTGTCCGTGTACTCGCGTCCGGCCCCGTGCCCGTGAGCCCGCGGCGGGTCATTGTCCGGGAGGAGGTAAACGTCTCGTGCCGCCAGAGCTGACCAGCCGGCTTTGTGCGCAGATTGGGCACCGTGGGCCGAGGTGGTGACGGTGAGACCAAGCTCGGCCAAGCCATCGGCAGCCTTCTCGCCCTCCGTGATAAACACAGGGCCAGATGAACTCAATAGTTGCGGCAGCCGGTAGAGGGGAAACCCACCCGGAGGGTCGCCAATCCGCCACCCGGCGCCATCGCGATAGACGGGACGATATTGCTTCGAACTGCGTCCTTCGGCAGGGTACTCAAAGCGATAGACCCGGCCCACCTCAAACCCTCCGGCATCTTGGTATGCCCACCAGCCCACAGGCACGTAGTTTTTGTCATGACTGCGCTTGAGCCCTATTGCCGCGGCTTTTGCCGCCGCTTCGGGCGTTGCGTGAAGCTTGCCGCACTTGTTTCCCTCTGGGGACGCTGGCGACATAGCGTCACCTTGCCGTGTGTCCAGTTGCGCCGTACGTCTCAACCTGGGCGGTTTGTCGGCCGCCGGTAGAACGTCTTTGAGTGGGCGGCCTGAGAGGCGGGCGCGGATGTCGAAGATGTCGCCGGCGACGTCGCACGCGTGGCATCGGAAGCGCCACACGCCGCCGTCAGATTTGTAAATTCCTGCCGAAGCGTGTCGATCTTCGTGAAATGGGCAGCGGCACTTATTCCCACGAAATGGGACACCCGCAGCGGTCAGTGCGTTCACGAGGGCATCGCGGCTCATGCGTTCGCTCTTTTCCATCACACCTCGCCTCTCTCACGAAGTTCGCGCTCTAGTCGCGCCGTCTTTCGCATCGACGCCAATAGCCACCAGCTCCACGCGCCATACACCGGCATTCGCTTTCGGCCGTTTCGACCATCACTCTCGAATCCTTTCTTGGTCGTCTGCTGCATCGCAGACCCCGTCTTTCGTCAGCGGTTTCTTCCCGCCGGGCTTGCACGGCAGCATCTTCCATCCCGTTTCTGCGTAGTGCAGCGCGGCTTTTCCCGCCGGGGACAGGGCCTCGGTTTTCGGCATGACACTAGAACCCTTCGCGTTGCAACATTGCGTCCGCCCGCCCAATCTCCGTAGTGCGTTGCGCGTCCCTCCGCTTCAGATGACGTGCAGGTGCCGACGCGGACAGTGGTTGCTCGTCAAGCGCCGCCAATGCTCGCATGAACCTGCCAAGAGCTTCTTCGCTGGTCACAATTCTCGCACCGAGCCGCCCGTACTCGAGTCGGACACCTTTGCACCCTTTTCTGCACCATCGCCAAAGCGTGCTGACGTGCACCCGTCCGCCTCGAAATGTGGGGAGTGCCTTTGAAGCTTCCGCTAGGCTCAACATTGTCTCCTGCCCGATGTTCATGTCCCGTACCTCCATCAAAAAAAAGAGGCGACACTGCCACGGTTCTCCGTAGCAATGCCGCCTCAGTACTTGCGTCAGCTTTCCGAAGGGGGCCTAGATTGCCCGTTCAAACTGTCTTTGTCGTCACTTCTTCTTCGGTGACAAAACCGGAATTACCCCATATCCCACACCGGTAAACATGGGTGGATTACGACGCATGTTTCTCCTCGCGCGAGCAGGCAACCCGGGATCACCCTCGTCAATGGCTCGAAGAAGCATGACAATGGACCCAAACACCCTTGCACCTTCCCCCGAGATTCTGTCGTGATGGGACAACTGAATGCACAGCCGGCGAAATTGGCTCCGCTGCTCTTGGCTCGCTTTGGCCTCAAGACGGGGAGGCAAAGAACCTGTCAGGGGTAGGGCCCCATCCGCCATTTGGACCGTGATCATATCTTTCATGATGCAATTCATAGCACATTTTTGCTTTTTTGTCCACACTAAATCGGATTTTTTGTTCTTTGCGTAGGTGGCTCTGATATTGCGTTGCTTACATCGCTCTCGCTTAGCCTACTTCTGCGGCGATCTGTAATGCCCGTGCCTGGTCAATCTCTGCGTATACCTGCGTCACGTCGCACCGTGCATGGCCCAGAATCAGCGCAGCGGCCTCCAAACCATACCGCTTGCGGACTTCGGTTGCTGCAGTGTGGCGCAACTGGTGTGGGTGCCAAGGGGCGATCCCCCCCTCAACACATGCGCGTTGAATGGCGCGACGGTAACTGTTGATATCGTAGTGGTCATGCAGGAACCTTGCGGTTCTACGCACGTTCGGTTTCTGGTGTGGTCGGCGATGGCCGGGTGCCAGGCTGTGGCGTTCGGCCTCGGCTTCACGCGGGCTGAACAAGTGTCGGTCCGCCGGCCGCAGCAAGAAGGGCCTCACGATAGCCTGGGCCTTCGGACCGAAGTACAGCACACGTGGCTTTTGGCGCCACTCATTCTTGTGCGTTCCGGGTGTGGCCGTCCACACCTCCCCGGATGTGTCGAAATCGCAGGGGCGTAAGATCGCGATCTCCCCCGAACGCGCGCCGGTTAAGAGCTGCAAATCAATCATCGCAACGACTTGGCGCGAGACGAAAGGCCTTATCTTTTCCACGTCTTCGATCGATACGGGCGTGATGATACGGTTCTCCTTCGCGGCAGACCGGCCAAAACGAAGACCCTCTAGTGTGGCTAATGCCTGGTAAGTGGCGGCCGGGATTAGTTCGTGAGACACGCCCCACTTGAACATGCGTTTGCACTCGGACACGTAGCCGTTGATGGTGGACCGGGAGAGGCCCGCATCAACCCATCCAACACGTACGGTACGCAGAGCGTTCGGCCCGAAGTCTTTCGCCATTGTGGCGCCGTAGAGCCTTCGGACAGGTGCCAATGCGTTTCGGATGTTGTGCAGCGTGGATGACTCCGAACCATCCGATCTCGCATAGTAGGTTTTGCAGTGATCCCAATATCGAGCGATCAGTTCCACCACTGTGATCGTCTCCGGGTCCACGTTGACCTGGCATCCGTTCGCCAGCCATTCGGCGATAGTGCGGTGGTATCGCTCTACGGTTTCGGGAAAGTCGTAACGCCCCAGGTACAGGCGTCGCCCATTCAACTCCACGAAACCTTGATTCGATGGCTTGTGACGACGATACGCGGGCGTTTTCTGGCGGGGTCTTGACGCTGTCTCTCTCATTCTTTCGGCCTCCTCGGTCGCTGTGCGGGCAGCACCGGTTAGTACTACCCGCAAATTCCCTCGGCTTCGGCCGCGCCACCACTGCGGTGGGTATCTGTAAGAGATTCAGCCTCTCGGATTTGTAATGGCTCCGCGAACAGGACTCGAACCTGTGACCTAGTGGTTAACAGCCACCCGCTCTACCAACTGAGCTATCGCGGAACAGACTGGCAACTAATGCAATTCTAGCACCTGGTGCGTCAGCTTTTCAAACGAAGCGCCCGTCTCAGATGATATCTCACAGCACGAACAGCACGACGTTGCGTGCGCCGTTGGGTTGCCGGCGGTGTGAGAAGAAAGCGGTTGTACAGACGGTGCAGGTTCCGGCAATTGTGATGTTTGATTCGGGTATGCCATTCGCACGAAGCTGCATGAAGTTGGCCTTCCACAAGTCGAGGTTGCGTCCGCTGACGGGAACGCCCGCGTCGGCAAAGAACCGTGCCATCTCTGTGTTGACTTCGTAACAGCAAGGTCCGGCGGAAGGACCGATAAGCGCATAGACATCGTCGGGGTTCGACCCGTATCTCTCACGCATGCCCGCAACGGCTTTCTCGGTGACGCGCAGGAACGTCCCTTCCCGGCCGGCGTGGACGAGTCCGCCAACATGATTGCGCTTATCGTATAGGAGAACGGGAACGCAGTCGGCCACGAAGATGGCCACGGGAAGCCCTCGCGCGCCGGTCAGTATCGCGTCCGTTCCAGGGAACAGTTCGAGAGAACCGCCGTAGTGCCGGCCTCGATCGCTTTCGGATGCCCAGACGACCACTGAGCCGTGGACCTGTTGCGCACAGACTAGATGATGAGGATCAACCGAGCATGGACCGCAGACGCGCTCACGGTTCCGGGCCGCGGTCGCCGGGTCGCTTCCCGTGAACCCGCAGTCGCCGTCGCTCATATCGGACATGACGGCTGCCGCAACTCCCAACTCTTCAAAAGTCTCGAAACGCAACATCGCACTTTCTCAGTGGCATGTGGCACAGCCGCCCTCGGCTGTGCCATCCACGGCAACGAGCCTCTGACTTTTCAACACGACACAGCCGGGGGCGGCTGTGCCACATTCTCTCGTTGTCGCTCACAGGATGTAACGGCCAAGGTCACGGTCTTCGGCGATCTTCGCGAGGCGTTTGCCGACCTCGGCGGCATCGATGAGCAGACGTTTTTCACCGCATTCCGGCGACTCGTATAAGATGTCTTCCAGGAGGTATTCCATGATAGTGTGCAGGCGTCGCGCGCCGATGTTCTCCGTCTGCTCGTTGACGCGCTCGCAGGTTTGCGCGATGCGCGTAACGGCATCGTCGGCAAATTCGACCTCGACACCTTCGGTGGCCAAGAGCGCCTTATACTGTTTGACCAGCGAGTTCTTCGGTTCTCGCAGGATGCGCTCGAAATCCGCCGCGTGGAGGCTGGCGAGTTCGACCCGTATAGGAAAACGCCCCTGCAGTTCGGGAATCAGGTCCGAGACCTTGGTCATATGAAACGCGCCGGCCGCTATGAAGAGGATGTGGTCCGTCCGCACCGGGCCGTACTTGGTAATGACCGTCGAACCCTCGACGATGGGGAGGATATCCCGCTGCACGCCTTCCCGTGAAACGTCCGGCCCGTGGCCCGGCGTGCTTCGTCCCGCGATCTTGTCGATCTCGTCCAGAAACACGATCCCTGCGCTCTCAGTCTTCTCGATAGCGCGCGAGACGACGGCGTCCATATCGATGAGGTCGTGGACCGCCTCCTGTTCGAGTATGTCGCGCGCCTCATTCACCGTCACTTTGCGGCGCTTCGTACGCGGAGGCATGAGACGGCCGAACATCTCCTGGATGTTGACTCCCATCTCTTCCATACCCGCATTCGAGAAGACCTGCATCATCGGAACGTTGCCGACGTCGCGGACGTCCACTTCAACCTCCCGGTCATCCAGTTCTCCCTTCCGCAACTTTTCCGTTAGGATTTCGCGGGTGCGCGCTTCAGCGGCCTCGCCGGGCTCGGGCGTGACGGGCGCTTCGTCTCCCGCGTTCGGGTCATTGGGCCGAAATGTTCGCGAGGGTTTTGGAGCCCGGGGCGGCAAAAGGATGTCGAGGAGACGCCGCTGGGCGAGTTCCTTTGCCTTGTCCGCCACCTCCCTCTTCATCTCCTCCCGCATAAGACTCACGCCCACCTCGACCAGTTCCCGTATCATCGATTCGCAGTCGCGCCCGACGTATCCCACTTCGGTGAACTTGGACGCTTCCACCTTGATAAAAGGCGCATCCGCCATACGCGCCAATCGCCTGGCGATCTCGGTCTTGCCAACGCCGGTCGGGCCGATCATGATGATGTTCTTCGGTATGACCTCGTCGCGCAGGTCGTCCGAAAGCTGCTGGCGGCGCCAGCGGTTTCGCAAGGCAATTGCGACCTTGCGCTTGGCCTCGGTTTGGCCGATGATGTACTTGTCGAGTTCCTCGACGATTTGCCGGGGTGTCAAGCTGCTCATATCGATCCTTCCTTGATGAGATTTGGGGAAAGTGGCATTCAGCCCATCTTGGCGACGCGCCGCTTGTGACGTTCGATCTCGCTGAATGGGGTGTTGAGGAACACATCCAGGAGATCGATGCACTGCTTCAGAGAAAGGATGCGCCGCCCCAGGCAGAGCACGTTCGCGTCGTTGTGCTCGCGTGCGAGCCGGGCCGTGTCCGGCGTTGCGCAGGCCGCGGCGCGGATTCCCCGATTCCGGTTGGCGGCTATGCTCATGCCGACGCCCGTACCGCACACCAATACGCCGCAATCCGCCTGGCCGCGCAGGACAGCGTCGCTGACCTTCTGCGCGTAGTCCGGATAATCAACCGGCGCGGCGCCGGCAGTGCCGCAGTCCAACACCTCATGACCCAACGATTGAAGGTGCTTGACAAGCTCCGGCTTGAACGGGACATCACCTTCATAGCCCGCGTGGTCGCTTCCTATGGCAATCTTCATCGTGGTCTCCTCGAAAGGCCCATGATCATTCTATTGGCTGCGCACATGCGGGGCAAGTGAGGGTTCAACGGCCAGGCTTTCCCGCTCTGACAGCCCGAAGCGCCTCTTCCGAAATCGCGCCCGGTCGTATGATTATTCCCGTTTCAGGATCGTAAACAGTCGAGGGCGGATTCACCTCCAAGGTCCCGCCATCGAGGACCAAGTCGATTCCCGGCAGGTCCAACTCAGAAACGGACCGCGCCGGAGGTTCGCCGGAGCGGTTGGCCGACGTCGAAGTGATGGCGGTCCCTACTGCCTGACACAAGGCCTGCGCGACCGGGTGTGAGGTCCAACGGACGCACACCTTTTGGCTACCGGCGCTTACCAAGTCCGGGATTTTGGCCGACTTTTGCAGGAGCAGTGAAAGCGGCCCGGGCCAGAACGTACGTACATATGCCATCTCTATGGGGCCGATAGTCGCTATATCGTCTGTAAGTTGTGACATATTGCAGATAATCAGGAGAAGCGGGCTGCCTATCTCCCGACCCTTGGAACCGAACAGGCGCTCAAGCGCCTCCACGGAGTAAGGGTCTACGCCGAGACCATAGAGCGTCTCGGTGGGATACGCCACGATTCCGCCGTTTCGTATAACGCCTGCCGCCTCAGCTATGCCTTCAGGCGTTGGAGCGATGACCTTCACAGTGTGACTCCATGTAAGCGCGCAGTTTCCGCAACGCGCGGCCGCGATGGCTTATGAGGTGCTTCTGAACAGGGTCCATCTCCCCGAAGGTCTTGTCGAAACCTTCCGGAACAAACAGGGGATCATATCCAAAGCCGAGTCGACCCCGGCATTCAGATGCGATTCTTCCTTCCACAGTGCCGGTCTCGACGTGCATGGGCTGGCCCGGCGCTGCGAATGCGGCGCAGCATACAAACCGCGCTGTACGCTCGGCCTCAGGCACGCCGTCGAGGGCGGCGAGGAGCTTGGCGCGATTGTCCGCATCGTTGCACGCAGGCCCGGCGTATCGCGCGGAATGGATTCCAGGGGCACCGCCCAGAGCGTCGACCATGAGGCCGGAATCGTCGGCGACACAACAGATGTTAAGACGGTTGCTGAAGTAGGCGGCCTTCTTGACGGCATTGGCTTCAAATGTGTCTCCGTCCTCGATGGGCGCCGGCACTTCGGGGAAATCCGCGAGACTCTTCACGACCCAGGGAAGCCCTTCAAGGAGTTCGGCCAACTCAGCGGCCTTGGCTCGGTTTCCGGAACCGATCACAAGTGGCTCAGGCACGGCCAAGGGCCTCATTCTGAATCGCGACGAGTTGGCGGATGCCTTGTGTGCCGAGATCGAGCATGTGGTTCAACACCGCGCGCGGGAAAGCCTTTTTCTCGGCCGTGCCTTGAAGCTCGATGATGGTCTCGTCCTCAAGCATGACGAGGTTCATATCGACCTCAGCCCTGAAGTCCTCCTGGTAGCAAAGATCCAGGAGCAACTCACCGTCAACTACGCCCAAGCTCACGGCAGCGCACTGGCCGACGAGCGGCGACCGCTGAAGAATGCCACCCTCAACAAGCCGGCAGAAGGCATCGTGCAAGGCAACATAAGCCCCGGTTATCGCCGCGGTACGTGTGCCGCCGTCGGCCTGGATCACGTCGCAATCGATGATGATCTGCCGCTCGCCCATGGCGGGAAGGTCGACAACCGACCGCAGCGCACGACCGATCACGCGGCCAATCTCGAGCGCCCGGCCCTTCCTCATATTGTCTCTGATGTTGCGCTCTTGAGTCGAGCGCGGCAGCATGGCGTATTCGGCCGTGATCCACCCCGTGCCCGTGTCGCGCAGGAACGGCGGAACCTGCTTGTCAAACGAAGCCGTACAGATCACCTTCGTGTCGCCGAATGAGACCAGCACCGAACCTTCCGCGAACTTCGTGTAGTTCCGGACGATACTCACCGGCCGAAGGGCATCATTAGCGCGATGGTCGGGACGCATCATCCCTCCTGAATCTTAGCAACCGCGCAGAAATGACTTGACACAATATTCGGGATCCTCTCCTCTCGTTCCCAAGTTATACTTGGGAACGCAATTGCTCGAAAAGTTGTACTTTGAGATTCACGAAGCACAGCTTCCCGAACATGTGCGTTCCCAAGTACAACTTGGGAACGAGTTAATAAGACGAGTTACGTCTCCTCACAAGTTATTTATGCGCAGTCCCTTAGTGCGGCTCCGGGGCAGGTTTTCGCGCGGGTGGCTCTTCTGGCTGTCCGGGTGCTAGTTGCGGCGCCAATAGCGGTTCGGATTCGGCCGATTCCTTGTCAACCTGGGGCCCCTCCTTGAGGACCTTTTCCGGCGAAGCGGCCACCTGGGTTTCGTGGACGTCCTTGTGATACTTGGCCACGAGGTGCTCGAAGACCGTATCCTCTTGGAGGATCTCGGCGGCGCGCTTTAGCTGGACGTCTTCCACGGCGCCTTTACTGGTCTCATTGCCGGTGACGCCGCCATGGTTCTGTTGGTTCAAAAGCTTCGAGTCGTCCTTGATGGAATCATACATCTGTTTCAAGAGCGCCATCTGCTCCGTCTTTCCCATGGGCACTGTCACATCGGGACGAATCCCGGCCCCATCGATCGTTACCTGCTCGGGGGTGTAGTACAAGGCCGTCGTGAGACGCAAGGCGCTCTCGGACGGCTGTGACAGCGTGATGATGGTCTGAACGCTTCCTTTTCCGAACGTCGTTTCGCCGACGATGATCGCGCGCGACCAGAATTCCAGGGCGCCGGTTACAATTTCGGCCGAACTGGCGGTCTGCTCATTCGTGAGGATGATAAGGGGGAAGGCCGCCGGCAACAGCGGCGTCTTCTCTGTATAGAGACGCATATCCTCGGTTGAGGACTTGCCTCCTCTTCGTCCTTGCGTATAGGTGACCAGGGTGTTCTTCGGAAGGAACAGTTCGCAAGCCTCTTTCGACGCGGACAGGAGCCCGCCGGGATTCCAGCGCAGGTCCAAGATGAGGCTTGTCATACCCTTGTCGAGGAGCTGTTTGATGCTCTTGGCAAGGTCCCTCGTCGTGTTGTCCTTGAAATCGCTTATGCGTATATAACCGATGCCGCCTTGAACGATCCGCGCTTCCTTGATGCTCTCCAGAGGAATGAAGTCGCGCTTGACCGTGAACTCCCGCAATTCCGTCTCCGCGTTCTCGCGCTTGCGGATGATGATTATATTCACTACCGAATCTCGCGGACCGCGGATCCGCTTGGCTACCTCGTCCAGCGCCATGCCCGACACGGGCACGCCGTCAATTTTGAAGAGGATGTCGCCTGCCATGATCCCGGCCTTGGCGGCAGGCGTATCCGCGATGGGCTGGTAGACTACAACGTTCTTGTCATCGTCAAAGCGAATGCTGACGCCGATGCCGACGAACTCACCCTTCGTTTCCTCTTTCATCTGACGGAGCGCTTCCGGCGAGATGTAGGAACTATGGCGATCGAGTGTGTTCATCATGCCGGCCAAGGCCCCTTCCACCACCTTATCGACGTTCGGTTCCTTGACGTACTGTTCCATGACGATGTCAAGCACGTCTGCGATGGGCTTTATCTTCTCAAAAACGTCAACGTCTCCGCCCTGGGCTGAGATACGGGCGCCAAACCCATTCGTCAGCAACAGCATCCCCACAAACAGGAAAAGCAGCAGGGCGATGAACTCACGTTTGCTATGTGGCGGCTTGGAAGAAACGCCACTGCTCTGTCGATTCTGCATTCGTACCTCCGGACGCCTCGTCTTCTCATGGGTTGGTTGACAGGACGCGGTGTCGCATTGCCTTGTATTGGACAAACTATAACAGAAGAACCGCTTTGATTGCGAACGCCTGGCCGCCGATTTAACTCTTCCGAGCTTGCTTCATGTGATGGTCGCGCTTATACTTTTGGTCAGACGTAACATAGGGATGGGCGGCCATGAAACGGTTCTCGCACCTGTTTCTCGAGACATTCACCCATACGACCATCGGCGAGGAACCATCCGAGGGGCGTGCGCCCGAAGTGGCATGGATTCCTCACGTCGACATCTACGAAGTGCCCTGCGCAATCCTTGTGGTCGCTGAACTCCCTGGGGTCAAGCGCGACGATATCGAGGTTGGTGTGGTCGGGGACCGGCTCCGGATCAGCGGTATCCGGCCGAAGATGATCCCCGGCAATACCCAACGAGTGCTTCAGATGGAGATACCTTACGGCCCCTTCGCGCGGGAACTGCGTCTGCCACATTCAGCAGACATAGGTCACATTGAAGCGTCTTACGAGGAAGGGTGTCTGTGGGTCAGAATACCGAGGACAGCTTGCTGATGACCGAGAAGGACGTTGCCACAGAGGCGAACAAGCCCCAGGAACCTCCGGAATCTCATGAGACGCTGCCCCTTCTCTTTCTCGAGGGGCAGGTCGTGTTTCCAATGTCGCTGGCCCCGCTAAGGCTAATGGAACCGGGGGATATCAAGCTGATCGATGATTCAGCCATCGGCCCGCGCCTCTTGGCCATGTTGACGGTGCGTCCGGGCGCCGAGGAGGGCCATGGGCTGGATCGGGCGTTTCCGGTCGGTTGCGTGGGGCGCATCATGCAGTTGCAGCATACGCCGGAGGGTCATGTGAACGTTGTGGTGCAGGCGCTTCGGCGGTTTCGCGCGCTTGGGCTTGTCCAGACCGAGCCGTACCGCATTGTGCGGGTCGAGCTGATACAGGACGCGGCTGATAAGGCCGACGAGATTGCGCCGCTTGCGAATGCCGTCAAGGCTCAGATGTCCCAGTTCATCCGGCTGTCACCGGACATCCCCGATGGGGCCGCAGGTGTGCTCCAAAGCATCGACGACGCGGGGTTCCTCGCCGATCTGGTTGCGGGAAACCTCAGGATCTCGATCGAGGAGAAGCAGAAGGTCTTGTCGGCGGCGGACCCGAAGGAGCGTCTCGAATTCCTCGCACATATTCTGGCCCGCGAGCTTCAGTACCAGGAGCTGTCGAACAAGATCCAACACGATGTGAAGGATTCCATCGACAAAGGTCAGCGCGAGTTCTTTCTCCGGCAACAGATGAAGGCTATTCAGGACGAGCTCGGAGAGGGTACCGCGAAGCGGCCGGAGGTCGCCGAGTATGAACGAAAACTCGAAGGCTTAAAGCTTCCCGACGAGGTTAAGAAGGAAGCGTCCCGCGAGCTCGAACGGCTGTCGCAGATGAATGAGGCCAGCGCGGAGTACCCGATCATTACCACGTACCTCGATTGGATCGTCGAACTGCCGTGGAGCATCTCGACCACGGATCAACTCGATATTCCCCGCGCCGAGACGATCCTCGATGAGGACCACTACGGCTTGGCGAAGGTTAAGCGCCGCATCATCGAACATCTCGCGGTGCGAAAACTCAAGCCGGATGCGTCGGGCGCGATTCTTTGTTTCGTGGGCCCTCCCGGTGTTGGGAAAACATCCCTCGGCAAGTCGATCG
>Ga0315274_10010647_pt1 | contig 13250 bp, 11 predicted proteins | sample YL17G02_20_MG_FD_203700 | JGI IMG/M metagenome (GOLD analysis project Ga0315274, IMG submission 203700) | Sediment microbial communities from Yellowstone Lake, YNP, Wyoming, USA - YL17G02_20 | ecosystem: Environmental > Aquatic > Freshwater > Lake > Sediment | place: USA: Wyoming | collected... | reverse complement strand
TTCACGAGCCACAGCGAGGGTCAGACTCGCCGCCTGGGCGAGCGGCTGGGGGCCCTGCTCCAGGCGGGCGACGTGATCTGCTTGGAAGGGCCGCTGGGTAGCGGGAAGACGCGCTTCGCCCAAGGCATCGGCCGGGGCATGGCCGTCGACGGCATCGTCTCGAGTCCCACCTACATAATTGCCAACGAGTATCGCACCCCTTCTGGTCTCGTGCTCTTCCACCTCGACTTCTACCGCGTGGCCGGGGCGGAGTTCGCCGGCTTCGACACAGAGGAGTGTATAGGCGGCTCGGGGGTCGCCGTGATCGAGTGGCCCGAGCGGGGCCGTCGTTTCATCCCACACGACAACTTGTGGATTCTCTTCCGTCATGTCGGTGAGATGAAGCGGGGCATGCTCCTGCGCGCCAGCGGCGTTCGTTACCTTGAGTTGCTACGCGCCTTCCGTCGCGCCGCCTTTGGCGTCTAGGCTGGCCGGCAGGGGCCTCATGACCATCCGTCCCGCCACCTCCCAAGATCTCGATGCCTGTCGTCGTTTGGACGGCACTTGCCAGAGCGACAGCGTCTGGAACATGCAGCAGCTGAGCGAGCGAGAGAGCGTCACCGTGCTCTTCTCCAGCGTCAGGCTGCCCAGGCCGGTCGAGGTGCCGTACCCGGCGAGAGCGGACGACTTGGCGGAGCGGCTCGAGCGGGGCGAGCCTCTGTTCGTGGCCGAGGATGAGGGGGACGTATTGGGCTGGCTCGCGTCATCCCTCGATCGCGGTAGCGGGCTGGCCCGCCTGGGCCATCTCGTGGTCACGCCCGAACGCCGCCGTCAGGGCGTTGCGACCGCGCTCCTGCGAGAGGCGGTGAAAAGCGCGCGCGAGGCGGGGATGCGCGCGCTGCTCGTCCCCTGCCAAGCCAAGAACGGACCGGCCATCGCCTTCTGTCGCCGGCTGGGGCTCGAGCTCTGCGGCTACAACGAGCAGCAGTACGGTGACCACGACGTGAGCCTCCTTTTCGCGTATCGCATCCGGTGAGGCCGCAGTCTCGACATGAGTGCTGACGTTCTTTGGTTGCTGGGCGGCATCAACCGCGCTCTGGCCGCCGCCATCCTGATTACCGCCTTCTCGCTCTTGGCCTACGTTCTCACGCACAACGTCTTTAGTCCGGTTGGTCGTGCCTTCGCCGCCCTCATGGCGTTCATCGTGGCCGTGTACGTCGGCGACGTGGCGCTACAGGGGGTGGCCGATGCCGAGCATGTGGCCTTCTGGCTGCGCTTCCAGTGGCTCGGCATCGCCTTCGTGCCGGCTGCCTACCTGCACCTGTCCTACTCCCTGTTGCGCACCGTGCACACGCAGGCGCCGGGTGGCCGCTACGCCGTGATCACAGCCTACGTTGTGGGTCTCGGGTTCCTCGTCCTCACCGCCGCGACTGACCTGCTGGTCTGGGATGGCGTCTACTCCCCGGGGACGGCGCACCTCAAAGCCGGGCCGCTCTTCTGGGTCTTCGCGCTTTACTTCGCGGGAGCGACCGTGGGAGGCCTGGTGAACATCGGGGTGGCGCGCGAGCGCTCGTTCACCAGCGCCTCGCGGCGTAGGCTCACCTACCTGGCGCTCTCCTTCGCGGCGCCAACTCTCGGTGTCTTCCCCTTCCTCGTGCTGGCCGGCCTACCGAGCGGCAGCGCTCGCCCCCTGATCGGGGTCCTCACCGCTGTGGCCAGTAGCGCCGTCATGCTCATGCTGGTCGTCATGGCCTATAGCGTCGCCTACTATGGCGTTCTAGCCCCCGAAAGAGAGGTGCGCCAGTCCTTCATTGAATACCTCGTGCGCGGTCCTTTCGTCGGCATCTGCGTGCTGACGGTGATGCTCGCCGTACCCAGTGGCGTCCGGATACTCGGCCTCAACCGAGATGCCTTCATGGTCCTCGCCGTCGTGGGCGTGGTGGTGCTGCTGCAGGTGCTGATCGGCATGGCGCGCCCGCTTCTTGACTTCCTCGCCTTTCGCCAGGATCGCTCTGAAGTCGCCTGGCTACGCGAGCTCGAGCGCCGCCTGCTCACTACCACCGACTTTCGACAAGTCCTCGAGAACGTGCTGATCGGCGCTTGCGAGCTGCTGCGCGCCCAGGGCGGCTTCGTGGCCACTCTTCCCGCGGGCGACATCGGTGTGCTGAACCTTCAGGCAAGCATCGGCGATGTAGGCGACGTGCCGCGGCTGCCGGACCTGGCGGAATGGCTAAGGGGACGCATGTCCGCCTGGCAACAGCGCACGCGCGACGGTAGCGATGACTTCGAGCCGGAGGATGTGCTGGCGAGGGACGGGCGGCTGTTCGTGGCCCTTTGGTCGCGAGCCGCGGGGGCGCCGCTGGGCGTGCTCGGGCTGCGGAGCGCTCTCGCTCCGGAAGCAGTTGGCGCGGAGGCGCTAGGCCTGCTCGACGTCTTGGCGGAGGAAGCATCGGCGGCAATCGAGGACGTGCACTTGCAGCGTCAGGTGCTGGGGACATTGCGGCGGTTGTTGCCTGAGCTTGAGGACGTGCAGCGCTGGCAGGGCGACGCCCTGCACGTGGCGCCAGCGAGCGCTAGCCCCCTGCTGGCGCCCGAGTTCCCGGCGCTGGTGCGGGCGGCCTTGCGCCACTACTGGGGCGGCGACGAGCTGCGAAAGAGCCCGCTTCTGAACCTGCAGATCGTTCGCCGGGCCATGCGCGAGAGCGACAACAACCCGATAAGGGCTCTGCGCGCGGTGCTAGTGCGGGCTATCGAAGTTCTGCGCCCACCCGGCGCGCGCGACATATCCGCGGACTGGATGCTCTACAACGTCGTGGAGATGAAGTACGTGCAGGGACTGAAGGCGCGTGAGATCGCGCGGCGGCTGGCGGTAAGCGAGTCTGACCTCTACCGCAAGCAGCGCGTCGCGGTGCACGAGGTGGCTCGCGTGCTGCTCGAGATGGAGGTGCAGGCGGCCAAGAGCCGTGCCGGCTGACACCTCGCTGCAACGCTGAACGGTGCATCCGGCCGGCGCTCTCGCCCTGCTCCTGGGACCGCGGCAAGCCAGGGGCTGCCCTCCTTTTCCTCCGTCCTCGCTTCTGGCAGTGTTCGCGAACACCTCTGACAGTTTCTGGCAGTAATCGCGGGCTAACCTCTGCTCCGGATGCTGCTGTGGCCGGCTCTACTGAGCATTGCCTCGCTCCCGCGAGGCCGAGGCCGCCAGGCGCCATGCGAGGATTGGTGACATCGAGATGACATCGCGGCTGCCACACTTCTACGACTTGGCTCCTGAGGACCGGCGACGCGCACTTGTCGAACAGGGGGGCCTGCCGGAGGACCATCTCGCCGCACTAGCGCAGGGCCTGACGCTCGAGCAAGCGAGCCGTATGATCGAGAACGTTGTCGGCCTCTACTCACTCCCCTACGGCATCGCCACTAACTTCCTCATCAATGATCGCGAGGTTCTCGTGCCGATGGCGGTCGAGGAGCCCTCGGTCGTCGCGGGCGCGAGCAAGGCGGCGCGGGCGGTGCGCGAGGGTGGGGGGTTCGCCGCCGACGCCGATGCCAGCCTGATGATCGGGCAAATCCAAGTGCTCGGCGTCGACGACATGACGGCGGCTGCCGAGGCGGTGCGTCGTGAGCGCCAAGCGATCATCGCGGTGGCAAACGAGCGCGACCCAGTGCTCGTCGGCTTGGGCGGCGGCGCCAGAGACGTCGAGGTCAGACCGATAGCCGACAGCCCGGTGGGGCCGATGTTGGTCGTGCATCTCATTTGCGACGTGCTCGACGCGATGGGGGCCAACGCAGTCAACACCGCCGTGGAGGCGGTGTCGCCCCTGATCGAGCGCCTGACCGGAGGCAAGACCAACCTGCGGATCATTTCCAATTTGGCCGACCGCCGGCTGGCGCGGGCGCGGGCGCGCGTGAAGCCGGATAGCCTGACAATCGGATCCTGGGAGGGGCCGGTTGTCGTGCGTCGGATCGTGGAGGCGTACGCACTGGCGGCGGTCGACCCCTATCGTGCAGCCACCCACAACAAGGGCATCATGAACGGCGTGGACGCGGTGGCCATTGCCTGCGGGAACGATTGGCGGGGACTCGAGGCCGGTGCCCACGCTTTCGCCGCTAGAGACGGGGTCTACCGACCCCTTACGCGCTGGTGGCGCGGTGAGGACGGGGACCTGGTGGGCGAGATCGAGATGCCGATGGCGGTGGGTATCATCGGCGGCGCCACGCGTGTGCACCCTCTGGCGCGCCTGTCGCTGCGCCTCCTAGGTGTGAACCGGGCGCGCGAGCTGGCAGAGACACTCGCAGCCGTGGGCTTGTGCCAGAACCTCGCCGCGCTCTGGGCAATGGCTACGGAGGGCATCCAGCGTGGCCACATGGAGCTTCACGCCCGCCAGGTGGCGATCTCGGCCGGCGCGGAAGGAGACGAGATCGATCGGGTGGCCCGGCAGATGGCGGAGGCTCGCCAAGTGCGGATCGATGTGGCTCAAGGTTTGCTCGAGCGGTTGCGTGCCGGCGGGGAACCTACGGAGCGGCAATGCTGAAAGTGATGAAGACCGCTAGGCCGGTCGGAATCGTCGGCTATGGCGCCTACGTGCCCCGCTATCGCCTGCCCGCGAGCGAGGTCGCACGCGTCTGGCAGGGAGGTAAGGACCACTTACCGATACGCGAGAAGGCGGTGCCGGGCCCGGACGAAGACACGATCACCATGTCAATTGAGGCCGCCCAGAACGCCCTGTCACGCGCCCGCTTGGCGCCAGGCGAGTTGCGCGCCGTGTGGGTAGGGAGCGAGTCGCACCCCTATGCCGTGAAACCTAGCGGCACGATCGTCGCGGAAGCCCTGGGCGCCATTCCCTTCGTGTTGGCAGCGGACATGGAATTCGCTTGCAAGGCGGGGAGCGAGGCCCTCCAGGCGGCGATCGGCCTCGTGGGCTCGGGCATGGCCGACTACGCGCTGGCTATCGGCGCGGATACTGCCCAGGGCCGGCCCAGCGATGAGTTGGAGTACACTGCCGGCGCCGGTAGCGCCGCCTTCATCGTTGGCCCGGCCGAACAGGCCCTGGCGGTCATCGAGGGCTCGCTCTCCTACGTCACAGACACGCCGGACTTCTTCCGGCGCGCCGGGCAGACGTACCCGCGCCATAGTGGGCGCTTCACGGGGGAGCCGGGCTACTTCGGGCACGTAGTGCCTGCCGCGCAAGCCTTGATCGAGCAACTCGGTCATACTGCCGAAGACTATGCCGCCATCATCGTGCACCAGCCCAACCGCAAATTCCCCCAGCGCGCGGCAGCCGAGCTGGGCTTCACGGGGGACCAGACTCGCCTGGGCATGCTGGTCGACCAGGTCGGCAATGCTTACGCCGGGTCGTCGCTGCTCGGGCTCACGGCCGTGTTGGACGAGATCGAGCCGGGGACAAGAGTCCTACTGGTCTCCTTCGGCTCAGGGGCGGGCGCGGACGCCATCTCGCTGCTGGTGACCGAAGCAGTCAAAGAGCGGCGCGACTTGGCGGCAAAGACCCGCTCGTACATTGAGCGACGTCACGAGATCGACTACGCGATGTACGCCCGTTATCGGGGCAAGCTGGCCGTATAGAGGGGTGGAGCGAGTTCCGCCGTGCGAAGCGGAACGAGGTCCGTCTGGCGGTAGGCGAGGCATGGGAGACAGCTACCCAGAGGGAGTCTACATAGTCGGCCTGGGCCAGGTGCCGGTTGGCGAACACTGGCAGCGGTCGCTACGCGATCTGGCGGTGGACGCTATGCACGCGGCCATGGCCGATGCTGGAGTGAACGACGTCGACGCCCTGCTTGTCGGCAACATGCTGGCGCCAACTTTGAGCGAGCAGCAGCACCTCGGTGCCCTGGTCGCCGACTGGAGTGGCTTCCGTGGCGTGGAGGGAGCGACCATCGAGGCAGCCTGCGCCTCTGGCGGCATGGCCCTGCGCCAGGGGTTCATCGCGGTGCGCAGCGGTATCCATCGAATGGTGGTGGTTCTCGGCGTGGAGAAGATGACGGACAGCGTCAACGGCTGCACGGCCGCGGGGCTGGCGATGGCGGCTGACGGCGACTACGAGGCGGCCGTCGGCCTCTCCTTCGTGGCCATCAATGCCCTGCTCATGCGCCGCTACATGCACGAGCACGGAGCGACGAGAGAGGATTTCGCGGCTTTCGCGGCGAACGCGCACCGCAACGCTGCCGGCAATCCCTGCGCGATGTTCCCGAGGCCGATCGACGTCGACACCTACTTGAACGCCCCGATCATCGCGGATCCCATTAACCTGATGGACTCATCCCCGGTCGCTGACGGCGCGGCAGCGCTGGTGCTGGTCGACGCCCAGACGGCGACCCGCCTGGGCAAGAAGGCGGTCCGCATCAGCGGTTCGGCCGTGGGCACAGACTCGCTGTCGCTTCACGAACGGCGTAGCCTGCTGGAGTTGGACGGTGTCTGCCTCTCGGCCCGGCGCGCGCTCGGGATGGCGGGCAAGCGGCCGGACGAGGTCGACTTCGTCGAGCTGCACGACGCTTTCACGATCATGGCAGTCCTTTCACTGGAGGCTTCCGGCTTCGCGGAGTACGGCGAGGGGTTCCGTCTGGGGCGCGCTGGCGAGGTCTCGCGCGCGGGGCGCATCCCGATCTGTACGATGGGCGGGTTGAAGGCCCGCGGGCATCCCGTTGGCGCAACCGGCGTGTACCAGGCCGTCGAGGCGGCGCTACAGTTGCGCGGCGAGGCGGGAGACTGCCAGTTGGCGGGCGCAAAGGTGGGTATGACGCAGAACATCGGCGGCAGCGGCGCTACCGTCGTTACCCATATTCTGGAGGCGGTCTAGCGTGGCGTTGCAGTTGCCGCGGGACTGGCGCCTGAGGGTGGAGCGTTACCAGCTTGTGGGAGCCCGTTGTGCGCGCTGCGGCCGCTTCCACTTCCCCAGCCGGCCCGTCTGCCTGCAGTGCGGTGGCCAGGACCTGGAGCCCTACCGGTTCAAGGGCAGGGGCGAGGTGTACTCGCACGTCACCATGTACAAGGCACCGGCCGGCTTCGAGCAGGACATCCCGTACGTCGTGGCGCTCGTCAAGCTGGACGAGGGACCGCTGGTCACGGCACAGATCACGGATGTCGAGCCGGGAGACGTGCAGGTGGGCCTGCCCGTCGAGGTCGTGGTGCGCCAGTGGCGCCAGCACGGCAAGGACGGCCCCATCGTATACGGCTACAAGTTCCGTCCGCGGCTGATCGCTCGATAGGCCGGAGACCGTCCCAAGGGTCGCTAGCTTCTGAGGACTGTGAGGTGGGTGCGATGAAAGCGGTCGTGGTGTACGAATCCCTGTGGGGCAATACTGCCGCCATCGCTCGGGCCGTCGCGGAAGGCATCGGCCCAGAGGCGCGAGCACTCTCAACCGCCGAGGCGTCCGGCGCGGCCATTGCTGACGTCGACCTCATCGTCGCCGGTGCTCCACTGCTGGCGTTCAGGCTTCCCACCGAGAAGATGCGGAACAACCTCGGCGCGAACCCTGGCAAAGCACCGACGCCGCCCGATCTCTCGCACCCTTCGATGCGCTCGTGGCTCGATGCGCTGCCCGCGGGGCGCGGGCGATCGGCCGCCTTCGAGACGCGGATGAAGTGGTCACCCGGCAGCGCTACGGGGGCGATCGCCCGCGGGTTGGGGCGGGCGGGGTACCGCTCGGTCGCGAAGGGGCGGCGCTTCGTCGTGAAGGGCGCCTACGGGCCGTTGCGCGACGGGGAGTTGGAGCGGGCGCGCCTCTGGGGAGCAGAGCTGGCGCGGGCGATGGGCTGACGGCCGACGCATAGACCGAATTGCGAACCGCCTGCCAGGTCGCTCTGGCGGGCGGTTCCGTTCCGTCCCTCTAAGCGGGTTCTGCTGTTGGCTCGGTCGTGGGCGCCTCTTTGATCGACGCGCCGGCCCCGCAAGCGGTGCAGCGGGCCCGCGAGCGTCCCTGGCGCACCATGAGGCCGGCGCACCTGGGGCAGGCCTGGGGCAGCGGCTGGGCGAAAGAAGCGAACTTGCAGGCCGGGTAGCGGTCGCAACCGTAGAAGGTGCGGCCTTTGCGGCTGCGCTTGGCCACCAGGTCCCCACCACACTGCGGGCACTTGACGCCAATGCGCAGCAGGAACGGCTTTGTGCCGCGGCATTCGGGGTACCGGCTGCAGCCGATGAACTTGCCGAAGCGCCCGACCTTGATCACCATCGGCGCGCCGCACAACTCGCAGTCTATTCCGGCCGGCTCGTCCTTCGGCCGCACGGTCGCCATGTTCTTGCGGGCATCGCTGAGCCGGTCGGCGAACGGGCCATAGAAGGCGGCCACGACGGGCACCCATTCCTTCTTCCCTCCGGCGATATCGTCCAGGTGATCTTCCATCTGCGCCGTGAAGCCGATATCCATGACGTCGGGGAAATGCTTGACGAGCAGATCGTTCACCACGCAGCCGACATCTGTCGGCACGAGCGAGCGCGTCTGCCTCTCGACATAACCGCGCGCTATGATGGTGGAGATGATTGCGGCGTAGGTGCTTGGCCGCCCTATGCCGCGGCCCTCCAGCTCGTGGATGAGGCTAGCCTCGGTATAACGCGCCGGTGGTTGCGTGAAGTGCTGCTCGGGCAGAAGCTTGACCAGGCTGAGTAGCTCGCCCTCGGCCAGCGGCGGCAGCGCCGGTTCTTCGTCCTTCCGCGCCGCTTCGCCATAGACGACCAGGAAGCCGGGGAAGCGCAGGGTCGCACCTGAGGCACGGAAGAGATAGTCCCGGCCGCCTTTGGCGGCAATCGCGGCCGCCGCCGTGTCGTAGACCGCCGCCTCCATCTGGCTGGTGACAAACCGCCGCCAGATCAGGCGGTATAGCGAGAGCTGGTCGCGACCGAGGTAGCCGGAGACTTTCTCTGGGGTGCGCAAGACCGACGTAGGGCGAATGGCTTCATGGGCTTCCTGCGCCAGCTTGGAGCGCGTGCGGTAGCGATTGGGTTGCTCGGGCACGAACTGGCGCCCGTACTGCCCGCCGATGTAATCACGCACCTCGTGGAGAGCCGCATCGGCGACGTTGACACTGTCCGTGCGCATGTAGGTGATCAGGCCGATCGAGCCCTCACCTCCAAGGTCGATGCCTTCGTAAAGCTGTTGTGCCGCCCGCATCGTGCGCGCCGCCTGAAAGCCGAGGACCCTAGCCGCCTCCTGCTGCAACGTGCTGGTGATGAACGGCGGCCCTGGCGAACGCCGTTTGCTGCCTAGCTTCACTGACTTGACCGCAAAGCGCGTCTGGCGCAAATCGTCGCAGGCGGCCACGGCCTGGGCCTCGCTTCGCAGCTCGGCTTCTTCGCCATCTATGCGCTGTAGGCGAGCCTTGAAGGGCTGCTCGGCAAGATCGTGCTTGGCGAGCAAAGCGTCGAGAGTCCAGTACTCCTCTGGCGCGAAGGCCTGTATCTCCCGCTCGCCGTCGACGAGGAGGCGCACTGCCACGGACTGCACGCGCCCGGCGGAGAGGCGGCTGCGTACCTTCTGCCAGAGCAGCGGCGAGAGTTGGTAGCCGACGAGGCGGTCGAGTACCCTCCGCGCTTGCTGGGCATCCACAAGGTGCATATCGAGCTCACGCGGGTGGGCGAAGGCCTCGCCGATAGCGTCCCGGGTGATCTCGTGAAAGACGACGCGACATGCGCGCTCCGCTTCCAGCTCTGTGGCCGCCATCAGATGCCAGGCGATGGCCTCGCCCTCGCGGTCGGGGTCGGTTGCCAGATACACGCGTTCGGCGTGCGCTACCGCGTCTTTCAGCTCGCGCACCACGCCCCGCTTGTCGTCGGGCACGCGGTAGGTGGGCTCAAAACCATGCTCGACATCGACCGAGAGGCGAGAGCGCAAGAGATCGCGCACGTGACCGATGCTTGCTCTGACGGCGTAGTCCTTCCCCAAGTAGCGCTGGATGGTGCGGGCCTTCGCCGGCGACTCAACGATCACAAGTTTGCGGTCGAGCGGGCCTGTGCCAGTTGTGGCCAAGGCGCCCGTCGTCTTGCCGGCTCCGGACCGCTTGCCCTTGGCAGCGGGTCTGGCCGCGCCCTCGGCGGATGCCGAGCGCTCTGCTTTTGCGGCGCCCTTCCCCGAGGTCTTCTTTGGCGTCCGCTTCCTGCCCCCACTCTTCCTGGGAGCGGGCTTGGGCCGGGACGCTGCTTCGCCCGCGGACTTACTCGGTGCTTCCTCGGTTCCGCCGAAGCGGTGCACGGCGGTGCCGCAAGTGGGGCACTGACCCGAGATCATAGGGCCACCGGACTTGGTGTGGCCCGCTTGAGGGTTCGCTATCGTGACTTTCGCTCTGCACTTTAGGCAGTAGGCCTGGATGTCGCCCAAATCGCTCTGACGCTCCTAGAGGTACTCGTGTCTCTTCCCGTGCCTCAGCTTCTCGACCAGGTCCTTGACCTCCTGAGCACGGCTCAAGGGGCAGATGAGGACAGCGTCGTCAGTGTCCACGACCACGATGTCGCGCAAGCCGATGGTGGCGATGAGGCGCCTCCCACCGCAGAAGAGAGAGCCGCTGGTGTCGACGCCGATGTGCTCGCCAGACACCACGACGTTACGCTGCTCGTCCGGCTGTAGGATCTCGGCCAGGCTGGCCCAGGTGCCCACGTCGCTCCAACCCAGATCCGCCGGGACGACGGCGACATTGCTGGCGCGCTCCATCACACCGACATCAATGCTGATGTTGGGCACCGACTGCCAAGCACGGTCGAGCACCTGTTGTTGCTCGTCGCCTTCCAGGCCGGCGGCGATTGTGTCGAGGGCGGCGCCGAGCGCCGGCAAGAACAGGCGGATGGCGTCGAGCATGACATCCACTCGATAAACGAACATCCCAGCATTCCAGAGGTGCCTGCCTCCGGCAAGGTGCTCCTCGGCGGTTGCCCGATCCGGCTTCTCTGTGAAACGAGCGACCTCGTGTGCGGACAAGCCGCCGCTCGCGGCGATCTCGGCGCCGACCTCGATGTAGCCGTAGCCTGTTTCCGGCTTGCTCGGCCTGATGCCGATCGTAACGAGGTAACCGCGCCGGGCTAGATCCTCGGCGGCGCGCATGACCGCCACGTACTCGTCCACCTTGCCGACCATGTGGTCGGCGCCCACGGCCGCGCATACAGCCTCAGGGTCGAGGCGGCTCACCAACAGGCTGCCCAGTCCGATGGCAGGCGCAGTGTTACGGCCGGCCGGCTCGACGATGACGTTCCCGCTGGGCACCTCAGGGAGCTGCCGGGCCACTTGGGCGGCACAGACGCCGTTGGTAATCACGTAGACGTTCTCGGGCGGCATTAGAGGCCGCAGCCGTTCGAAGGTCTCCTGCAGCATAGTGTTCTTGGTGGCGATGTCGAGTAGCTGCTTGGGGATCTGCTGGCGGCTGCGCGGCCAAAGCCTGGTGCCAGAGCCGCCGGCCAGGATTAGGGCGAACATGCGGCGCTACCTCCTAGCGGGGGACTCGCCTCTTGCGTGCACGATAGGGGCGGACTAACAGCAAAGCCAATTGATGCCACTACCGCGCACTGTACTCCAACCCCGCCTGTGGGGCTCGAACATAGTTCATGCCGCCGACACATGACACCATGCCCTTCAACTCAAGCAGCGCCAGTGTGCTCGACACCACTGCCATTGGCAAGCCGGCCGCACGCCCAAGCTCGTCAACATGTATGGGATCGAAGCTGAGATGCGCCAGCACCTGGGCCTCGTTGCCACCGGCCGGGATCACTGACCGCGCTTCAGCCTGAGCCGTCACCATGCGCACGTCCATCTCCTCGAGTATGTCCCCTGCACGGGTGACAAGCTTGGCTTCGCCACGCTGGAGTAGCCGGTTCGTGCCCTGGCTCGTGGGCCAGAAGATGCCTCCCGGTATGGCGTAGGTTTCCCGGTTCTGCTCCAGAGCAAACTGAGCGGTGATCAGCGCGCCGCTGCGCTCGCCTGCCTCCACGACCAGGGTGCCGTGGCAGAGCCCACTCACAATGCGATTGCGGATCGGGAAGTTGCGGGCCTCTGGTTTCGTGCCCAGGGCGAACTCGGTCAGCAGAGCTCCCTGGCTCGCGATGCGCTCCGCCAGGCCTCGATGCCCCGATGGGTAGACGACATCGACTCCGCAACCGAGCACGGCGAGAGTCCTGCCGCCGGCATCGAGAGCCGCCTGGTGCGCCGCGGCGTCGATGCCCAAGGCCATGCCGCTGACGATTGTTATGCCCGCGCGCGCCAGATCGGTGACGACACGGCGTGTTGCCTCGAGGCCATAGCGGCTGGGCTTGCGCGTCCCGACGACGGCGATGGCCAGATGGTCGCCGGCGGCCAGGCTGCCGTGGAAGTAGAGCAGCGCTGGCGGGGCGGGGATGTTGCGCAGGCTCTCCGGGTAGTCGGCGTCGGCCAGAGTGACAACCGAAACCCCCTTGCGTTCGAGGGCCGCTAGCTCGGCTGGCGGGTCTATCGCCGGTCGCGCTCGCAGCATCTCATCGGTGACGCTGGCGGGCAGGCCCGAGAACAGCATCTCGGTGTCACCAGCGCGCCACGCCGCACTGAGCGAGCCGAAGCGCTGCGCGAGCTGCTGCATCCTGGCCGCGCCAAGCCCGGTGATGCGGCTGAAGGCCACCCAGTAGGCTTTCTCCCCCGTCGTGCCAATTGCCACCAGACCCCTCGTCGTCGCCCCATCCGCACAAAGAACGAAGCGCCAGCCGGCTCATCGAGCGGTTGTGGCGCTGTCGTGAACTCTGACAGTCGGTCTGCCTGCCCCCAGTCCACGGGAGTCCACCGAGCTCAGTCGATCTCGAGGATGGCTCTCTCCCCCTTCTTCTCGGCGGCCACGCGCACTACGGTGCGAATGGCGTTGGCCACGGCGCCGCCTTTGCCGATGATCCTACCGATGTCGTCGGACGACACCCGGAGTCGGTAGAGGTTGGCTCGCGGGCCAGAGAGCTCCTGCACCTGAACCTCGTCCGGATGCTCTACCAGGTTCTGAGCGATGAACTCGATCAGCAGCTTCATACCCGATCCTTGCCGGTCAGAGATAGATAGGAGCGCAGGGATTGGAGAGCCTCATGGGGCACCGGCTGCTATTCGGCCGTCCCGAGGGCCGGCTGTTCGCCCTGCTGGCGCCGCTGGCTGGCGAGCAAGCGCTTGACCGTCTCCGTGGGCTGGGCGCCAACACCCAGCCAGTGCTCCAATCGCTCCTGCTTGACCGTGATGGTGGCAGGCTCGGTGAGCGGGTTGTAGAAGCCGACCACTTCGTGCACTGCCCCGTCGCGCGGGGAGCGACTCTCTGCGACGACTATGCGGTAGCTCGGCTG
>Ga0315274_10010645_pt1 | contig 13251 bp, 21 predicted proteins | sample YL17G02_20_MG_FD_203700 | JGI IMG/M metagenome (GOLD analysis project Ga0315274, IMG submission 203700) | Sediment microbial communities from Yellowstone Lake, YNP, Wyoming, USA - YL17G02_20 | ecosystem: Environmental > Aquatic > Freshwater > Lake > Sediment | place: USA: Wyoming | collected... | reverse complement strand
TGATGAATGTGAAGAACAGGAATGGAAGCAATCCAAGACCCGAGATGTCTCCTGCGAAGAGGTTTATCATGTTGGAGCCAAGACCAAGCCCAACTGAGACGTTGTAGGTAAGTATGGTTATGTCTAGCCTGAATATTATGCACAGCATCATTATTGTTGAGAAGAACCATTTCATTGCTGTTTCTCCCCCCGTGAATGGTATGACCGATGCAACTACCGTGATGAGCCCTAGGGTTATGAGGTTGCCTATTATGATGTCAACTGGGACGAGCTGGCCGCTGGAAGTGACTAGATAGAAGACGAAGTTGAAGAGGATGAGCACCGTCAGGCAGCTCAGGAATACTTTTGAGGATCCCATTTACTTCCACCAGAAATATATGCCTAACGCTCCAATTAAAACCATTACCGCGAAGACCCATGAGGGCATCAGTCCGCTCTGCGCCAGTATGACAAGGGCGATGCAGCCTCCGATCATGAAGCCTGCCACGGTATGCCCTCCAAGTTTACTCCCAGCCACGGCGAAGACTCCCGCTACACCCCCAAGGATTATTCCAGGAGTAACTAGGCTGACGATGGAGGGCCAAGTTGAGATCTTGAAGTCAAGCAGCCCAGGGTTCCAGCCCGTGTCTCCAATAGCGGAGCCTGTTGTTATCGCCTCATCTGTCTTGCTTCCCTGTACCCATCCCACGGTGGCTAGTTGCAGCTTCTTGTAGATCCTGATCGACAGGGTCACGTTATTGAAGAATCCTGAAGGCACATCATAGGTTTTCTTTCCCACGATCGGTTGTTCACCTGCTTTATACGGATGCTTGATCTCAAGGCCCATCTTTACGTTCGTCAACTTGGTCACGTTCACGCTGATGTCAACGTCCCTTACATCGAAAGTCCGTGGGGTAAACCATGCAAAGCTTGGGAAGCTCCATTGAACATCATATCCTAGGGTTCCAATGAGCGTGAAATACACGTTATGAGAGACATAGCCTTCAATAGATTGCGTTAGGTTGTTCCTGTTCTGTATCTTGACCCATGTTTCCTGCCTTATCCCTGACAGCCCCCACAAGCCCGTGAAATAGAAGTCATCTATGTTTGCTTTGAAGTTCCAGCTCTTGAAGTTGTTGATGTCCTGTGTATAGTTGAAGTAGCATTCGGCTCCCGTGCTGTTTCCCTTCCAGTTGGTGGCGTTGTAGGATTCCCAGCTTGAAAGGTTATAGCCTGTCCCCTCGCTCCAGGCAGCCCTTCCAACAAGTGCCTCTGGAACTAATGCCAACAAGGGCAATAGTATCAGCAGTATTAATGTTAAAAATATTATCTTTCTATTCATTTCTTTTGATCTCTACGTAAAATATTGTTGAATTGAGTATATTTGTCTTATGACTATAGGGAATAAATAGGTAAATTTTCTGTTTTGGTCTTGTAACGATGACAGTTGGCACATAAAACTTGGAAACCCTCTGGAAAGCTGTTTTTAATTATTGATTGATATATATCCGCACCTAATTTTCTATCTTTTTTACCATCGTTATTCTTATGATCTAATTCAAGCATTTCATAGGTAGTATTTCCACAATTTTGACATTTTGGTGGAGAACCCGAATAATGCTCAAGTACCATTCTTCTCCGACTCTCTCTTACTTTGCATAGATATGCTGATGTTTTCATTTCTTTTTTTATAAAAGGATATTTTCTTTTAGGAGCCATAGTATTACATATACGATACTATTATATAATAATATTATGAAGGCAGAGGATATATCCCTTATCCATTCCTCCTTCCCCTCGCCAGCACTATGAATATTCCAGCACCCGCTATGAAGAGAAGATACGGAAGGTAGCCCATCATTGAAGCGGTAACATTAGAGGTAGCGGTCGAGACAAAGATGGGAGCGTAAGTATAGTTCTTGTCCATTACTGCCGTGATCGGGTTGTAGACGTTCTTCTTTAGCCCGTTGATGAGCCAATAAGACCACCTCCAAGACGAGTTTGAGGGAGTGGCCGTTATTGCTTGAGTACCTCCCACGGCATAGGCATACGTCCCATTAGTCGGGTTAGTGCTCCCAAAGGGAGAATATAGTATGGTCAGGTAGTAGCCAAGCTCAAGCGTCAAAGTCCTTGTTGCCGACTGGATGTAAGCCGTTGAGTTGTAGAGCCGAACATACCATGAATAGGTTCCATAGCTTGAGAAAGTGGTGGAAATGGTGTTCTGGGTGCTGTTCAGGAGAAGAGGATACCACGTTATTTCTTTCACTATGCCATCAACGTACAGCTTTGCTGAGACGATGGAGTAATTCGACACGGTCCACGTGGGAGTGAAAGCGAAGCTCACGGCTTTAGTGTACAGGGTGGTCCCATTTGCAGGGCTATTAAGAACGATGCTTGAAAGAAGGCTACCCGTCAGGTTGTAGCCTCCAGCAACGTAGAAGCCATAGACATTAACATCCCCTGCTGCCAGCAGCGTGATGTTAGCATACCTGAAGTTCCCCGAGTAAGCAAAAGAAAAGCCTCCCCCTGCATACGACCAGGAGTCTCCTGGATCCTCTTTCACGTACACGGAGAGTGGGCTTCCGCTTATGAGTGCTCCACTTATCTGGAAGCTGGAAGAAGCGACCAATTCTCCAAAATCGTAAGAAATCGAGTCGCCTTCGCCCATATAATATCTTTCTGCCAGGCTAGATGACTTGTTGCCTATGCCCACCCCAAGCGAGCCCGTTCTTGTACTGCCAGGGGTTGACACGTGCGATACCAGGTACTTGGCGTAGACGTTGCCTCCTGCGTTAAAAACAAATGGATAGTCCATGAAGCTGACAAAATCCACGTGGGTATAGCCGCCTACCGCGTTGAGCCGAACATACCTGATGTCCCTTAACTCGTAGCTAAGTCGGTTAGATTGCAGGAGCAGCCCCGTTCCCGTTCCCTGATACAGGCGATAGCATGTTAGGAACCACGTTGCCTTGTTCCTTGAAACGTAGATATCCAGCCTCCCAGTGCTGCCAGTTATCTCATACTCATATTCGATGCAGGAGATGTTCCCATAACTAGAACCTAAATCAAGTATGATCCATCCAGACGGGGCTATGCTCGCATATTGGCCATCATTGACTAATGACTTGTTTGGGTCCGCTACGTCATAGTATGAGTCCACCGTGGGAGTGTAAGCGGTTGTCGTCGCCCTTGGTATGATGCTGAGGCATGATATGAATAGCATGAAGCCTAAAAAAGCAATTACCAGTCGCTTGTTCATTTATATCGCATATTAAAAGGGGTTTATAATATTTAAAGCTAAGGGAATTAGGGTTAGGCGCGTCGGCCTAGAGTTTTGAGCATTCATGCTTAATCTGTTAATGCCTCAAACAAGTATTTGAGACCAACACCCAGCACCATGAAGACAGCGGTTAGTGGCCAGATAATAGCAAGAGTTGGATCGGTAGGAACGTAACTCTCCATTGCGTCAAGTCCAATAGGGCCTAAAAGCCCGAGTAGCAAGAGACCAACAGCACCAGCGACAATATATCTTACTGAGACCATTTTGTGATGAATCACCTCGCACTATTCAATGAATATATATATGTGCCGTGACGCTATATCTAACCATCGTCACGTTTGAGGCATAAAGATGAAGATAAAAACAGACATCATAACATCTCTTGGGCTTAAAACCAAGAAACTAAAGGTCGAAGGAAACTACATAATTGTAAGGAAGGAGAGGAAGGGAAAAATTTCGGGATACAGGGCAGAGTTTGACAAGGAGTGCCTGCTCCCATACAGGACTCAGCTTCACATTTTAAAGAACAAGCTAATGCTTGTAGACGGGGCTGACAGGTGCATAAGCTTCAAGATAGGAAAGGACAAGGCAGACGTGGATATTCCCGTTTGGGATCGGCAGTCAGAAGAAAAGCTATTCCAAGCCGACGTAGTAAAAACAAGCGGTCAGGTATCAGGAAAAATGGATATTCCCCCAATGCTCTACATCGTGATGATGGTTGGGGTCCTCTTTAGCGTGCTAACCTTGCTTGCTGTATCTGGGAGGCTGAAGATATGACAGTGTACATATTTCCAGTCACCCTTGCAACGGCCTTTGTCCTGCTTATCTATATGATGGCTGATGAAGACCGCAGGGAACAATTCTTTGGCATAGTGAAGAAGATTCTAAAGCCCAATGCGGTCCATGAAGCTGACAGGGAAGCCTACCAGAAGGCATTCGACGATGAATATGCTAAAGCCTCGAAGGAGGCAGTCGAGGAAAAGGCGAGGGCTGATGCCCGGAAGAAGATAAAGAAAAGGTACGGCGCGAAACAATGAGTGAACAAAAAGAAGACGAACTGCAGGTCTTAGAGCTCACAGCCGAGGAGAAGAAAGTATTATCCGATCTCGTAGAAACCACGGATAACCGGGACTTCCTTGAAAAAGCAAAGCGAATAGCCATGATCGTTAGGGCTATTGATGGCCAGAATGTGGATAATACGGGAGTGGCTGAGACACTCATAGATATTACAGATGTTAAAGAGCGGTCAAGATACCCCACCTATGCAATACTAAGCCTTGTCGTCTACTTGGAGAACATCAAGAACTTTAACAAGAATGCCAAGGCTTGTGGAGACTGGGCGAACACTCTTTCAAAAGCTTTGATAGGCTACAAGGGTCTAGGCCGAGTTGAGTTTACAGAGCAGAAGAGGGCGCAAGCCATGCCTACCCAGCAGTTCAACCTTGGAGACACCAAGTATAATCAGGACCAGCAGCCGATGAAGAAGGCCCACTTCTGGAGTCCAGCCCCAAAGCAGAAAGAGGAGAGTGAGTTCAACGAGTAGCCGAAACAAGTATGACGCTGAGCTGAGATTTCGCCAGCAGATAACTATGGGCCAGCAGATCAGCGCGAACGACCAGGACTATGCACATTATTCAGGGGCATTCATCAGCGATGCCATGCTCATGGCGAAGATAGATTTCATGCTTCGAAGCGGGCTAATAGAGAAGGGAGACATCAAGGTGATGGTGAAGGCAATCAGGTATTATCTTGACTTGAAGAGGAAAGCCTACTTCGCAAGCCTTGGATCGGACATCTTCAGCAAACTATCATTCATACAGGGAGACACTAGGAGAATAGCTAGATGGAAAGTCTAGAGCAAGATTTTAACCCTATCCAAATATTAACAAGCCTTTTCAGAGAAAGGACCAGCGTCTGCATATTCATAAAGGGGAGAAGGGGAACAGGAAAGACCGATCTAGGGCTGCTCATAGGCGAGGTCCTTTTGGGAAAAGAGATCATAAAAGAGGAAACATTCGCCACAAACGTGGCAGTATATCCTAGCTCACCCATCAAGCCAGCATACATAAACGCCTTGGACGACCTAGAATACTGGGCTGCTAATACCTATGGAAAAAAGCTCTATGTCTTCGATGAATTTGGGAAGATAATGAGGAGGCGTTCCCCGATGAGCAGCATCAACCTTGCATTGATGGATCAACTGCAAGTTCTTAGAAAATACAAGCTTTCCCTTATCCTTATAGCTCCGCAAGAAAACTATGTGGATAATGCTTCTTTAGGCTCGGACGTACTTGACGCGGTTATAGATAAACCTAATTTTAAAAACCAAAAAGTTGCACTATACACTGATTTACTGGAGAATAATAGTTTTCGCTTCGTAGATATTCCGAGGACCAGTATAAAATTTAACACGGACGATCAAGCTGTTTTCAAGCTGACAAGCGGAAAGAAAACAAACTTCAAAGAAGAGGACAAGAATACATTATGGAAGTGGGCTGTGGATGACGCTACTATTGAAAGCCTTGGTCTTCATCGTGAGACATTTAATCGTAAGGTGAAGCGTTTTGTTAAAGACGTGCTGGAAAAAGAACGTCAGTTGTCACATACATAGAGTGATGGTTTCCTTTTCTACTACTACCTGTGACTAAAAGGCAAAAAGTATTATATATCAAGAGTACTATGATATTCTTGTTGAAAAAGAAATGGTTTGGATAAAAGCATTAGGCCATCGAAGCGTAGAAAAAATAATCAAGGTCTTTTGTGGATGGGATACAATCACGGACTTGGTAGAACCACAAGAGGAGAACGTTAAACTATTAATCCTAAGTCTCTTCAAGACTGGTGGAAGATGCAGCGAAATCCTCACACTATATCGTGAACAAATAGATGTAACAGAGACTAGGGTCCGCGTCATAGATATGCCTGTTCTCAAAAGGCATCTATCAAAAACAACATACCGAACAGTCCCTATCAGAATAGACGAAGCACTCACGAAGCTCTGGGTGGACCTCATGCCAAATAAAGGCAAGTTCTTTGATTACAAGTATGATAAAGCATACAAGTTCATCCGTAATTTAGATTCTGTCGAAGGCAAGAAGGGGCCTTGGTGGCCTCACAGATTCAGAGCCGAGCGAGCTAGGCAGCTTGTAAAGGATTATAGCTTTGATGCGTTGCTTCTTAAACAGTTCTTCAACATGGCTTGAATCGATACGCCTCTTTTCTATGCTAGTCCAGACCTTGCAGCTGTTGAAGCAAAAATGGGGTTGTCTTGAATGTTCTGGCTTAATCATAATGGCTATTATGCTTGGGGCGTTTCAGAAGACGATGTGGAAACATGGTTCAAAGAACACTATAAACTTCTTGGTTTTGAAAGGATCAAGCCAACAGAGATCTATCCTCATCTTAATAATTGTGATGCTGGAGATTACTTCGGGTGGATGGATGGTGATATTAAGATAATAGAACTAGAAGTATTTTCTTCTGGTGCTTTTCTTCATTCATGCGACAGGCTTAGGGCATTTAATTATGTAATTTGTTACCATGCATTTGATAAAAACATTATCACATTAAGCGAGATGGGGATCAATGTCATAGACTTAACCGAAGAACTAAATCCGATGTTGGATAAAAAATATTTTAGAAAAGAATTTGAAAAGAATAGAGAGGAGAAGGAAAGAATATGATGATAGCTACTGAACAAGCAGGGGGGGGTATATTATTTGATAGAAAAACGCTCAGGTGTATATGGATAGACCACTACAAAGGGGAAGTCGTAAGCTCTATGTGGTGGGACCCGAGGAGGCTGAAATATGTTTGGAGCTTAAAGAAGATATGAAGCCTCGCATCCTGCTCATCCACATCGGAGGTCTGGAGAACATAGGATGCCTAATGATGCTCCAAGCCGTACTGAAATACATTGACGCTGATTTCTTTTACCACAAGTCAACGTATTGCAGAGGCTATGAAGCCCACGGTCTTAAAGGCTCATGGAAGCTATCAGGGTATAGCTTAGCCATCAGCCTTGGGGGAGATGCCTTCACCGTTTATGCTGGATGGTGGCAGTTCATCAGGCTGTCAGTCCGCTTCTTTCTAATGATAGTTCTAAAGCAGAGATACATCCTTCTCGCCCAAACATTCTGCAACTATGGCATTCTAACGCCGATAGCAAAGCTCATATTACGACACGCGACAGCAATAAGTGTCCGAGATGACCAGAGCCAAGCCCTTCTAACATCGTACGGGATTCTCGGATATTTTACAGCAGACCTTGCCTGGAGCCTTTCACCCAATGAGCTTCCAGCAATGAAGATGAGGGAGAACAGCTTTCACAGCAGGGTTTGGTCTATAATCAAGGGCATTTCTTTCCCATACCCTCTTCAGCATCCTTCAAGGAACTGGAAGTACAGCATCTTCGAAAAGCCCCTTCAAGTGGCTCTGCTCCAGGAGAGGAGCATGGAAAACTTTGCATTGGTCAGGGAGGCATTGAGCAAGCATTGAAACAGCAGATCAAGAAAGAGTTAGATTCCGTGGAAAGCCATCCATTCTTCAGCGAGCCATTCGTCTACGGAATGAACATGGGAATAGCCCTATTCCTCGTGTTCCTAATAAGCATCCAGGGCTTCGACTGCGCACTCGAAAACTACCAGGTCCACGCCTACACGCTCTTCTGGATAGACATGATGTGGCTATTGGCATACTATGAGCTGGGGAAACGTGGCATCTCCAAGGCCAGGCGTTTCCTCGTCTCAATATCTATCGCAGTCTTTATATTCGAGGTCCACGACAACCTATGGGTTACTACCACCCTCTTCAACCTTGACGAGCTGATGCTTACCAACGTGGGACCCGTGTTCGTAGCATCCAAAGAGTTCTACATGGCCAAGTTCAGCAGGAACTTCATCATAACCTTTGCATCCTTCCTCTTCGCAAAGAAGCATTTCAGCTACAGCTGGAAAACCCTTGCACTCATAGGCATAGACTTGGCATACTGGGCTGCAATGTCCTACCTCGGATGGATCTACATGTTCCCCACCTTCGTCGTTACCTTCTTCATGGGATCGCTCCCAGCAATCGGGATGCTGTGCTTTAAAGAGAAGTAGTCTATATTCTGGCTTCCTAAGTTCTATAACTCTTCCACGCAAGCATCTACTAGATTAATATGTATGCAAAACGGTATTGTTACGAGCATAAAGAGGTAGAATTAGTTGCTGGCTATTGTAAAGAATGCATTAAAGGAATCAATCGCCTCATCGCTCGTGCTAAAAGCATTGATATTGATAACGCTTCTTCCCGTGTGGCTGCTAGCCTGCTGGAGCGTGGCATCATTTGAGCACTACGGAGAAACCCGTTACCAAAGAGGAACTAGAGGCCCTTAGAATACTGCTTTATTTATTGTTCTGCACGAAAGATTAAGCATCGTTCCTTGGCTTGAAAAGCTCAAAACTTCTAGTTCTACATTTTCCACAGGAAATACATCTGTCAAATATTTTTGTAATGTTAGCGTTTCCTGGAAGAGTATAACGGTTTGTTTCTACAAACCTGTGTCCGAGAAGTCTGCATACGAGCTTTCCCATGTTTTAACCTCAGAACTTGTAATGAGGGCTATAATAGCCCTCTAGATTAGATTGATGTGGAGCCGATTTATAAGGTTCTTGTCGGCTCCCAGATGCGAGAAGGGTTCTGCATGGTTAACCTCCTCCCGATTTAAGCATAAACTAAGTAGGCTGTTTGGAGTGGATTCAAGTAATTCTTTCATTACCCACTCCGTTTTTTTGCTATAATTAATTATACTTCTTGGCTTTGCTTAAAAGGCTTTTCACCTTCTTTTGTATCGCTTGTTCTTTTATCCAGCATTCTATTGCTTCTGCTCTTGTTTTAACGAAATCACTCATTCTTCCATCACCTTATTCAACTCTTCAAGCCATCTTTTAGCATCATCATAAAACTTTCCAAAGTCCTGTCTACGAAAAGATTCCTCACCATAAACTGCAAGTTTTGGATAGCTTTCTATCAGCATCTTTATCCTCTCCAGCTTCTTATGCAATCCTGTATTTTCAGCAATGAGACTCCAGTTTATGTCTTGGAGTGTTTTCAAGTCTTTCTGAACCTGAGACCACTTCTCCTCTGGAACAAGAACCATCTTGAACATGGACTCCAAGGCATGGCAACCATTGAAGGGGCCATAATAAGACGAGCATCTGTCAGCATTATAGCAGTTAGGGCACGTCTTCTGGACTAGTTCCCTGAACTTATCGTCATCTGTATCCATGCGTTTCTTTGATTCACTCATTTCTTTCACCATCATTTCAGTTCATCGAAGACATGCCTATTCTGCCTGACGAAGAGGTCAAGCTGCCCAGTCAATACCATTACAAAAATTCTCGTGACAACACGGGCATAGGCATCCCTAAAGTTCACTCCTCCATCATCAACATAGGTTTTTTTGCCACGTTCTTCTAAAATCTCCTTTGATTTCTCCCTCCACACCCGATCAAAGCACCACATCACAGGAATAAGCGAGACACATAGAAAAACAGAGAACGTGGAGACCTCCCAGCTTCCAAACCATAGTCTTCCAACAAGGACGCAGTAGCAGAGGCAGAATGCTTGCCAGACAACGTTCTTAAATATCTTCTTGACCATGCCTACAACCCTCTATGCTCTCTTGCCTGAGACTTCCTCTGATGAGGGCGAGTCCTAACCCTGTGATTGCAACGGGGACAAACCGCATTCCCCGTATTGTTCCTCTTGCACTCCTTCTGAAGAACAGGAAGCTGGCATATCCTACAGAAATAGTAGAGAGAATAGTCTATTAGCATCTATTTTATCTCCTTCTTCCCATCCAAGAGGGCAGGATAGCTGTACGCCTTCACAACATCCTTCAGCAGAACAAGTTCATACCGTGTCCCCAGCTTCTCGCCGATCCGCGTAACCGAAACCTTGTGGGGCATCCCATCACGGAGGGCACGGATGAGGAAGGCATACTGTGGACTCCTAGGATTTACAGTCCAAACATTCTGCTCCCCCAACTCGTTAATTATGGTGAAAGCCTTGCGACCATACTGCGCCATATCACGCGGTATCTCGGGGAGGATGGTTATGGTGCTCGTGCCATTCGGGGCTGACCAGAAGGGAAGATAACCCTTATCCTCTAGGTTCTTTTTTCGTTCCTCTTCCAGTCTTCTTGATTCTTGCTCAAAATATTCTAATGGGTTGCTCATTTTAATTACCTTGTATAAGAGTTATAATAACTGGTATTTTAAACTTGCTATAACGTATAGCATAATGCTAAATCGTTAAATACTTGAAAAACGATATAAAAAACCGATAAAAAATGAGCAGCGAAATAATTATAACAAGAAACCTCACCAAGAGCGGTGAAAGCATAATACTATTGATCCCAAAAGACATAGTTGACGCGCTTGGGCTAAAACCCAACACCCTCGTTGAAGCAAGAATAAGAAAGCTGGAATAAGCTTTGCCTAAGGACAGCAAACCTCGGTTTGAGGAAAAAGAATCATACAAACACCGGTTTGCTAAAGAGCTTTTGCATGATTGGATAAGTGAAGGATTCAAATGCAATGATGAATATAATGATTGCCCGATACTGTTCATAGATGAAGAAAACCACACGCCAATCAACGTAAATTGGAGAAGCGATTTTATTTGGATGGAATACCCCATTACGACAGATTTCCCATATCTTATAGACGAACATGATTGTGGTGCATATTCTTATAATTCTAACTGTGAATATAGATCAAAAGGGCTATATTGTCCCTGCTTAAAATGCGCTGGTTTTAATTGGTCAAAACTTCGATATGTAGCTGACATTGCAATAGAACATAAAGGATGGGTCCCAACAATAATTGAAATTGTACATAAACACCATATTGAACAAAACAAAAAAGACTTCATAAATAATAAAAAGGGGTTTTCTTATGTAGGTTCCTTCGAAATAGAAGCCGACCACATTCTTGGTCAAATAATGAAGCCAGCAAGGTTGTTTGTAAGAGCTATTTAAAAGGATGTGTTTTTATGGCTATAATTCCTATTCAACTAAAAGATTGGCAATTTATACTGCTGGCAAAGGGCTTAAAGATCCCCACAAAGGAGATGAAGGGATGGGCGAACGATAGAGAGAACAAAACACTAAAAGCCGATTCCCCAATCCTAGAAACTCATATCAAGAATGGGGGCAACTACGCCGTTATTACTGGAGAAGACCGGATAGTATTAGGCTCAGACACGAAGGAGATAGAGAAAGCAATAGAAGAAAGGCTTCCAAAGACTTTCAGCGTCAGGTCTCCAAGGCACAAGACCAAGCACTTCTATTATTACTGCCACGTCTCCGATTTTGTGCAGTTCAAGCCAACGTCCAACGGCGACCCCTGTTGTGACCTGAAATATGGCAACTCCTACGTCGTGGGAGCTGGAGGCGTCTTCGAGGACTTTGGAGCCTATGTGGTTGCTGACGACCTGCCAATAGCGACGATAAGAGAGGAGCAGATACATTCAGCATTAGACGAGTTCATAATAAAACACGAGAAAGCAACACCAAAAGACGATGACAAGGAAGACCCCGAAGATAGTTTTCCAATAACGCTTTTGCTTGAAGAGCAGATTGATGGCATGACGCAGAGGGGAAAAGAGATCCAAGGAATACACCCGGTACATGGATCCACCACGGGGGGGAACTTCTCCGTAAACACGGAGAAAAACAGCTGGCATTGCTTTAGGCATCATGCAGGAGGATACAGCCTTGAACTGTTCGCCATGATGAATAAGATGATCGACTGCGGAGACAAGCTCAAGGGCAGCAAAAGAAGAGAAGCCGAACAGCAAGCATATGAAAAAGGCTTCTTGAAAGAAAAGCCAAAACTGTTCAACACGATAGACAGCCAGTTTATAGTTAAGCAGGGAAACGAGGAACACCCAGACACAGAAGAAATATTAGGGTTCCTTGACGCTAATTACCATTTTGTTACAGCAAACGATACTGAGGAAATATACTACTACAAGGACGGACAATACCTTGAAGCCGACATAATGCTTAAACACCTGTTAGAGGGAATGCTTCAACACCTGTTAACAACACACTACACAAACGAGATCCTTGACCACATACGAAGAAAAACATATACTCCAAGGAGCTATTTCAACAAATATCAAGGAAGAATCCCGGTCGCAAATGGTCTTCTAAACCTTTCAACCTTCCAGATAGAATCTTTTACGGAAAAAGAAATCTACACGTTCAAGATAAAGCCTAAATTTGTTTCAAACAAGACCGCTCCAAACTTCCAGAGGTATCTAGATACCGCTCTACCCGAAAAAGACAAACAAGACCTTCTGCAAGAATACTGTGGATACTGCCTTCTTCCCGCTATGCCATACGCTAAAATCCTCCTTCTCTACGGAGAGGGAAGGAATGGAAAAGACCGGCTTGTAAAGACATTAGAGTACATTCTAGGAGACACTAACATAAGCTACCTCCCATTAGAAGACCTAGACGGAGAACACCGTTTCTCAATAGCAAACATATATGGAAAACTATTAAACATCTGCTCAGAACCTTCCATAGATAAGCAACTATCAACTGAAATAATAAAGAAGATGACAGGAGAAAACACCTTTGACGCAGAGAAAAAAAACATCCAGAAACCCATCAAATTCATGAACATAGCAAAATTTATCGTGGAAGGCAATAGATACCCACCACTTAATGATGATACGGTTGCAATGAGGCAAAGGCTTGCACTCATCAAGTGGGAGAAACAGTTCCTTGAAGGAGACTCCGGCACAATACCCAACATTGAAAAGCAGTGGCTGGAAAACGAGGACGAATTGAGTGGAATATTGAATTGGATGCTGATAGGGCTAGCAAGGATAATGAAGAATAAGGCATTTACAAGCACAACCGAGTTCGAGAACCTGTTAACGGAATATGAGAAAATATCTAATCCTTTTCGCTCTTTTATAAAAGAACCCGTTCT
>Ga0315274_10010644_pt1 | contig 13251 bp, 15 predicted proteins | sample YL17G02_20_MG_FD_203700 | JGI IMG/M metagenome (GOLD analysis project Ga0315274, IMG submission 203700) | Sediment microbial communities from Yellowstone Lake, YNP, Wyoming, USA - YL17G02_20 | ecosystem: Environmental > Aquatic > Freshwater > Lake > Sediment | place: USA: Wyoming | collected... | reverse complement strand
CTTTAGGTTTTATCACTCCAAACCCTGGGCCATATCGTACGTTAGAAATGGGTACAAGAATAGATGCAATAGCCAAATCGTAAAAAGCTTTGGAATCTGCTTTCTTCACCATCTCATCAATCAGATCTTTTATGATATGCCATTTTACAAAAGGTTTATCAGAAATATACCTTGGATCAAGCATTTTCATTCTATAGGCATTAGCATAATCTTGCACATTCCCAGCATATTTTGATTGTAATTCAAAGAGGGTCAGTTGCTGTTCTCGAGGGAGTTTTCTAATCCCATTAAAACTAAATAGAGAATATCTATTCTCTATTTTCTGAAACAGATCATCACGAATCTCTTTTAGCGTTTTTGTATCACAAGCCCAATTCAGCTTTGCTTTTGCTACATCTACAAAAAAATCATTTGCATCTACTCCTCCTGACGCGATACCTTTCGCCTTGCACGAAACCAGTGTAGTTCCGGTTCCCATGAAAGGATCAACTACAAACCAATCTTTTGTAACATTGTACTTGTCGATAATGTAATCAGGAAATTGGGGAGAGTATCCAAGAACGAAGTAATACCAGTTATGAAACGGAAAATTGCTAGCTGAGGATGCTTTTCCATTCTGCGAGTCAATTATTGGAATCCTTTGAACGTTCGCCAGTTGTTCACAAACATGACAATGTTCACGTGTTGGCGGATGGTATGTAAAAGGCATTATTAATGTCACTCCTATCAGACATATTATACTCTAATTAGAGCCATGCACGAATAGGCGGTATAAAAGAAACTTCAATTGTTCTCTCAACTTGGATGGTCTCTACATCATCACCTGCTTCACTCTTTGAAAACACGGTAATTTGTATCCCATTCTTAATCATCTTAATTGCCAAAGGAATTATATGGGCGTGAGTATTTCTCAAGTTTGCTGAGATTGTTTGGACTCCGCCAAGCATTTGATCTAGGTTAATTTCATCATGTGTAGTTAGGGCTTTGGCTTCAATAGGGAACAAAGTTCTAATGCCATTTATTACGCCAACATAAAATCCATCAATTTCATTCGGTTGCCATTTCAAAGGATGCTGGACAGGAATAAGTACGCGGGTTTGTTTGTAAATCGCTTGCGATAAAACATCACAATAATCAATCACCGAGAACAAAGCCCCTTCGTCTCTCCGTAGATAATCCAAAACCAAATTTGGTAGAGGCGATGATGAAACATCAATTTTTTCAGATGGTGCTGTCCATTTCATCCAAGAATTGATTTCGTTACCAACACCTACATAAACAAATTCGCCTGCAAGATTCCCCCCTGTTTTCTTACGTAGATCATATCCACATTGAATAAGCGAATCAGGCATGCGTCCCTGAATTCCTCGATTTTGTCGAACCAGATCCAATATAGTATTTGAAATTGATGCGGGCTCCTTGATACGAGTTTTGTGACCATCTGACTTAATACGATAAACCTCAACTTCTCGATATGCCTCAGAAATATCTGCCAATGTGAATTCAATTCTCGTATTAGAAATATCCATACTTGGGTTGTACTTGTGGAAAATATATTCCAACAATGGGTGCTTTTGGGAGTGATACATTTTCCTATTACTGTAGATTTTTCTTTTTGTGATTCTCGCCATCAGTTACTTTTCCTTTGACTCCCAAATTTCACGAAATAGGTCACTTATCATTTGGGCATCAACCCCCAAAAAACGAATAATTCTCACGAAATTTAAGAAAGAAATATTGCGTCTACCAGTTTCGATCTCAGTAATATAAGATCGGGTGAATCCCGCAATGGGGGCAAATTCTTCTTGGGTATATCCCTTTTGTTCACGCCATTTACGGGCATTCCTGCCAAGAAGTCTGAGGAATTCATTCTCTTGTGGTAATCGAGCCTTGTTATTTGAGGGGGACATACTATTAGTAATACCAGAATGTCACTCAAATTACCACCCACTTTGAGTGACATTCCGCTTAATGGAAAATCCTATTGTCTTTTGCTTTGTGATCTTGAGTAGAAAACAGAAAATATCTGCTTCTTTTCACCACTTCCACTTCTTCATCACATCCATTGCCGCGCGTGCAGTCAGGTCCAACTGCAGCGGCGTGATGGACACGTACCCGGCTTTCAGAGCGCCGAAATCCGTCCCCTCCTCGAGGATACCGGTGGGGGCCTCGCCGCCGATCCAGTAATACGGACGACCGCGCGGGTCCACGCGGCGCTCCAGCTTGTCCAGGTAGACACGCAATCCCTGGCGCGTCACCATGATACCCTTGAATTGTTCCTCGGTCAGGTACGGCACGTTGACGTTCAACAGTACTCCCTCCGGCAGGCCATCAGCCATAACTTTAGCGGTTACCTTGCGGGCCACCCTGGCCGCAGTGCTGTAGTCAGAACGGCCGCTGTAGTACTCCGGCGCGTCCAGGGAAACAGCGATCCCAGGGACGCCGCCGGTGATGACGGCTTCCATGGCGGCTGTCACCGTGCCGGAGTAGGTCACGTCGTGGCCAATGTTGGCGTTCGGGTTGATGCCCGAGACCACCACGTCAATCTTATCCTCAAAGAAGCCCATCAGCGGCAGAGCCACGCAATCAGAGGGTGCGCCGTCGCACGAGTATGCCGGCGTATCGTCTGCCAGGCGGACTTCCCGCACCCGCAGCGGGTGGTCCAGGGTCTTGACATGTCCCGAAGACGACCAGTTGCGGTCCGGGGCGAAGACCGTCACTTTGCCCAACACCCGCAGTTCCTGTGCCAGTGACAGCAGGCCGGGGGCCTGTACACCGTCATCGTTTGTGACTAGAATGTGCATGATCCATCCTTTTCCGGCGATTATATCGCGCACCTGCATATGGAATCAGGCCATGTGCCGGCTATTTTCCGCATACAGTCACGCCCTGACAAATAAGAAACACGGATGCCTGCCTGCGGTTTTTAGTTCGAATCTTTTGGAAGGAGAAAGCATGCGCCGTCTAATATTCCCCGTTCTGGTACTTACTCTGGCAATCCTGGCTTGCAGGTTGCCCGGGTCGCCCGCGCCAACCGAACCGATATCCCCGGCAACGGTGACTCTTACCATCTATTTCACCGATCTGGCTCGTTACCAGGCCGGTAGCGAGCCATATGAAACGGGTGTCATGCGCACAGTTCAGGCACCCGCTTCGCTGCCTGAGGCCGTCCTGACCCAATTGTTCCTCGGACCCACCCAGGCGGAAAATGCCCAGGGGTTGGCGATCATCTTGAGTGGCACAACCGGTTTCAGTAACCTGACCATTGAGAATGGCATCGCCCGTGTCTATCTGACCGGGACGTGCGCTTCCCAGGGGGCAACCTACACGATCGCGAATCTCATTTTCGCCAATCTCAAGCAGTTCCCGGAGATCCAGTGGACCAAGATTTACGACCAGAATAATGAGACAGAAACACCTGACGGACAGAGTAGTTCCATCCCCTTCTGCCTGGAGCCGTAGCTCATAATAATCTCTCGAACATCCCGCACAGGAAAACTGCGGGATGTCTGTTTGACCTGCCACCACGAACAGGGAACGCTGATCTATTACAGTTCTTGAATGATTTGTTTGACCAATCCCGGTCCGGCGTACACCAGCCCGGTATAAACCTGCACCAATGCTGCACCGGCGTCCAATCGCGCTCTGGCATCCTCGGGTCTCATGATCCCGCCCACACTGATAACCGGAAGGCGACCGTCCAGTTTCTTCACCACCGCACGTAAAACTGTTTCGCTCCGAACCCGAAGCGGTTCGCCGCTTAACCCGCCGGTCTCGTCCCGCCGGTTCGACCGCAGCCCCGTGCGCCCCAGGGTGGTATTGGTGGCAATGACGCCGTCCATGCCGGTGCACAGGATGACCTCGAGGGCGTCGTCGAGTTCCTCATCGGTAAGGTCGGGAGCCAGTTTGACCAGGATGGGGGCATGTCCCCCGCGGGTTGCTGATATATTTGCGCGTTCCATCGCAATCGCGCCCAGCAGACCCTCGAGCATTTCGCGGCCCTGCAATTGGCGCAGACCGACGGTATTGGGGGAACTGATGTTGATGGCGAGGTAGTCAGCCAGTGGAATGAATTGCCGCATCAGGGTAATGTAATCGCTGGCGGCATTCTCGAGAGGGGTATCTTTATTCTTACCGAGATTGACGCCTACAATAACTCGCCTGTCATTCCCGTAGGAGTATCGGGATAGTGTGCGACGACGCCCCGTGCCCCGTCCCGCAAGAGATTCGGGATGATATCCGGGAACCGGGTCTACGACACTGGAACCGGGACTACTACGCCCAGTCCCGCAAGAGATTCGGGATGATATGCTGGAAGCGGGACTACCACGCAACCTTCTTGCCACATAATCTGCCCCCAGCCCTGGAAACCCCATGCGGTTGATTACCGCCCGGTCCTCCACCAATCGGAAAACTCGTGGCTTCGGATTCCCTGGCTGCGGACGGGGTGTGACGGTCCCGATTTCAATGTGACCGAAGCCGAGTGTCGCCAGCCCGCGCCACGCGAGACCATCCTTGTCATACCCTGCTGCCAGTCCAACCGGATTCGGAAAATGCAGCCCGAAAACTTCCACTGGCTTTCCCGGTACGGCGTACATGGCCCGCAGGAGGAGATTCAATGGCTGGTAGGCTCCCAGGCGGATCAGTTGCAGGGTCAGGAGATGGGCAGTTTCCGGGTCGAGCTTGAAGAATAGTGGACGAAAAAAAGACCACATATCACGGTTTCGGTCTGCGGATGGAGAGATAGCGGTCACATTCCAGGGCGTATTTTCTGGCACGCTCCTGCAATTTTGGCATTATCGTGAAATCGCCTTTAAGCAGGTCTGCTCCATGATCCAGCAGCTGTTGGCCCATTGTTTGCAGAACGGGTTCAAGTTCGTTTTCGTTCAACATTGTCGGGTGAAAAGCCTGCTCTGGCAGCGGGGCATCGTCAATGCCTTTCTCGACGAGCAGCCACCCGAGGGTGGACTTGTTCCTGGCGTCGTGCACATCGGCAATTTCCAGCCAGGGTGTATTACCGATCTCATAGTTCAAGAGTATTTCGGTGGTGGCATTTTGGAACCGTACGGTTACGCTTCGGTTCCCGAACTTGGTCTCGATTTTCTTGAAACCATACCTGGCTTCCAGACCCCAAAATGCCTTCTCCGCCATGCGTTCGAATGTGGATTTTTTCATTTGTTGGCTCCTGAAATCTTATTCTCGGCAGGGATGCCCGCCATGGTTGGAGCGGTCTCGGGGTCGAGGTGAAAAAAAGCAGTTCATACCTTCATAGCATGCATGATCCCCTGTCCCGTGCTGGAGCCGGGACTACCATGTAACACAAGCAGCAAATATGCATATTTCTTGAACAGCCTAATCGGTAAACAATGGCAAGTGTCCCAGGGCAATGATGTGACCCCACTTGGCGCGTTCGCCCTCGGTTAGAATTGCCGCCTCGCAGATAACTTCGGCCGCGGCCTTTTCCATGATCATCTTCATCCCCTGCAAGGTTGAGCCGGTGCTGATTACGTCATCCACGAGGACAACTTTTTTATTGCGGACCAGGTCCTGGTCTTTTTCATCCATGAACAGGGTTTGTGGCTCGCCAGTGGTAATGGACAAGGTTTCGGCAATGAGCGCCGCGCCCATGTAGGGTTTGTAGGCTTTGCGCAGGACGATGTAGGGTTTTTTCGTCTCCACAGCGAGTGCGTATGCCAGCGGGATGGACTTGGCTTCCGCTGTGACCAGGATGTCAAAGTCCACGGGTTTAAGAGCCCTGGCCAGTGCTTTCGCAGCGGCCTGGACGAGCTCGGTATCGCCGAGGATGTTCAGGATGGCGATTCTCAGGCCGGGCTTTATCTCAAACAGACGCAGGTCGCGCTGGATGCCAGCGATTTTGATAGAGTAAGTGTCATGATCGGGCATGGGAGTTTCTCCGGGTCAAAAAAATCAGATTAAGTGTATCACAAAAGGTATTCACGGACATTCGTCAATTTGCGCCATTCGGGTTAGAATCTCCCCATGCTACCCGACCTGCAACTCAACGACCTCCTGCGCCTGCGCAAGCCGCATCCCTGCGGCTCCTACGAATGGATTGTCACCCGCCTCGGCGCGGACATCGGCCTGGAGTGCAAAGGCTGTGGGCGGCGCGTGCTGCTTACCAGGCGTGAATTGGCTCGGCGATTGAAGGCGATGCTTCCGAAGGAAGACGATGACAAAACTGCCTGATCATTTTCGTAAGGATGGGCAGCCACTCGTTTATACGAAAAAGCCCCACATCCTCTTTCTTTTCTCCGACACGGGTGGAGGACACCGGGCCGCGGCGGATGCCATCATCGAAGCCATGCAATTAGAATTCAGCGATGCCACTACCACCGAAATGGTGGATTTCCTCAAAGACTACGCCCCATCACCCTATGACCAACTGCCGCGTTTCTACCCAGAAATGGTCAGACTCCCTGAACTGTGGGGCGTGGGCTACAAAATCAGCGACGGGCGCCCACAGGCGCGTCTGATGACATCCACCTTCTGGCCCTACGTCCGGCGCGCAGACTGGTGAAAGAGCACCCCGCCGACCTGTTGGTCAGCGTCCACCCGCTAGCGAACTCTTTTTTCCTGCGGGCGCTGGGTAAGAACCGTCCACCATTTGTGACCGTCGTCACCGACATGGTCTCCACTCACGCCCTGTGGTTCGACAAGCGCGCTGACCTGATCCTTGTCCCCACCCGCATGGCGTGTGACAGCGCGCTGGAAAATCACATGTTGCCAGAGAAAGTAAGGGTGGCGGGTCAGCCCATCTCGGAAAGGCATTGCCAGGCAGGTTGCGATAAACCGTCCCTGCGCGAAAAGTTTGGCTGGCCGGTGGACAAATTCACGGTCCTGCTGGTGGGCGGCGGGGATGGGATGGGACCACTTGCCGAGACGGCGCGTGCAATAGACGAATCGGGCCTCGATATGAACCTGGTCATCGTGGCCGGGCGGAATGCCAAACTGAAGGATACCCTCGAGACCCTACCCTGGGAAAATCCCACCTTCATTTACGGTTTTACCGGCGAGATGCCCGAATTCATGCGTGCCGCGGATGCCATCGTCACCAAAGCCGGACCCGGGACGATCGCTGAAGCGCTCGTGGCGGGTTTGCCGGTTATCTTATACTCCAAATTACCCGGGCAGGAAGACGGCAATGTCACGTACGTTGAAAACCGCGGCGTAGGCGTATAGGCGCCAGACCCGCTGAAAGTGGTCCGCATACTGACGCGTTGGGTCTGCCGACCGGCCGAACGCGCCAGAGTTGTAGAAAATTGTCGCAGTGCCGCCCGCCCGGAGGCGGCGCGGGTCATAGCGCGGGCGTTGGGAGAAAAAGTCGGCCTTTCGCCCCTTCCCTGATCCCTCCAAATTTCAACTTTTGAAATGGGGAGGGGCTGGGGTGGGGTATAATCTTCTCGCCATGCCCATCCTGGACGCGCATACATTTGAATTCTTCAGCAAATCCCCCGAACAGACCCGCCGCTTGGGGATACGCCTGGGCGCGCTGCTCCAGCCCGGCGACTTGATCTGCCTTCAGGGCGACCTAGGTGCGGGTAAAACCACCCTTGTCCAGGGTGTGGCACGCGGCTGGGGCGCAGTGGATGAAGCCTCCAGCCCGACCTTTGTGCTGGTCAATGCCTACCGCCGCACCGATGGCGAGCAACTATCCCATTTCGATGCCTACCGGGTTGAAAGCCTAGGCGAAGCGGAAGAACTCGACCTTGATGCCCTGCTGGCCCTTGGCCCGCTTCTTATCGAATGGCCGGAGCGCGTCGAACCCATCCTGCCTGTCGAACGGTTATGGGCCTGGCTGGAATATGAATCTGAAGAACACCGCTCCATGCGTTTTGCAGGGCGCGGTACACGTTATGAATGTATGCTGGATGCCCTCCGGCAAACCATTTACGGAGCTGGCTGATGCTGCTTGCCATTGACACTTCCACTGCCCAGATTGGACTGGCGCTCTACGACGGGGCGACCGTGCCTGGCGAACTCGTTTGGCAGAGCCGCGCTCACCATACCGAACAACTCGCCCCGGCGCTTGCGGCACTCCTGGAGCGGGTCGGCGTGACGATGGACTCGGTCAAGGCTTTGGGCGTGGCGATTGGCCCTGGCTCGTTCACCAGTCTGCGGGTAGGATTGGCCTTCGTCAAGGGATTGACACTGGCACGGCATTTACCGTTGATTGGAATACCCACCCTGGATATTGTTGCGGCCTCTGTTCCACCCTTGGATCGGAAACTGGCTGCCGTGTTACAGGCCGGGCGCGGCCGCCTGGCTGTGGGTTGGTACAAACCCACAGGAAGCGGCTGGCAGGTTTTCGGTCCAGCCACGACCATGACTGCCGAGGAACTGGAGAAGAAAATCCGCAAGCCGGTCATCGTCTGCGGCGAGTTGACCGCCGAAGACCGTCAATGTCTGGCGCGCAAGTTCAAAAATGTGATGCTGGCCTCCCCGGCGCAGTGCGTCCGCAGGCCGGGGATTCTGGCCGAGATTGCCTATAACCGCTGGCAGGCGGGCAAAACGGATATGGCGGCTTCGCTGGCTCCGATTTACCTGCACGTGGCAGGCGGCCTGCCAGCGTGAACGTTGCCTTCCGGCGCATGACGCTGGAGGATGTCCCCACCGTCCACGAGATTGATACGCTTTCGTTCAGCTTGCCATGGCCGGAGCGCTCCTTCCACTTTGAATTGACCGAGAACCCGGTCTCGCGCAGTTGGGTGGCCGAATCCGGTGGGCGCATTGCGGCCATGCTGGTGCTCTGGTTGATTGTTGATGAGGCGCATATTGCCACCATTGCCACCCACCCGGATTTCCGGCGGCAGGGCATAGGAGAACAGCTGATGATAGCGGCGCTGCTTTCTGCGCGGGCGGAGGGGGCCGCACATGTCTTTCTGGAAGTGCGCGCAGGGAACGCGGGTGCACTGGCGTTGTATAAAAAATATGGCTTTATAGTGGCGGGCATCCGCCCGCGATACTACAAAGATAATAACGAAGATGCCATTTTGATGAATCTGGAAAACCTGAACGCTTTGGAGGTTGCATGAGCGCGGAAGAAACGCTTGCCCAAATTGCGAAGGAAGTCTCGACATGCCAGAAGTGCGTGCTGTACCGCTCGCGCAAACTATCAGTGCCCGGCGAGGGACCGGCGAACGTGGAAGTCATGTTCATTGGCGAGGGACCTGGTTTTCACGAAAACGAACAGGGACGACCATTTGTCGGCGCGGCTGGGAATTTCCTGAACGAACTGCTGGCCGGAGCCGGGCTGAAGCGTTCCGATGTGTGGATTGGCAACGTGGTGAAATGCCGTCCGCCGGGTAACCGCGACCCGCTTCCCGAAGAACTTTCCGCCTGCAATGAGTATCTGGAACGCCAGATTGCGGCCATCAACCCAAAAATCATCATCACGCTCGGGCGGTTCTCAATGGGTAAATACATGCCCGGCGCGAAGATCAGTTCTGTCCATGGGCAGATGCAGCGGGTGAGTGACAGGTTTGTGATTGCCATGTTCCACCCGGCAGCAGCATTGCATCAAGCGGCATTGAAACCCGCCATCCAGAAAGATTTTTCCCAACTACCGAAACTACTGGAGCAGGTGCGCGCTGCGCTGAAACGCTCCGCGTCCGTGGCACAGGAAGAGCCGAAGGAAGACCCAAAACAGTTAAGTCTGTTTTAGTCCAACAAGTTCAGTAAGTCTGACATGTCTGCCTTGTCAGGCCTGTGAAAACAAAGAGGAAACTATGCACAGCATACATGGAGAGCACTCTATGAGCCAGAAAGAATCTTTGATCCAGAAATTTCATGAAAAGAAGGCGCGTGTGGCGATCCTCGGCATGGGTTATGTCGGCCTGCCATTGGCCGTGGTGTTCGCCGAAGCCGGTTTCCATGTGACCGGGATTGACCCGGATGTGCGCAAGATTGAGTCGCTGAGCAAGGGCGCCAGCTATATCCCGGATGTTTCCACGGAACGGCTCGTTCCGCTGGTCAAGTCCGGACGCCTGAAAGCCAGCACGGATTTTTCGGTTTTGAAGAACATGGATGCCGTCAGCATCTGCGTCCCGACGCCGCTTAGGAAGACCGGTGACCCGGACATGTCATTCATCCTGTCTGCCACTGAGCAACTGGCGAAGTACATGCACAAAGGTGTGGTCGTCGTGCTTGAGTCAACCACTTATCCTGGCACCACGCGCGAGGTGCTGCTGCCAATGTTGGGTGAATCCAACGGTCTGACGGTGGGAGAGGATTGGTTCCTGGCCTTCTCGCCGGAGCGGGTTGACCCGGGCCGCGAAGATTTCACCACCCTGAATACGCCCAAAGTGGTGGGTGGCATCACCGCAGCCTGCACCGAGGTCACGGAAGCCTGGTACGGCGGAGCAATCCAGCACATCCACTCGGTCTCGTCTGCCGAAGCCGCTGAAATGGCGAAATTGCTCGAAAACACCTTCCGCATGGTCAACATCGGCATGGTCAACGAACTGGCGATCATGTGCGGACGCATGGGGGTGGACGTTTGGGAAGTCATTGAGGCGGCTGCCACCAAACCCTTTGGCTTTATGAAGTTCACCCCCGGTCCTGGATTGGGCGGGCACTGCATCCCGATTGACCCGCTGTATCTTTCCTGGAAGATGAAGGCCTACCAGTACACGGCGCGTTTTATAGAACTGGCCTCCGAGATCAACACCAACATGCCACGCTATGTTGTAACCCGCATCCTGGAAGCGCTGAATGAGCGCGGTCAAACGCTGAAAGGAGCACGCTGTCTCGTTCTGGGAGTTGCATACAAACCCGACATAGATGATATTCGCGAATCCCCCGCGCTGGATGTGATCGGCCTGCTCCAGAAGAAAGGTGCGACGGTCGAATATCACGACCCTTACATCCCAACCCTGAAGACCCACGAGGGCACCGGGATGGACAGCGTGCCAGACCTGATGGTTGCTGTGCGTGCTGCGGATGTGGTCGTTGCCGTGACAAACCACAAGGTTTATGATTACAAGGCTATACTGCAGGCAGCCAAATTCATCTTTGACAGCCGCAATGCGCTGGGGAAGCTGGGCAAGGATAGTCCAAAGGTGGAGAGATTGTAAACCTCACGTTTTTCAGGTGTCACATGCCGGTCCATCCCATGCAGGTGATACCTGACATTGGAGCGCAATGGCACACTATTTAGTCACTAGCGCGGCAGGGTTCTTCGTGAGTTGCCTCAGCGCGATACTGGTCGAGCAGGGATACACCGTCACCGGTGTGGACAACAAGAACCACGCCTGCGATGCCCACCAGAACCACCCCGCCCACCACGTTGATATCCTTGCCAAATGGGTCAATATCTGCAAAGCCAAACATCTGCTTGGCTGGGAGCCACAGGTGGATTTGGTCGAATGGATGGAACATCTCGTGGACTGGCAACACATTGAGGGTGACTGGGCCAAAGAGGTGGCTGCTCTGTGACCTCTCTGCGTGAAACGTTGCAGTCCTGGAAACAGGATAGATTATTGCGCCGGGTGGTGGGGAATTCGTCTTACCTTTTTGCCAGCAATGCTATCGGCGCAGTACTCTCCATTGTTACTGCCGGTCTTCTGGGGGTCAAGGATTTTGGTGTATTAGGGATCATCACCAGTTTCGTTGTCAATATCAACCGGCTGCTTTCTTTCCGCATGAGCGATGTGGTTGTCAAATATATGGGCGAAGCGCTGGCACGCCAGGAAAGGGACCGCGCCGCGGCCGTGGTCAAGGCAGCTGGATTGGTGGAGGCGGTAACTTCCCTGGCGGCATTTGGGATCCTGGTTTTACTTGCGCCTTTGGGGGCAAGGTACATCGCTAAAGACTCGACGACAACTTCATTGTTCATCCTTTTCGGCGTCATCATACTCGCAAATATCACCACTGAGACTTCCACGGGCGTTCTGAGGGTAACCAACCATTTCCGCAGTCTGGCGTTCATTAATTTATTTCAAAGCATCCTTGTAGCAGGATTGATTATCGTCGCGGCAATCCGTGGCGGCAGCCTGATAGAGGTTATGTGGGCGTACCTGATCGGCAAAGTCATTCTGGGCCTTGGCCCAATCGTGATGGCTTTGTTCTGGATACCGCGAACACTTGGAAAAGAGTGGTGGAAGGCAGGCTTTTCGAATTTGCCTCCCTGGAAGGAATTCTTCCGTTTTGCCGTCAGTACTAATTTTAGCGGGACGATCAATATTTTCGCCCGCGATAGCGAAGTGCAATGGATCGGCTTTTTCTTTGGTCCGGCTATTGCAGGTTATTACAAGGTGGCACTCGCGCTCATTGGCCTCATCATTATGCCGATAGACCCTTTCATCGCCACCACTTATCCAGAAATCACCCGCGCTTATGCCGCGCACCAATGGGAGCGCTTGCGCAGCCTGATTAAACGAGTGACACTGATTTCTTTCGCGTGGACGGGTTCCGTCGCGGTTGGCCTCTTCCTCGTCGGGCGGCAGGTATTATTCTCCAATTGGATCATCTTCGGCCACACTTTTCACATCTACAAACCCGAATATCTACCAGCATACCCGGTATTGCTCGTCATACTGGCTGGTTACGGTTTTGCCAACATCCTGTTTTGGAACCGTTCGCTCCTGCTTGCGCAGGGAAAAGCCGATGAAGCGTTGTGGATCGCATTCTTCGCCATGTTGGCTAAAGTTGGGTTGGCTTTGCTCATTTTGCCTCACGCCCCTTATATTGCCGAGGCGTTTATCATTTCAGGCTATTTCATTGTTTCGATTGGACTACAAACCTGGCGTGGACTCAGCCTTGTCAAGCGCCAGGTTGTGAAGGAACCGTCTCCACTCCCAGACCCGAAGCCCCGTGCTCCCTCCGGGAACCGGGACTACCCCGCCGGAACCGGGACTACCACGCCTGTGGACCCTCCTGAACGACACCCGGACAAGGGTGCGCGCTCCCAGGTTCGGAAAGTATTTTCTGGATTCGCCTCCCCCGGCGTCAACCGCTGGGACTGGCTGGCTGTCGTCATTTTTCTCGCTTATGCCGGTTGGTATTTCCTCGGTCGTCTGGAAGCAAACTATCCAGTGGTGATTCTATCCGGTGATGGTGGTAATATTGCCAGTTATGCTGCTGCCCTAGACCACCCTGACTGGTTCAAGAACGACCCTGCTCTGGGAGATTCGAACAATATTGGCATTTACGCTACCATCCATATCCCCCTGATCCGCGCCCTGGTCCGCCTGACCGGCGACTATGGCCTAGCCTATACCTGGCTTGTATTCC
>Ga0315274_10010643_pt1 | contig 13251 bp, 11 predicted proteins | sample YL17G02_20_MG_FD_203700 | JGI IMG/M metagenome (GOLD analysis project Ga0315274, IMG submission 203700) | Sediment microbial communities from Yellowstone Lake, YNP, Wyoming, USA - YL17G02_20 | ecosystem: Environmental > Aquatic > Freshwater > Lake > Sediment | place: USA: Wyoming | collected... | reverse complement strand
TATTCCCAGAGGTATGACTTGAAGAAGAAAGAGACGGTCTCCCAGGATTATGCGATTTATCGGGACCTGCACTGCTGGGAAGGCAATTTCGTGGCCCAGGTGAGCGGGGCGCAGTGGTCCTATGGGCTAAAGATCAACATCAAGGCGCTCCCGGACATCAAGGCGGAGAGAAAGAGATCGGGTCAGAAGTGAAGGCATTAATCACCGGAATCGAGGGGTTCGTAGGGCACCATCTGGCCCGAGAGCTACAGGGTAAAGGTTATGAAGTCTGGGGCGGCTACTTTCTAAAGGATCGCCTGGAAGAGCTTGAACCCTATGTTCTGAGAAAGTGCGACCTGACCCGGAGCGATGAAATCCCAGCTCTCCTTGAAGAGTGCAAGCCGGATAGAATCTATCATTTAGCAGGACAGAGCTCCTCGGCGGTCTCCTTCAAGGACCCGGTCGGGACGTTTCAAGCGAACGTCACCGGGACCGTCCATTTACTGGAAGGGGTGAGAAAGGCCTGTCCAGGGGCAAGGGTTCTTATGGTGACCTCCTGTGAGGTTTATGGGGCTGCGGACCCAGAACACCTTCCCACGAGCGAGAAAGCGCCCCTTAAGCCCCTTTCCCCTTATGCAGCAAGCAAAGCCAGCCAGGACCACCTCGGTTACCAATATTATAAGAGTTATCATACTGAAATCGTTAGGGTTAGGCCATTTCCTCATGTGGGGCCAGGACAGGGGCCGAATTTTGCGCTTCCTGGTTTTGCGAAGCAAATAGCAGAAATAGAGGCCGGGATGGCACCTCCCACGGTTATGGTTGGCAACCTTGAGGCGGAAAGGGACCTCTCAGACGTTAGGGACGTGGTCCGAGCCTATGCGCTAATCTTGGAGCAAGGAACTACTGGAGAGGCCTATAATATTGGGTCCGGAAGAGTGTATTCAATCAGGAAAGCCTTGGAAATAATGCTTTCCAAGGCTAAGAACTCCATCCAGGTTCAGACGGATGAGTCAAGGATGAGGCCTGCGGATGTACCATTTCTGTGGAGCGATTGCAGCAAGTTGAGGCAGGCCATTCCGTGGGAAGCGGAGATTCCCGTAGAGAAAAGCTTGGAAGACCTGCTGGACTTCTGGCGAGAAGAAGTGAGAGAAAGGAAAAAACGATGATCGAGGGAGTAAAGGTCAAAAACCTGAAAGTGATTCCGGACGAGCGCGGGAGGCTGATGGAGATCCTGCGCTGCGACGACGAGATGTACATCAAGTTCGGCCAGGTCTATATGAGCGCAACCTATCCCGGAGTCGTGAAGGGCTGGCACGTCCACCGGGTCCAGGTGGATAACATCGCCTGCATCAGGGGGATGATCAAGCTGGTGCTATACGACCCCCGGGAAGGCTCGAAGACCAAAGGCCTGATCAGCGAGTTATTTATCGGGGAGCACAAACCGACCCTGGTTCAGGTTCCAAACGGGGTCTTGCACGGGTGGAAATGCATCTCCAAAGAGGAAGCCCTTGTCATCAATTGCGTTACCGAGCCCTATCAATACGATAAGCCGGACCAGGATAGCCTCCCGCCACATGGAGGGGATGTTCCCTATGATTGGAACCGGAAAGATGGATAGGAGCAGATGGGAGCCAAAGAATTACCTTGGGGACAAATTTGGGCTTGACTTTTCAGGGTCAATTTTTATATAATTATTAGTCCTGTCGAAAATCTTACTGAAGAGGAGGTATCGCTTAGCGGGATCTGGCTAACGGTTTTTCACTTCTTCCGTTGAACCATGAGGAAGGAGCGTTCTTTCCAAGTCGTTAGGTCAAAGACTGGATTAGGCAGTTCGACCATCGGTGAGCTAACGACACCGTTTTGCCATGCACCCGTAGAACCTCTTCGTAAGAAATAGCCTTACGAGGGTCTTTCATTGTTGCAAGGGTGCCGTGCTTTCGGGCGGGACCCTATTTTTTTCCCTTTTTTTATAGGTTGAACTGATGGATTTTAAAAACCTCTTCATCACAAGTTTTGCTTGTTTTATCGTTGCCCTGGGAGTCGCCTGGTCCCAGGAGCCGGGAGGTTTTGATACTCAACAGCCGGGAGCGGATATCGCCAGCAGAGAGGCTGTGGGAAGCGAAACCAGCATAGCTCCGTTTGGATATGACCAGCTTCGGATAGGCGGCCAAACATCGTTCACCTCGGACCTGTCGGGAGGAGCTGCTTTGGCCAGCTCAGAGTATGTGCTGGGGCCAGGTGATGTCGTTTCGGTTATCATCTACGGCAAAGGCGGGGGAAGTGCGAGGGTCCCATCCTTCAATCCTCAGGCGGAACGTATGTCCACAACTGCCGATCTGGGGGAAAATGGCTCCGTGTTCAGCTCAAAACTGACGATTACTCCAGAGGGAAAGATTTTCGTCCCGCCGATTGGAGAAGTGGTCGCTCATGGTCTGACGGTTGCCAAACTCCAGGAGAATCTCGTTAAGGAGCTGGCCTCTTATTACCGCGAGATGAAAGTCAGCGTATTCCTCGTCAGCCTGCGACGGATTCAGATCTTTGTGCTTGGGCAGATCAACCAACCAGGGATTTATACGATAAGCTCTCTGACACGAGCGTCTCAAGCGGTGGCCATGGCCGGGGGGCCCACTCCGTTGGCCTCCATCCGCCAGGTTCAAATCGTGAGGGATGGCAAGGTCGTTCAGGTGGTGGACCTTTACCTATTTCTGATCGAAGGCCGGAAGGACCAAAATCCCCTATTGGAGCCCGGAGACACCATCATCCTGCCGATCAGCGGGCGGACCGTCCGGATCGAAGGGGAGGTCCGGCGGCCGGGGATTTATGAATTCCGGATAGGGGAGAAGCTGACCGACCTGGTTGTGATGGCCGGGGGTGTGACCCCCCAGGCCAGTTTGGAGGACCTCAAGATCGAGAATATCGGCCGGCCCAAGGAGGTCATCAGCATCAGTGCATTCAAGCTTCTTGTGGACAAAGATCCGAAACTTGACCGGGATCTGAGGAACGGGGATGTTATCACCATCCCCTCAGCTCCCAAGACCGTGACGGTGGTGGGGCAGGTTCAAAAACCAGGGACGTTCCTGTATCAGCCGGGGACGTTGTTTAACTACTATCTCGGCCTGGCTGGTGGTTTTGCCGAAAGGGCGAACGGCGGGTCGATCATCATCACGCGCTGGGACGGGTCTTCTTTAAAGTGCAAAAGGGACACACCGATCAGGCCCGGGGATACGGTCGTGATCGGAGCCATGGAGATCAAAGGGTGGCGGGATTACCTGAGCGTCGCGATGCAGGGAGCGACCCTGTTTTTCATCATCTACCAGGTGGGGAAGAAATGAGCGAGGACCAGAGAGTTCAATCCGAGGGGAAAATGGAAGGCAAAGAAATCAGCATCCTGGATTATCTTCAAGTTATCGTGAAATGGCGCAAGCTGATCGTCTGGAATACGATTGGATTGGGACTGTTTGCCTTTCTGATAAGCCTGGCGATGCCAAACCGGTATGTGGCCAAGGCCGTGCTCCTGCCTCCCGAGGAGACTCAGGATGTGCTGACGATGGGGTACGGACTGTCGGCGTTGATGGGAGGGGGAGGTAAGATTGGAGGTTTGGGGGGATTTACGAAGACGTTGGGATTACCGGGGACAACAACTCTTTCGGATATGTTTGGAGTGATTCTTCAAAGCAGAACAGTTGGTGAGGCTGTTATTGAAAGCCAGGGACTTATCCATTATTATAAGTTGGATAAGCCTAGTCCCTTTTCCTTCTCACTTCCTTGGGTAAGTTCTGCAGCCAGCGATCCTGACCTCCGTAAGAGAAAACTTGTTGAAGCCGCCATGAAACAACTCGGAACGGCAACAAAGGTGGATATTTCCTTGGAGGGGATTATCACTGTAGCGGTTGAAGATAAAAGTCCCCGTAAAGCTTCTCAGATCGCTAACGCTTATGTGGCAGAGCTGGACCGTTTCAACAAGGAAATCAACGTTTCTCAGGCTAAGAATACCCGGATCTTCATCGAAGGCCGCTTGGCCGAGGCCCAGAAGACCGTGGACAAAGCCGAGAACGAACTGCGCGAGTTCCAAGAGAGGAACAAAACCGTTTCCCTGACTGAGGAAACCAAGGCGGCCATCGAGGGCGTAGCTAAGCTGAAAGCGGAGATTATTTCCCGGGAAGTGCAATTGGGAGTACTGCGGGGTTATGCCACCGAGGAGAACCCACAAGTGGTCCAGCTGAAATCTGAGATTGCCTCTCTGCGCAGCCAGATGAAATCCATTGAGGAAGGAAAAGCTGGAGTCAGCACCGCAAACCTGGGATATGGAGCGGGTTTTTCCGTTCCTTTTTCCAGGCTTCCGGCCGTTGGCATGGAGCTGGCTCGGCTCATGCGCGATGTGAAGATCCAGGAAACCCTGTTAGGTTTGCTGATGGAACAGAATGAAAGAGCGAAGATCAACGAGGCCAGAGATACGCCGACCGTGAGGGTATTGGATAAGGCCATCCCGCCGGTGAAGAAAAGCAGGCCGAAAAGAAGTGTGTTTGGGTTGTTCGGTGTACTCTTTGGAGGAATTGTTGGAATTTTGATAAGTTATATGCTTGAGATGTTTCAGAGAGCGCAGTCTGGACGAAAAGATTGGTTCTTAGAATGGCAACGCTTTTGGAATCAAACCTACGATGACATAATCAAGAAGAAGTCCTAAAAAACCCTTATCCGCATTCAAAAATTAACTTTCCATTTCCTGACTTTGAACCATCATAAGACTCATCTGCCACGGATATTTGTTGCTGGTTCAAATGGATTTATAGGAAGTATATTATGCAAATACTTATCTTCCCAAGGCTATTTTGTTTATGGTGCAGATCAATATAATACCGTTAAAGAAAAAGCATTTTGGTGCTTAGATTTAGTTAAAGTCGAAGAAATAAGTCAACTGCTTAAGCAGTGCTCTCCGGATTATATATTTCATGTCACAGGACTGGTGGGATCCGAGGATGAAAATGCACTTAACCATGCTCATGTTGAGACGACCAGAGCATTGTTGCTGGCTACGTATGCGGCTTCCCCATTAGCGAAAATACTCGTACTTGGGTCTGCAGCTGAATATGGATGTAATCATGACGGTTCCCCCATAAGAGAAGGCTCAGCCACTTATCCAGATTCTCCGTATGGGAGGTCGAAACTAGCGCAATCAAAATTAGCACTTCAGCTTTCCCGGGAATTACAGCTTGATGTTATACGAGTAAGGCTATTTAATTCGATGGGACCGGGCCAGGGGCCAATGTTAGTTGCGGGAGCAATGGTCAAACGTCTTTATAAGTCCCTGATCGAAAAGACAGAGTTTTTTGATGTTTACGATCCTTTTAGCGTTCGAGACTTTCTCGATGTGCGCGATATTGTGAGGTTGTTATGGTTTGTAGCTCGCGATTTAGAAAAGAATTGCGAAAGGGAACCTATTCATATAGCAACAGGAGAAGGAGTTTCGATAGTTGATTTAGCACGTCGACTATTTGAAATTGCTGAAATTGGCAATCGCTTGAAACTTAAACTGATACCGAGTCCGATGTCAACACACCTAGTTGGAGAACCTACTACGCTCATAAAAAAGTGTGGAACTGGTCAGATCAAACGGATCTCCATTTTTGAAAGTTTAAAAGACATGTGGCAATGGGAAGTAAGCCAACAAAACGAGAATAGTTAGCATGCAGGGTTTCTGGAAAGGGAAAAAGGTACTTGTAACCGGTGCAGGTGGATTCATCGGGTCCCATTTATCTGAAAGATTGATTTTAGAGGGTTGCCATGTCGTTGCGATGATTCACTACGATTCACGCCCCGACCGAAGTAATTTAGAATTCATTGATTCGACCATCCTGCGAGAAATGGAAATCCGGTCGGGCGATATACGTGATTCGCACTTTGTCAATCAATTGGTCAAAGGCCGCGATGTTGTCTTCCATCTTGCCGCACTGATCGGGATTCCTTATTCTTACTCCGCTCCTTCTTCTTATGTAGAAACTAATATCGTGGGAACTTTAAACATATTGCAGGCCAGCCTGGCTGCTGGTGTTGAGCGCGTAGTACACACAAGCACAAGCGAGTGTTATGGCACAGCGAAATACATTCCGATTGATGAGAATCATCCATTACAGGGACAATCGCCTTATGCAGCGACCAAGATTGGAGCGGACAAGCTGGCAGAAAGTTTTAACCACAGCTTCGGCCTTAGGGTATCAACGATACGCCCCTTCAACACTTTTGGACCAAGGCAATCAGCAAGGGCTGTGATACCGACAATTTTGAGTCAATTACTCACAGGGCGTCCGGAGTTGAAATTGGGATCCCTTGAACCCGTGAGAGACCTGAATTACGTAGGCAATACTATTGATGGATTTCTAGCAATTGCCAGCAGTGAAGAGGCAATAGGAAGGGTTCTCAATGTTGGATCTGGACAAGGAATATCCGTACAAGATTTGGTTGTTTTAGCGATGAAAACAGTAGGACGAGAAATCCCAATCCATATTGATGAAGAAAGGATTAGGCCCTTAACAAGCGAAGTATTTTCGTTGGTTTGCGACTGTACCCAGGCGAAAGAGATCACCGGTTGGGTTCCAGCCGTTACTTTAAAGGCGGGTTTAAAAAAGACTGCGCAGTTTATTGAGAAACACATTGATCGATATCGTCCGGAGGAATTTTCCCTTTGAATGTACCCGTGGTCATTCAAGCCGGTGGCAAAGGCACACGACTTCATCCCTATACAACTATACTGCCAAAGCCTTTGATGCCCGTTGGCGAGATGCCAATTCTTGAGATAGTCATTCGTCAACTTGCGCTGTGTGGATTTCGTGATTTATATATTAGTACGAGTCATCTGGCTCACTTAATTGAGGCATACTTTGGCGATGGGTCGACTTTGAATACTCATATAACGTATGTTCGGGAAGAAAAACCCTTAGGTACTATTGGCCCGGTAACCAAAATACCGCGACCCCAAAAACCATTTATTGTCATGAACGGAGACATTCTGACCGATCTTGATTATAGAGCCTTTTATAATCATCATTTATCCGGCAATGCTCTTCTAACCGTGGCCGTCTTCCAAGAAAAGGTTCCGGTTTCCTTGGGAGTTATCGATTGGAATGATGAAAAACAGGCCACTCATTTTAGAGAGAAGCCGTTCTTACAGTTTTGGGCGAGTATGGGTATTTATGTTTTTAGTCCGGAGCTTTGGGATATGATTCCCTCCGACACATATTATGGATTTGACACGCTTATGCTGGATTTGCTGCAAGCGAAAAGGAAGGTTATGGTTTATCCATGGAATGGGATTTGGCTTGATATCGGAAGGCCTGAAGATTACCAAGGGGCTTCCGATATTTTCCAAAATAACAGGGATCGCCTGTTGACTCAGGGCAATATTTGAGGTTTTAGCAAAAAAAGATTATCTTTAATGGGTAGTCCTGGACCCGACCCTTTTTGAATAGCGATTTTAGGGTGCCAAGCGGTGTTCGATTCTCTTACACGATATACGATATGACGATAACTTTTATTCTCCCTTCCCTTGAAATAGCAGGAGGAGTTCGGACCGTCTTCGAATTAAGTAATCAGTTATCGCTGCGTGGCCTTCATATTCGAATCGTACATTGTGCTATTTCTCCATGGAACGAACTCGGACTAAATCAAAGACCGAAAGAAATATTCCGGAGGCTATATCAAAATTCCCGTTCTATCTGGCAGACTAAAAGGGGCGAATGGTTCTCACCACTCTTCGCAGAAACTATCAGAATTCCAAGGCTTCGGGCGCGTTATTTTCCCCCCAGTGATATTCTGATTGCTACGGCGTGGCCGACAGCTGAAGAAATAATGAAAGCAGATGTAGGGAAAGAGCGGAAGTTTTATTTCATCCAGGGGTACGAGGTATGCCATGGGCCGGAGGAGCGAGTAAAAGATACGTACAAGCTTCCTTTAAGGAGAATCGTTATCTCATCATTTCTTAAGGGTGTTCTCAAAACCGAGATAGGAGTGGATTCACTGGGACCGGTCTTTATGGGCATCAATTTCAGCGAGTTTAATCTCAATGCTCGCGGCGCGACTTCTTTTGGTCGTATTGGCATGCTTTACCATCGGCATCCTTTAAAAGGAGTTAAGGATGGCCTCCGAGCGTTTGAGATTGCCCAAAGGTTTTACCCTAATATTCAACTGGTCATGTTTGGAGCCCATAGAAGACCGTTAGATCTACCCTACCACGTCGAATTCCACCATAATGTTTCCCGCGAGGATCTCAAGCGAGTTTATGGTTCCTGTAGTATATGGCTAGTTCCAAGCTTACTAGAGGGTTTTTGTCTCATTCCTATGGAAGCAATGGCCTGCGGATGCGCTGTGGTTTCCACCAGGATCGGCGGAATAGACGATTACGCAATTCCAGGAGAAACGGTGCTGGTAAGCAACCCTGGGGATGTAAACGGACTGGCCGCTAATATTATGACTCTATTAAATGACAAAAACTTATTATTGAAGATAGCAGGAAATAGTTATCAGCATATCCAAAGTTTTTCTTGGACTAAAGCAGCAAGCAATTTCCTAAACTGCCTATCGATAAATTAATGAGATAAAATATAATCGCTGTGAACTTTCACAATAGTACAATACTTAAAAACACTTTTTTCAATTTGATGGGGCGTTTCGCCACTCTAATTGTAGGGCTCGTCCTCACCCCTTACCTTGTTTTTAAGCTTGGTACGACTCAGTTTGGACTTTGGAGTATTACCCTTGCAATCACCGGGATCGTTGGCATAGTTGATTTAGGCATATCCCCAGCTATTATAAAATTTGTCGCAGAATACTGGTCCAGACAAAGCCCTCAGCAGGCAGTGGATTCCTTGATGTCCGGCCTCTTGATTGCTTTAATCATGGCGTTGGTGTTCATAGGGTTCGTCTGGACATTTGCTTTGCCGATGGTTAAAGGATTGGGAGTGCCCTCCAACTTAGAATATATTTCTCTTGATCTTTTTCGTGGAGCAAGTATTATTTTGGGAATCGCATACCTTTCCAATTGTCTCCAGTCTGCCCTGGCCGGGCTCCAACGCATGGGATTCGTTAACGGGATAAACATTGCTTCCTCCGTCCTCGGGGCAACGGCTTCTTTTACATTTTTGATACTAGGCTGGGGATTGCGAGGATTGATTCTTTCTCATGCTTTAGCGGCAATTTCGGCCTTGATCCTCGGGACGTATGGCGTAATACGTCTGATGTCACCTCGACGAGTAGGAAGACCTTGCCCACGATTGCCACTGATGCGTGCCATGTTTGGATATGGATGGAAAATTCAAATATCGAACACATGTGGTCTTGTAATCCCGCTAATGAATAAGTTCTTAACAAGTTCATTTGCAGGGCTACGTCAGGTGGCTGCATTTGAAATTGGGAATAGAATCACTAATTATTCAAATTCATTACCCATCGCGTTTTTTACTGCCCTTGTCCCGGCTTGGGCAGAATCGTCGGTTAAGTTGGATAGAGATGAATTAAATAAAAGGTACCATCGATACTTTAATTATTTCCTTTCTCTGAGTATTCCTTTTATAATATTATCAATTAGCTGCGCCAAGCCAATAGTAATTGCATGGGTGGGTAAAGGGTTTGAATCTTCTGTTTGGGTTGTTCAAATATTGTTAATAGGATATGGCGTTAACCTTCAAACGGGTATCGCAACATCACTTCTTCGAGGTATAGGAAAGCCCGAATTAGAGATGTTGTACGGGTTAATTACACTTTTAGTCAATATCTTCCTGGCGATATATTTAGCACATAAATTCGGTTTTATTGGTTTAATTATTGGTTTAAGCATTGCCCAAATCGTCGGTTCTTTTTGTTTCTTTTTATTTATACGTTCCAATTTCGGGAAGTATAATTCACTGTCCGAAATAAGGCCTTTGTTTATTAATTCGTTGCTTCCTGCTCTCGTAATAATTGCATTGAATCACCTCGAATGGCCGATTATGTGGTTTCGCCTAAACCGAATAACGATATTTGCCCTGTTGATTATAGAGGCAATAACATTCTTTGTTCTCTATTTCGTGCTTAGTTGGAGGCATCCAGCTTTGAGGGAATTGATAAAATACGTAAAGACCGTATACATCAACAAACGCCGCGCGTTAAATATTTAATATTTGTTACCTTGATAAGAAACATTAAAGATCGAAGCCCCAGGAAAGGAACGTCGATTCATTGATCACCTGGCTTCCCCAGCTTACAATTATTGTTATATTTCTTTTGTGTGCACCCTTCTATAGGAAAGTTCACAAATGGTTTTTGCATGCTTATCTTTTTTCATTGCCGGTCAACCTATCAATATTTAAAGACACTCTTACAACTGCAGATATACTTTTGGGGGTCATGTTTATTTTATTGTTTGCAGATACTTGTTTAGGCAAAGCAAAACCAATCCGTTTTGATTGGTTGAAAGGATCCTTATTGTTATTCGGGCTCGTTATTATTCTTTCAATTATAGCTTCTGAATTTAAAGTTAAAGCTTTTCTACCTCTCACTTTATATTTGAAAGCAATAACTCTTTTTTTCTATATTCTTAACTATTGCGATCCTTATGAAGTCGGAGATCTCTTTTGGGTTCTCATTCTATCAGGACTCGCCCCAGCATTTTACGGAATATTTACTGATTGGGAAGCCGTACGAGGGTTGAGTGAGAAGAGGCCGTACTTCATTCGTGCGATTTCAACTTATTCCGGGCCAGTTGAGTTCGGTTACCAAATGGCTATTCGAGTTATAGTTCTTCTTGCCCTCCCCTGGACATTAAAGGCCATTTGGAGCAATGTTCTGAAGATCAGCTTGATATTCGTTTTCCTTCTTTCCGTTGCGATATCTTTTACGAGAAACAGTTACATTGCTATAATATTAGGGTTGGTTATAATTTTAACTTTAATGAGTTGGGATTTAATTAAAAGAGGAGAAAAAAGTAAGTTTATGCAATTATTTGGTTTTGCTTTACTTATAGGATTTATCTTCTGGATATTCATTCCTCACAGAATTATTGCAAGACTTGGTATGCTGCGTTTGGGGGGAATCGACCCCAGTCTTTTTGCCAGACCACAATTATGGGGAGCAGCCTGGAAAATGTTTCTAGACCATCCGATCAGTGGCGTGGGGTTTGGAGTATTTTCTACTATATTTGTTGATCGCTATGTTCCCCATGCATTTCCCCTCTACGCCAAATTTGGCTTTGTTTCAGCCCACAACCTTATCTTTATGACCTTATCTGAACTTGGATTGCTTGGCATTATTGCTCTGGTGATTTTGTTGCTGTCGTATGGAAAACCCATCGTCCGTTTCATTTCTAAGGTTCAAGACCCATGGAGAGGATATTTAATAGCGTGCCTAACACTGGGAATTACAAGTTTTGCCTTTAGTCTCTTTGATTTCGTTTGGATTCAAGAAAGGACAGCGACCTTATCTGGCTTCCTGTTTGCTCTTGCAGCTTTATCAATTTATGCTTCTCAAGGGCGTGTTGCTTTTATGCGGCTTAACAGCAATAATTAAGAATGATTGCATTATCAATCTTAATCGTAACATGGAATAGTCAAGACGTTATTTATCAATGTCTACGTTCAATTGAACTCGATCCTTTACCATTAGAATATAAAATATATGTGGCAGATAATGCGTCAGTCGATGGTACTGTTGAAATCATTAATAAATATTTTCCAGCCGTTGACATAGTTATTAATAGAAATAATATAGGGTTTGGTGCCGCTAACAATCAATTGATTCGAAGATGTAATTCCGAAATTATTCTATTCTTAAACCCAGATACCATTCTACAAAATAGATCTATCCAATTAATGATTAATCATTTTAATCAAAATAAATCTGTCGGAGTAGTTGGACCTCGGTTGATTAATAGAAATGGGTCACCTCAATTGATTGATATGAGGTTTCCTAAATGGATAACACCAGTAATGGATTCAATTTTCCTTAAGAAGGCTTTAGGCATAAATGACGGTTTACGTCTTGTACGAAGTAATTTACCATCAACGAATGCTTTTGAAGTTGATTGGGTAATGGGGGCATGTCTTATGACGAAAAGAGAAATATTGGATGAAGTTGGGTATTTTGATGAGCAATATTTTTTGTTTTGCGAAGAAATGGATCTTTGTTATCGTATCAAGCAAAAGGGGTGGAAAGTAGTATATTTGTCCCAATCTACTGTCGTTCACCTGGGTGGGATTGGAATAGATTTGTACGACTCACGTAAAATATATGAAATCCATAAAAGTCAACTATTATTCTTTCAAAAGATATATTCTAAAAAAGATTATATGCTCTTGAAAACAGCATATATTATTAAGGCTCTTTTAAGAATAGCTCAATGGCAAGTCGCTTATCTAGAATTAAGTCGTTTATCGATAGAAAAGATAAAAGGGTATTTGATGGTACTGAGGTATCTAATGCCTTTTTCCGCAAAAAAGAAATATATTTAGGTTTCATTGATAAGGTAATAAGAAATGAAAGTCGGCATCATTGAACCAATTGGTGGTCACGGTGGCTTAGATTATTATGACTTTGATCTTTGTCGTAGTTTAGTTTCCTCTGGAGTTAATATAAACCTCTACACTTGTGATGAGACTAAAATAAGTCAAGACCTCGGCTTCATAATTAACTTATTTTATAAAAATATATACGGAAGCCGATCTAAATATCAGCGAGGAATACATTATCTTGTTGGCACCTTAAAATCGTTAATTCATGCCAAGCTGTCGCATGTTCAGATATTACATTATCATATATTTTGTATTGGTTATTTAGAATTCATTAATGTAATACTTGGAAGGTTAATGGGTTTCCGGATAGTATTTACAGTCCATGATGTTGAATCTTTTGATCCCAAGCTATCTGTAGCTTATTTAAATCGAATTACCCATTATCTTTCAAATTGTATTATCGTGCATAATGAAACTTGCAAGGCTGATCTCATAAAATACCAAGGAGTACCGATTGGGAAAATCCAAGTTATACCTAGTGGTAATTTGTTAAATTGGATTGATCAAGTCCCTACCCAGCTTGAAGCGCGAGGATGGCTCAATATTTCACCAGATTCTAAAGTATTGCTCTTTTGGGGGCAGATTAAACCGGTTAAAGGATTGGATATTCTACTAAAAGCGTTGAACAAAATCGTCCAGGAGGAACCGAAGGCTCTTTTAGTAATTGCTGGGAAGGTTCTAAAAGACGATTTTAATAAATACCAGAAGATTATCGACGACTATAATATTAGGGATTATT
>Ga0315274_10010640_pt1 | contig 13252 bp, 13 predicted proteins | sample YL17G02_20_MG_FD_203700 | JGI IMG/M metagenome (GOLD analysis project Ga0315274, IMG submission 203700) | Sediment microbial communities from Yellowstone Lake, YNP, Wyoming, USA - YL17G02_20 | ecosystem: Environmental > Aquatic > Freshwater > Lake > Sediment | place: USA: Wyoming | collected... | reverse complement strand
GGGGCAGCATAATGATAGAGGCGGCTATCAGGCTGATTATCCCGCCCCTTTTGCCAAAGACGAAGCCGGCGTAGCCTATGGGCAAGAGGAAGAAGATGCGTTCGACGGCATGACGAGTTAAGCCTACGGGTGAAAGGAGTGAGGGCGAATCAATATGCAGTATCTGCTGCGGATAGTGGAAAATTATGCCAATGGCAAATAATATTATCAGAACCCAGAAACTGGGCCTCGCGATAATCCTCGGCGCTTTACCTTCAATATGTTGATTTTCGCCCAATAGTTCTTTTTGTCTGCTGCCGCAGAACTTTTTGTATTCGGTTTCCCTTATTATTTTACCGATAAATTCAGATTTAATCAAATGTAAACTGGAGTTTATTACTGGCAGTTTTGACGCTCACTATGCTAATATAAGTTCAAATGGAGGACGAGCATGGCATACGAATATGAGATAAACGAACTTGCCAAGGAAGAGTCTTGGCGTATGTTCCGGATAATAGGAGAGCTGGTTGAGGGTTTCGATAAGCTTTCGGGTATCGAACCTGCGGTGAGTATATATGGTTCAGCGCGGATTAAGGAAGGAGATAAGCTTTATGAGGAGACGGAAGAAATAGCCCGCCGGCTGGGGGAACTGGGCTTTTCCATAGTTACGGGAGGAGGGCCGGGAGTTATGGAAGCAGCCAACAGAGGTGCTGCCAAAGCTGGGGTTACCTCAGTGGGGTTGAATATCCAGCTACCTGAAAATCAGGTTTGCAATGTTTATGCCACAAAGTCGATAACATTCAGGCATTTCTTTGTTCGCAAAGTAATGCTGGTGAAGTATGCTTCTGCCTTTGTCATCATGCCTGGAGGGCTGGGCACCCTCGATGAGCTGACCGAGGTATTGACGCTGATACAAACTCACAAAATAAAGCCTTTCCCTGTAGTGATGTACGGTAGTCAGTACTGGAAGGGGTTTCTGGACTGGCTGCAAAGTGTTGTATTAGTGAGGGACTTCATTTCCAAGGAAGACCTCGACCTGCTCAGGGTTTGCGATAAGCCGGGTGATGTGGCGGAAGTAGTGCAGAAGTGGTACATAAAGCAGGAGATTGTGGGCAGGAAAGCCATCAGCTAAGAAGCAAAGAATTTCCTCATTTGGACTGCTTTAATCAAGAAGGATTTCATCTCGATAGCGCGGAACCGAGGTTTCCCAGCCGGTCTTCTCTTTCACGAAACCAGCAAAATATTTCGATACCTCAGGTTCACCGTGAGTTACAAAGATAAGTCGGGGCTGTCTACGGAGCCCGGACAACCATTTGAGAAGCTGGTCTCTATCAGCATGTGCCGAAAAGCCGTTGAGCTGAATTATCCTGGCTCTTACGGGATAACGTTGACCAAGGATTCTAACCTCTCTGGCACCGTCAATGATTTGCCTTCCTAGAGTCCCGACAGCCTGATAGCCAACGAAAAGGATTGTGCTTTCCGGCCTGGTAATATTTGTTACAAGGTGGTGTTTTATCCTGCCACCGGTGCACATTCCAGAGCCAGCTATTATGATTGAACTGCCGCGTATGCGGTTTATTGCTTTAGACTCATCAACCGTTCTGATAAGTTTTAGTCCCGGGAAATCGAAAGGTGATTTTCTGCTCTTTAAGAGTCCTCTCATCTCTGCATCAAACAGGTGAGAATAGTTTTGAAATACATCTGTGATGCTAACTGCCATGGGGCTATCAACAAAGACCATAATGTGAGGTATGCGGTCCTCAAGTAACAATTGATTGAGGTAGTAAAGCAGCTCCTGCGCCCTTTCCAGCGCGAAGCTTGGAATAACTATGTTTCCGCCTTCTTTGACCGTCGTATTTATAACTTCAGCAAGCTGGCTGGCAGCATCTTCCGGGCTCTCCAGCAGCCTATCGCCATAAGTGGACTCTACCAATACATAGTCCGCCTCTTCAAAAAGTGTTGGGTCATGCAATATCGGTTTGCCCCACCCACCAATGTCTCCGGAAAACAGGATTATTCTTTCCTCCCCATTTTGCTGCACTCTGAGCTTTATCATGGACGAGCCAAGAACATGACCGGCATCGTAGAAGGTAGCTTCTACGTTCTTACCCATTTTGACTGTTTCTCCATATTGAATAGGAGTTAGAAGGGGAAAGGAAATCTCAGCATCATGGGTGGTATAGAGCGGTATTTCGGGGTAGGGGCCTTTTCTTCCTTCCCGTTCGTGCCGTCGCTTCTTGAGCATTGCGTCTTCTTCCTGGATGTTTGCCGAATCGAGGAGTATTATTCTGGTGATGTCAGCAGTGGCAGCAGTGCAGTAGATTGAATTGTGAAAGCCATCGCGGGCTAGTTTGGGTAGAAGTCCACAATGGTCAAGATGGGCATGGGTCAGAAGGACTGCATCCAGCCTACCTGGCTCGAACTGAAAGGGTGCCCAGTTCCTTCCTTTGAGCTCTCTTTCCTGATAAAGGCCGCAGTCTACTAAAAATTTTTTATTGTTCGCTTCAACAAAATACTGCGAGCCGGTAACATTTTGTGCTGCGCCCAGAAAAGTGATTTTAGTTTGCATATGCCCTGAGATAGTTAGTTTTTCAAATAATAACAGAATGAGATTAACTGGGCAACTCAAGAGTTTGATTTTTGGAAGCTGAACTGCTATGCTTTTGCAGCAAAAGGAAGCTTGAGAATACTAAAGGCTTATGAGATGAAAGAATCGGAGAGTGTATTCAGGGTATTGGCAGAAGAGGGACTAACTACACTGGAGGTGTTCCACAATAAAAGAGAGGATAAATTCACATGGAGAGGTGCGAAGGAGTGGGATGAAAATATAGCCTGGGATAGATACATGACTGATTTCACTCCTGAGAGTATTCTGACAGATGATTACATGGCAATCGGCACAAAGGCATTAATCAGAGCGTTTGCCAAGTTGGGTTTAGAAGACTATATGCACCGAATCGAACGCCTCTTGAGAGAGGGGAGGCAGCAGGGGATTGAGTTCTATTATAACCGCAAACCAGATATCCGCGTGATTTATTGTAAAGGCGTTAATCCTTCCGGGGTAAGAAACAAAAGGCACACCTTACGTGCCGGCGGGATACGAAGACACGAACCGAATGAGCCTGAAATCAATGTTCTAACAGATGGTTTAAATCTATCCAGAGCCATGTCCTACAAGAATGCCTTGGCTGGTCTTCCCTACGGTGGCTCCAAGATAATCGTGCAGTGCACCCCGGTCGACCTTAATGACTTTGAGGTACTGGGCTTTCTCGCTTACATGATAGATAGAAGCAGGTCGTTTACGGGGCCGGATATGGGATTCGAGCCGGCTATGGCAGATGTTCTGAAAAGATTTACCAATGCAATTACCGGCGGTTTAAAGGGTCCTCTGGGTCCTACGGGCGGGGTTACCGCTTACGGAGGTTACCTGGCAATCAAGGAAGCTTGTAACTTTATTTATGGCAGCGATAGCTTGAAAGGTAGGAAGGTAGCCATTCAGGGGTTGGGTGCGTGTGGTTATCCCCTTGCCGAGTATCTGTTGAAGGATGGTGCCGGGCTTATAGTTGCCGATATAGATAGGACAAAGGCAGATAAACTGCAGAGAGCCTGGAATTCCAGCGATATAAAAGCTGTCGAGCCAGAGGATATATATACAGCGGAGGCTGACATATTTTCACCCTGCGCTTTGGGCGGCGTAATAACCGAAGAGAGAATAGGAAAATTCAGATTCAGGATTATAATGGGGCTAGCCAATAACCAGCTCAAAGCCACCAGCAAAGAGAGGGAAATAGAGCTGGCAAGGAAGCTAAACGAGGCAGGCATTTTTTTTATAACCGAATGGGCGTATAATATTGCGGGTGTTCTAACAGGATGGGCAGAGTATATATTGGGGAAAGAGGCAAGTTTTGCCAGGATAAAACCGAGAATCGAGTTAATCTGCAGAGACAATTTGAGGAAATTGCTAGAGGAAGCCAAAAGGACGGGTAAAATACCAACCGAGCTCCTATACGATAAGGTAGAAAAAGCTGTTTACTCAGGCGTAGGGTTTAGGGAACTGCTTGAGGGGGTGAAGGAGATGAAGGAGATGTAGGAAGACAATAGAGGTTTTGCTTTTTATAAATTTTAGAATGGAGGTTTCTTGGTGAGAAATAAGAGAATCTCAAAAGTAGCGATAATTATTAGCCTTGTGTTGGTCCTGGCTCTGGCACTGCCATTTTTAGGTGCTTGCCAGACAGGAATGAAATATAAGATTGGCATAACTCAGATAGTTACTCATCCTGCTCTGGACTCAGCCCGTGAAGGCTTTATCAGCGTTCTGGCTGCGGAAGGATTTGTCGAAGGGCAAAATGTTGAGTACATCAGGAGAAATGCCGAGGGCGATATGTCCACTGCGGCGTCTATTGCCGAGTACTTCGTTGCGGAAAAGGTGGACCTGATATTGTCGATAGCAACACCAACCTCTCAGGCAGTAGTTGCTGCCGTTGAAGGAACAGATATACCGGTAGTCTTTAACTCGGTTACGGAGCCACAAACTGCAGGGCTAGTAGCAAGCTGGGAGAATCCTGGTGGCAATGTAACCGGAGTCAGTGACATGGCACCGGTAGAACCCCAGGTACAGCTTATCATGCAGATTGCTCCTGACACGAAGAAACTCGGCGTGATTTATAATGCCGGTGAAGTCAACTCCGTCGTACAAGTAGAAATGCTCAAAGATATAATAGATAAATACGGACTGACTGTCGTTGAAGCTACAGCAGCAGGCACGGCTGACGTTCTAGCTGCGGCGCAGTCTCTTGTGGGAAGAGTAGATACAATATGGGTGCCAGCAGATAACACCGCCGTTGCTGCTTTTGAAAGCATAGTTATGGTTGGTGAGGAAAATAGCATACCCGTATTCGCTGCTGACGTAGCTACGGTTGAAAGAGGAGCGATTGGCTGCTACGGTCTCGACTATACTGTAGTCGGTGAGGAGAGCGGCAAGATAGCTGTCAGGATACTACGAGGCGAGAAACCAGCCGACATCCCGGTTCAAATGGTGCCGTTAGACGAGCTCTATTTTAACAAGGGTGCGGCTGAGAGGATGGGAGTAACCATTCCTCAGGACCTTCTGGCTCAAGCAACCAATGTAATTGAATAAGCGCTGCGTAGTCATAGTCATATGACACAATTTAACCAAAAGGCATCCTGACTCGTTAGGAGGAGTCGTTATTGGAAGCGGTAGGACATGTATTGTCCTTTTCCCTCTATGAGGGCTTGGTTTTTGGACTGGTAGCGATAGGTGTATACCTCACTTTCAGGGTGCTTGGTTTTCCCGACCTCACAGTGGATGGAAGCTTTACTCTGGGGGCAGCGGTTGCCGCTGTGCTGATAGTAAAAGATGTAAATCCTTTTCTGGCAACCCTGGCTGCCCTCGGAGTTGGGCTTGGTGCCGGACTGGCAACATCGCTACTCAATACCAAGTTGAGGATACCAGCATTGCTGGCAGGTATCCTCATGATGGTTGCGCTCTACTCGATAAACTTGAGAGCAATGGGGGGCGCCAATGTTTCCCTACTCCGTGAGTTAACCATCTTCGGACAGGCTTCTGGAATTTTGGGGCTGGAGACAGGAATAGAACTATCAATCGTAGCTGCGGGAGTGCTGGCGATTATTATCTTCTTCCTGCTGAATTGGTTTCTGCGTACCGAGATTGGGCTGGCATTGAGGGCAACGGGCGATAACGAGCGGATGGTGCGCAGCCTCGGAGCAGACACGGATATGACCACAATACTTGGGGTTTCTATATCCAACGGCCTAGTTGCTCTTGCCGGTGCTGTAGTAGCTCAAGGACAAGGATTTTCCGACGTCGGAATGGGGATAGGGATGATAGTGTTGGGATTGGCTTCGGTGATAATCGGTGAGGCGCTATTTCATCCTAAAGGTGTGGCGAGGCTTTTGCTGGCAGTTTTGGGAGGGACTTTTGTCTATAGATTGATAATAACTATTGCTCTCAGGCTGGGCATGGCTCCAGGTGATTTGAAACTGATTACGGCAGTGCTGGTGATTATAGCCCTGGCAATCCCATATATACACAAGAAGGTGAGGGGAGAATGGCTGCCGCCAGCAGCAAAATGGTGAGGATAACATTCTATGAGCGAAAACAATAGCTTGCTGCAGCTCCAGAAGGTATCCAAGGTGTTCTCAAGAGGCACCGTAGATGAAATTATGGCACTGGATAGTGTCGAGCTGGACGTTGCCTGCGGAGATTTTATCACCATCATCGGAAGCAACGGTGCAGGCAAGACCAGTTTACTCAATGCTATTGCAGGAGTGTTCCCGCCTGAGAGGGGCGGTAAGATTATCATCAATGGGTCTGACATCAGCGGACTGAGCGAGTATAAACGTGCCAGGTATGCCGGAAGGGTTTATCAAGACCCGCATGTGGGCACCGCTGCCAAGATGACCATAGAGGAAAACCTGGCTATGGCTCTGTTAAGAGGGCAGCAAAGAGGATTAGGGGCAGCAAGCAATAAAAAGCGCAGAGAGCTATTCGGCGAGGCTCTGGCTCCTCTGGAATTAGGTTTGGAAAACAGGTTGAATGCTCTGGTAGGCACGCTTTCCGGAGGTCAGAGACAGGCTCTCGCACTGGTGATGGCAACTATAAGCAAACCGGCAATACTTCTGCTCGATGAGCATACAGCTACGCTTGACCCAAAGACGGCTCAGGTAGTGCTTGACCTGACCGATTTGGTAGTTAAGAGAGAGAAAATGACCGGCATGATGATTACGCACAACATGGAGATAGCTCTCAGATTCGGTAACCGATTGATTATGATGCACAAGGGCAGGATTATTGTTGACCTTCCTCAAGAGTGTAAGTCAAACCTCAAAGTCAATGACCTCATAGTGGCTTTTGAACGAGCCAGCGGTGAAGAATTTGACGACGATAGCATCTTGCTCCGTCCCGACTAGGATAGACTGACGGCATCAAATCTACTATATTTATATCCAGCAAAATGGAGAAGGGAGTGCAGTAAAAATGGCGAAAATCTTACGTGTGAATATGAAGGACCGCACAGCAACATATCAAAACTTTCCTGATGAGTATAAAACCAGAGGAGGACGCTGGCTTACATCAAGCCTTGTGAGCGATGAAGTCGACCCTCTATGCCATCCATTGGGACCTAATAATAAAGTAGTTTTAGCTCCTGGTATCGTTACCGGCACAGCAGCACCAACCAGTGCACGAGTTTCCGTAGGGGCAAAGTCCCCTCTTACCGGCGCTATAAAGGAGAGTAATGCTGGGGCTGCTTGGGCACAGGATGTAGCTCGTCTTGGGCTTAAAGCTATTGTAATCGAGAGCCAACCTGAAGAAAAAGACAAGTTCTGGCTTCTACATATTACTAAAAACGGAGTTAAATTTCTCCCTGCCGATGAATATCTTGGCAAGGGTCTCTATGAAGTCTACCCTCAGCTCTTCGAGCGGTTCGGTAAAAAGGTGAGCATTATGGGAATCGGAACTGCGGGAGAGCACAAGATGGCGATGGCTGGTGTTTGCTTCAATGACTTGAGTGGCCGCCCTAGCCGATACGCTGGCCGCGGTGGCATGGGGGCTGTCCTCGGCTCCAAAGGAGTCAAGTTCATTATGGTTGACGATGAAGGCGGACCCGGTGTTTCAATCGATAACATGAATTTATTAAATACCGGCCGTGATAAGCTGCGGGATGCACTAAATACCCACGCTATTAGCAAACCAAAAGGGGCGCTAAATAACTATGGCACAGCAGTGCTTATCAATATAATGAACGAGGCTGGTGGCCTACCCACCCGTAACTTCTCCAGTGGCACTTTCGAGAGTGCTGCTAAAGTCGCTGGTGAGGCAATCTTCAAGGGAAACAAAAAGCGTCTGGGCAAGGGACTTTACAATCATGCTTGCAGCCCGGGCTGCACCATCGAATGTTCTAATACTTGGTACAAGCGTGATGGTACTGAGCATGTTTCCTGTCTGGAGTATGAGTCAGTATGGGCTTTGGGCCCGAACTGCGGTATCAGTAGCCTGGACACAATTGCAGAAATGGTACGCCTCTGTAACAACTACGGTTTTGATACTATTGAAGCCGGGTGCACCATCGGCGTAGCGATGGAAGCAGGTCTGACTCAATTTGGCAATGGGAGAAAAGCAATCCAGCTACTGCATGAGATTGGTAAAGGAACACAACTCGGAAGCATACTCGGTAACGGGGCAGCAGTAACGGGCAAGGTTTTCGGCATAGTAAGAGTGCCGGTGGTTAAAAGTCAAAGTATGCCTGCTTATGATCCGAGAGCGGTCAAGGGGATTGGCATTACCTATGCCACTACCACCATGGGTGCTGACCATACTGCAGGTTATACCATCATACCAGAGATTCTCCACATAGGTGGAAAGGCTGACCCGTTAAAGGTGAGGGGGAAGGGGAATATATCACGTAAATTCCAGGCGATGACCGCTTTTCTTGACTCCGCCGGTCACTGCCTTTTTATCGTTTTCCCCATTCTGGAAATTGCTGCTGGCTATGAAGGAATGGTTGAGGAGTGTAACGGTGTGCTCGGTACAAACTGGAGAGTGGAGGATGTAACCAGGATTGGGCTGGACATCTTGAGGATGGAGCGGAAGTTCAATGAAGCGGCTGGCTTTACCTCAGCACATGACCGGTTGCCTGAGTTTATGAAGTACGAACCGCTGCCACCACACAATAACGTATTTGATGTACCCGACCGTATACTGGATAAGGTCTGTAAATTTTAGAAACCTGTGCAAAAGAAACTGATTGAAATTGAGGTGCGGCTTTACGGCAAGCTGTCCGAGTATAGCTCCAAGGCTGGCATTGGTAAGGTAATGGCCGTCACCTTACAGGAAAATACCTCCCTGTCGAGTTTTCTTGACCAGCTTCATCTGCCACGGGAAGAGGTAAAGCTGGTCTTCGTTAATAATCAACAGAGAAATAATAGCTATAAACTACAGGATGGGGACCGCGTGGCTATGTTCCCACTCATAGCTGGAGGGTAAATAGAAAGCCCTGCGCTTGAGATGAGAAGAAAAGACAATGGCTCAGATTTCTATATTTCTCGCAATTGTCTCCAAGCTGACGTGGTACCATTGGTGACCCACCCAATGATAGACTACCTCAAGGGTAAGCGGTAGAGCAGCTGTCCTAAAAACTTGATTTCTGCAATAGGAGTCCGTTTCTTGGACTCCTATTGGTTTTTACTAGATTCCAAAATTTGTAGTAGCAGGTCGGCGAGGAATTTGACTTGCAGACCTTCCGGTGCTTTACGCCGTAACCTGCCGTAACAGGGCATGCAGGGCGTGACTATAGTATTCATTTTGTTATTCTGTGCCCACTGGAAAATAGCTTCGGGGGCGATAACACAGCAATAGGGCGGAATATCAATCACTTTTAGTCCTTTTATACTGTTCAGCAGCATTCGGTAATCGGGCCAGTTCAAGTCCCAGTCGCGGTCCGGGACAAAAACCCAGCTCCGGTGCTGGCCGCCGGGGAAATAGGCGATTCCAATCGGCTGACTCAGTTGTAATGATGCCTTGCGAATTGGTTCATCCAGAATGTCTAAACAGTAGAGCAGCTGCACATCGCAATCAGGATAGAAGTGCCGGGCAAGATAGTTGCACCAGGGACACAAGTAGAGAATGCGTTTAGCGCCCAGTTCCCTAGCTTGCTGAATATTCATACCTATGAACTCTTTAGCCAGAATATCTGCTTCTTTTCTGTCTTCTCCCAGCTTCAACTTATAGGTTATCATCGGGAGACCGCAGCAATACTCTTTCTTCAATAAGGCATAGTCCAGTTTCAATGTGTCAAAAAGGCGGAAAGTAGCCAGAACTGCATCCAGAGTGCCAAAACAGGCGCAACCTACTACCACTACATTCTCTGCTTTTTCTTTTCCCCTGATGCCCAGACTGCCCAGTACAGCGTCTTTCAACAGGGGCACAGTATAAACCAGTCCGTTTCTCCTTATGTCTCCCGCCAGTTGTTCGGTATCTCTGCCCGCGCGGACAATTTCATTCACTTTCCACGGTACCGAACGAATGCCTTTCAAATGTTGTGTCATCTTCTATCAATAATTATTTTGTCAAATCTTTGAGCAAAGTATTAGGCAAATTATACATCAAGCTGAAAAGGTGGACAAAAACCGCAAAGCTATTTGCCTGTGATTGAATTCTCGCATAGCAACAGTCACTATCAAGCGGTAGTTTTGAGGCTTTTGTGGGTAGCATGTGCCTTCCTGACTACGGGCACGAATTCCCAGCCGCTGTCTTCGATGGCTTTCTTTATGGGGTCACGCACGTGGCGGATATCGAAATTATACTCATAAACCTTACCCGGTGTAAGGTCTTCCTTGATGCCATACTGCACGCCCCAGGACTTCTGAAAAAGGATTCTGCCTTTAAAGAACTGGTTCTGATAAGCTAATCTTGGTGTAAGACCTTCGTTGTCAGCAATCCATTGAACGGTAGCCAGTTCCTCGTAATAGCGGGCAGAGAGGCGTAATTCATCCAGCACGATGAAAGCGCGATAAGTCTTCCTTAAGCGTTCCTTGGCAAAGAGGGCGTACCATCTGGCGTCTACGATTTTCCACGTCAGAACGAGGTCAGTCTTGGTGGATGGCTGCAACTCGTAAGGCGAATCTGCTGAATTCAGAGCGAGCAGCTTTTGCTTAAGCTCATCTTTGCTCAAAGAGGGAGTAGTTAGTGACCTTTTCTTGCCCCCAAGATATTCCCGGTAGCCCAGCCCCCAGACTATTGCCACTATGCCGGCAGCAGCGCCGAGCAGTCCTGCTATTGCTGCGATTAATCCGACTTGAACCGAACCTTCCGTATGCCCACCTTAACAGATTACTGCAATTTAGCTCCGCAATTGCCGCAGAAAGCCGAACCAAGCTCTACCGGGGTGCCACATTGCGGACAAAAACCAGCCTTGGTTGGTTGGGCAGGCTCGGAAGGCGGTGAGGCCAACCTCTTCCGTCTTCTGATTAGATACCTAATCAACATCCCAACGACAAATACAGCTATGATTGCAATAATAAATTTCAGCACGTTGTCTCCTTAGCGAGCCATCGCATTACGAATGGCTTCTTGCCATTCCTTGGTCTTACGCATGCCACCGAATTTATATTTCTGTCCTGCCGCCTGCACAGTTATATTTGCCCACCCGCTCTCCACAGCAGTAATTTCGGAAAGAGGGATGGCGAAATACTCCTTCGATTTGCCGGCATCTTTGGGATTGGGTATAAAAACGCCGCCCGCTACGGATACCCCACCGACTCCCTGCAGTTTTCCCGCCTTAAAGATAAGTCTTTGATTGGTAAGATAGAGCTTCCCGTTGATGGAACTCATAACGCTTTTTACATAGGTAATAGGGAAGGTCTCGGTATCCATGAGCACCACCTCTCCGGCGGCAAGGCCCTTCAAATCTGAAGCAATGCCAGCCGACTCAGGTGCATTGGATGTCTCTCTAGTAACCGACCTGCTCTTCAAAGCCTGTCCGCAATTAGGGCAGAAGTTGGCATCTGTCTTTATCGGAGCGCCGCAACTGGGACAGGCCGACGCCGCCACCGGCGAACCGCAGCTAGGGCAGAACCTGGAACCATCCTGCACATTAGCGCCACAATTCGGACAAAACATTGTCCCCTCCTGTGAGGCTGCTCGGCCTTCCTACTTGACAACCAACTCGTAGTCTTGATGAGCGGTCTGCCCGGGCTGATTGGTGCCCATACACCAGGTACCAACCGTAAACTTGAACGTCCCCGCTTTCTGCGGAGTCCCCTCGATTACTGCTGTGTTTTCGATTTGCTTATATTGAATCTCCAGACCGGTGGGAAGTGCCCCACTCTCTATACCGATGTGCCCTACTGGTGTCCGATTGCCTGTTACCGTTATCGTAGCTTGGTAGGGTTGCCCGGTGGTCGCCTCGGGAAGTTCCGCCGGTGAGATGGTCAGCACATTCGGTGACGATGTTGGTTCCGGCGTATTATCACTACAGGCAGCCGCCAGTCCAGCGGATAGCAGCAGGGCCAATAGGGAAATCAATCGAATTACCACTCCCATTCTAGTAGCCTCCTTCATAAATAGCACCTCATATCTAGTTTGTTGACAGCAGCCGACGCCGAGCCGACTTATTCCTTTATAGCGTATCCGTATATCTTTCCGTCTCCGGTTACGGTAATCACCACTTTCCCGTTATCGCCCTCTGCCATGGAATCCGGATTAACATACTCCATAGATACCAAGAAAGCAGATGCTCCATTGCGCTCGATTTTCCAAGCGTTTATCTGAAGCAGTGTTGCTTCATTGATTTCTCCAGGAATTCTTGCCAGTTCTGCTTCACTTATCGTGGCGAGATTTGTCATGGCTAGATTGGCTGCATCGTCCTCCGTATTGACCCTCTGTTCGGTATCCATGATAAGTATTTCCTCTTCCTCGATAACTCCTGATGGATACACGCACCCTGGAATTCCTATCATCAGAAGCAAGGCTATGCCCAAAATCTTAAAAAATCGGCTAGCCCAGTCGATTCCCGCATTTTTCACAGAACTTTTCTCCGACTTTGACTGGGTCGCCGCACTTGGGACAAAATTTTATCGCAGGAGCCGCAAGCGAGGCGCCACACTTGGCGCAGAATTTCGTCCCTGCAGCATTTAATGCTCCGCATTTAGCGCAGGCGATGCCTTCCACCTTTTTCGCTTCTGGGCTTGGGACTTCCGGAGACACTGGAGCTTCAAACGGCAGGGTGGCAAGCTCAAACAATATTTCTGGGACTTCAGAAGTGCCTATAGAGTTAATTGAAAACCGTTCGCCGCTATTATCCGCTATCCGTTGTACAAAGAGGAGCGTGTTCAGGCTCATTATAAGACCGAACTGGGCACCGCCGAATTCCGAGCCTTTTCCGGTGCTTACCGTTGCCCCGAAGTAATTGAGGATAGGGAAAGCCCTGAAGGCAAAAGTGGCTAGGTTGGAACCCAGACCAGTTGAGTCATTGCCGGTAATGATAACACCCTCTCGCTGCAGCCCCTGCAGTCCTGTCTTAATAGTAGTGGCGTCAGGAAGTGCTTGGGACATCAGCAGATAACCCAGCGACGAGTACCAGCCCAGAGCCGGATTTGTCTTAGCGTAAAGGAGAACCCTGTTGACCGCCTCCACCGACAGGTCAATCGCAAGCTCCTGTGTCCGGGCAAGAGCAGCTTTAAGCACGGCTTCTTCGTACAGGTCTAGGACAGCGAAGAATATAGGCAAAGTGTT
>Ga0315274_10010638_pt1 | contig 13252 bp, 7 predicted proteins | sample YL17G02_20_MG_FD_203700 | JGI IMG/M metagenome (GOLD analysis project Ga0315274, IMG submission 203700) | Sediment microbial communities from Yellowstone Lake, YNP, Wyoming, USA - YL17G02_20 | ecosystem: Environmental > Aquatic > Freshwater > Lake > Sediment | place: USA: Wyoming | collected... | reverse complement strand
TTAAGGTCAGAACCTTTAATCTGCCTTGCTTCTCAAAAGTAACCAGCCCTGCTTTTTGCATCTCCTGCAGTATCTTGACGACGTGGCTGTAGGTGCAGTCAACCAGCTTGGCAAGGTTTGAGGCATAGATGCTGTTGTTGCTGTTCAGGAGGTTGACAAGCATCATGGCAGGCTTCTCCCTGAAGAAAACATTGAAGATTTTTTTCTGCTTCATAAAATTACCTCCCAAGTAATTTTATGTGCAAAAAATTTGAAAATTTTTTGCTTCATCCTTTCAGCCACCCCTCTAACCATTTTTTTATTGAAATCAAAGATTATAAATATTTATTTCTTTTGTTATAACCATTACGAACGATATTTCTATTTATATATTTTTCGATTTATATAACTAAGAAATATGAAAGATTTTCTTCTCAGCCAAATAAAATATTAAAGATTTAAATAGTTTTCTAAAAAGCAAAGCTTTTTAGGAACCGCAAATCACAAATCTAGGATTTGTGAGTCCAAAAATCATATTTTTGGAAATCACAGATTTGCTTGTTTCTATTAAGCCTTGCAAGCAAGCCTTAAGGTAAATAGCAAAAAGCTACGCTTTTTGGGACGCCAAAAGCCAGTTAGGCTTTTGTCGAACTTAAGGAGGGTGTTTGCTTTGCAAAACTCTCCGAACTAAGAAAGCATTGCGAGGCTTGGGGAATTCAAGTCCGGGGGCGGGGATTGATATTCACACTCAAGTCCGGCACAATATTTAAATAGTAGTTATTATACACTTTTTCTAATGCCAATAGTAGATTACGCACACATAGGAGCAGTAGCAAAGAAAGCCCTGCTCAGCAATCCAAAGATCAGCAGCAAGAACAAGGAAGCGCTGAAAAGATTTCTTGAAGCATACAAAGTAAGCCCTGCAAGGGAAAATATCTTCTGCAGACAAATAGGAAAAATGATTGAAAGAGTCCACGACATAGAAAAAGACATGCATGACCCTGATGTTATCAACCCGTTGTTCAAAAAGCTCAAGAACGAGCTAGGCGACTCATATTACAGCACAGTTGTCAATGTAAGCCTATGCTTTGTCAGATGGCTAAATGACGGAGAAAAACCCAAAGGATTCAAAGACATCAAGAACACTCCAAAAGCCGCCCAGAGGCGTGCATTAAAGCCTAAAGACATGATAACCTGGGAGGAAGGATTACTTGTTGCTCAGCAAAGCCAAAGCCTCCAGATGCAGGCAGTATTCTTAACCCAGCTGGACTGCGGATTCAGGCCGTCAGAGTTCATAGACCTTAACTATGGGGATGTAAGCATAAAAGGAGAGTTCGTAATCTTTTCTGTGAAAGGCAAGACGGACGCCAGGGATGTATGGATGCACAGGGCAGTGCCATATTTCTTAAGATGGTATGATAATCATCCCACTAAGAAGAAAGATGATCCTCTCTGGGTCTTGGAGAATATGAGGAAGAGCGCTGCAGAGAACAAGGCAAATATTATCAGGTATAATTATCGCACACTGCAATTAAGGATTGATTTCATGATGGAGAAATCAGGGCTGAAGAAGCCGTCTGACTTTTACCTCTTAAGGCATTCCAGCTGTGTTCTTGACAAGAAAGACAATGTGCCAGAGGAGCTTGCTGCCAACAGGCACGGCCACAGCATAGCTTATTACTCCAACACCTACGGAAGGCTGGACATTGACGGAGTATTGCAAAGGGCAAGGAAGCATTATGGGATGGAAGACGAGGAGAAAAAAGAGCCTCTGAAAAACATAAAATGTCCCAGGTGCAAGGCAATCAACGAGCCCAAAGCCAGTTACTGCCAGAGCTGCGGATCACCACTAACCACAGAGCAGGCAGCCAAGAGCTACGCATTCCAGGAGGAAATGACCGAGGAATTAAAGAAGATGAAATCCCGCATGGACAGGCAGACAGAAGCCATGATAAGAGCACAAATCACACTCAAGAAGAAAGGCAAACACGACTTCAAAGACTTAATGAAAGAATGGGAGAGGGAGATGGAGGAGTAAGTTGATTTCACCTTTTCCGAAATAAAGAAAAGAATCTCGCAAATCTTTCGCCAGCACTGGACAAAAAACCCGCCTGATAAGGGCCGTAGGGGTTATAAACTTGATTAACTATTCATAATCCCTAATTATTTTTTGAAAGTTGATTTACCAATACTCATAATTTCAACAAGTGCATTAGGACTTCCTTCCCAAAACATTTGGTATATTAATTGATGCAAGCTAGCTCTACTAGTATATGACAATTTATTGATAAGAATATCTTCTATTTTCAGAATAGGATTCGGGTCGAATTCAAATCTGTGTGGCCAGAGCTGGCCTTTTTTTTTCTGCCACACTTCTTTATCCGAATAATAATAATCTTTTTTTACTTCAAAGACAGATACTTGTTCAATTTTTCCTTTAAATTTCTGGAGAGGCACTCTGCCAGTTTTTTTCTTATTATTTTTAACATGCGAAAGAAACCACGGACCTACAAATGCCACTAAGTCACCTTCTTTTACTTGCATAAATCTATTCAAAACAGCAGCTTGGTGAACCGTTGGCATTCCCCAAACTCCTTGTTTTACTGTTTTTTGATAGTTATTATAAGCGTGTCTATTTAGGTAAATAAACCATAATTTAGGATATTTTCTTTCAGTATCTTCCTTTCTGACGTCGCGTAATGATTCCGTAAGTAATCTATCTGCGTTTTTAATAAACCAAATCTTAAAATCTTGTTCGATAATTTTTATTTGACCTAACTCGAAATTATCATCCTGGTGCAATACCACAATAAATCCATTGTTTTCCTTTAGAATTGAAAGGTCATGATTAAAATCACTAGTTTTCCATTCAACTTCAACCGGTACTTCTTTTTTATCTTCTAATGTACAAAAAATATCTGGATACAGATCGAATATGCGATTAGGTTGAGCAGAAATGATTTTGAGTTTACTTACAGGATGATAATACTTGTGGGCATTTTCGATAAAGTATTTCTGTAGAACCTTTTCATCCACCCATTTAACCATTTTTAAACCACTTATTTTTTATTCTGAAAAACAAAAAGTATATCGTGATTAGGCTTTAATAAATTATTCCAAGATGTCTCTGCCAGAACCACTCTGCTTTTATTAACAAAGCTTTTCGAATTTTGCGTTACTTTAACAGCGTAATCCTTATACTCGAAGTGGCTTTTAAGAATATTATATGTTTCAAAGCACAAAGGTATTTTTTTTCCATCTCTGATCTTATCACCTATTAATACACAGACGTGCCCTTTATTTTTCAGAACTCGTTTTGATTCTAGAAAGATGTTATTAAGTTTCATGTAGAACTTGTCTAACTTCATATTACTTAAATCTTGTTTCTTATTAGAGTAACGGACCATGTCTAGATATGGTAAATGTAAGAAAATCATAGAAATAGACTTATTTTTTACTGGCAGGTTAGCAGCATCTGCTTTCTTTATATCGTTCCTTTTGGGGTTTAAATCATATGCAAGGCACTTACGTTTTAGTTCTTTACATACGTCTTTTGTTGTGCCAGAACCGCTCATACTGTCAAGTACTACATCATTCTTTTTTGAATAACGAAGAACGCATTGTTTAACAACCTGTGGAATACAATTTCCATGGAAAATATGAGACCCGTAACCTTGTTCTCTATTACCAAACATCCAAACGCTAGATAACTCTAAGCCTTGTTTTTCTAATTTTTTCAATTTTTTGAATTTTTCTTCCTGATTTTTCATGCCACCCACGCTATTTCATCATCCCTAAGATAATAGAAAAGAGAGTTTATAATTCTTTCTATTTTTTATTTATCAAGGAAACTGAGATCTTCATGCTCTGATCCTTTATTTTTATCTTCATTAGGAGACCCGCCACCGTGCCAACTTTGCCTAGGTCGTACAGTAATTTTCATTATATTTTCTGAGGTGTTATCCATAACAATTGCCTGACCGGGGTTGTCTTTATTAATCTCTTTCAGATAGCTTTTTATTTCTTTTTTTTGATAAGATTGCATAATATTATTCAAAGAATCAATATCCTCCTTTTTTGTTAAATGGTGTGAAATAATTATATCACATTGACTTAGTACATCTGGCAGCAGAGATCCTGGTTGTTGTGTGGCCAAAACCATACTTATTCCGGGTTGCCTTCCTTCTAGAATCAATGTTCTTAAAATTTCTTTAGATGGGACGTTTCCTGCAGTAGGTACAAAGTTATGAGCCTCATCAATTATAAACCAAGTGTTTGCCGCATAACTATCCCTGTGTGCTTGTTTTAAGATTCTTGCCATTTCTTTTTCTCTTCTAACTTTAACCTTTTCCTTAAATATGCTATTTCCTATCAAAGATACAATTAGCGATCTTATTCCCCATATATTTCCTGTGTTTCTAATTGCACTAACGTCAACTATACTTATTTTTCCAGGTCGAATTAAGTCCATAAAACTGAACCCCTTATTGCTAAAAATACCCCAATCCGTTGCAGCTAAAAATCTATTCTCCAAAGAATCTACTGTAGTTTGTGCATTATTCGGATCTCCCTTAATAGCATTGATTATGTCGCCGATTGTATAATTATCTCCTCCGTTTGCTCTAAGTTTTTTAACAGCTCGAGTTATTGCTATACCTTGCGGTTTATTTTCGTCAAAATCGAATGTAGAACACCAATCAGAAGCACTTACTTCAGCAGGAAGAAAAGATATGGGTTTAACAAAAGACATCTCTTTTTTACTAATCATATCGTTATATTGCCCTTCCGTAACATAAAAAGCTGCATTAACCTTTTTTGCTGTTAGATTCCATTCTACTAGCAATTTTTGCTCTTCAATTTTTTCATTAGGGAAGTTCATAGTCCAGAATATTCCCATTGGATCAATATAAATAACCGAGTAATCATTTTTTATATCGTCAGGTAAATTATCAAATTCTTCAGCAAAAACACCTAACCCATACGACTTACCAGTACCTCTTTTACCGCAAATTAAGATTATTTGAGATGAGAATATGTCTAATAAAACATCATTCTTAAATTCATCTCTTCCAAAGCCCAAAGTAAATTTTCTTTGTAACAATTTTGTTTTTTTACTTGATCTGCCCATAACTTCGAAAGTCATTTTTTACATTTCACCTCAATTTTTCCATCCTTTTCAAGATCAATAAAAATATTCAGACTTTCAGGATTTTTTTGAATAATATCTAGGATATCTCGTAAACAAAAATTGTCAGGTAATTTATCCAACACCTTCTTCTCTTTATCAGTACTGTTCGCTTGTTTTATTTTCCTTAATTCACTCTCAATCTCAGCGTATATTTCATCAAGCTGAGAATAAAAATTAACCAATTCTTCTCTTTCAAGGTATTCTTTAAAAAGTTTTAAAACTCTGTCAAGATATTTTGAAATAAAATTCGGATCAAAGCCTCTTTTTTTCAAATCATCTTGAAAAAATTTACTTATTTCTTTAATCAAATAATCTTCTGTTTTTTGAAATAATTGACATAATTTGGAATGAATAGTGACAAACGATTTCAATGAGTTTCTATATTTTAAAGGGTCCTCTTCAATCTCGTCAACGGATGATTTAATTCTAGAAAACTCACTAACAATAGCACTTAATTTATTTGAAATATCTTCATTTATAAACAAGAGATTTTTTTGTTTAAATGAATCATCTTTTAATTTCAGAATTTTTGTGTCTAACATTGATATGTTTAAAGACGCTAATTTTTCTTTTAATAATTTTATATGATTCTCCTTCTGGCAAATATTATAATTTTCCGTTATTCTTTTAAATAATTCATATTTCTTACTGAACTCAAATAAATTTTGGACTAATGATTGAATTTCTTTAGTCATCTGTCTTAACTTTGTTTTTTTTAGTCGGCCTATTATTTCAGAAATATTACTCTGCTCTAACTCCTTAAACTCATTTATAATCTGATTTTGGGAAAAAATTTTCTCCTTTACAGGATTAATTTCCTTAGTAATTTCTATTATATTAGCATAATGCACCTTGAGCGGTTCCCATATTAAACACTCTATTTGGCCTTTTAATTCCGCATCATTTACATCTATCAGAAGCTGGTCTACATATGCTTTAAGGCTTGCAGGTGAAAGTAATTTGTATTCCTCTTCCAAATTTAGGTCTGCGCGAAACTGAACAAAAAGGTTTATTAATTTATTTTTTAACAAAGACTCCACATCGTATTTTAATACTTCAGTCTTTTTTTTAAAGTCCTCATTTTTAGCAAAAGCCTCTGCTTCTTTTCTTTTATTTTTATTCTTAAATTTTTTTATTTCAGACAAAATTCTTTCTAGCTCGCCATAGGCCAAATTCGCATCCGCTACCTGATGATCTGGTATTAAAACTTTTTTTAAGAATTCAATCGCCGTTCCAATTTCATTAATTAATTTCTCAATTTTTTCTAACTCTTTTAGTTCAAAATCAGTTTTCTCCAACCAAAACTCTTCATATACTCTATTATGTCTTACATTTTCAGGATCAAAAGTAGAAAGAAAAATCATCATAATTTGAACTGAATTTCCATAGAAAACACCAGACCTTTTAGAAGGACCGGCATTATTAATTTGTATATCAACTCCATACTTTTTCAATAACTCAAAACAAACATCATTAATTGATTTCTTTTCGCCAGTGATTATCTTTTTTAGTTTACCCAGGATCTCGGGAACCATTTGTTTATCACTAATTTCGATATCTTGAATCAGTTCCATACCATAACCTTTTTTTCTAATTAGAGAATCATTCATAAAGTCCGCAAACTTTTTTGCAACACTTTGATTTGAAAGGCTACTGAACCTTATCTCTTTTTTATCTTTTAATATACTTGCAATCTCTTCAATAGAAGTAATGTCAAAATATGTCGCAGGTTTAAAGGGTGTTTTAGAATTGATAATTGAATTTTTAATTTCGTCTGAAGGAATGCCATTTGAATCCATAAATTGAAGTTTATTACTAATTATTTTATTAATGAGGTCTGAGAATGTTCCATTTAATACATCACTATCTTTACTTAAATTACTTAGTTTAATAAATTCATCTTCGAAAAGTATAAAATCAATCAGTCTGATAATCTTCAAATCGCTTTCTAAATCTTCCGAAGTTATGGACTCGGAAAGTGGAAAAAACTTTATTTTATTATACACCTTTAAGTCTTTTAAACTATATTTATCATCTAATATTTTCTGAAAATCAGAATCATCAACTACGACTTCAGTTCCAAAATGATCGTTTGCGGAAATTGAGGTTGTTCCTGTAACAATACAAAGATCAACAGCATTAGATTCCGTCAGTTTAATGATTCTATATAAAACATCTCTATCTAGGGAAGTTATATTTTCTGATGACAAACAATACAACATAATTTTTGCTTCAGTAGTTATGGGACCTCTGCTAATTTTCTTATTAATAATAAAATAATCATCCTTTTCACTGAAATTATTCTTTTCTATAATCTCTCTTTTCTTGAAAAACGAAAAAAGCCTGTTTGATTGTGTTATTCTCCTAGATTTCGCATCCTGTTTTGCTTGCTTTAAATTTTTCATTATTCTTTCAATCGGTCTTAATTCAGTGCCGCTAATATAATATCGCTCGCCTCCAATATGATTGATCAACCTTCTTTGCTCTAATTCTTCCATCAAGTTTTTTAATTCCTTTAAATCAATTTTTTTATTGTCTAAATACGTTTTATTCGATTCGTACACTTCCGAAATAGTAAATTCTTGCGATGCATACTTATTTTCAAGTAATGTTCTAAGTGTTAAAGCATTTTCGCCAATATATTCATCCGGGTTTATAAATCTTGAAGAATTAACACTATATCGGTTTTCCTTATCCAATACATAAATCCAACCATCGTTTTTCAGTATTTCTATAGTCTTCATAAAGTTGTGAGAACTTATATCTTCAAATTTCTTCTGAATCTCATTTAAATCAGTATCCTTCAAATAATTTTTAATAATCAATTCTTCAAATAATGCGTTACTTAAAGGAAGGTTGTTAATTTCCGAATTAATTTTCTGAACAATTTTCTCTCTTAATTCGGATTTAATTATCAGCTCAGGTTCATTTTTTAAGATAAAGTTTATGTCAATGACATCATCATCATCTTTGTTTGCTTTCTGAAAAATAGCCCATAAATTCGAAAAGAAAGCAAAGCAATCTCTTATATTTCCTTTCAAATAAGTAGTTATAAGTCCAATTACTTCTTTAGAAAAAGGATATGTATCAATTTCTTTTGTATCCTCACCGGCTATTGTGTCTGAAACAATTTTTTCCATATCTTCAGGCTTAGATTCAGGAATAACATAAATCTCTCTCCCCTCTGCTTTTGTCAAAAATAACCTGGAGTAAAGTTTTTTACTATTCTCACTGCTCTCAAATTCCTTCAATGATTTACCTGTTGCGGCAAGTACGAGTTTACAATTCTTAGAAGGAAGTAATTCTATTTTTTCAATAATATCTTGAAATTGCGAATCAAGTCCTCTTCTTTTTATTATTAAGTCACTGAGCTTTTCAAACTCGTCAATAAATATCAAAAAAGTGTAACTTTTAAATTGACTGAATAACTCTTTCAAAACATGATTAGCCCACGTATTAAAATCGTATATTCCAGGTGCCTTTTTCTTTTCCCGTTCTGATATTATCCTCTTACATCGGTCTATTTCTTCAACATCCTTCTCCTTTTTTGCATCTTCTAATTTTTTTTTATAAAGGTCAATAACTTCTTTTTTTTCCCTTAAAAAATCTTTATCTTCATTAGACTTACTTAGTAAGATTAAATTAAGATTTGAATAAATATCGCGAAATTTATTTTCTTCCTTTTTGTTAAATAAATACTCTTCAAAGTTTTGAAAGAAAGAAGGAAAAATAAAGTCATCATCCTCGTATCTATCTTTAAGATCTTGATTTGCAATAGTAACTTTTACCATGCTTATGTATATCGGAATTATCTTTTTTGATGATATAGAAAAAGTATAGTCTAAATATCTTAATAATCTGGTTTTACCTTGGCCATATTCTCCAGTAATAGCGAATGACCAATTATCATTATTAGGAACATTTAAAGCTAAATTTAAACAATTTTTCATCTCCGGACTGATTGCAGACCAAAAAGTTATATTGTTATCCTCCGGTACTGTGCCAAAAGGACTGGGCTTGCCTGTAATATCTTTTCTTTTTTTTGCCATTTTAAATCAATCCTTCATTCTCCAAATAGTTAAAAGATAGACCAATCATTTTATCTTTAAACTTCTCAAAATCAATATTCTCTTCTTCACAGAATTTTTTAAATTCATCTAAATCATCAAAGAATCCACATTTAATTGATTTTGAAAAAGCACCTCTGTCTGAAACTGCCAAGTCCAAATATTTTAACTCTTTGTGTGACTCATTGTCAATTCCTAAAATCGTGTTTGCATTTTTTAAATCTATTAGGAACTGAACATCTGCTCGATCTACCAGGTTGCCTTTATGAAAATTTCTAATCACAATAAGAACTCCTCCCTTTATTTTAACCCCGAATTTATTCAGTGCTTCCTTAAATTTACCAGTGTCGGTTGGATTATATGATTTAAAATTTAAGTCTTTTTCCATGTTTTCTCTCATTTCATTAATAAACTCAATTGGTCTTTTGGTTTTTAAGTCTAAAATACAAAAATGAATTTTTGAAGAAAACTTATCTTCCAATAAATTAATAACATGTTTTATACCAGTATCTCCAACGACTTCCACATGAAAAAAAGAATTTGTTTCAAAAAAATTCTTAATACACTTTTCCAAAGAATTATAGGTTTCCGCTTGTTTTTTGCTTAACATGTTCACGAATCACGAATCGAAATTAGATAATAAGTCGATTCGCCGCCTCCAAGTTTTTTTATTTTTAAACCATCGTTTCTATCAACATTATAAGGCTTTCCGGATTCAAAGTGAAGTCTGGAATCATAATAATTTTTTCTTAGTAATTCATCAAATTCACCTTCAGTTAATTCGTATTCTTCTAATATTTTATCTTTTAAAAATTTAATTGTTAAATTCACTGAATTAGGCTCTTTAAATTGTCTGTATTTTTCTATTAATATTGAAACAAATTCTTTTTCAAGCATTGGTTTTTTTACTGTTTGACTATTTCTCTCAGGAGCCTCATTTTGATAGGTAAGTTTATACATTTCAATCACACAAGTTATAGCTTTACTATCAACTCCTTTATTCATCCACTCATTTTTTGTCATATTTTTTTTAATTTTCAATTGACGAAACTGTTCATCGAGATTCTTATCTAAAACCGATTCATCCACTATCTTTTTCGAAACATAAGCCCTTATTTGATTAAATTTTTGATTATACCTAATATTTTTTTGGTCCTTATTTTTATCCAGAAACTCATAACCGAAGCGGTGAATATATCTGGTCTTACGCATAAAATTAGAAATATATTGCCAAAAGTGATTTGATCCTATATCATCCTTAAATTTGACTATCTGTGGGTTAACAAAAACTTTTCCATCATTTGTTATCTTATCGATAATACCAAGAATTTCCAGCATCCGTAGATATTCTCCGCTCATTCTTTCTTTATTCTTAACATCACCTTTATCGGAAATTTTATGAAAAACAGCATTAAGATAATCCTCTTTCCTTCCGATGCCATCTTTCTGTGTTTTCAAGAGTTCTTTTGTTAAGTTAATTACAACATGCGGGTTAAATTGAAAAGTGTATGAAAGTTGTGTTTTACTAACCATGTTAATCCACTCGTTTACACAATCGAATACCAGGAGTAAAAATTTCTCTTAAAGAGATACCTCCGTGCGTCCCTACATAATATGAATCTTCTTCTCTATTTATATTTGCCGATATTCTTGATTGCCCCAAACATACTAATTGAATATTGGGCGTAGCGATGTCCTCTTTGGTCCTGCTTTTTTTGATGATAATCATGTCTTTATTTTCATCCCGTATTTTTTTAGAAAGCAGGTCATATAATTTTTCAGATTCTCCACTAAATTCTTCATTTATAAAAAGATTTATAAACCTTAAACCTGAAGATCTTGGATAATAATATCCTATCACCTTATCTTCATATCTTATTTTAAAATTATTAAAGTTATACTTATCTTTTTGTAAAAGATCATTTAAACTATAGATATGAGTTTTGTTAGACTGATATATTCCATGATCAGAGATAATTAAAAGATCAATTTCATCAGAGTACATAGAAATTTTCTTAGTGATAATATCGAAGAAATTAAGAGTGTTTCTTGATAAAAAATCAAAATAGTCTTTATAACTATGCATGTCTTCAAACTCTCGTTTGGTTTCTTCTGCTTCAGAATCCATAAAATTTACCTGCGAAATAACTAAATCATATTTATCTAATAGATCGAATGAATCATTCAATGATTTAACCCAATGTGGCCCCGTTTTTTGAACAGATATTTTATGTGAATTACTTAATAAAAATTTAGTCATTAAAGAATTAACGTGCGGTGTAGCTAAAACACCATTAATCGAAATACTGCTTAGCTTTGAGTCCCAAGAACTGTATATAGAAAATCTATTGCGCAGCTCATCTGGTTTTTTTAATTGATCTATTAAACTGATAATATTATCATCTTTAGGTGTGCCTTTTGGACAGATGATCGTATTATTATATTCAAAATTATCACATAAAATTTTTGTTTGCGTTGGAGGTTTAAAATAAAAAGAGGCACTGTGGTTTACAAAAGTTAATGTTGGATAAAACGAAGCTATACACTCAGTGTTCTTTTCAAGTGCAAGATCTTCAAATAAAAATTTAAAGCGGCTATTATTATCTCGTTGGTATTTAATTTGGTTTAAAGTAGACAGAAATTCAACAAAGCCCAACCCATCTAGGAAAATAATTATTTTTTTCTTTATTGAAGGTTTTAAAAAGGATTGTAACAGGTCTATATTCGTAATGCCATTGAATAATGTTTGTTTTTCTACGTCTAATAAATGTCTGAGTTTTTTATCGATATACGATTCTAGTGTAAACATCGCCGGTATTTTTTTGTCAGTAATAATACCAAATTCTCCTATAAAAAATGCACATAACTCTTCGTATGCATTTTTAGATTTACATTTAAAAAAGATCTCATCTATGATAGAAGTAACTTTTTTAAACCATTGATTTTCATTAAAGTATCTTTCTAATATATTTCGCAAATCCGATTTCATTTTCAAATTGTTTATCTTTGTACTAACCAAACTTAAGATTCTTAAAATATCACCCCTTAAAGGCTCATCTTTTTCTATAATCAAATTAAATATTTCGGAAACAACTTCGACAAAATTAACATCGTTCAAAAATAATGCTAAATATAAAAGACTATCAACATATTGACTGCACGAATCTTTCTTTCTTTGAATAAATTCTTTTAAAGCCTTGAAAATTAGATCCTGAAGTTCCTCCAAGCGAGGGTCTATCTTAAAATGCTCTTGCATTCTCAAAGCCAGAAAATTAATATCAATTTCTGTACCTGTATCTACAAATTTTAAAGCGTCATACTTGTCTACTTCGTTTTGCAAAAAATAAGTATTAATTTCTAAAATACCGGAAATGTTATTAATAATTTCATTTGAACTAAACTGATTCAGAAATTTGTATAAGTCATCCCCTCCCGGTGTTGCCATCATCAACCCAAACAATCTTTGAGTCTTATGTTCTTCTTGTAGATGTTTTTGAGATAATAAATTAAATAATTTATAGAGATAAATTATTTCACTTTTGAAATATTGATCAGGAAGAAATATTTTTTTTCTTCTAGATAATATAAAAAATCCTTTATCAATGCATTTTTCATTTATGAAAATGTTATGTTCAATATCCTTTATTAAGTAAATAGAAATAAGAACATCTAATAGAGATAAATGCTTTTGGTGAAATATATCACCAATATCTCGCCAAGATATAAAACCTTTGTAGTTATCGGATATTATTTCACTTGAAAACAGGTTCGATGAAACAAATTCTATTAAAGTCTGATCTTTTTTTACAAAATTTCGAAATGCTTTAACAATATCTTGTTCGAAAATTTCCTTTATTTCCAATCCGTCTATTCCTTCCTTTTTATAAATATCGTATACTGATTTAAAATATGAAAAGTCTACTATTTCCGCATTCTCATTTTTTAATAGAGCATAAAGATTCCTTTGATCAATGAATAATTTATTTAATATTTTTTGTTTATTTGTGGCAAGAACCTT
>Ga0315274_10010635_pt1 | contig 13254 bp, 13 predicted proteins | sample YL17G02_20_MG_FD_203700 | JGI IMG/M metagenome (GOLD analysis project Ga0315274, IMG submission 203700) | Sediment microbial communities from Yellowstone Lake, YNP, Wyoming, USA - YL17G02_20 | ecosystem: Environmental > Aquatic > Freshwater > Lake > Sediment | place: USA: Wyoming | collected... | reverse complement strand
CAGAGGCGAAGCCGCCTTACGGCTACGAACAGAGATTATACCAAGAATATTGTTAAGATAGGTGCAGGGTCAATATTTCGAAAGATTATTTTCTTTTTTAGATTATGGTATAATTGAATTATATGGATCTAAAAACAATCTTGAAAAAATTAGATTTTATGGCCGAGTGTCGCAAATACGGCCTGGGTTTTTGGCAATGTCCGAATTCCCTATTTTTAGTAATGGGTATTATCATTGTTTTCGCAATGATTCTCACTTATTTTATCGGCATTCGCCTGGTTGATCCGGAGGTGGTGATTGCCACGGTTTGCGTTGTCACCATCATCCTTCTGGTTATTGGACATTCTTTAGTGAATAGCTTTGCCAGGGTTGCGGAAGCAAACAGAATGAAGAGTGAATTTGTCAGCATCGTATCTCATCAGCTAAGAACTCCGCTTTCTGCCTTGAAATGGTCTCTGGATTTATTAAGAGGAAAAAGATTGGGAGAAATCAACCCGAAACAAAAAGAATATTTGGACATTATTAATGACAGCGGAATCAAAATGATTCGATTGGTTAACGACCTGTTGAACGTAAACAGAATCGAGGAGGGAAGATTCGTTATGCAGGCAAAACTTTTTTCTTTAAACGAGCTAATCGAAGGAGCGGTCGATGAATTAAAATCAATGGCAAGCGCCCAAAAAGTAAACCTGATTTTTAAAAACCAAAAAAATTACGAGGTATACGTAGATCAGGAAAAAATCAGGATGGTCATACAAAACTTAATTGATAACGCGATAAAATATTCAAAAAAAGAAGGAGGCAAGGTGGAAATTACGGTTAATGCGGAAAAAGACAAGGGAAAAACGATTAAAGTAAGCGTGGAAGACAACGGAATGGGCATACCAGCGATGTTCCAAAAGCAAGTTTTTGGCAAATTTTTTCGCGGTGACAGTCTGATTAGGCAAAAAGTCGAAGGAACCGGGTTGGGACTCTTTATTGCTCGAGGAATCGTTAAATTGTCCGGAGGCGATATGGGTTTCGATTCGACCGAGGGAGTGGGAAGCAATTTCTGGTTTACTTTGCCGGTTCCGGACAAAAGAAAAATAAATCAAAATCAAAATAATCAAAACAATAAAAACAATAAAAATTAAATAATCAACGGATATTTAATCTGTTGCGAATTCGCAATATTTATTCGCAGATTCGCCACAAAGTTCGTAATTCGTTGATAAAAATATGAGTAAAATTTTATTTGTCGAAGACGAACCAAGTCTTCAGAAAACAATTAGCGAAGTATTGACGCAGGAAGGATACAAAGTTATTGAGGCAGCTGATGGCGAGGAAGGATTGAAAAAGGCCAAAGAGGAAAAACCGAACCTGATTCTTTTGGACCTGATTCTTCCGAAAAAAGACGGATTCGAAGTCTTGAAAGAATTGAAAGCGGACGAGAAACTGAAAGATATTCCGGTGATTGTTTTGACCAATCTTGAAGGACTGGGAGATGTGGAAAAAGCGTTGAGCCTTGGCGCAACCACTTACCTGGTTAAGGCGAATTATGACTTGGAAGATGTTTTAAAAACCGTAAAATCCCAAATAAAAGAATAAAATAAAAATATGGCGAAAATTCTTTTTATCGAGGACGAGCCAACACTCCAGAAAGAACTGAAGGAAATATTGGAACAGGAAAAAATCAGGATTTTTGCCGCTTTTGATGGCGAGGAAGGATTGAAAAAGGCCAAAGAGGAAAAACCGAACCTGATTCTTTTGGACCTGATTCTTCCGAAAAAAGACGGATTCGAAGTCTTGAAAGAACTGAAAGCGGACGAGAAACTGAAAGATATTCCGGTGATTGTTTTGACCAACCTTGAAGGAGTGGGAGATGTGGAAAAGGCACTTGAATTGGGCGCAACCACCTACCTGGTCAAGGCGAATTATAAATTGGAGGACGTGGTAAATAAAATAAAAGAACTCTTGGATTAATCTTGTTTTTAATCTAAAAATTAACCTGAATCAAATGCAGGTATCTTCTCAACAATTAAAGGCATTTTTATTGGACAAAAAATTAGTCAGTAAAGATAATTTGGCTAAGGCAGAGAAAATAGTCGAGAAAAACAAAGAAACGTTGGAAGATGTTCTGATTAAAGAACGATTCATTCCCGAAAAAGAACTGATTAAGCTTAAAGCCTATATTCTTGGCATTCCTTTTATCGACCTCAAGCAAACCGATATTGATCCGGAAACTTTAAGAATAATCCCCGAACCGATTGCAAGAAAAAACAATATCGTAGCTTTTAAAAAAACAAAAGACGAGCTGGAGGTGGCGATGCTTGATCCTTCTGATTTACAGACAATCGATTTCATAAAAAAGAAAACGAATTTAAAGATAAAACCCAAATTCACTTCCCGAGAAGGCATTAAAGAGGTCCTAAAAAAATATCAGAAAAGTCTGGAAGCTGAATTTGGAGAAATTATCAAAAGAGAATCACAGAAAACCATTGTGCCGGAAATGAAACTCGTGGAGAGCAAGAAAGAGGGCGAGACCATTGATTTAAAAAAGGTCGCGGAAGAATTGCCGATAATAAAAATCGTCGACACCTTAATAAAGCACGCTATTTTACAAAGAGCATCCGATATCCATATCGAGTCATCGGAAAAAGAAGTAATTGTTCGTTATCGCATTGACGGCATTTTACACGATGCGATGATTCTTCCCAAACAGGTTCATTCGGGAATTGTCGCCAGAATAAAGGTTCTTTCGAATCTTAAACTTGATGAACACCGGCTTCCCCAAGATGGCAGGTTTAAAATTGAATCGGAAACTCAGAAAATTTCTTTCCGTGTTTCGATTTTGCCGACCTTTTTTGGAGAAAAAATAGTGATGCGTCTTTTGATCGAGGGAGCGAAAAGGTTTACTTTGGAAAATTTGGGGTTTTGGGGTGAAAACCTGGAAAGGATTCATCGCGCGATCAAAAAACCCTACGGTATGATATTGGCTACCGGGCCGACAGGGTGCGGAAAAACAACCACGCTTTATACGATAATGGAAATATTGAACCAGCCGGGCGTTAATATTTGCACTATTGAAGATCCTATCGAGTATCAAATTCCGCGCGTTAACCAAACCCAGGTCAGTCCTAAAATAGGCTTTACTTTCGCTACGGGATTAAGGGCGCTTGTCAGGCAAGACCCGAATATTATTATGGTTGGAGAAATCCGCGACAGCGAAACCGCGAGCTTGGCGGTTAACGCCGCTCTTACTGGTCACCTGGTTTTATCTACATTACACACAAATACCGCGGCTGGAGCAATGCCAAGATTAATGGATATGGGAGTTGAGCCGTTTTTGATCGCCTCCACAATAAACATTATTTTAGCCCAGAGATTAGCAAGAAAGCTGTGTCCTGACAGCAGAGAAGAACGTCATTTAACCAAGACGGAGATTGCCGAAATGAACAAAGATATCAATATGGAGGAATTGTTGGGAGTTTTAAAAAGAGAAAAAATCGTTTCTTTAAACACTAAATGGGAAGACATTGATTTTTATAAACCGAAATCTTCCAAAAATTGTCCGGAAGGATACAAGAATAGGGTTGGCTTAAGAGAAATCTTGGAAGTGAGCGATACGATTAAGGAGATGATTATCAAGAGAGCTACTAGCGACCAAATAGAAAAACAAGCAAGAAAAGAAGGAATGCTCACTATGCTCGAGGATGGATTTGTAAAAGCAATTCAAGGGGAAACTTCCCTGGAAGAGGTTTTGCGGGTTACTGAGGAATAAAATTATGCCTATTTTTTATTACAGCGCAAAAAATCAAGCCGGAGAAACAAAAACTGGCACATTAGAAACCAAAGACGAGAGTAGTTTGGCCCAAGCGCTTCGGCAGGAGGGCCTTATTTTAACTTCGGCAAAAAACATGGAAACGGAAAGCATAAAGAAAAAATTCTCTGTTTTCGCGGCGATCAAGAGTATTTTTGGCAGAGTTTCGATAGTCGAGAAGTTAATGTTTACTCGTCATTTGGCAGTGATGATCGGCGCTGGATTTTCTTTACATAAAGCCTTGGAAGTTTTGGCGCAGCAAACGGAAAATAAGGTTTTTAAGAAAATCATCAATGATTTGGTTGTGCGAATTAAAAAAGGAGAAACGCTGGCCGACAGCATGGCAAAATATCCTAAAGTTTTCAATAATTTTTTTGTAAGCATGATTAAAGTTGGGGAAAAAGGCGGGAACCTCGAAGAAGTTTTGAGAAATTTGGCCCAATATTTGAAAAAAGAACATGATTTCATATCCAAGGTTAGGGGGGCGATGACTTACCCCGCGGTAATCGTAGTGGCAATGATAGGAATAGGTACTGTGATGATGATTGTGGTGATGCCGAAAATAACCTCGATGTTCGAAGAATTAGATGTTAAGCTTCCGATTACCACCAGAATTCTGATATTTGTCACCAAAATTTTAAGCAAATACTTCGTGGTGGCCGGAATTGTTTTCGTAATTTTGCTTTTCGTTCTGATTAAATTTCTTAAGACTCAAAAAGGAAAACGCACGCTAAGCTGGGTTTCTCTAAGACTTCCAGTAATCAAAAAAATCATTCAGAAAATGAATTGTGCCAGATTCGCGAGGAGCTTTTCTTCGTTGATTGAAAGCGGCGTGCCGATTGTCGAATCGCTGACCATTACCGCGCAGACAGTGGGAAATTTTTTCTATTCGCGGTCCCTAATCGATGTATCGGTTGACGTGAAAAAGGGTAAAAATATCCAAGAATCTTTGGATAAATACAAAAATCTTTATCCGATTTTAGTGGTTCAAATGACTGGCGTGGGAGAACAAACCGGAGAACTTGGCGGAATAATGGGTCGTCTGGCGGACTTCTATGAAGAAGAAGTATCCAACGTTACCGAAAATCTTGCTTCGATTATTGAACCGGTTTTGATGATTATTATCGGCGCGGCAGTGGGGTTTTTCGCCGTTTCGATGATACAGCCGATGTATTCAATGATGGGCAATTTATAAAATGTTTATTTCTCTGATAGAAAAAAACAAAAAATCAGGATTAACGCTTGTCGAAAGCTTGGTTGGAATCGCGCTTTTATTGATTGTATTTGTCGGTATTTTCGGATTGATCAGATTGAACATGAAGATAGTTGCTCAATCAAAGGCAAAGACTACCGCCACTGCTTTGGCCAATCAAAAAATAGAACTGGCTCGTAATCTGCCCTATAATCAAATCGGTACTGCTGGAGGTATTCCTTCGGGGGTGATTCCCGAAACAGAGAACATTGAACGTAATAAAATTGCTTACACCGTTAAAACAACGGTGATTTATGTTGATGATCCCTTTGATGGGGTTTTTCCCGCCGATCCTTTGGCCTGGGACTATAAAAGAGTCAGAGTTATGGTTTCTTGGACAGATTTTTTCGGCGGTCAGGTTATTCTGCAAACAGATATGGCTCCGAAAGGAATCGAAACAACCGGAGGAGGAGGAATTATCTCGGTCTTAGTTTTTAATGCTAATGGTCAGCCAGTGCCGCAAGCGGATATCGAGGTGGAAAATAACGATGTTTTTCCTCCGATTGATGCCAGTTACCAAACAGATAATCAGGGACGCATTTTTATTCCCGGAGCTCCGAAATGTAACGATTGTTATAAAATCACTGCCAGTAAATTCGATTACAGCTCGGAAAGAACCTACGAAATTAACGAAATGGTGCGAGGGGTTGCCTTGACATTCCCCGTAAAGCCGTTTCTTTCCGTAATCGAAGGCCAGCTCAGCGAAATCAGCTTTTCCGTTGATCATCTTTCCACAAAAACAGTCAATACCATTAAATATGTCGAGGAGAAAAATTGGAGCGATTCATTCGAAGATGAAAGCAAGATAAGCGAAAAATTACAAACAATTCTTGATCCCGTTGTTTCGGCAATGAAACTCGGAAGCATCGATAGTCAATACCAGTCTTCGGGACACGTTATATCGAATACGATCACCCCGACCGCTTTAGTTGAATGGGGAAGAATGAACTGGAATGACGAGAATTTCGTGCCTACCGAAATCAAATATCAAATTTTGTATTTTAACGGAACGGATTGGATTTTGATTCCGGACAGCGATTTGACGGTTAATGGGATTCTGAATTCCGAGGGGTTTCCCGATTCTCCGTTGGATTTATCGCAACTCGATTCCTATAAATACAAATCAGTAAGATTGAAGGCCAACTTTTCCACCATTGACCCCAATCAAACCCCCTCCTTATTTGATTGGCAAATCACCTGGTTTTCCTCGGATACCTCAATAAGTATTCCCAATCTTTCTTTTTCAATGCAAGGAGCGAAAACACTCGGAATGGATGCAGCCAGTCAACCGATATACAAACATAGCCAGAGTTTGACGACAAATTCCGAGGGAGTTTTAAATATTCTTAATTTGGAATGGGATAGTTACAGAATTATCGTCAGTCCCGCGACCGGATACGATATCGCCAATTCTTTTCCTTCGCAGCCGATAAACCTGAATCCCGATTCCGACCAAACCGTGATTTTGAAACTTGCCAATCATCAAACCAATACTCTTCTGGTTGCGGTCAAAAACTCGGCTGGACAGCCCTTGGTTGGGGCAGATATCCGGCTCTATAGGACTGGTTACGACAAAAGCAAGCTGGCTTCCGACTCGGGACAAGTGTTTTTCAGTCCTTTAAGCCAGGCAGTATACAATCTGGAAATCAAGATGGCGGGATACCAGGATTGGGTAGGCGAAGTCGATGTTAGTGGTCAAACCGAACAGATAATTTTAATGACTATACCATAAATTTATGAATACCCGCATCAAAAACGGATTTTCTTTGATTGAAGGAATTTTCATGCTTGCTATTTTTACATTGGCTATGGCGCTTTTGATTTCTTTTGTTATTTACGTTTATCGGGCATACGGTTATAATTTTGAGCAAATTGCCGCCATTAACGAAGCCAGAAAAGGAATCGAAACAATGGTCAAAGAAATCAGGGAGGCTCGATACGGAGAAGACGGCTCTTATCCGTTAGAAGAAGCGGGAAATCTCCAACTTATTTTTTACAGCGATATCGACAAAGACACTTATATCGAAAGAGTACGTTACTTTTTGGACGGAATAAATTTTAAAAAGGGAGTAGTTAAGCCGAGCGGAGATCCGCCTCAGTACATTTTAAGCGGTGAAGTTGTCGATACTCTTTCCGCTTATGTTAGAAACAACACAACGCCGATTTTTGTCTATTACAACGGCGATTGGCCGGTTGACATCGTCAACAATCCCCTGCCGACACTTACGCGGCTTACCGAGACGAAACTGATGCATGTTTATCTGAGAATTAACGTTGACCCGAATCGCCCGCCGGACAATTTTGAACTGGAAAGCGATGTGCAAATAAGAAATTTAAAAACAAACCTCTAATGAAAATTCAAAATTCCCCGGCCTCGCTAAGCGAAGCGGGGCGGGCAAAATTCAAAATTCAAAATTGCGGCAGAGGAACAATTATTACCATGGTTTTGGTTTTTGGGGCAATTTTTATCTTCCTCTTCAGTGGAATGGCGGGTTTTGTAATTACGCAATATCGTCAGATTGTACAAAAAGTTGCGATTAACGAAGCATTGGCCGTAGCCGAGGCAGGAGCCAATTATGCCCGTTGGCGCTTGGCTCATGCTCCGAATGACTTCGGTTTTTCCGGAGTTTACGATTACAGAGACCCTGAGGGTGGATTAATTGGTCAATACTCTTTGGAAATCACCCAGCCGGGAGAATGTTCGACCATGATTGAAATCAAATCAATTGGTTGGGCGATTAACCGTCCCAGTGCGAAAAGAACGATTTTAATACGATATGGCCGTCCTTCTTTAGCGCAATATTCCTTTTTGACTAATTCCGATGTCTGGTTTGGAGCGAACGAAGAATTGCAGGGACCGTTTCATTCCAATGGCGGAATCAGAATGGATGGGACACAGAACTCATTAAGTACTTCGGCAAAAGAAACATATACTTGTCAGCCCATGCACGGTTGCAGTCCGGCAACGGAAAAACCGGGAATATGGGGCACGGGAAACGGCAACACCGATGGCTTATGGGAATTTCCCGTTCCGTCAGTTGATTTCAACTCTATTACCGTTGACTTGGCTCAACTTAAAACCAGAGCGCAGAATGGCGGGTATTATTTCGGGCCATCGGGAAGTTTCGGCTATCATGTTCAACTGAAAAATGACGGAACATTCGACTTGTACAGGGTTACAAGACTAAGGGCGAACGTGAATGGCCGCGATACTCAAGGCGTCTGGCACAACGAATCGAACGATATTGACAGAGAGAGTTTTATTGCCAACTATGCTCTGGCCGAAGGCCAGTGCGGCGTTCAGAATCTTGTTTTTATCGAAGATACAAAAGTTTGGGTTGATGGGGTTAATAAACAAAAAGTAACAATCGCAGCGGCAAGGTTTCCGGATAATCCGTCAACTAATTCCACAATCATTATTAACGGCAACATCACTAGGGCTGATCCCAAATCGACAATGTTGGCGTTAATCGCCCAGAAGAATATTCTGGTTCCGTTGTATTCTCCGAATGTTTTGGAGATTCAGGCAGTAATGGTGGCGCAAAAAGGAGCAGTACAAAGATATTATTATTCCAACAGTTATAATCCGTATCATTTAAGAAACAGGATTATGGTTCGTGGTTCGATTATTACTAACCAGACCTGGACATGGAGCTGGGTTAACAGCAGTGGCCAAGTTGTTTCGGGATATCAGATTACCGAATCGTATTACGAACCAGCCCTGATTTATGATCCTCCGCCGTTTTTCCCCACATCAGGGGATTTGCAATTCGTTTCCTGGGAGGAAATTCAATAAAATTCTTCATTTATGGTAGAATAAAGTTATTGAATCGATATGAATTTTAAAGATATTATTTTTTCCAATATTTACAAAAATCTTCCGTCTTTTGGACTGGATATTTCCGATTTTTCCATCAAGATTGCGCAACTGAAGAAAAAAAAGAAAGGATTCGAACTGAAAAGCTCCAATCGGTTTTCTCTTCCTGAGGGTATAATCCAGGAAGGAGAAATCAAAAACGACAAAAAACTGATTGAGATGCTGAAAAAAGCAATAATTGAAGCAAAGGGAGAAAAAATCAGGACTCAATATGCGGTTTGTTCTCTGCCCGAACAACATGCCTTTGTTAAGGTAATTAAATTTCCCAAAATGGGAATTAACGAAATAAAAGAAGCGATTAAGTGGGAGGCGGAAGCCAATATTCCGTTTTCTCTGGACGAAGTCTATTTCAGCTGGCAAATTATTTCGCCGCAAGAAAAAAACGACCATATCGATGTTTTAATCAATGCGGTTCCCAGAAAACTGGTTGATAAGTATTTAGAGGTGTTAAGGGCCGCGGGAATTGAGCCAATTGTTTTCGAAATCGAATCGACAGCAATAGTCAGAAGCTTAATTAAAGAAGGAATTCCCGCGAAACCGATTTTGATTATTGACTTGGGATTCAATCGAACAAGTTTTGTGATTTTTTCCGTAAACGGAATTTGTTTCACCAACAGTACTTCCGCGGTTTCCAATAGACAGATGTTCGAGGAGATTGCCCAGAAACTGAATATTGATTTCAAAAAGGCCCAGTCTTTGAAATTCAAAGTCGGGATTGATGGAGAAGACGAAGATAAGAATGTTTTTAATGCACTTCTTCCTTCTTTGACGAAATTATCGGAAAAAATTAAGGAATGTATAAGTTTTCATCGGGAATACGGAGAAAAAGAGCGTGGTTCTTCCGGAATTAACGAGATAATTCTTTGTGGCGGCGGAGCAAATCTGAAGGGATTGGCGGAATATCTTTCTGCGCGCACAAAAATCCCCGTTTCCCTGGGCAATCCGTGGGTAAATATCTTACCCGACAAAAAAGGTAAATTGGATTTGAAAAAAATACCGATTATTCCTTACGAAGAATCATTGGCTTATGCCACTGTTTTGGGACTGGCTCTTCGTGGAGCGAATTCATCTGATTAAAAATACAAAAATGATAAAAATAAATTTATTACCGCCACAACAGATTAAAAGAATAAAAATGATGATCGCCTATCAAAACGCGATTTCTTCCGGTTTGATTCTTTTCTCGATGTTTTTACTGGTGATTGTCGCCTTGGCTTCATTTTTGACGCTTCTGAATTTTAAGTATTTCATTTTTGAAAGGGGCATCAACGAAGAACAGGCAAAAGTTGTCCAGACGGAGAGCATCAAAACCATACAAAAAAGAGTTAAGGAGTTGAATGACGATTTGTCATTAATCAAAAAAATTCAGGACACGAAATCCGACCTCTACGGCATTCTGGATAAAGTAAATGAAGAACTTTTTGGCGGAGTAAAGATTTACACCCTAGAAATCGACAAAGAGTCGAAACTGATAAGTGTTACCGGAAATTCGCTTCTTCGGGAAAATCTGGTAGCAATACGAAACATAATTAAAAGTAATCCTCATTATAAGGAAATAGACTTTCCTCTTTCAAATTTAGCCAATCCGAGAAACATTAATTTCAGATTCAGTTTTATTTACATTCCATGAATATCAAGCAAAAAATCTATCTTATTTTTGCGTGCATTATCTTGATTTTTGTTCTTTTGGCTTTGTTTGCGGTTAAGCCGTTGTTTCTGGAAATAAAAAAAACCGTAGCATTCGTACTGGAAAGCCGGGAAAAATTAATTTCTCTGGAAACAATGGACAAGAGATACGTAGAGGGGGTGGAGACGGATTACGAAGATATCAATAACAAGCTTATCGAGATAAAAAAACAGTTTATCGACAAAAACGAGGCAGTAAAATTTTTTGAGGCACTGGAATTCGTTGCTTCCGCCACTTCGAACGAAATCGAAATCAGCGCTTCGGAGTTTCCTTCTCTAACACTGAGTCTTGCGGGAACATTTCCCAATTTCATGAAGTTTCTCGGCTGGCTGGAAAACGGGGAATATTTTATTGATGTCGGCTCTGTTAATATTTCGAGAGTAGGCGCAACAGAGGACTTAGAAAACATTCCTTCCGGAACAACAAAAACAACTTTGAAAATAAAAGCCTATATCAATGAATAAAAATGAATTTTAAGAAAACAGCGAAATCAATCAGGAATTTCTTCATAAAACATTGGAAAAAATGGACAATTTTTGCGTTTTTGGCTATATTGGTCTATATCGGCTTTATCTTTTATAAATACGTTTATAAGTCACTTTACGAACAAAGAGAAGTATCTCCGTTTAAGCTGGAAATAAAGAAGGCCGCATACCAAAGCATAATGGATGAATACTCAAATAAAGAAGAAAAAATCAATCAAATAACCAGTAAAAATTATCTTGACCCGTTTAAATAAAAATATGCGCAAACCAATTTTCATAATTTTAATCGTTCTCGGTTTTATTCTGCCGATTCTGGCTCATGCTGCCCTGGTTCCTTGTGGTAGATGTTGTAAAGAATGGGGAAATCCAGATAACGGACAACCTCGGAATGAATGCGTTTTGCAGTGCGATGAGGAGAATGTTTCCATAGCAGAGGCTCAGCCATGTACCCTGTGTGATATTTTTAGGATGCTGCAGATAATCATTAATTACGTTTGGTGGGCCTTATTGATAATTGCCCCCTTATTTATTATTGCTGGGGGAATAATGATTTTAATCGCTGGAGCAAAACCGGATCAGTTAGAATCGGGCAAAAAAATTATTACCGGGACTGTTATCGGTTTGACAATTGCATTTTTGTCTTGGGCAATTGTGAATATGGTTTTCAATACTCTGGCAAAATCTGAAGGAGAAGAAGGGGCATTTCCTTGGCCGTGGAATAGAATTGAATGTACGGGCGGAGCGATAAAAGAACAGGAGGCAGTAGAACCGATTATTGGAAGCAATAATAGGTATTGTCATATTCAGTATACGGGAGCTAATAACGACAGGATGGTGTATGAGTATAGCGATGCCTCGGAGTGCTATAATAGCTGTTCGTCCCACTGCGTGGGGCCTTTAATTGGTTGTGAGGCGGTAGGATCGTGTTGTTTAGATCGTGATCACGGCACCCAGGAAAATCCATGCGGTTCGTGGGCTGACACGGGCTGGTGCACCAGAAGTGCCCCCGCTAGTTCTTATACATGGGTTTTAAATCCTCCGCCTGGCGGAGCAGACCCAAGACAAAGAGGAGACGCATCTCAGGAGTTGGTATTCTTTTTGGATTGTATGTTTGCAAGAGGTATTTCTGGTCTATCAATAAACTCTATTTCGCATAACAGCCTTTGCACTAATCCTAACTGCGATACTTCTACGTCCAGTTGTGGTCATGGAGCTGATTCTTGTCATTTCGGCGGCGCAAATCCAGCCTGCAAGGGATTTTCTCATGCTGTTGATTTTTACCTTCCATCTCCGCCCGCGGCTGCTAACATAACAATGTGTCAAGCAATTGCCGCCGCAGCCAGAAATTGTAATTCTGACGCATGGATTAATTGGGAAGTAAACCACGTTCATGTAAGCATAGATAATGCTTCATGCCTTTGCGCCGAAAGAAACTTTGGCACGGGAGTAGCATGTCCGTCTCCATAGCTTAACGGACCCCGAACTACAAATCTTTCAGATTTAAATACGGGGCAGGTGCCGCATCCGCCTTTTCTATTTAAAGATCAAGCCCCCATAGCTCAATGGACAGAGCACTTGCCTTCTAAGCAGGGGATGTAGGTCCGATTCCTACTGGGGGTATTGGTAATATGAGCAAAGATAAAATCTTTCTTTTTTTAACTCTGGTTCTGGTTATTTTTCTTGCTTTTGCCTTGGATGTGCCCCGTTACTTTTTTGAACAACGGGGTCAATTTATTACCGAGCATCTGCAAAACAACAATGCCATAAAAGACGATGGCATAATCAAGGAGCCGATTCGCGTCAAGGGCGTTTATGTTACCTATCGCACAGCATCGAATCATCGCATGGAGGAAATCATCGACTTAATTAAAAGCACCGAATTGAATAGTATAGTTATTGATATCAAAGATTATACGGGAAGAATTCCTTTTCAGACCGAAAGCGATTTGATTCACGAGATTGGCTCGGAGAAAATATTTATCAAAGACATAAAGAGATTAATCGAAAACTTACATAAAGAAGGAATTTACACTATTGCCAGAATCGCGGTTTTTGAAGACAATTATTTGCCACGAGAAAAACCGGAACTGGCTTTAAGGAATTCGAGCGGAGGCCTATGGTATGACAATAACGGATTGACCTGGCTAGACCCAG
>Ga0315274_10010634_pt1 | contig 13254 bp, 9 predicted proteins | sample YL17G02_20_MG_FD_203700 | JGI IMG/M metagenome (GOLD analysis project Ga0315274, IMG submission 203700) | Sediment microbial communities from Yellowstone Lake, YNP, Wyoming, USA - YL17G02_20 | ecosystem: Environmental > Aquatic > Freshwater > Lake > Sediment | place: USA: Wyoming | collected... | reverse complement strand
CTGGTGGGAGGCGCAATTTGGAGCGCAAAATTTGGAAGGCCGGTCTGGAATTCGCCCAAAGATCCGCTTCATTCTGTTTGTGTACGGTCATTGAATCGAGCGGATCGGTGCCGCGCCGCGCCGGTGCGAGCATGCTCGTAGCCGCAGACGGCTCCACTGTCGGCACCATCGGCGGCGGCACGGTGGAGAGACTCGCCGCCGACGAAGCTCTGCGTGCCATCTCCCACGGCAAGCCGCACCTGCGCGCCTTCGATTTGAACGACCCGAACGCGGAAGATACCGGAGCCATTTGCGGAGGTTCGGTGACCATTTTCTTCAACGTGCAGCGCGCCGCACATGTGGCGCACGTTTTCGGAGCGGGGCACGTGGCCCTTCCCACGGCGCGCCTTCTGGCTTCGGTCGCCTATGCCGTGAAGCTGTATGACGAGTCCGCCGAGCACGCGAAGCGCGAGCGCTTTCCCGACGCCGTGGAGATTCACATCGGAGATTTGCCGAAGCTGGCCGCGGAAGCGGACGTGCGGCCCGAAGACTCGGTGGTCATTCTCACCGCTTCGCATGAGACCGATTTCGAGATTGTGCGCGCTTTCAGAAATCGCCTGCCCGCGTTTCTCGGCGTGATCGGCAGCAAGGCCAAGGCCCTTCATTACCGCAAACTCCTCGCCGAAGAAGGCTGGCCGCCAAGCGAGATCGCCCGCATTCACTCGCCCATCGGTCTCGAAATCGGCTCGCGCACGCCCGAGGAGATTGCGGTTTCCATCGTCGCTCAAATGATCTCGCTGCGCGGTCCGTCGGAATAGCGCCCGCGCTCCTTATCCCCTCACCGATCCATCCTGCCCAAAACGGCGGAGCCAACGTGGACCCTTGGAACTGGACTATCGAGAACCCGGCCTTTCTCAAACGCAGCATCGCCCGCGCCCGCGAACGCGGCATCCTTCTGCCGACGTTTCGCCAGCTCAAGCATCCGGACACCATCCCGCAGCGGATTCAGACCAAACTTGCGGAAGTGGATCCGCAGGCCGTGCATCCGCTCAATCTGTTCCGCATTCACTGGCGGAATGATCCCGAGACGCGCGGCATCGGAGAGATCAACGCGCTGGAGATTCCCCGCGAGATCACTTCGATCCGGGCGCGCATTATCGGTCTGGTCGGCAAGCATTTTCCCACCGGCGCGCACAAAGTCGGCGCGACCTACGGCTGTCTCGCTCCCTATCTCGTGAGCGGCCGCTTCGATCCCGAATATCACAAAGCCGTCTGGCCCTCGACCGGCAACTACTGCCGCGGGGGAGCCTTCAATTCCGCGCTCCTGGGTGTGCACGCGGTGGCGGTTCTCCCGGAGCAGATGAGCCGCGAGCGTTTCGATTGGCTGCGCGCCATCGGAGCCGAAGTCTTCGCCACGCCCGGCTGCGAGAGCAACGTCAAGGAAATCTACGACAAGTGCCACGAGCTTCGCGCCCAAAGCGACCAGTATCTTGTCTTCAACCAATTCGAGCAATTCGGCAATTCCATCTGGCACTACGAAATCACCGGCCGCGCTCTCGAAGAGTTATTTGCCAAAGTGAAAGGCTCGCGCTCGCGCCTGGCCGCCTTCGTCAGCGCCACCGGCTCGGCGGGCACCATCGCTGCCGGTGACTATCTGCGCGAAAAATTCCCCGCCATCAAGGTGCAGGCCACCGAGGCTCTGCAATGCCCCACCCTGCTCATGAACGGCTTCGGCGCGCATCGCATCGAGGGCATCGGCGATAAGCACATTCCGTGGATTCACAATCTGCGCAACACCGATCTGGTCTGCGCCGTCAATGACGAAGATCCGCTGCGCATCCTGCGCCTCTTCAACGAAAGCGCGGGCAGGGACTGGCTGTTCCGGCAAGGAGTCAACGAACCTGTTCTGCACAATCTTTCGTGGCTCGGCATTTCGTCCATTGCCAACGTGCTGAGCGCGATCAAACTCGCGCGCTACTTCGAGCTGACCGAAGACGACGTCATCTTCACCGTCTTCACGGATTCCTCCGATCTCTATCAATCGCGCCTGCGCGAAATGACGATTGAGCGGGGGCCGTACACGGCGCAGCAGGCCGAGCTCGACTGGCGCACGTGCCTCGAGCGGCAATCCGTGGACTGGATCAAGGAGCTGAATTACCTCGAGCGCAAGGCCGTTCACAACCTCAAGTACTTTACCTGGGTCGAGCAGCAGGGCAAGGACGTGGACGAACTCAATGCGCAGTGGCATGATCCGGACTACTGGCGCGAGCGCTTCGCGGTTGTTCCCGCGTGGGACAAGCTGATTGAAGACTTCAACGCGGCGGTGACCTCCGGCTGATGAGCGAACGGCTCTCGATACTCAGCAACGTTCTGGCCTGCGCCGGAGGAAACTCGCTGCGCTTGGTGGACGTGCACTTCGACGGCGCGATTCGCAAAGTCGTTCCGAGGCACAGCGAGCCCGTGGAATGGCCGGAGATTGCAAGCCGCGAAGATTGGCAGCGCTTCCGCCGTCAGTTGCCGGCCGCGCCGCATGCATCCGGCGAAGACATCCTTGACGGCGAGTGCCTTTTGCTCATTCCCGGAGCGGTGGATGCGCACGTGCATTTCGACACGCCCGGCTATGAGGATCGCGAGGATTTCGAACACGGCTCGCTGGCGGCGGCCTGCGGCGGCGTGACGACCGTGGCCGATATGCCGTGCACTTCAGTGCCGCCGGTGACGTCTCGTGCGAATTTGGAAACGAAATTCGCCGCGCTGCATCACCGAAGCTCCGTAGATTATGCCCTATGGGGCGGTATCTCCGGTCAGATGCTGCGGGAACGAGACGCGCGCGAGAACGTTTGCGAGTTGGCCGAGGCGGGCGTGGTCGGCTTCAAATGTTACATGACCTCGGGCATGGATTCGTTCGCGGATCTGAGTCCGTCGGAACTCGCCGCCGCCGCGAGGCTGGCCAAAGAAGTGGCGCTGCCGCTGGCGGTCCACGCCGAGGAGCGAAGTCTTGTGCGCAGGCGCGAGCAGGAGTTGCGAACTGCCGGACGAAAAGACTGGCGCGCTTATGTGCAGTCCCGCGATGCGCAGGCCGAGTCCGCCGCCGTTGCGATTCTGCGCGACGTCGCGCGCGCCACGGGATGCGCCATTCATATTGTTCATTTGAGTTCTGCGCCGGCTCTCGAAATCGTGGCCGCGTCGCAATCCAAGGGCCTGCCGCTCTCGGCGGAGACCTGCCCGCACTATCTGCACTTCACCGAGAATGATTTCGACCGGCCGGAGATTTCCGCTTTTCTGAAAACCGCGCCACCGGTGAAAACGGAGACGGATCGTGCCGCCCTCTGGCAAGGGCTCGCAAGCGGTACGCTGTCGTTCGTCACCAGCGATCATGCGGGCTGCGATCCGGCGCGCGAAAAATCCTCGGCGGACTTCTGGGAAATCTATGGCGGCATTCCCGGCGTGGAGCATCGAGTTCCGCATCTCTTCAGCGAAGGCTTCAAGCGCGGACGCTTGTCCCTCGAACGAACCGTGGAGTTGCTCTCAAGCGCTCCCGCCCGCTTTCTCGGACTCGCGGCGCGCAAAGGTTCGCTCGAGCCCGGCCAGGATGCGGACTTCGCGCTGATGGATTTGTGGAGTGAAGAAAAGATTCTCGCCAAGCGCATGCACAGCAAAGGCCAATACACTCCCTTTGAGGGCGTGATTTTCGGCGCGGCGGTGAAAAGGACGTGGCTCAGAGGAACGCTGGTGGCCGATTCGACTGATCCCGCTCTTGTTTCGGCGCGAGGCGGCCGGTGGATTCGGCGCGGCGGAGAAACGGCATGAACGATTTCTGGCTTACCAACGCACGGCTCTTTTGCCCCGATGCAGATGGTTTCACTCCGTTCTTTGCGGATGTGGGCGTGGCAGGAGGCCGCATCGCTGAGATACTTCCGGGAGGAACCGCCTCGCCGCGCGGCGCGGAGGTGATCAGCGCTGAAGGTCGCGTCGTCACGGCACCCCTTGTGAACTTTCACGAGCACTGTTACTCGCGGCTCGCCAAAGGTCTGCCCGCTATCGGACCCAGCGGCAATTTCGTGGAGATCTTGGAGAATCTGTGGTGGCGGCTGGATCGCGCGCTGGACGCCGACATGATTCGCGCGAGTGCCGAGTTGACCGCTATGGAGTCTCTGTCTCACGGTGTGACCTGCATCTTCGATCATCATTCGTCGCCTTCGTGCATCGCGGGCAGCCTGAAGATCATCGCCGAAGTTTTTCGCGAGTTCGGGCTGCGCGGCGTTCTCTGCTACGAGACGTCGGATCGCGACGGCCCCGAAAAGTCTCGCGCGGCCTTGTCCGAAAATGTGACCTTCGCCGAACAGCATGCGGCCGGCGATTTGCGCGCCATGCTGGGCATGCACGCGCCGTTCACGCTTTCCGATGCGACGTTGACCTCCATCGCGGCCGCACTCCAAGACAGCTCGTCGGGCATTCACACGCATCTGGCCGAAGATGCGCATGAAAATGCGTTCAGCGAGGTACGCTACGGCAAACCGGCGGCCAAGCGTCTGAGCGATGCCGGCTTGCTGAATGAGCGCGGCATGGTGGTGCATGGCGTGCATTTAACGGCGGCGGATCGCCAAATTATCGCGCAAGCGGGCTGCGCTATCGCCTGCTGCCCCGATTCCAACATGAACAACCGCGTGGGGCTGGCCAACTACCCGCGCCTTCCGAGCGAGATTCCGGTGTTGGCGGGCACCGACGGTATGCACGCCGATATCGCGCGAACCCTCAAGCAGCTTTTTCTTCTCTATCGGTATCAAGGCGGCGGCATGGCCGAGGCCTTTCGCTGGGTGGCGAAAATCTGCATGGATCAGAACATATTCGTTCGTCGCTACTTCCCGGACTACCCTGCGCTGAGCGCCGGTGATCGCGCCGACTTCATCGTGTGGGATTACGTTCCGCCCGCGCCCGTCGAAAAAGAGAGCGCTTTGGGCCACTTCATCTACGGCGTGTTAGAGAGTCCGGTGCGCACGGTGGTCGCGGCTGGGAAGTTTCTCATGCGCGATTTCAAGCTGAGTATCCGTGACGAAGCCGGAAGACGCGCGCGCATCGCCGAGCAAGGCTTGCGCCTGCGCCGCCGCTTCATGGAGACACAAAGTCCATGAGCCGTGCGGAATTCCACGTCGTGGGCAAAGCCGTGGAGCGGCCGGACGCGCTGGAGAAAGTCACCGGTCAGGCGCGCTTCGCCGACGATTTTTCGTTTCCGAATCAGCTCGCCGCGGTGATGGTGCGCACGCCCTTCGTTCATGCGCAGATTCACTCCGTTGATTACTCGGCCATTGCATCGCATCCCGCGCTCACCGCGATTTGCGATGCGCGCGACGTTCCCGCGGCGAAGAAGATCGGCACCGTGCGCAACGATCAGCCGGTTTTCTGTGAAGAGCGCATCGTGACGCCCGGCGACGTGGTGGCCATGCTGGTCGGCCCATCGGAAGAAGAGCTGCTCGGCCTGCGTGATCGAATCAAGATTGACGGGCAGCCGTTGCCGGTGTTAGACGATCCCGCGCGCGCGCTGGATGAGGACGCGCCGCTCATTCATCCCGAATTCGGCAGTAATCTCATCGTGCACTATCCGCTTCGCAAAGGCGATATTGAGAGGGGCTTTTCGCAGAGTGATTTTGTTTTCGAGCAGATCTACACCACGCAGCGCGTAGAGCACGCGTATCTCGAGCCTGAGTGCGTGACCGCCGTGCCGCGCGAAGGAAACCGCGGCGTCGAAATCACCGGCTCTATTCAGAATCCGTTTACCGCGCGGCGGCTGGTGGCCGAGGTTCTCGGCTGGCCCTTGAATCGTGTGCGCATCCGGCAGGCGGAATTAGGCGGTTCCTTCGGCGGCAAGGACGACATCATGTGCGTGCTCTCGGCGCGGGCGGCGATCGCGGCGCTGAAGACCGGTCGTCCCGTCAAGATCCGCTACCGCCGCGAAGAATCCGTTCTCGAATCCTACAAGCGCCATCCCTACATTCTGAAATACAAAGTCGGCTGCAACCGCGACGGCCGCATCCGCGCCATGAAGATTGACATTCTGGCCGACGGCGGCGCGTATGCCTCGATGAGCGCATTTGTCACCTGGCGCACGGTGGTGCAGGCTACGGGCCCGTACGAAATCGAAAATGTGTGGACCGATGTGCGCGCCGTGTACACGAACAATCCCTACACCGGCGCCATGCGCGGCTTCGGCTCCCCGCAGCCGATTTTCGCGCAGGAATCGCTGATGGACGAGCTGGCCGTCCGTCTGAAAATGACACCCGATGAAATCCGCCGCGTGAACGGCTTCCGCCGGGGTTCTGTCACCGCCAGCGGTCAGAAACTCGAAGATCACGACGTCAATTTGCTCACCGTGCTCGACACCGCGACGTGTCGAACGGATTTTGCCGCGAAGTGGAAGGAGAACCGCGAACAGAACGAGACGGCGTGGACACCGTCCGCTTTGATCGTGGAGCGCAAGGAGTTCATTCGGCCCGATGACTGTTGGCGGCGCGGCATCGGCCTTTCGGTGAGCTATCGCGGCTGCTCTCTGGGCGCGGAAGGTGTGGATGCGGCGGCGGCTTACCTCGCCGTGCAGCCCGACGGTTCCGCCTACCTGCTTTGCGGTCTGGCTGAGAACGGACAAGGGTTGCGCACCACGTTCAGCATCGTGGCGGCGGAGATTCTCGGCATTCCGGTCGAAGACATTTTCTACCTCGATCACGACACCGCCCACATTCCCGACAGCGGGCCGACGGTGGCTTCGCGTTCCACGCTCATGGGCGGCGGCGCGGTGAAGAACGCGGCCGAAACCGTGCGCGCGCGACTGGAAGAGGTTCTGCGCCGTGAGTGGAATCTGCCGCAAGACACGGAGATCATTTTCGCCGCGGGCAGCGTGCGGGCGAAAACAACGTCCCAACGCACGTTGGCGTTTCGCGATCTTTGCGCGCTGGCCTACAAACAGGGAGTCAATCTCGCCGCTCTCGGATGGTATGCCGGGCCGTGCGTGCATTGGAACGAAGCGCTCGGTCAGGGGCCCGCGTACTTCACCTACGTGTACGGTTGTCAGGTGGCGGAAGTGCGCGTGAACGTCGTCACCGGCGAGGTTCGCGTGGATCGCATCACCGCCGTGCATGATCCCGGAACGGTCATCAATCTCCTGGGCGCGCGCGGTCAAGTTTATGGCGGCGTCACGCAAGGCACCGGCTATGCGCTGTGGGAGGAAATCAACTCGCCGGGCGGACGCATTCGTGAACTCAACTTCGATGAATACATTATCCCGACCAGCAGGGACATCGGCTGCATCGAGCCGGTCTTTGTCGAAGGCCGCGATCCGCACGGCGCGTGGGGGGCGAAATCTCTGGGCGAACCCACGCTCGAACTCACCTCTGCCGCCATCGCCAACGCGGTCTGCAACGCGACCGGCAAACGGCTCCGTCATCTGCCGCTCAATTTGGAGGAAGTTCTGCTGGAGCGCAAGCTGCGTCCGGAGGACGTGATCGGCGGTGCGCCATGATTCCCCGTTTCGATTTTGTCCGTCCGCGCTCGCTCGACGAAGCGCTGAAGGTTCTCGGCGAGAACTCCGGAGCAATGACCGTAATCGCCGGCGGCACGGACGTGATTCCCGGCATGCAGCAGGGCGATGCGCGCTTCTGGGCGACGCAAACCGTTCTGGACATCCATCATCTCGCGGAATTACGAAGTATAGTCAAAGACGGCGCGGGCTGGCGTTTGGGCGCGGGGCTCACTTTCAGCGAGATCGCCGCGCATGCCCACATCCGCGCCGAGTTCCCGCTCCTGGCGAGTGCCGCGGCCTCCATCGGCAGCATGCAAATTCGCAATCGCGCGACCCTCGCCGGCAATTTCGTGAACAACGCCGCCTGCGCCGACAGCGTTCCGCCGCTTCTGGTGTACGATGCGCGGGTTCACGTCCGCTCGCTCACGGGCGAACGCGAAATGCCGCTGGCCGAGTTCCTGCTCGCGCCCAATCGCACGGCGCTCGCGCGCGATGAACTCGTCACGGAAATCCTCCTGCCCGCCGTGCCGCAGGGCTATGCGGGCCGCTTTTACAAGTTGGGGCGTCGCCGCGGCATCGCGGTCAGCCGCATCACGCTGGCGCTGCTCCTAAAAGTGGATGCCACGTTGGTAGAGGATGTGCGCATCGCCAGTGGAGCGGTCACGCCCATCGGCGCGCGCTTTCCCGAGTTGGAGTCTGACGTGCGAGGGAAAAGCGCGTCGGATAATCTATGGGCTTCACTGGCGCAGGATTTGGGAAACGCCGTCCTCGAACGCACCGGGCTTCGCTGGTCGTCTCCATACAAGCTACCTGTGTTGCAGCAAGCGCTCTTCGGAATGCTCTGCGACCTCAGTTCCGCGAGGCGGCCATGACCGTTCGCTTCACTCTGAACGGCCGGCCCGTTTCCATTTCGACGGCACCGCACCGGCGTCTGCTCGATGTGCTGCGCGAGGAACTGAACCTGACCGGAACCAAGGAAGGCTGCGGCATCGGAGAGTGCGGCGCGTGCACGGTTCTGGTCAACGGCAAGGCGGTGAATTCCTGTCTGGTGCTCATCGGCCAGATTGAAAGCGCGATAATCACCACGATTGAAGGCATCGCCGACGGCGCCAATCTTCAGCCGCTTCAGCAGAACTTCATTCGCGCCGGTGCCGTACAGTGCGGATTTTGTACGCCCGGCGTCATTCTCTCGGCCTACGCGCTGCTTTCCGAGAATCCGCAACCGACCGAGGAACAAGTGGCGGCAGCTATCAGCGGCAACCTCTGTCGCTGCACGGGATACAAACAAATCATCGAGGCGGTGATGCTCACGGCTCAAGAACGGTCGGCGGAGTAGCGCGCATGGCCGACATTCGCACCACCGTTTGCGGCATTGCCTTTCCCAACCCCGTGTGGACGGCGGCGGGTCCGGCTGCATGCGATGCCGCCATGCTGCGCCGTGCGGTTGAGGGTGGCGCGGGCGGACTGGTCACCAAGACGCTGAGCGTGAAACCCGCGCGTGTGCCTGTTCCCAACATTTCGTCTCCGGCTCCGGGCAATCTGCTCAACGCCGAACTCTGGTCGGAGATAGACTACCGCAAGTTTCTCGAAACCGAACTGCCCGCCATTCGCAAGCTGGGACTTCCCGTCATCGTCTCGGTCGGCTATTCGGCGGAGGATCTCGCAGAGCTCGGCAGGGCGCTCGCGCAGTCGGGTATGGCCGACGCGGTCGAGTTCTCCATTCACTATGTCGAAAAGAACGTCGGCAATCTGCGGCGCATGGCGGAGAGTCTGCGCAGCGCGATCCGCGTTCCCGTCTTCGCCAAGTTCAGTCCTTCGGTGCAGAACATCGAGGAAGCGGTGCGCGCTCTGGATGACGTGGTGGACGGATACGTCGCCGTCAACAGCGTCGGCCCCGCGCTCGATTTCGATCCGGTCACCTGTCAACCCGCGCTTGGCGGCGCCGACGCTCGCGGCTGGCTATCGGGCCGCGCCATTTTGCCTATCGGTCTGCATTTCGTCGCCGCCATTTCCCGCGCCACCGAAAAACCGGTGATCGGCGTGGGCGGCGTGCGCACCGCAATAGACGTCGTCAAGTATATCATGGCCGGGGCGAGCGCGGTTCAAGTGTGTACGCTTGCCGTCCTCAAAGGTCAGAGCGTGTACGGCCAGCTCGCCGCCGGCCTTTCGAAGTGGATGGATGACCACGGCTATGCAAGTATCCATGAGCTTCGCGGCGCTTTCCACCGGCGGGCGGCCGCGCCAGAGATTATTCTCGGCGAGGGCCCGCAACTTTACCCGGAAATCACATACCCCAAATGCACCTATTGCGACATCTGCGTCAAAGGCTGCGTGCATGAGGCGATCCGTTTTGCTGAGCGCGAGTTTCTGGTGGATCGCGCGAAGTGCGTAAGCTGCGGATTGTGCGTGTCGCTGTGCCCCACCGCTGCGCTCAGCCTGTCCCGCGCCTGACGCGTGCGGAGAGAGTGCAGGTCTGTCATCCTGAAGGCCGCTCTTCTCGTCTTGCGGCCTGAAGGATCTCTCTTCGTTTTCGCTTGCATTCTGTAGGGTCGGTCTGCGACCGACTCTTTGCGGAGCGGGTCACAGACCCGCCCTACCCGGAACGGGACAACTTCTTCAGAAGTGGCGATAGCGCACGCATCGAACATGATAGGATCATGAACCCGACTCTTCTTCAAGACCTGAAATCACGCACCGATTTCCGCCGCACCGAGCTAACCGAACTCTTGCAGGAGCTGATTCGCATTCGCAGCTACTCGGGTCAGGAGCGCGAGATCGTGGAGTTCATCGTGGCCGCGATGAAACGCGCCGGCTTCGATGAGGCGCGCGCCGACAAGATGGGAAACGCCGTGGGACAAATCGGTCGCGGCCCCGTTCGCATTCTCTACGACGCGCACGTGGACACCGTGCAGGTTACGGACGAAGCCGCGTGGTCGCATCCGCCGTTCGCCGGTGCGCTTGAAAATGGGAAAATCTACGGACGCGGCGCGGTGGATGAAAAGCCCGCCCTGGCCGGATTCCTCATCGCGGTTCAAACCATCGCCGAGTGTTTGCGCTCAAAGGAGCTTCCCTTCACGCTGTACGTGGTGGGATCGGTGATGGAAGAGGACTGCGACGGCGCGCCGCTCCTGCACGTGATCGAACACGAGGGCATTCGCCCCGATTTCGTGGTGCTCGGCGAACCGACGGACTTGGGTGTTTACCGCGGACAGCGCGGACGCATGGAGATCGAAATTGTCACCCACGGCATAGCCGCTCACGGCGCGCACAACGAACGTGGTGTGAACGCCGTCAACAAGATGATTCCCATTCTGTCCGGCGTCGAGCGGCTTGACAAATCCCTGCCTCCGAAGCCGCCGCTCGGCAAAGGCTCCATCACCACCAGCCAAATCGCGAGCCGCGCGCCGTCGCTGTGTTCCGTTCCCGATTGGTGCCGAATTCATCTGGATCGCCGCCTCACGCTGGGTGAGACTCGCGAAAACGCGCTTGGGGAGTTGAAAGACATCGCGCGCAAGAGCGGGATCGAAGCGGAAGTCAGCGTTCCCGAATATCGCGGCACGAGTTGGACGGGACACGAAGTGCGGCAGGAGGCTTACTTCCCGACGTGGCTGACGGACGAAGATCATCCTCTCGTTCAAGCGGCCCTGCGCGCAGCGAGTGAAGCACTCGGCAAACCGGCGCGCACGGGCGTCTGGAGTTTCTCCACCAACGGTGTGGCCACCGCCGGTCGGCTGAAAATCCCCACCGTCGGATTTGCTCCGGGCCGCGAAGAACTGGCCCATTCGCGTGACGAGGAGGTGGCTGTGGACGATCTGGCCGCCGCCGCGCGCTTCTACGTTCTCTTTCCCTTCTTCCTTGCGGACACGATCCATCCATCGGAAACATAAGATGCAGACTCATCTCAAAGGCAAGCACTTCATCACCACGCAGGAGTGGACGATTCAAGAGCTGCGCACCGTTTTCGAGCTGGCGCGCGAGCTGAAAATCGAATACGCCGCCCGCCGCTTCAATCACTGGCTGGACGGCAAGACGCTGGGCATGATCTTCTTCGATCCCTCCACGCGCACGCGCACCTCCTTTGAAGCCGCCATGACGCAGCTCGGCGGTCACAGCATCTTCTTTGCGCCGCAGACCATGCAGATTTCCCACGGCGAGGACGCGGTGGACACCGCCAAAGTTCTCTCCGGCTATCTGCAAGGCATTGGCGTGCGCTTCTGCAAGTTCGGCGAGGGAAACCGCTATCTGCGCGAGCTTCAGTCGGCCAGTTCGGTGCCCATCGTCAACATGCAGTGCGACATCTATCATCCGGCGCAAATCCTCGCCGACTACTTCACCATCACCGAGCACTTCGGCCAAAACACGCGCGGCCTCAAGCTCGGTGTGAGCTGGACGTACGCGCCGAATTACATGCGCCCGCTTTCGGTTCCGCAGAGTCTCATTCTTATGATGCCGCGCTTCGGAATAGACGTGACTCTGGCCTATCCGCCTGAATTCAAGCTCAGGCCTGAAATTGTCGAGCAAGCCAAGACCAACGCGCGCGAGGCCGGCGTGAAATTCGAGATCACGCACACCATGGAAGACGCTTTCAAGAACGCCGACGTGGTGATCCCCAAGTCGTGGGGACCGCTGATGCACACGCAGGACTCGAAAGAAGGCCTCGCGCTCATTGAGAAATATCCGGCGTGGGTGTGCGACACTAAGCGCATGGCCTTAACCAAGCCGCATTCGCTCTACATGCACCCGCTGCCCGCCGACCGCGGAAAAGAGGTCACGCCCGAGGTGATTGACGGGCCGCATTCGGTGGTCTATCAGGAAGCCGAAAACCGCCTGCACGTGCAAAAAGCTCTGCTGTCGCTGATTCTGTAAACGAACGTGTCCAGTTTCCATTACATCTACAAGTGCTCCGCTTGCGGCCTGACGTGGCCGCCCGAGCGCATCGAGCCCGACCGCTATCTCTGTCCCGACTGCGGAAAGTGGCAGAAGCAAAAGCCGCTCGAAGGCGCGCTGCGCATCGAGTACGATTATGCGTCCCTGCGAAGCCGCATGGATCGGGTGCGCTTTCTCTCTCTTTCGCCCGGGCGCATGTGGGAGTATCCCGAACTCTGGCCGCTGCAAGCCACAACCAAGACGGACGAAGCGTTTGCCGGCATTGCGCGTTCGCGCCTCGAGAGCTTTGCCCTTCCGCAGAATCAGCTCGGCGCATGGGAACTGGACGGCGCGCGGGTGGAGTTTCTCGACGACACGCGCAATCTCACGGGTTCGTTCAAGGATCGCGCTTCGCTCCTGGTGGCTCTGAAAGCTTTGCAGCTCGGCATCCGCGAGATCTCCGCGAGTTCCACCGGCAACGCGGGCACGTCGCTGGCGGGCATCTGCGCGCGATTGGGATTGACGGCGCACATCTGGGTTCCCGCCGCGATTCCGCAAGGGAAACTCCTGCAGCTCGTGGCCTACGGCGCGCGCGTGTACCTCGTGGCCGGTGACTATGACACCGCCTTCGACATCGGTCTTGAGATGGCGATGAAACACGGCTGGTACAATCGCAACACCGGCTTCAATCCGCTCACCATCGAAGGCAAGAAGTCGGCGGCCTATGATATTTTTCTGGCGTCGCGGGGTTCCGTACCGGACATGGTGTTCGTTCCCACCGGCGACGGCGTGATCCTTGCGGGTTTGCACAAGGGATTCTGGGAGCTCCGCGAACTGGGTCTCATCGAAACGTTGCCGCGGCTGGTGGCGGTGCAGTCGGAACGCGGCGACGCCGTTTG
>Ga0315274_10010632_pt1 | contig 13254 bp, 13 predicted proteins | sample YL17G02_20_MG_FD_203700 | JGI IMG/M metagenome (GOLD analysis project Ga0315274, IMG submission 203700) | Sediment microbial communities from Yellowstone Lake, YNP, Wyoming, USA - YL17G02_20 | ecosystem: Environmental > Aquatic > Freshwater > Lake > Sediment | place: USA: Wyoming | collected... | reverse complement strand
TGCACGGACACTGGCCCGGCCGCCCGCGACCATTTCGATCTCCAACTGATGGACCTGGGCGACGAGTTCATGCTGGTGGCCGGCACGCCTGCGGGCGAGGCGCTCTTGGCCGATCCGGTGTTCAGGCCGTGCACGGCGGCGGATGTCGAGCAGCGTCGTGCCATCCTGGCGGCGGTGCGCAAACGGTTCAAAACCACGACGAGTTGGTTTGCCGCCACCATACGGTATGTCTCGCAGGGTCGAATCCTCGAGAAGACCTGGGAGGAGATCGGCAACCGGTGCCTCGAATGCGGGGGCTGCACCTACGTCTGCCCGGCCTGCACCTGTTTCACGGTCACGGACCGTCGCGTCGGCCCGAATGAGGTGGAGCGGGTGCGCATCTGGGATGCCTGCGCGCTGAGCGGTTTCACCCGCATGGCGGGCGGCCATAATCCGCGCCGCGCCGTGCACGACCGCCGGAACCGCCGCTTTTTCCGCAAGCTGGCGCACTATTTCATCCAGCGCGAACTGACCATGGCCTGTGTCGGCTGTGGCCGCTGCGCTGCCGTGTGCCACGGCGATGTCGGGATGCCGAGCGTGGTGGAGTTGATTAGACGCGCGACGGCGCAAGCGGACAGATTGGAGCCACTCACAGCGGCGGCCGAGCAACGCGTATGAAACTCGAGAGCCGAAGTCCGAAATCCAAAGACCGAAACGGCGGCGTAGGCGCGTTCGTCGGGTTTCGGCCTGCGGGCTTTGGGCTGCGTGCGTTCATGTCATGAACCTAGCCGGCCCCGACAACATCTATCTGCCCAAAGTCGCGATTCTTGACCGCGTAACGGACGATATTGCCGAGGTAAAGACCTTCTATTGGCACTTCGCGGATCCCGAGGAGCAGAGGAAGTTCAAACGATTCCGCCCCGGCCAGTTTGCGCAAGTGTCGCTGTTCGGCACCGGCGAGTTCCCGGCGTCGCTGCCACATAGTCCGACTGAAGCCGAGACGTTCTTTACCATCCGCCAGGTAGGCAGTTGCACGGCCGCCTTGCACCAACTCAAGCCGGGCGACAAGTTCGCCGTCCGTGGTCCCTACGGTAACGGCTTCCCCATGGAGGAGTATTACGGGAAGAACCTCGTCTTCGTCGCGGGCGGCATTGGCTTGATCCCGCTGCGCTCATGCATCATTTTCGCGCTCGCGCACCGCGACAAATACCGGAAGATCCAGGTGTTCTACGGAGCCAAGAAGCCGAGCGAATTGATGTATCGCCCAAACCTGTCCGAGTGGGAGAAGTCAGCGGGCGTCGAGTGCCATCTCACGGTGGACCGCGCCGATTCCACGTGGGCGGGCGACATCGGCGTCGTCGGCAGCCTGTTCAAGAAGCCGGGCGTCGAAATCCCGGTGGACCAGACGGTCGCGTTTGTCTGCGGGCCGCCGATCATGTTCCGGTTTGTGATCAAAGACCTGAAGGCACTGGGCTTCGAGGACCGACACATCGTCTCGACGCTGGAACGCTATATGAAGTGCGGCGTGGGCAAATGCGGCCATTGTTGCATCGGCGTGGCCTACGTCTGCGTGGACGGCCCCGTGTTCACGTGCGAGCAGATCAAAAAACTGGGCGAGGACATCTGATGCCCGATTTGCGCGCACACCTGAGCCGGATCCTGCAAGGCCGCGTCTGTGTGGTCGGCGTGGGGAGCACCGACTGCGGGGACGACGGCTTTGGGGTGCGGCTGGCGGAGGCGCTGGGCAAGTCCGAAGTCCGAAGTCCGAAGGCCGAAGGCAATCCGAAGACCGGAGCCTGGCGAAACGGTGCGAGCGATGCAGATTCGGATCTGGGATATCGGGTTTGGCGATTCGGATTTGGCTCCATCATTGTCGCCGGCAATGCGCCCGAACGCGTCATCGGCCAGGCGACCGACGGCGGCCTTGATACCGTGCTTTTCCTCGACGCCGCGGAGTTCGGCGCTGCCCCTGGCTCGGTCGTGGTGCTCAACTCCAGCGACATCAGGGCGCGCTTCCCCCAAGTCTCCACTCACAGGATGTCGCTGGGTTTGCTGGCGAAATGGGTCGAGGCGAACGGAAGGACCAAAGCGTGGTTGCTGGCTGTCCAGCCCGAATCTCTGAAGCCGGGCGCGGGATTGACGCCGCGTGTGCAGGCCGCGCTCGAAATCCTGCGCCACTGGCTCTGTGCGGTCCTGGCGCGTGAGCAACACAATTTTCCGCGAACCCGCGAGGCTGCATGAACCCCGAGCAGGCCGTCCTTTTTTCCATCCTGCTCTGCCTGATCGGCGCGGGGATGACGTTCCTGGTTTCGCGCCACCGCACGGTGGCGGGTTGGGTGGCGTCCCTGTTCACGACGGCTACGGCCGTTCTGATCTTCTTCGCCGTCGGCCAGGTGCTGACTTCGGGACCGTCGCCCACGCCCGCCCGGTTCTGGGAGATGCCCAGTTTCGGCTTCGCCCTGCGGCTCTATGTGGACGGCCTGAGCGCGTGGTTCCTGATGCTCGCAGCGACGATCGCCGTGCCGGCGATGTTCTTCTCCATCGCCTACCTGCGACGTTACGCCGATTACAGCGTGGCGCGCTACTATCCCTGTTTCCTGCTGTTCCTGGCGGCGATGTACGGCTTGGTCTGCACCACGGACATGATGTGGTTCTTCTTCATCTTCTGGCAGATGATGACGCTGTCGGGCTACGCGCTCATCCGCTTCGAGAACCGGAAGCCGGAGAACCTCCGCGCGGCGAACAAGTTCCTCCTCATGATGCAAGTCGCCTGCGCCTTGACCATGATCGGCGCGGAGCTGCTAGCCGTCAGCAGCGCCGCCGTGGGCGGGCAGGCGCTCAAATATGACTTCGACTCAATCAGTGCCAACCTGCCGGCGCTGCTCAAGACACGACCTGGCTTGGTGGCGACGGCGTTTGCCCTGTTCCTGCTCGGCTTCGGCATCAAACTCGGCATGTGGCCGTTTGGCCAGGTATGGTTGCCGGACGCCCACCCGGCCGCGCCCTCCCCGGTAAGTGCCATGCTCTCCGGGGTGATGATCAAGACCGGCGTTTACGGCATCATGCGCTATTTCCTGTGGCTGGTGCCGACCGAGGCGCAGTCGGACTATCCGATGGCCGCGTGGGGGGCGGTGCTGGCGTTGCTTGGCACGATCACACTGTTCACCGGCACGATGCAGGCCCTCAAGCAGCAGCAAACCAAGCGCCTCCTCGCCTTCCATAGCATCGGGCAGGTCGGCTACATCCTGCTCGGTGTCGGGACCTGCCTGGCGCTGCTGCCGTCGCCGGACCGGGCGCTGGTATCACTGGCCACCGTGGGTTTCTTTGGGGCGCTGTTTCACACCTTCAACCACGGCCTCTTCAAGAGCCTGCTCTTCCTCAACTCCGGCTCGATGCTCTGGGCCACCGACACCCAGGACCTCAACCGACTTGGCGGGCTGATGCGTTTCATGCCCGTCACCGCGCTCACCGCGCTCATCGCGTCGTTCTCGATCTCCGGGGTGCCGCTCTTCAACGGCTTCGCCAGCAAATGGTGCCTCTACGTGGCGGCGGTGCAAGGCGGACGCGTGGCTCCATACCTGGGCCTCTGCGCGGTCGCCGCCATCCTGACGAGCACGCTCACGCTGGCATCGTTCATCAAATTCTTCGGCGCCAGCTTCCTGTCGCGCACCAGCCCGCTGGTGGCGGCCAGGTCGGAGAAGCAAGCCAGGCTGGAAGTCGGCTGGCTGATGCAGGCGCCGCAACTGCTGCTCGCGGCGCTTTGCGTGCTGCTGGGCGTGATGCCGGTGCTCGCCGTCAAGCTGATGGGACTGGCGCTGGCCAGCAGCAAACAAGGCTTGGGCGCGATCCTGGCGAACACCACGCCGGTCACGGGCAATGTCAGCATCAGTCTCGCGGGCCTGGAGAAATCGGCCGCCTTTGCCCCGCCGTTGTTCGCGGTGGTGTTCGGGGTCCTGTTCCTGGCCGCGTTCGCCGTCGCGCGTCTCGGCCATGCGCCACGCCGGCAAGCGGCGCCTTGGTTGTGCGGCTACGACCGCGAGGCGCCCCACCACCGCTATGTCGCCGGCCACTTCTACGCCGGCATCAAACAGTACTTCCGCTGGCTCGGCGGAGCGCCGTCGGCGTCTCACAACCAGGACCATCCGAAATCCGAGCCCCATCCGATCTCCCGTTAGCCCCAGCATGGCCGCTCGAGCGAAACTAAACCAGTTGAAGGAGCAATTCGGCCCCGCTGTCCAGCGGGCGGACTTGCCCGGCGACGAACGCCTGTTTGTCTTCGTGGATCCCGGCGCGATCAAGGCTATCTGTCAGTACATCTTCCGCGACCTCGACGCCCGCTACGTCACCAGCATCGGGGCGGACGACCGGCCGTTTTCCGGCAAGTATCTGGTCGCGCACAACTTCGCTTTCGACCGCGAGCGCCTCGTCGCCAGTGTGCTGACCTATCTGCCGGCCGAAGACCCCAAGCTCGACAGCATCTCGGACGTGGTGCCGGCGGCGAATTGGGCCGAGCGCGAGTTCCGCGACCTGGTCGGCATCGAACCCGTCGGGCACCGCTACCCGAAGCGGTTGGTGCTGCCGGATGGCTGGCCGGACGGCGCGCATCCGCTCCGCAAGGACGTGCCCTGGAACCACGTTCCGGAAGGCTTTGACGCGGAGCGCGAGTTCAAGTTCGACGAGCCGCCGGAAGGTTGCACCGTGGTGCCATTCGGGCCGTTCCATCCAACGCTGGATGAGCCCGCCCATTTCCGCCTCTACCTGGAGGGCGAGACGGTGCGCGGGTGCGAGTATCGCGGCTTCATGGTGCATCGCGGCATCGAGAAGCTCGCCGAGTCGATTCTCACCTACAACGACATCCCGATGATGGCCGAGCGCATCTGCGGCATCTGCGGGTGTGTCCACAACGTCTGCTACGCCCAGGCGGTTGAGAGTGCCGTCGCCCTCCGCCCGCCGTCGCGCGCCGAATACATCCGCACGATCATGCTGGAGCTGGAGCGGCTCCACAGCCATCTGCTTTGGGTGGGCCTGGCCGGCCATATCGTCGGCTTCGATACGCTGTTCATGCAGAGCTTCCGCATCCGTGAACCGATCATGTGGATGGCCGAGAAAATCAGCGGCAACCGCAAGACTTACGCGCTGTGCGTCATCGGCGGCGTGCGTTGGGACATCACGCCGGAGGTGAAGTTGGAGCTCCGCCAGGTGCTCGACAAGCTCGAGGCCGAATGGCGCCCGGTGGTCGCCGCCGTGCTCAAGGACAAGAACATCCAGAAGCGCACCCGGGGCGTGGGCGTGACCGACGCGAAGCTCGTGAAGGACATGGCGCTCGTCGGCCCCGTAGCCCGCGCCGCGGGCGTGGACCTGGACTGCCGCCGCGATCATCCGTATGCGGCTTACGACCGCGTGGATTTCGCGGTTATCACCGCTGACGGCGGCGATGTCTGGTCGCGTCTTGTCGTGCGAGCCAAGGAGGTTTTCGAGTCCATCAAGATCATCCGCCAATGCCTGGACAAGATGGAGCCGGGTCCGCTCCAGCTCGAAATCAGAGACGAGTTGCCGGTGGGCCGGTTGGGCCTCGCCTCGGTCGAAGCGCCGCGCGGCGAGGCGCATCACTTCATCATTACCGGGGACAACAATCGTCCGCGCCGCTGGCGCGTGCGCGCCCCGACCTACCAAAACCTGCAGGGCGTGCCGGCGATGATCAAGGATCAGCAACTGGCGGACATGACGATCTCCCTGGCCAGCATCGATCCGTGTTTCTCCTGCACCGACCGGTTGGAGACGATTGACCTGCGCACCGGCGCGACGAGAGTCTGGACGCCGGAGGAGTTGGCGGAGCTGGGCCGGGCGCGGAAGGCCTGAGATGAAATCCGAAATCCGAAATCCGAAGGAAATCCGAAATCCGAAATCCGAGAAGCACTGATGGGCCCGCTCTGTTCGGACTTCGGACTTCGGACTTCGGACTTCGGATTTTACGCGACCTCACCATGAGACTGATCCTGCTAATTCTGGGCGGCTTGGCGAACGTCGTTGTCGTCTTGCTGGTCGCGCCGTTCTGCGAGGGGGTGTTACGCAAAGTGACGGCCCGCATTCAGTCCCGGCAAGGGCCGCCGATCTGGCAACCGTACTATGATTTGCTGAAGCTGCTGGGCAAGGAAGACCTCGAGTCCGGCGAGACGCCGCTCATGCAGCGGTTTGCCGTGTATCTGTCGCTGGCGACGGTGTTGACCGTGGCCTGCCTCATTCCGATGGGCTTTTCCGCGCCCATGAATGAGGCCGCAGATGCGATTCTGCTGGTTTACCTGCTGACACTGGCCGGCGTTTGCTCGTTGCTGGCGGGCCTGGCGGCAGGCTCGACCTATTCGCTGCTGGGCATCAGCCGCGAGATGATGACCATGATCACGCTGGAGCCGCTGTTTGCCGTGACCCTCATTATCGGCGCGGTGCACACGCAATCCTTCCGGCTCGACACCGTGCTGAACGGCTCGGTTTACACGGCGGGCCTGCCGCTGTCGGGCATTATCATGCTTGCGGTGATGCTGCTATCCTTCCCCGCGTTTGTGCAGCGGGTGCCCTTTGATGTCTGCGAGGCGGAGACCGAGATCATGGCGGGCGCCCTCGTGGAATACTCCGGGCCGAAGCTGGCCCTGTTCAAGTACGCCCAGATGGCCAAGCTGGTGATCTACAGCGCGCTGTTCGTGACGCTGTTTGTGCCATGGGGTTCCGGGCTGGCCTTCCCGCTGGGCTGGCTGCTGTTCTGGGCCAAGGTGCTCGTCATGGTGCTCCTGGTGACGGTCGTGGCGGCCACGCACGCGCGTTACCGGGTTGACCAGGCCATCCGCTACTTCGCCGCCCTGCTGGCCGTATCACTGGTGGCGCTCATCCTGGCGAGCTATGGATACTAACAAACCCGAAACCCGAATGCCGAAATCCGAAGGAAATTCGAAGTCCGAATCCCGAATAGGCCAGAGGCCGGCCGACGTTTTCGCATTTCGGATTTTCGGATTTGTTTGCGATTTCGGATTTCGGATTTGTTTCGGATCTAGGATTTCGGATTTCGGATTTCCAAGACATGTCTGTCCTGAGCAAACTTAAGGTAGCGGTGCTCTGCCTGAAGGCAGGGCGGGTCACGCTGCCGTATCCGGCCCAAGGCCGGCCGGTGCCGCCGAAGTTCCGCGGCCGGCCGATCTTCGACGCCGCCAAGTGTATCGGTTGCGCGGGCTGCGCGAACAATTGTCCGGCGCGCGAAATCCTGGTGTTCGATGTGTGCCAGGAGATCCGCATCCTCAAATACCTCGGCCGCCGCTGCACTTACTGCGGACGCTGCGCGGATGTGTGCCCGGAGAAGGCCATCACCATGAGTCACGAGTTTGAGAATGCCACGGACCGCATCGGCGACATTCAGCAGCGGTTGGAGTTGTTCATGAGCACCTGCCAGCGCTGCGGGCGCTGCTTTAAGGAACCGTCACCGCTGGAGCAGTTGAAGCTGAAGGGCTATCGCTTTGACGACCTGCAAAACGAGCGGTGGATCTTCCGCTCGCAGGCTTATCTCACGACCGAAGCCACGGTTGACGATTTGAGGATTGAACTCGATTGATTACCCGCTAAACACGCCAAAGGACGCTAAAGTGAAAAACATTGTGGGAGACCTGATCTACAAGGACGAGTGCTACGCGGTCATCGGGGGCTGTTTCACTGTTTACAAAGACAAGGGCTGCGGCTTCTTGGAACCAGTTTACCAAGAGTGCTTGGAGATTTAGCGTCGTTTAGCGTGTTTAGCGGGCCACTCTATGCTGAGAAACCTTTGCCGGAAAATGTTCGGCCGGTCGCTGTGGGTCTATCACGCCAACAGCGGCGGCTGCAACGGTTGCGACATCGAGGTGCTGAACGCGCTCACCCCCTACTATGACGCCGAGCGATTCGGCATTAAACTGGTCGGTTCCCCGCGCCACGCCGACGTCATGCTCTGCCAGGGACCGGCCCTGCGCTCGACCGCCAAAGCCCTCCAGCGCGCCTACGAGGCCATGCCCGCCCCCAAACTCGTCTTCGCCATCGGCTCGTGCGCTTGCGGCGGCGGGATCTGGTTCGACACCTACGCCGTGATCGGCCCGATCGAAAAGCTCGTCCCGGTTAATTACTACATCCCTGGCTGCCCGCCGCGGCCCGAGGCCATCATCTACGGTGTGGCCGTGGCGGTGGGTTTGGTGGACAAAAAGACGGCGCCCGTCCAGTTCAAGCAACTGGAGTTGCCCATTCCGCGCTATCATCCCGGCGACTTGCGCGGCGAAGGCGAGTTGGTCGTGTACGAGAAGGCGGAGAAGGTCTGACCCGCAGGCCCGGCCCGTCCTGGGCCGAGACCTCTTGCCACAGCCCGCAGTGGAGCAAAACCTTCTCGATGACCTCGGTCTGGTGGCGTTCGATGAAGCCGACCATGCGCATCGGCGAACCACACTTGCAGCAGGATAGCGGGTCCGATTCGTAAACCCGCCGGATGAGCGCCGCCCACCCTTTGCGAGCTAGCCGAGCGGTGGGCGAGCGGACCGGGGCGGCGGCTCCCGCCCCCGCCGGCGGGCGTTTGGCCCTTCGAAGACCGGCGTGCATGTCTCAACACTTATGCCTGACGAAATGGAGTCCCGCGCGGGAGTCGCACCCGCCTGCGCGGTTTTGCGGACCGCCGCCGGAACTGCTCGGTCAACGTGATTGACTCCGCAAACGTCAGCCATTAGTGTCTGACACGATGAAAACGATCACGCTGCGCACGTTGGTCCGTGAGCCGCTCAAGGTGAAACGCATGACGCGCGCCGGCAAGCCCGTGCAAGTCACGGACAACGGCAAGCCGCTGTGGGTCATCCAACCGGCCGCAACGCAAGCCGACGAGGAGCGGCGGCGACGTGAGGTTGATGAACTTCTCGACGAAGTGCTCCGCGGCCCGCGCTCGAAAATCAGCCTCTCGAAAATCGTTCTTGAATCGCGGAGATGAGGGCTTACGCCGACACCAGTTTCCTTGTGAAACTTCTGACGCAGGAAGCGGGAACGGCGACAGCGGTTGACGATTACCGCCGTCTCGGGCGGCCTCCGGTTTTTTCCCTTCCGTTGCATGGTCTGGAGGTTGCCAATGCCATTCGACAGCGTGCGTTTCATCAGCGCCGTACCACAGCATCGTCCGAGCGCACCGCGATCAAGCGCGAATGCGAGGCCGCGCTCTCCATGCTGAAGAAGTTCATTGCCCGAGGTGTCTTTGTGGAGATTTCCGTGGATATGGATGGCGCGATTGATGCGGCGCGCGCCCTTTCCGAAAAGCACACACTCACAAGTCGATGGGGTCAGATCTCAACATTCAACATTTGTGTGAAGGGCACGCTGCCTGATCGGCAAGAGCATTCTCTGGCAAGACTGGTTGGGAAGGAAAGGGTGGCCCGCGGGCAACCACCCACGGTAAAGAGGAGCGGGTCTTTGATCCGTCCGTTGAAAGGATGCCGAAGCAATTCACTTTGTGGACTGGACCGGGGCACCTCGCCTGAGCTCACCCAGCGGGAGAGCGCTGTTCCGGGGAAGGACCGCGTGGTGTTGTGCTACTGGCCAACCCGTCGAGGCTTCCGGCCATGGCTGGCTTTGGCCTCTGATCCCGAGCACTAATGATGCGCTACTTCTGCTTGCCAACCGGAGGATCCTTTGCCAAGAGATGATCAGTGATTGACAGTTCTGGTCGAGCCGGCGGCTGTCACCGGACGCAGAATTCCGCCGGCACGAACTCGTGCAATGGTGGACAGAATCCAGCGCCAGACCGACGCCAGGTCCGCCCAATTCCAGATATGATCGCCACGCTCGCGAGAAAGAAACCGAAGGCCGCCGAGCCGTCTCCGCCGCATCCCAGCGGCGACAAGCGGATCAAGATCCTGGAAACGCAGATGAAGCGTTACCAGTTCAAACAGGATGCGCTCATCGAGGTGCTCCACAAGGCGCAGGAGTTGTTCGGCTACCTCGACGACGGCTTGCTGTTGTTCGTTGCCCGGAACCTCAAGCTCCCGCCCAGCCGCGTGTATGGCGTCGCCACCTTCTACCATTTCTTCAACCTCAAGCCGAAGGGCGAACACACCTGCGTAGTCTGCATGGGCACGGCCTGCTATGTCAAAGGCGCGGACCGGGTGCTGGCGGCTTTGGAGGAACACGCCGGGATCAAGGCGGGCGAGACCACGCCCGACGGCAAGCTCTCCCTCCTGACCGCCCGCTGCATCGGCGCCTGCGGTCTCGCGCCGGCGGTGGTGTACGACGGCGCGGTGACCGCCCGACAATCGTCGGAGGATGCCCTCGGGAAAGTGAAAGGATGGCTGCACCATGCTGCTGGCTGACCTCATCCGAATCAAAGAGCAGGAACTCGCCTCCCGCAGGCAGCATGCGTTGCGCTGCTGCCTGGCGGCCGGCTGCATGTCGTCCAACTCGGCGGCCGTGAAAGAGGCGCTGGACCAGGCGGTAAAGGACGCCGGACTGGAGGGCGACGTGGAAGTGAGGGGCGTGGGTTGTTTGAAGCTCTGTTGCGAGGGGCCGCTGGTGATTCTGGATCCGGACGGTTTGCTCTTTCAGAAGGTAAAGCCCGAAGACGCCCCGGGGATCGTCGCGACGCTAAAAGGCCAGGCGGCGCAGGTGCCACGTGGCGATCTGCGTCACCCGTTTTTCCAGCGCCAGATGTCCATCGTGCTGGAAAACAGCGGGGTGATCGATCCTGACCGCATCGAATCCTACATCGCAGCGGACGGCTATCTGGCGCTGCGCAACGCGCTCCGCGACATGACGCCGCCGGACGTGATCGCCGCCCTGGTCAAGAGCGGATTGCGTGGACGCGGGGGAGCAGGCTATCCGACAGGTCTGAAGTGGACGACCGTCGCCAAGACCAGGAGCAACAAGAAATTTGTCATCTGCAACGCGGACGAAGGCGATCCCGGGGCGTTTATGGATCGCAGCGTATTGGAGAGTGATCCCCATCGCGTGATCGAAGGCATGATCATTGCCGCCTACGCGGTCGGTGCCGACCAGGGTTACATCTATGTGCGGGCCGAGTATCCGCTGGCCATCCAGCGGCTGCAGACGGCCATTCGCCAGGCCAAACAACACGGGCTGCTGGGCAGCGGCGTGCTGGAATCACCGTTCACGTTCAACATCGACATCCGGATCGGCGCCGGCGCGTTTGTGTGCGGCGAGGAGACGGCCCTGATGGCGTCGGTGGAGGGACGGCGCGGTCAACCGCGTCCCCGACCGCCGTTCCCGGCCGAGAGCGGGTTGTTTGGCCAGCCGACGCTGATCAACAATGTCGAGACCTTCGCCAACGTGCCCCCGATCATCCTCAAAGGTCCGGACTGGTTTGCCCGCATTGGCACCGAGAAAAGCAAAGGCACAAAGGTCTTCGCGCTTGCGGGCAAGATCAACAACACCGGCCTCATCGAAGTGCCGATGGGCACGAAGCTGCGCCAGATCGTCGAGGAAATGGGCGGCGGCGCGCCGGAAGGTAATGCCGTCAAGGCGGTCCAGACCGGCGGGCCTTCGGGTGGCTGCATCCCGGCCTCCGAACTGGACACGCCGGTGGATTACGAATCGCTCACCAGACTCGGCTCGATCATGGGTTCGGGGGGCATGATCGTGATGGACCAGACGACGAGGATGGTCGATGTGGCGCGGTTCTTCATGGAGTTCTGCATGGACGAATCGTGCGGCAAATGCGTGCCGTGCCGTGCCGGGACGGTGCAGATGCACCACTTGCTGAAAAAAATCATCGCGCGCCAAGCGACGGCGAAAGACTTGCGGCAGCTCGAAGATCTCTGCGAAATGGTCAAAAGCACCAGCCTCTGCGGCCTGGGCCAGACCGCGCCGAATCCGGTGCTCAGCACGCTGCGGTTCTTCCGTAACGAATACCTGGAACTGTTACAGCCCGAGTCGAAACTGCCGCCGGGCGCGGGGAAACTGGGGGTGGAGGCGAAGTGGTAAATCCGAAACCCGAATTCCGAAATCCGAACGCATTGTCCAAGATATGGCTGCAAGAACACTCACCATTGACGGCCAGATGGTCGGCGCCGCTGAGGAGCAGACCATCCTCGAAGCCGCGCTGGAAGCGGGGATCAACATTCCGACCCTCTGTCATCTGGAAGGCATCATGCCGATTGGCGCCTGCCGGCTCTGCCTGGTGGAGATCACGGGGAGCGCCAAACTCCTGCCGGCGTGCGTCACCCGAGTCGCCGAAGGCATGGAAGTGCGCACGAACACCGAGCGCTTGCAGAAATACCGCCGGATGATTCTGGAACTGCTCTTTGCGGAGCGGAATCACGTGTGTGCGGTATGCGTGAGCAATGGCCACTGCGAGTTGCAGAGCCTGGCAATGGCTCACGGGATGGATCACGTGCGGTTTGACTACCAGTTTCCGAAGCTCGGCCTGGATCTGTCGCACCGCCTCTTCGGCCTGGACCACAACCGGTGCGTGCTCTGCACGCGCTGTGTGCGCGCCTGCTGGTACATTGAAGGCGCCGGGACGTTGAACGTGTCCGGGCGTGGAACCCATTCCCTGATCATCAGCGACCTGCACCAGCCCTGGGGCGAGTCCGATACGTGCACCTCCTGCGGCAAGTGCGTGCAAGCCTGCCCCACCGGCGCACTCTTCTACCAGGGCGCGACCGTAGCCGAAATGGAACGGGACCGCACGAAACTGGAATACATCGTCACCGCACGGGAGAAGAAGCAATGGATCGTTTGAGGTTTGCGACCGTCTGGCTGGGCGGGTGTTCGGGATGTCACATGTCTTTCCTGGACCTGGATGAATGGCTGATCGAGCTCGCCGGGAAAGTGGACGTGGTCTTCAGCCCGTTCGTCGATACCAAGGTGTATCCCGACTGTGTGGACCTGGTCCTGATCGAAGGCGCCGTCTGCAACGCGGACCACCTCGAGCTGGCGCACCGGATCCGCGCGCGGACCCGGACCGTCGTTTCCTTCGGTGACTGCGCGGTGACCGGCAACGTGAGCGCGTTACGCAATCCGTTCGGCGGGGCGGAGCCGGTGTTGCAGCGCGCCTATCTCGACACGGCGGACATCAACCCGCAGATCCCCAAAGAACCGGGCCTGGTGCCGGCGTTGCTCGAGCGCGTAAGACCGGTGCATGAGATTATTCCGGTGGATTACTGTCTGCCGGGCTGTCCGCCGCCCGCAGGCCGCATCAAGGCGCTGCTGACGCAGTTGCTGCAGGGCAAGGAAGCGCAGCTCACCGGCGAACAGATCCGGTTCGGCTGATGCCGGGATGAA
>Ga0315274_10010631_pt1 | contig 13256 bp, 11 predicted proteins | sample YL17G02_20_MG_FD_203700 | JGI IMG/M metagenome (GOLD analysis project Ga0315274, IMG submission 203700) | Sediment microbial communities from Yellowstone Lake, YNP, Wyoming, USA - YL17G02_20 | ecosystem: Environmental > Aquatic > Freshwater > Lake > Sediment | place: USA: Wyoming | collected... | reverse complement strand
CCAGGGCGTTGTGTTCAGCCTTGACGACGACCCGGCTGTCTTCCTCCCAGCTTCCCGCCCCGTAGAGAAACTCGCCGAAGATGCGGACCGGCTGCCGTTCCCGCTGGTAACACCTCTCGGCTTCCTCCACCAGCGAAGCCGCCTCCCGGCGCAGCACGGCGTTCGACGTCAGTCCCAGGGCATACCGAAGGTTCTCCCTCTCGCAAAACTCGATGACCTCGGGCGCGGTGTAATGCGCATCGGCCCGCAGCAGGATCCCCACCTCGGGCCAGGCGCGGCGAATTTTCCGGACCACCCGCTTGAGGATGGCCACGATCTCCTTGCCGGAAGGCCTTTTCCCCGGCCGCAGAACCGTCGTCACCAGCTTCCCACTCTTGCCCTCGTAGATATGGATCGGCAGATAACAGTACTCGTCGTAGAAGGCGTTGAAGAGAGCCAGCTGCTGATGACCGTGAGTCGTATCTTCGGTATCGTCGATGTCCAGAAGGATCGCCACCGGCGGCGTTCGGTACGACTCGATAAACGCCTCGGCCAGGACGTCGGCGATGCGGTAAAGATCCGTCCGCGAGACGGCGTTCTCCAGCCGAGAGAGCGTCGGCTGGCTGGCCAACGGCTCGTCGTCGGGAGGTCTCTCGCAGGCCATCTTCAGAGCCGGATCCTGACGCAGCGTGTCCGCGTCATTCGCGTCCTCGTAGCCGCAAGCGATCTGGAAGACCCGTTGTTTGAGCATGTCCAAAAGCGAATGCCGGGTGTAGCCGGGATGACGGCGATCGTGAAGAATCTTGGCCACGCGGTCAAGAAGCCTCATCCGGCGTTCCACCTCCCGGAGGAAAAGCACGCCGGCGTCGGAGGAGACTTCGCCGCCGTCAAAGTCGACTTCGAGCTTTTTTCCCTGGAGGTCTTCAAAAAGAAACCGTTCGGTGGTATGATGAACTTCGTTCAAAGCTGTTTCCTCCTTCATTGTGTCAAAACGTATTATAAATCAATACGTTACGAGGGGAAACAGCTTTTTTTATGAATAATCGAGGTTAGGAGTCACAAGGTGTTAAACGACAAGGTCGTGTTGATTACAGGAGGCACTGGTTCGTTCGGCAAAAAATTCACGGAAATCGTGCTGGCCCGCTATCGGCCGCGGAAGTTGATAATCTTCAGCCGCGACGAACTCAAGCAGTTTGAGATGCGGCAGCAGTTTGAGGAGTCACGGTATGGCTGCATCAGATATTTTATCGGTGATGTGCGGGATCGAGACCGCCTCTATCGAGCGTTTGACGGTGTTGATATTGTGGTGCACGCCGCCGCCCTGAAACAAGTCCCCGCGGCCGAGTATAACCCCTTTGAAGCAATCAAGACCAACGTGCTGGGTGCAGCCAATGTAGTTGATGCAGCGATTGATCGAAATGTGAAGCGGGTGGTCGCGTTAAGCACGGATAAGGCGGCTAATCCGATCAATCTCTATGGCGCAACCAAGCTCTGTGCCGATAAGCTCTTTGTCGCCGCCAATAGTTATGTCGGCGAGCATCTGACTCGCTTCAGCGTAGTCCGCTACGGCAATGTCGTAGGAAGTCGCGGCAGCGTGATCCCGTTCTTTTTCAAAATGCGCAAAGCCGGGAGAATTCCTATCACTGATAAGCGTATGACGCGTTTCTGGATCACGCTTGAGCAGGGTGCTGATTTTGTGTTGAAGAGCCTGGAGCGCATGGAAGGCGGTGAAATCTTCGTTCCCAAAATCCCGAGTATGCGGATAATAGATCTAGCCGAAGCCATCGCCCCGAACTGCAGGATCGAGATTGTCGGAATTCGTCCGGGTGAAAAGTTACACGAAGTCATGATCCCTGAGGATGACGCACACCATACCATCGAGCACGAGGAAAGTTACGCGATTCTGCCAATGTTTGACGGTTGGGATGAGCAACGGTATATGCAGAAGAATGGGGGTAAACCGTGTCCTGATGGTTTTTGCTACAGCAGCGACACCAACACGCACTGGCTGACTGTAGATGACTTGCGTCAAATCATCGGGACGGAGGGACAGACAGATGGCGCTTGAACTGGCCATTGACGGAGGAAAGCCCACCCGTGTCAAGCTGTTGCCTTATGGGCGACAGTGGATTGATGACGATGACGTTGCGGCTGTGGTTGAGGTGCTCCATTCAGATTGGCTAACCACAGGCCCCAAGGTCGCCAAGTTCGAAGAGGCTTTTGCTGCGCAAGTTGGGGCGAAATATGCAGTGGCTGTGAGCAGTGGGACGGCCGCTCTCCATGCAGCAGTTTTTGCGGCCGGGATCGGACAGGGCGATGAAGTCATTGTCACACCCATGACATTTGCAGCGAGCGCAAATTGCGTGCGCTTTCAGGGCGGCACGGTTGTCTTTGCAGATGTGCGACAAGATACGCTCAGCCTTGATCCAGGATGTGTGGAATCGGCAATCACACCGCGCACTCGCGCCATTATCACTGTGGACTACACGGGACAACCTTCCGACCTGGATGAGCTTAATGCTATTGCTGAAAAACATCGCCTTATGGTGATTGAAGACGCGGCCCATGCTTTGGGCGCAACGTTTCAAGGCCGACGAGTAGGTGGATTGACGCATCTCACGACATTTAGCCTGCATCCGGTCAAGCACATTACAACTGGTGAAGGCGGCGTTATTACCACAAATGATGAAACCCTGGCTAAACGCTTGGGGTTATTTCGCAATCATGGTATCTCAAGTGATCATCGCCAGCGCGAGGCAAGCGGATCGTGGTTCTATGAAATGGTCGAGTTGGGGTATAACTATCGTCTGACTGATTTCCAATGCGGCTTAGGCTTGTCACAATTAATAAAATTGAACACTTGGATTAACCGGCGGCGTGAGATTGCCCGGTACTACACCGAAGCATTTTCTTCGGATCCCGAAATTGAGCCGCCAACCGTTTTGCCAGATCGGGAATCGGTATGGCATTTATACGTAATTCGCCTGAATTTGGATCATTTGCGCGTTGGGCGCAAGGAAGTTTTTTTAGCATTGCGCGCTGAAAACATTGGCGTAAACGTCCATTATATTCCTGTACCGTGGCATCCGTATTATCAAAAGCTTGGGTATGCTAAAGGCCGATGGCCTGTAGCGGAAAGTGCATATGAGCGGATTATGAGTTTGCCTATTTGGCCTGGGATGAGCGATCAAGATGTTACGGATGTTATATCCGCTTGCGCCAAGGTCCTTCAAGCCTATCGAAAATGAATGGAGGATAGTGTGATACTATCTAACAACAGAAAATCAATTATCTACTGTCGGCGTTGTATTATGCCAGAGACGAAACCCGACCTGGATATTGATAAAAAAGGGATTTGCAGCGCCTGTCGGAGCTATGAACAACGAAAAGAGGTGGATTGGACTCAACGAAAACAAGAATTGTTGGCGATATTAGATCGTTATCGATCAAGGGACGGCAGCAACTACGATTGCATTATTCCTGTAAGCGGCGGCAAGGACAGCCACTTTCAAACGATTCGGATGTTGGAATTGGGGATCACTCCGCTGTGCGTAACTGCCAGTACAGACATGCTGTCCGCCATCGGCCGGCGAAACATTGAGAACCTGAAGCGACAGGGAGTGGATTATATTGAGGTGTCGGCCAATCCCGTCCTCCGCCGTCGCATCAACCGTCTAGCGCTCACCCAGGTTGGGGATATCTCCTGGCCGGAGCACGTCACCATTTTTACTATTCCTGTCCGCATTGCCGTACAGATGAGTGTCCCGCTCATTATCTGGGGCGAGAATTCTCAAAATGAGTACGGGGGACCGGCTGCGGCGGCTCAAGACAATGTGCTGACCCGGCGATGGCTGGAAGAATTCGGCGGGCTGTTGGGATTGCGGGTATCAGATCTGGTGGGGCAAGAAGGAATTGAACCGAAGCATCTCCTCCAATATACCTACCCGACAGATAAAGATCTCGCCCGGGTGGGTGTGACTGGAATATTCTTGGGATACTATCTGCCATGGGACGGTTATGGCAACGCCCTGTATTCCCAGGCCCATGGTTTCGAGACTTACACCAAGCCCGTGGAAGGGTCCCTCGTCAACTATGAAAACCTGGATAATATCCAAACCGGTATCCATGATTACTTCAAGTTTCTAAAGTACGGCTTCGGTCGAGCCACGGACCTGGCCTGCTCGCACATCCGTCGGGGACGGCTGACCAGACAAGATGCATTAAAGCTTGTCAAAATGCATGACGGCCAGTTCCCATGGATTTACCTAGGCACGCCGATCGAAGACGTGTTGAAAGAGATTGGTTTAACGCTGGCGGAATTCATTCAGGTGTGCGACCGATTTACCAATAAAAAGCTCTTCGTATGTGATTCACGGGGGAACCTGGTCAAAGACAAGGTCGGCAACCTGACCAAGATCAACTACGACAACCTGGATTGAAAATGAACCTGGTCGCGATCGTTGATTACGGGATGTGCAATCTCGATTCCGTCGCGCGCGCGGTTGAAGAATGCGGCGGGCGCCCCCTAGTCACAGACCAAAAGAAGGACCTCGAAACGGCCGGTCGCATCATTCTGCCTGGAGTAGGAGCTTTTCCAGAAGCGATGCAGAATATCCGGAAACGATCTCTCGATCGGATCTTGAGTGAGCAGGTATTCGAACACAAGATTCCCTTTTTGGGTATTTGTTTAGGAATGCAGTTGTTAGCTGCGCGCGGCTTAGAAATCGCAGAAACGGCCGGATTGGGATGGATCCCAGGAGAGGTCAAGCGACTCGAACCTTTTGGAGATGATGTACGCATTCCCCATGTTGGATGGAACGAAGTGCAGGTGGTTCGCGAGTCCCCACTGTTCAAGGACATCTCGCCGAACAAAGATTTTTATTTTGTCCATAGCTATCATCTATGCCCGCAGCACGATCAGGATGTCTTAGCCCGGACTTCCTATGGCAGGGGATTTGTCTCTGCGGTGCAGCGCGAAAACATCTTTGGCGTACAATTTCATCCGGAGAAAAGTCAGCGCGCCGGGTTTCAAATATTGAAGAATTTTTTGCAATCTAGGGAATTCCTGTATGCCTACTAAAGTGCGAGTGATGCCCACGCTATTATTTAAGGAATTGGGTTTGGTCAAGGGCATAGGATTTGATTCCTGGCGACGAGTCGGCAGCGCCATGCAGGCGGTCAAGGTCTATAATATGCGCGAGGTGGATGAGTTGGTGTTTTTAGACATTACGGCCACAATCAACGAACGGCCCCCAGATTTTGAAACGGTGGACAACCTGGCAGACGAATGCTTCATGCCCCTGGCCGTGGGGGGAGGCGTGCGGTCAGTTGAAGACGTGCGCCATTTGTTGCAGGTGGGCGCTGACAAGGTCGTGATCAATACGGCCGCGGTCGAGATCCCCGACCTGATCCGGCAAATAGCGCAGCGTTTTGGCTCGCAGTGTGTGGTCGTTTCCATTGACGCGAGAAAGCTCTCCAACGGCAACTATGAGGTCTTTACACATTCCGGAAACGTGCCTACCGGACGAGACCCGGCCGGGCTGGCGCGCGAGGTGGAAGCGCTAGGAGCTGGCGAAATTATTGTCACATCCGTCGAAGGCGACGGTACGATGATCGGATATGATCTAGAATTGACGCGCCAGGTCAGCGAAACAGTCTCCATCCCGGTCATCGCCTCTGGCGGGGCGGGCAACTATGAACATATGGCTCGTGCACTGCAGGAGGGCAAGGCCTCAGCCGTGGCCGCGGCAAGCATTTTTCACTTTACACAACAGACTCCGCTGGAGGCAAAAATTTATCTTCGAGCCAGAGGTTTTAATGTGCGATTATAATTGCCTAGAGAATGGGAGACGGTTTTGACAAAGACTCAAGATCCAAATTCCGAAGCAGAGCGTTTGGAGCGGCTGTGGGAAAGCGGTTTTGGCGATGACTATGTTGAACGAAACCGTGCGGCCGGCGATCGCCGACAAGCTTTTTGGCAGGCGATCCTAAATGAGTTCTCAGGGATGCGATCTGTCTTGGAGGTGGGCTGCAATCTTGGCGCCAATTTGCGTTGGATCGCGGCTCAATTGTCGCCACAGCGAGTTTACGGGGTGGATATTAACTTAAAGGCATTGATTGAACTACGCCGGGGATTTCCTGAGATCAATGGCCTGTGGAGCCCTGCCCGCGAACTGCCATTCCGCGATCGGTGGTTCGACCTTGTCTTTACCATAGGGGTGTTGATGCATCAGCCTGAGAGCACCTTGCCGTTGGTGATGGCGGAGATTGTGCGTTGCTCGCGGCGCTATGTGTTGTGCGGTGAGTATTATGCTGAACAGACGACAGAAGTCTCTTATCGTGGGCAAAAAGGAGCCCTGTTCAAGCGAGACTATGGGCGTATCTACCAAGAACTCTTTCCCGACCTGGAACTTCGCAAGCAGGCTTTTCTTAGCCGCGCTGACGGCTGGGACGACGTTACCTACTGGGTTTTCGAGAAGCGTTGATGAAACGTGTTATCATCATTCAAGCCCGGATGTCTTCCACGCGGCTTCCCGGCAAGGTGTTGATGGATGTGGCCGGAAAACCGATGTTAGCCCAACAAATTCATCGGCTGCAACAATGCCCCTCGGTCGATGAAATAGTCGTTGCCACAACAACAAATTCATCTGATGATGCCATCGTCAAGCTGGCCCGCCGGGAACAGGTCGGCTGGTTCCGGGGAAGTGAGGATGACGTGCTAGCGCGCTATGTCGGCGCAGCCCGACAGTCCCAGGCTGATGTCGTTGTGCGCGTGACAGCGGACTGCCCGCTGATTGATCCGGCTGTGACCGACCGTGTAGTCGGTGAATTGATCGGCCATGCGGCTGAATGTGACTATGCCAGCAACGTCATGCGACGCACCTATCCCCGAGGCTTGGACGTCGAGGCCTTGTTCCGGGATACCCTGTTGCGCCTGGATCGTTTGGCGCGAACGCCCCCTGCTCGCGAGCACGTCACTTCGATGCTCCGGTCCGAGCGTCCCGGGCTTTTTCTCTGTCGCTCGGTAGAAGACAGTCAAGACAATTCTGATTTGCGTTGGACGGTTGACACCCCGGCCGATCTGCAATTGATCCGTATCTTCTATACAGAATTAGGTTTGGGGGTACGAACCATCCCCTATCCTGAGCTGCTGGCATTTGCACGCGAACATCCTGAACTGAGCGCCTTGAATGCCGATATCGAAACTTGGGATCCGTCCCATTAAGTTTGCCCCGGCAATGGCCATCGCCGCTATTTCAACAACAACGGCAGTCGACATCCTGAAGTGGCTATTATTAAAGAAGGCTTAGGTCGAAGACGTCCTCTTCGAAAAATCCAAGCATCTCAGTTCAAGATAAAATGAAAGTCTTCATCCTGACGGAAGGTGGAATGCAAATAGGGTTTGGCCATATCACCCGCTGCCTTGCGCTTTCCCAAGCCTTTGAGGAAAAAAAGATCGTTACGGTTTTTTTTATAAACGGGGATGTCAGCGTCGATTCTCTCCTCGAAGGAAAGGATTATCAAATCATCGATTGGCTAAAGTGTCGCGAGGAAATGTTCCGAACACTCGAAGGCTCCGACATCGTCGTCATCGATTCCTACCTTGCCGACTTGGCTTTTTACACGAAAGTCCGGGACATCGCGAAAGTCCCCATCTATTTCGATGATACCTGCCGGATAGAATATCCTCGAGGTATTGTCGTCAACGCTACCGTCGGTGCCGAATACTGGCCTTATCCTAGACACCAGGATGTTCATTATCTCCTGGGCAGCCAATACGTACCGCTACTCAGGGAATTCTGGGACATTCCGGAGAAGGAAGTCCGCCAAAATCTCGAAACCGTTCTCGTGACCTTCGGGGGTAGCGACACACGGTATATGACGCCGAAAATTTTGGAGGCTCTGAAGGAATTCGACAGTTGCCTAACGAGGATCGTCACTATCGGAAACGGCTTTGATCGAATCCAAGAAATTGAAAAATATAGCGACCGCAAGACGCGCATCATCCATTCTCCAGGACCCGCGCTGATGAGAGACATCATGATCGAAGCCGATGTCGCTGTCTCGGCGGGAGGCCAGACTCTCCATGAGCTGGCACGAGCTTGTGTTCCGACGGTCGCCGTCGCTGTTGCCGACAACCAGGCAGGAAATATAAAGGGGTTCGCCGAAGCTGGCGTCATCGAATACGCAGGCTTATGGGATGATCCGGATCTTCTGATCAAGATTAGAGCCTGCTTAACGGCACTCCGCGCCCCTGAAGCCCGTCGCCTGAAAATCGCAGCCGGCCGAAGGCTCATCGGAAGCCAGGGTTCCCAAGAGATTGTCGCCTACGCCTATGCCAGATATATCGAAGAAGGCCTCGTCGTCCGGAGATTCGATACGCAAGACATACGAAAGATTTACGAACTGTCGAATGAAAAAAGCGTCCGGGAGAGCTCTTTCAAAAGGGACCCAATCCCCTGGGAGAATCATAAATCGTGGTTCCAGAGGAGATTGGCCGATTCTTGCAGCTTGAGTCTTGCTGTAGAAGTGCATGGCGACCTTGTCGGCCAGGTTCGATTCGAAGTCCAGGAAGGGGAAGCCGTCATCAGCATCAGTGTGGACAAAGGCTACAGAGGATTTGGCCTTGGAAAGATAATAATGCAAAAAGCGCTAGCGTTCCTGAAGGACGCCTTCCCATCAACCGCCATCGTCCGTGCCCAGATCCGGTCCGAGAACACCGCCTCCATGAAGTTCTTTGAGAGCTGTGGATTCCATTTTTCGAAGGATTTTATATCCCGTGGTCAAAACGCCGTGGAATACATTTATGCCTATAGTGAACTCGGCCATGAAGATTAGGATCAAAGACACCCTTGTTGGTGAGGGTCAATCCGTCTTCATTGTCGCCGAGCTTTCCGCGAACCACCTCCAGAACTTCGACCTGGCAGTAAAAACCATCAAAGCCATGAAAATTTCTGGGGCCGATGCCGTCAAGCTTCAAACATACACGGCAGACCTCCTTACGCTCGACTCGGATGACGAATATTTTCAGATCAAACAAGGAAGCTTATGGGATGGAAAGACGCTCTATAAGCTCTACCAGGAAGCCTACACGCCTTGGGAGTGGCAGCCCAAGCTCAAGACGATAGCGGAAGACCTTGGGCTCATCTGCTTTTCGACGCCTTTCGACAAGACGGCTGTTGATTTCCTCGAAGAAATGGATGTTGCTGCCTACAAAGTCGCCTCATTTGAGATCACGGACATCCCCCTCATTGAGTACATAGCTTCGAAGGGGAAGCCGATGCTCATTTCGACGGGTATCGCCGCGTTCGACGATATTCGAGACGCCGTAGACGCCTGCCGCAAGAAGGGCAATAACATGATTGCCCTTCTGAAATGCACCTCCGCTTATCCCGCCCTGCCCGAAGAAGCTAACCTCCTGACCATCCCCGACATGGCCAATACGTTTAAGACCCTGGTCGGTTTGTCCGACCATTCATTGGGGATCTATGTGCCCCTCGTCGCGGTTGCTTTGGGCGCAAAGATCATCGAGAAGCACTTCATCCTCGATCGAAACCTTGGCGGCCCCGACGCGGCTTTCTCCCTTGAACCTACAGAATTCGCCCAGATGGTTGAGTCCGTCCGTACCGTGGAAAAAGCGCTGGGTGAAGTAAATTATGAACTCAACGAGAGAGCGAAAAAGAACAAGATTTTCGCGCGGTCGCTCTTCGCTGTAAAAGATATCCGTGCCGGAGAGACGATGACAGAGGACAACATCCGGTCAATTCGGCCGGGCTACGGACTCCCCCCGAAGCAGCTCAGAGAGATTCTGGGCAAAAAAGCAAAGAAAGATATCCGTCGTGGGACGCCCCTTCGCTGGGACCTCATAGACTGATTCCAGACTCGATGCCAAGAATGCGCAAAAAGCTTATAGCGAAAGATGCGCGCCCATAAACAATGCAGTATGAACAAGCTGGAGGCTACGTTTCTCAACGAAGCGGACTATAAGGCCGAGCAGGTCAAGGCGCTGGCTTCGGGAGTCAAGCGGATTGGGCTTAACTCTATCATCTATTCCTTGTCCGGCGTCATTACTCGTGGAGTCGGTATTTTTCTTGTCCCCCTTTATACCCGAGTCTTGACCCCGGCAGATTACGGGATACTGGCGATCACTTCGACAGTCGGCAATCTTCTTGTCATCATACTCAGCTTTGCGATCCACTCGTCCTTTACTCGGCTGTACTTCGAAACAAGTTCCGAAAAGGAACATCGTAGCCTCGTCGGAACTCTGTTGGCGTTTCTTATTCTCGTCCCTGGCGCATTTGCGATTGGCCTTGAACTTGTGGGCCGGGCCGGTTGGCTTAGCTTTTTTAAATCCGTCCCCTTCAGACCATACTTGAGTCTTACGCTCTGGTCGAGCTATTTCTCACTCTTTATGAACCTTCCGCAAACAATCTATATCACACGGCAGCAACCGCGACCGGTTATGGGCCTCAACATTCTCAATTCCCTGCTGATTATCGGACTGAGTCTCTACTTTGTGCTATATCTACGGCAAGGAGTCGTCGGAAGTCTGATGGCCATGTTGGTGGCCGCCGCGATTATGGCCTTCCTGTCAGTCGCGCTGACCGCGCATTTCGCTTCACGGACGCTTTCTCTAGAAAAATTGAAAGCGGCGTTGTTGTTCAGCCTCCCCCTAGTGCCGCATCTATTGACTCAGTGGGGCCTCAACCTTTCAGATCGTTTTATTCTTGAGCCGGCCGTACCAGCCAGCCAGCTTGGCTTGTATAACTTGGGATATCAAGTTGGGGGGATCGTGACGATCTTCACACTGGCTATTTCCAATAGCATAAGCCCCATATTCATCGCTAAGCTAAAAGATCCAGACCAACGGCCTAGCGTTCCTCGATTGGGCACGTTTGCAGTGGCTGGCACATGGTTTGTGGGTTTGTCCATCGCCCTTTTAGGAGGCGATGCCATTCGCCTTCTGGCTCCGGCGACCTATCACGGCGCGATATCGGTTGTGCCTTGGGTTGTGTTAGGCTTTATTCTGCATGGAATGTATATGCTGATTATTACGGGGACGTTCTATTCTATGCGCACAAAAATGATTCCATTAGTAACTGCCTTAGCGTGTATCGTTAATATCGGGCTTAATCTATGGTTAGTTCCAATTCACGGAATTATGGCTGCTGCAGTGAATACCGCCATTGGCTATGGCGTTCTCCTGCTGCTTCATGGATATCTGGCTTTTCGATTATATCCAATCCCGTGGGAGTACCGTCAGTGGATCAAGGTTTTTGCGGCAACAGTTATCTCCTTTGCCGTCGGTTGTGTGATAAGTAGCTCCAACGTCTGGCTGGATATCCTACTCAAGTCAGTCTTTATCCTAGGAGTATTCCCTATTGCACTGGTGTCTCTAAGGTTTTTTATGCCGGCAGAATTAGCTCTGATTCGCCGCGTTTTGCTCCGGTTGCGGCTACGGTCGAATCTCAACAATCTTTGGCATTAAAAGCAAGACGCATGAGCTCAAAATGAAAGTGGCATCTCTGATTAAGAATTATCTGACCTATACGAAACTCCAAACAAGGGCGGCAGTCCGGTCCTTGGCTCGCTTGGTTTGGCGCCCTGTCGTGGTACGCCGCTGTGGCATTTTGCTATGGCCACCGCTAAAAAGCGACACTGATATAATGAAAGAGCAGCAGAATGCTATCGATCAGTTCAACTTCTATTTTTCTGGAACCGACGTCGAGCTCTGTTACTACACATGCAAAACCGGAGTTTATGAACGCTGGCAAATACAGGCCGGCGCTGCGCCGCAGCGGGTGAATTGGGGAGGGCGGCCTGGGCCGTTATGGTCTCAAATGTCTCGCTATCGGGCCGTGGCCCTGCAAGCGGACAGCACAAAGCGCGGCCTGACAGCCGTGGTGCCGCACATCGTTGTCTTAAGCCACTGGGGAGACGTTGTATGGCCTTCCCTGCTTCGTGAGATGATACCCACTCACATCGACTGGCCAAAACGGACAGCCGATTTATTCCAGCACGCTCGGAATAACTGGGATCAAGCAAAAGTCGCAGTCATCGGTTCCGGGCCAAGCTCAGAAGCGTTCCTCGATGACCGAAAACGCATTACTTTTGATCATGTCGTCGTAGCGAATCTGGTTGCCTTGCGACCTGAATACATAACAGGGAATGGAACCTCATCCGTATGGATCTGTGCTTATGACCCAAACTTCTTTGACGCTGGTCCGTTATCCTCAGATATGCGTCTGGCTCTTCAGAGTGCGCTCAGGTTCGGTGGAAATTGCTATTTCGTCACGAGCGACTATTTAGAGCGTCATTTAGAATTGCATTATCCCAGCTCGACCGTTGAACGAACCATCAGCGTTTCAACACGCAGGACGAATCGCTTTCTTGACCACTGGAATATTGATCTGGCCGCATCTCAGAGGGTTGTGGAGACAGGTAACGTGGGGACAACGTTGATGCTGCCGGTCGCGGCTACCTTGGGTCAGACAATCGTGATCTATGGCATGGACGGATTTGACCGCAGATCGGATAGTGTCCATATGCCACATCATCCAGCATTGAGAAGTGATCATCTCGATCAACTCTCCAATACCCCGCTGTCTCAAAAGCGCGCCCCAGGTTCTGCCATGTTACAGGAGCTAGAAATTTTTGAATCGGCCTCGCGCGGATTAGTTCAAGCCATGCTGTCACGCGGTCATCGAGTTATCTTGTCAAGACCTAGCCTGAACGCCGGTCTAGCCGGCTTGCCTATCCTCGATGACAAAGAGATATGAAAAGAAAGCTCTTGATAAAGAAAAGCATGGCTAGGCTCGATCGCTTGACGTTTTGGGCTAGCAGTCCAGTGGCGGCGATTTTGCTGCCAATGGCATATGTTGGCAGTCTGTTTGTCATGGGCATCGTGTTACCGGTTTATCCTATTCCCTCGGATAGCCTAGTTTATCTATTTGGCGGCTTGGCAGCAATGGCTGTTCTGGCCCGGATCGGCATCTCTGCAGGTCAGCGGACTGTTGGCGGTAAGGTTGCTGCTTCCGTGCTAAAGCCGGGGCCTTCATCGCGACCGAGGCTGGCGGATGTTCGCCTAGTCTACGGTCTTGCTGCTTTAGGGATAGGATTCCTACTAATGGATCTAATTGCTTCCACGCCTTTTGAGGCTTTCTTCGATCCTGCTGCCCTGCGTACATTATTGAGATTTCGGAAAGCCACCCTTTTCGCCTATCCTGGCAATATACTGTACCCGTTTTGTTCGGTGGCACTCGGGCTAGCCATTCTAC
>Ga0315274_10010630_pt1 | contig 13256 bp, 13 predicted proteins | sample YL17G02_20_MG_FD_203700 | JGI IMG/M metagenome (GOLD analysis project Ga0315274, IMG submission 203700) | Sediment microbial communities from Yellowstone Lake, YNP, Wyoming, USA - YL17G02_20 | ecosystem: Environmental > Aquatic > Freshwater > Lake > Sediment | place: USA: Wyoming | collected... | reverse complement strand
AGTACATGCATATATTTAAATTATTAAATATAGTATAACAGTTCACGCGCACGCATGAGAGCCGGTGATTATGTGAGCTACAATAACATAAAGAGGTTAGCTTGTGATAGAAACTCATGCGTGCACTATAATGATGGGTACTGTGCCCTTAAGAATCCTGAACGTAATGGCGACAACTGCCTCTACTATGAGGATATGATGAATTTCTCACGTATGAAAGTGAATTCATTCAAGGGATCCTTAGGAAGATAGAAGCGCGCGCGCTCGAACTCCTCAGCCTCGGCTTCACCGAAAATAGAGCGACTCATCTCCAAATACCGCCTTAAAGTTAGAAACAACATAAGACTCAAACTCATCCTCACTAGAAGCATTCCACTCACGAAATCTAATCCCATCAACGAGCATGAGGAATCAAACAACAACTTTTCACAAGAGACTAAAACACTTCTCGGACTCCCCAGGTACAACGCATAAAAACACCCTACTGATGAAAACCGTTAATTTACCCGACCACCCCCCCAACAAACCCACCCAACTACACCAAAAAAAAAAAAAAACACAAAACACACAACCAAAAAATAACAAAATTAACACAACACCCGAAACTTAAACCAGAAAACTAACTACCCGACCCCACCACACTAACTAATTCTAGAGAGTATCTCTTCCCGCTTGAACATGTTCAGCCCGATCTTGAGTATGATTATGTCGATGACTACGAATATGGCGAAGAGAATCAGGATCACGGCGGGGACTAGTAGCAGTACGCCGAATGCCTGCCCAACGACGAGCCCCATTATGGGGACGATTATCAGGACACTCAACTGCTGGGCCTCCCTAAACCCCTTAACCCGCACCGAGACTATGACGGTAACGGCGATCCCCGCAACCGAGACCGCTGGAGCGAGTAGAAAGATCACGAGTATCCAGTTTATCGTCGGTAGGACGAAGCGGCCGAAGAGGGAGAATCCGAGGAAGTCCACGAACGCCGTGTAGACGACGAAGGATACCAGCGTCACGATCATGGATGGGACGAAGGCGACGAGCATCTTCCCCACCATGAGCTCCCCGTCAGTTAACGGGGTGGCTAGAAGACCCTCGATCGTCTTCCTCTCCTTTTCCCCGGCGAAGCTATCGCTCGAAATGACGCTCGAGGCCATGGCGGGGATTAAGAGGAAGAAGGGCATGAAAATGAATGTGAGCATCAGGTAGGCGATGGTCTGATTAGTATTGAATCCAACAATCTCGGACCGAACGCCCTCCGGGAGGACCGCTATCAAGCTGCCCACGCCGTTGCTGGACGATGAGGTCCCGGGTATGAGGAGCATCATCGAGGGCAATATCACGCAGAATATCAGGGGGACGAGCAGGATGGGTGCCATGATCTGCCAGTTGCGCCGGACCTCCAGCCAATCCTTCCGGAAGACGAGGAGAACCTTGTCTATCCTCATGCCTGATCCTCCTTCGTCAGCTCAAGGTATGCGTCCTCAAGCGTCGGGCGTAGTATGTTTACCGACTTGACGCGTGCCCCCGCCTTGACGAGTCCCTCAACCACGTCGGGGGTCCCCGCCTCGGGGTCATCCAAGTCGAAGGCGAGCGAGTTCCCGCCACGTACATTGACCGCGTTTACACCCCTCAGCTTCGTCGCCGCCTTCAGCAGCTTCTCATTCGTCTCCTCGAGGCGTACCTCTAGTTCGGGTGCGCCGTGGAGCTTCCTCCGGAGATCCTCGACGCTCCCCGTGGCGAGTGGGACACCCCTCCTTATGATCATGACCCGGCTGCAGAGCCTCTCCGCCTCCTCGAGGTTGTGTGTGCAGAGGACTATCGTGTGCTTCTCCTGGCGGCTCATGTCCTCCATGAGATCTCTGATGTCCTTCGCCGACTTCGGGTCGAGTCCGGAGGAGGGCTCGTCGAGAAACAGCACCTCGGGGCGGTGGACGACCGCCTTGGCTATGGCGAGCTTCTGCCTCATCCCCTTCGAGAACGTACCCGTCTTGTTTCCCCTCCTATCCCAGAGGTCGAAGAACTCGAGGAGCTCCCTGATCCTGGTGTCCCTCTCGGCCTTGTTGCTGATGCCGTAGGCTTCCGCGAAGAACTCCATGTTCTCGAGGGCGGTTAACCGGTCGTATATGCCCGGGTTTTCAGTCAGCACCCCGACGGCTTCCCTGACCCTCAGCGGTTCCTTCACTATGTCGAAGCCGGCGACCCTCGCCGATCCACCGCTGGGGGCGATGAGGCAGGATAATAGCCTCACAGTCGTCGTCTTCCCCGATCCGTTCGGGCCGAGGAGGCCGAATATCTCCCCCGTGTCGACCCTAAAGTTTAGCCTGTCCACCGCGGTTAGGGAGCCGAAGCGTTTGATCAGCCCTTCCGCCTCTATGCCGGACACATTCGTTCTTCTAGATAGGTTCTCACTCTCGATTTAAGGGAGTCTTTTCGAGGATGCGAAAGATTCCGTAACCCCGAATCGGGTGGGCGAATTTACTATTGTTTCAGTTAGAACGAGAAGCGGTTTCTCCCCCTGTCGGGGGATCTGTATCTGAGGGAGAACAGGAAAATAATCATTTCTTTACGGTGAGGGTGTACATCGTCCCGAGTGGTATGAGTGCCTCGTCAATTTGCTTGATCAACTCGTCTATGTAACCCTGCGTGGGCTCAAGCATCCAGACGAAGACGAAATCGTGCCCCTCAAGGTCCTTTTCCTCGGCGAGGATGTGGCCACAGCGCTCGTAGCTAACCTTTCCGCGCCCCTTGAAGTAGTTGTAAACCCAATCGACCGCCTGAGAGTAGGGGTCGGCGTGCAGTAGCAGTGGGTTCATCAAGCATATGTGTGGGCTCTCTACTGCGATCCTTTCGAGGGTCTCGACGGCCTCCCGATATGGTGGGCCGTACAGTCGGATGAGCGCCTTCAACCGTTAAACACCGTTTTTCCTTTGGGAAGCATAGCCTATAACCTTTGGTGATTTTGCTTGACGGAAGCCGTTGTTGTTACGAGGGGTAAGAAGGGGAATCGGATGGAAACTGCTCTTTCTAAAGAATGGTTTCTAATTCTTTGAGATCCTCTCGACGAAGGCCTTGACGAGTCTTATCGTATTCTCGATGTCCTCCGTCGAGGTTATCGCCGCCGGGCCGTGGATGTACCTGCAGGGTACTGCGATGGTTCCACTCGGTATGCCTCCCTTCGTGAGGTGGATGCTCCCCGCGTCGGTGCCCCCGCTTGGTATCTTCTTGAACTGGTAGGGTATCTTCCCCGCCTCTGCCGCCTCGACGATGGTGTTGAGGATCTTCGGGTGTACGACGACGCTGGCGTCGGCGATGGTGACGACTGGGCCCTTCTTTAGGGCGGCCGGGACCATGTGGGGTGCCATCCCGGGCATGTCGACGGCGAACGTCCCCTCGAGGGCGAGGCCGTAATCGGGGTCGACCTGATAGGCGGCCGTCTTGGAGCCCCTGAGCCCCACCTCCTCCTGCACAGTGCCAACGGCGACCACGTTGTAAGGTGAATCCTTCAGGCTCTTGAAGACCTCAGCCATGACGTAGCACCCTGCGCGATCATCGAGGGCCTTCCCCCTGACGTAGCCTTCGCCGAGGTCTATGAACTCGACGTCGAAGACCCCCGTCATGCCGACGAAGGCCCCCCTCTTCTCCGCCTCCTCACGGGTGCAGGTGCCGATGTCGACGAAGAGGTCGTCGAGCAGGACGGGCTTCTTCCTCTCCTCCTCGCTCATGATGTGTGGCGGCTTCGTGCCGACGATCCCCTTCAGGTCCCCCTTCTTCCCGCGGAATAGTAGCCTCTGTCCCGGGAGGAGGTTCGGGACGACTCCCCAGGAGTGGAGGCGGAGGTAGCCCTGATCCTCTATGTGCCTTACGAGGAATCCGACCTCGTCCGTGTGGGCTGCGAGCATGATCAGGGGCTTGCCTTTCTTCCCCTTGTGCCAGAACATTATGTTGCCCAGCTTATCTACGTGGGTCTCATCCGCGTACCCCTCAAGCTCCGCCTTGAGGACCTCCCTCGCCTCGTCCTCGTACCCGGGAGGCCCGTAGGCGTTTGATAACCTCTCAAGAAGCGCTGTGTCCATGTTCGGTCGGGATTGAAGTTGCTCTTACCCGATATAATACTTGAGAAAGAGCCTGTATTGTGGGGATAATCTCGGATATTAGCCCTATAGTCTTGCGAAGATGCGCTTGACGGCATCGACGCCGTCGCCGACGACCTCTACGTCGTACATCTCGCCGAGCCCCCTCTCGTGCCCCCACTTGATGTGCTCGATGGTCTGCGGATCAATCCCCATCACCCTCGTCGCCGTGGCGTCGGTTGCTACCGGGTCGGTGCCGGCGATTATGGTATCCATCTTGACCGGGTTACCGTGGACCGGTCCCTTCCCTTCCATGCCGACGAAGCCGTCGATCACGGTGAGTGTCGGCCTGAGGACCGAGTTGATGTCGATTATGACCTTGTCCATCCCCCTCATGTGGTACTTCCCCTTGAACTTGTCAGGGAGCAGCCCGAACATGTTCTTCATCCCGAGGGTGACACCCGTCTCCATGTGGGTCTTCAGCTTAGCGGCACTGATGATCGCCGACTCCGTGACGATCTTTGGCACCTTGATCGTGTCCAGGGTCATCGGGTTGGGTACCTTTAGCTCGACCTTCTCCTCCTCGTAGCGGAGGTTTATGAATCGGACCCCGACCCTGTCGCACAGGTCCTTCATGCCGCTGGCGACGCAGGCCTTGTCGGCATTTGTCATGGTCGCGTCGGACTCCACGACGAGGGCCTCGATGTCAGCCTCATGAAGCTTGTTGATGATAGCCTCGACGACCATGGGGTCGGTTGTGGCGCCGGTCTCCCAGTTCCTCGTCGTGATGAAGTTGATCTTGATAAGCGCCCTCTTCCAGCCCTTCAGGGCATCCCTGTAATCGATCAGGTCGAGCGCGCGATAGACCGGCTCGAGTCCTCTATCCCCCTTGACAACGGCGACCTTCGGCAATATGATCCGTGATGAACTAGAAGCGCTGATTAAAGAGCTTGTTCTGGCGGGTTAGCTTCTCTGGCTGTGGGGGCGGTGTGAGGGTGCATCGGTGCCCGGAGTGTGGGCTTGTCCTCGACAGAGATGTGAACGCCGCTAGGAAGATACTCGAGCGTGGGCTTGGGATAGGGCTGGAACCGCCCGAATATACGCCTGGTGGAGAGGTGGCCAACACCCGGCTCAGTGTAGCTGGGCGAGTTGCCTCGATGAAGCAGGAAGCCACCCAACTTGTTGGGTGGTAGTTCACAACGATTTATATGGTCCCCGCACTTCTCCTTCCTGAAAGGCGTGGGGAAAAGATGGTAAAATTCAGTAAATTGCCCCTGAGTAAGGAGCTCAAGAAGGGGCTCAAGGAGCTTGGCTTCGACGACATGTTCCCCATACAGGAGAAGGCGATTCCGCCCATGCTGGAGGGTAGGGATGTCATCGGGCAGGCGAAGACGGGCACCGGTAAGACAGCGGCCTTCGGAGTCCCCATGATACAGATACTGGACCCCTCTAAGAGTGTGGTTCAGGGCCTCATCCTCGCGCCGACGAGGGAGCTCGCCCAGCAGATAACCGAAGACATCAATGATTTCGCGAAGTACACCAAGGTCCGGGCAACCGCCGTCTACGGCGGCGTATCCATCGACAAGCAGTTCATAGAGCTGAAGAGGGGGCCGACCATCGTCGTCGGGACACCCGGCAGGATCATCGACCACCTCAACCGCGGCACCCTCAGCCTCAGAGATGTAAAGATGCTCGTCCTCGATGAGGCCGACAGCATGCTCGACATGGGCTTCGTCGAAGACATCGAGTACATCCTCAGGCAGACGCCGAGGGAGAAGCAGGTCAGCCTCTGGAGCGCCACCATCGACGACAGGACGATGAACATCAGCAGCCGCTACATGCGCGACGCCGAGTTCGTCAACGTCAGCCGCGACGAGATAGGCCTCACCACCATCAAGCAGCACTACATCCTCGTAAACGAGCACGAGAAGGAGGAGACGCTCAAGCGCATCATAGATTTCTACAAGATCGACCGCTGCATCATCTTCTGCAGGATGAAGATCGGGGTCGACGACCTGTATGCGACGTTGAGCAGGGCGGGGTATAACGTTGAGGCGATCCACGGCAACTTCACGCAGGCGAGACGCCAGCAGGTACTGGACGGCTTCAAGCAGGGTAAGTTCAGCATAATGATCGCCACCGAACTCGCCGCGAGGGGTCTGGACATCGAGGACGTCCCGTGGATAATCAACTACGACATCCCGCTGGACCCCAACATGTACTTCCACCGCGTCGGCAGGACGGCGCGCGCGGGGAAGGAGGGGAACGCCGTGACGCTCGTCACGCCTGATGAGGAGATAGAGTTGGAGAGGATCAAGGCGATGACGAAGATCCCCATCTACAAGCTCACCCTACCCCCCTCGTTCCTCTTCTAGCCAGTGACCGTGGAGAAGACCTCTCTACTTGGATCCTGATTGCGTTAATCGCCAATTCAGGTATCACTAATCAGTTGAAGATCAACCATCACAAGCTCGCGGTTGAGTATCAGATGGAAGTGAGGATAAGGCTATTGAATCCACTGTGCAGTTTGTACGAAGTCAGGACAAACTTAAATTAAGTTTCTATAGCTAATTAAACTAGGGGAGATGTGCACATGAGCTGGTTGTTTAAAGGAGGAAACGAGAAGAAGGAGGAAAAGAACGAAGCAGAAATCAAAAAGTTAACCGACCAGTACTATGACGACTTTCAGAAATCTGTCGGAAACGAATTGAGTAAAATTGGATACCCTGACTTGACATTCAAGTCCCTTGGGAGCCCAGGTCTTGTTACGCCTAGCTTCATAATAACAAAAATAAAGGAAACCACCTCTCAAACACTGAGCCTCATCCAAGCCCTACAGCTGTACGTTGGAACCCCAAGCGGCACGATGGTTACACTAAGAAAAGTTTACCCAAGCGTATCGGCGATCGTCGCAGTAATCCCAGGAACAATCCCCTACACCCTCGTACACCGCGAAGTGAGTAAAGGCTTCCTTAAAGGCAGCGAGAAACTCTTCGTACCCTTCACCAACACAACCCTCGGGGAACCGAAGCTAGTTCCACAGTCTATGATGCAAACTCCGCTAGTAGCCGATCTTAACAAGTTAATTGAGGCCCAAAATACGTTAATCCTTAATCTGCTTCTTACCTCGTCCGTTCATTTGACGTATAAAGCCGATCTAAACATATCTTGCAGCGACTTTGGGGGGAGATGCACGGCTGTGCCGATGGGGAACGAGACGGCATTGTTTTTCCGGGGTGCGAAGGGTGATATTGGGACTTATTTCAACTTCAGCAAGCTGATGCCTGCGATTTCTCAGGTGATTGAAACGGTATCTGGGCATGTGGAGGATAACGAAGTAACCGGGATTATTCCCAATGCATCTTTGAACATCTTCTACTCCTTGGCGAAGACCGGTGAGTTATCCAAAGTCCCTGTATCATGAGCTGAGTATCACGCGAGATTCGGGTTCACGGTTGAGTATCAGGTGGAAGTGAGGATACGATTATCGCACGTAAGATGAGGTTTACGCCAAGGTAAATTTGGGTAAAGATTCTTCGAGGGTTATTGATAATATGACTACTTGTGGATCGGTTGGCGCTCCACCATATAACCATAAAAAAAACGTTTTTCTCGTTGATATTGGCGCGCTATTGACGAGATCCTGTGGGACTTTATGCGAATTTTTCCCAACTGACGATATCTTCGAGACTCTTCCTCTCCTTAGGTGGTGGAGTCTCATCAGGCACTCCTATAGGCATAACCGCGACTGGCCTTAGTCTATCGGGGATATCTAGCAGCTTCCGAATCAGTTCCTCCCTGCCAGTCTGCCCCATCCAACACGTCCCAAGACCAAGACTTGTGGCAGCCAACGCGATGTGTTCAAAAGCTATTCCTAGGTCGTTACTACACCAATTTGGAGAAGCCTCCTGATCCGCCAAGCCGACTATCATTAGAGGCGCTTTCGCCGCCCACTCCGATTTAGCCAACTGCTTGATAGTTTCCTTTTTTTCGACGACTATGAAGTGCCATGGTTGCTTGTTGCTGGCTGAGGGGGCGATTCGTGCCGCCTCAAGGATCTTTAATATTTTTTCTCTCGGTATAGGGGCGTCCTTGTATCTGCGGATGCTTCTCCTCTTCAGCAGAACCTCTTCAAAATTCAATTCAATCTCCTAGATGAGAAATCGTGAGAGAATGATATAAAGGGAGTATCACCCAATAGTGCTCGTGCGGATTTTATTTTTTAATAGTTTCTAGACCTCTCTGTATGCCGCTAGCAGCCCATTTATTCCATGGCAATGTGAATAATTTGAAACCTCTTTCAACGAACATGTTTGGATCTTGTCCTCCCGGAATGAAGTACATGCCAGGGATCACACCCGCTTTCTTGCAGGCTGCGGCGATCTTGTCCAGTGCCTCTGCATACTTTGGGTTCTCGTAGTCCAGAGTCATACCCAGGTTGATTGAAAGATCTGAAGGACCCACTAAGAGAACGTCGATTCCGGGGACTGAGAGAATTTCATCTATGTTATCTAGCGATTCGACGGTTTCTATCATGGGGATAATTAGGACATCCCTGTTTACGGCGTCCATGTAATCGCGATAATTTTCGAACTTCCCCCATTCACCTCTCATCCCCGCTGAGCTTCTTTGGCCCTCAGGTGGGTATTTGCACCATTGGACCATGCTGATAGCTTCTTGTTTTGTGTTGACCATCGGCACGATGATGCCTTTTGCTCCGATGTCGAGGGCGTAGCAGACGAGGGCCTGGTCGTTTGCCCCAACTCTGATGATTGGGATCGCTTTTTTACCCCTCATCGCTTGGACTTGATTCTTTAATTCCTTGATGTCGACGGCATCGTGCTGGGTATCAAAAAGAATGAAATCGAAGCCTGAATCGGCTAAGAAATCCATGGGGCTTGATAAGGATGCAGTTGTTCCGATGGCGGTTTTACCCACCTTTAACATGTCCTTAACGGTGTTCATATTAAATCTCTAGATATGGTTCTCATAAAATATATTAGATTTTATTATCGCTGTGCGAAGGCTCGATCTTAATCCCAGTGAAGGCCACAGTCTGCGAACTCCTTCCGAACGACGTCGATGAGTCCGCCATATTCAGGGCTCGGCTTGTGCCTCTGAAGGTCGTAGCATTCTGTGATTAGTTTTCCTTTCTCCGGTGTGATGTTTGTGGATAGCTTCTCTATGATGGGCTTGAACATCGCGTACACGTCGCCCCTCTTGATACCTGTCCTAAGGGCTGCGTCTGAGGCCTCGATCATCAGCTCGGCGTCGGCGGGGGTTTGGCCACCGTTCATTCTGCTTCTGCTCACCCTGGGAGTGTAGAGGTTAGCCCCGTTCACAGTCGCCTCGACGCTCCTGAGAACCAGCTCCTCGAGGTGGCTTGGGGTGCATAGCTCCGAAACTGGAATCGGCCAGTGCATCGGAATCGCCTTACTGTTCCGAATCGTGGCCTGGTAGACTACTGAGCGGGCGAAGCTCGTGGGGAAGATGGAGCGCTTCATGCCGCTGATGTGGTTGAGGTGCTCGACGCCGTTGTAGTAGAGGTTGTCTCTGTAGACCATCCATGCTATGATCGTCTTTGCAAGGCTCTCAACTATGGCTCCCTCGGGGCCCCCTGCAAAGCCGCCGACTATCCCGAAGCTCCCGCTTATCCCGAAGTACCCGTGGCTCTGAAGCACCAGGGCGGCGGTTATGAGGTCATATTGAACCTTGACATCGGGAAGTACGGACAACAGGACGCCATCGGTGGGCCTTAGCCCTGCGACATCGTCGATGGTCGCGAGGAAGCTGGAAGCCGATGTGCTGAGGGGGTAGTATACGATCGCGGCTCCTGGCCTCCCAGCCTTCCTTATCCCCTCTCGAAGCCAAGCGACCTGTCGCCGCGAGGCATACGCCTCCAGTGGGGCGCCATATAGTTCGTAGCCGTCGATGGCTGGGAGGTTGAATCCCTCGAGGAAGTCTAGCCTTGGGATCGAGGCGAAGTTCTGGACGACGATGTCGGCCAGGTCCTCGGTGAAGGGGGCGTGGTGGCCGGGGGCGATGTTCATGGGTTCCCTGCCCTCGACCTTGTGCTGCTTCCACACGCGGGCATCCTTCCCTTCCCCCATTATAACCTCGTTTTGCATCGCCCTTATGGCCTCGTTGACCTCTTCCTCCGTGAATCTGATCACCCTCTCGGTGTCGAGGCAGAGGCACCCCGCGTCGATTACGAGCTCGAGGGCTGCCTCCCACGCAGAGTCCGCTAGGTCATCGTCGGTGTTTAACCAGGTCTCCGGCTCGGTGGGACACCTGATGTCGTGACGCTTGGTTAGCTCCGATATCCTCTTGAAGAGAGCGATGTCCCAGTCCTTGATAGCCATCTTGGGGCCCCTCCTCATTCGGTCAGCGATCTCGACGAGGCTAATCATGAATCATTATTCACTTCTCTCCTTAAATCATTAGATGCTTCTAACGCAGCCAACAAGCGTGCCCACGTCATCCAAAAAATTATACAACTTTCCGAATAAGCTGTAACGCTCAACTGATAAATATTGATTATCAGTTAATGATACTTCCAGTGACATCAGTATGACCAACGAAGAGGCTGTATTGGCGAGGCTGCGTGACGCCGTCCTCAGCTACGACTCCGAAGCCGCCGTCGAAGCTGCCAAGGAGATCATAACCCTCAAAATCGACCCGGTGAAGGCCATCGAGGAGGGCTTAGCCAAGGGTTTGAGGGAGATTGGGGACAGATTCGAGAAGGGCGAGCTCTACCTCCCACACTTGATCATGGGGGCTGACGCGATGGAGGCCGCCATTCACGTTCTCGAGGGGCACATGTCAAAGGGCGGCCTCGAGTCGACTAGTCGTGGAACCGTCGTCATAGGAACCGTCGAGGGGGACATCCACGACCTCGGCCTCCGCATCGTGGCCTCGATGCTTAAGGCGAACGGCTTCAAGGTCTACGACCTCGGCTTCAACACGAAGACACTCGACTTCATACAGAAGGCCAAGGATGTCGGTGCCGATATCATAGCCGTGTCCTCCCTCATGACGACGACGATGCCATTCATGAAGGACTTGATCGAGGCCCTCGACGCGTCGGGACTGCATGACAAATATTCGGTTATGCTAGGTGGTGGCCCGGTTACTGAGAGGTGGGCTAAGGAGATAGGGGCGTCAGCCTACGGCAGAGACGCATCCGAGGCGGTGAGGGTCGCCAAGGAGATAATGGCTGAGAGGAGGAGGTGAACCCGTTGACTGCTCCGAACCTTTGGGAAGTTCTCGACAGGGCCTGTAACACGGGGCCTGTTATGACTGGGAAAGATTTCGACATGAAGGTCTTCCAGACAACTACGAGGCTTGTCAAGGAGCACGACATAAGGTACGACCCGCGGACACCCGTGTCAAGCGACGACGGACTGGCCGACGAGGCGTGGAAGGCCGGGTTAGAACTCTTCAGGGAGGTTGGCTCCTACTGCATCAACTCGGGTCGACTGATCAGATTCGACGACTCTGAGATCCATGATGGCATCAGAGAGCTTCGAGGCGAGGCATCGGTGGGGGAGGGGGGAGAGAGGAGGCAACTATCCTTGAGAGGGGTAGAGGACAGGAAGCCACCGACGATAGTATGCGGCGGGGTAATCGAGAGCAACTTCCCCGAGGGAGAGAACTTCGTCAAACTCTACCAATCAATAGCCCAGGAGCCTCTAATAGACGGATTCTACGTCGGGCCTCCCCTCCAGTCCTCCGAGGGCCGCCTCGTGAGGTCGGGGACCCCCCTCGAGATGCACTCCGGCAGATCCATGGCGACGTGGGTCAGGGAAGCGGTGAGGAGGGCGGGTAGGCCCGGGCTCCACTTTATCTCTGCATGCACGCCCGCAATCGCGAACGTCGCGGCCGCGGATCCTGTGGATGGGCTGAGGAGAAGCGATGGAATAGTCGCGACCATCATGCCTGAGCTCAAAACGGATTATGAGAACCTGAACAAGGTCACTTTTAGCCACGACTACGGCTGCGTTAAACACGTCTATAACGGTGGGATGATCGGGGGCTGGGCGGGTGGCCCGGAGGGGGCGCTCGTCGCGTCGATAGCGAACGCCGTCATGGCCATCATGGTTTACAAGATAGGCGTTGGCTCAAGCTACAACGCCCTCGGATACCTTAGAGCCTCGGCGCCGAACTACAGCGCCTTCGTCACTCGGCCATGCGTCTGGGGTTCATCTATCGGGAGTCAAGCCCTCTCCAGGAACACGAAGATAATCAACACAGGCGTCGCCATGACGAACGCGGGCCCGGGCACGGAGATGCAGCTCCAAGAGATTACCTCGGCCCAATGCGCAGCGATTCCCTGTGGGCGAGAGGGCGTTTCGCAAGGAGCCCGCAGGTTCAAGGTGAGGCCGCTCCTAGGTAGCGGCCTGGAGAACCGATTCTGGGGCGAACTGGCCCACGCGTTAGCCGGGGTCAGTAGAGACCTCGCATCAACCATAGCGGATGAGATGTTGAGCCGATACGAGGCGAAGATAACGCGAGAGTCGGATGGGGGACCGCAGGGGTACACATTCGACGAGATATATGACTTGAAGACCCTGTCGCCGAGAAAGCAGTTTACCGACATGTACCTAAAGATGAAGAGGGATCTCGAGGATATGGGTGTCAGCTTCAGGTACTAGGGGCGGTTGGCATAGCTGGGGTGCGTTGTCACGGGTTCCACTGTTAAGGTTCTGTTCGAGCCAATGGGTCTGAGGGTAGACGCGTACCCGAATGAGACGGTCCTCGACGCCGCCATTCGCGGCGGCGTAGGCCTCAGATCCGAATGCGGTGGAACCCAGGTCTGCGGAAAATGCAGGATTCAGGTTAGGGACCAGCGAGGGCTGACCCCGGCCACGCCGAATGAGCGCAAACTGCTGAACGAAAAAATCCAGGCGGGTTACCGCCTCGCTTGTGCTACGAGGGTTCTACCAGACGCGGATCCTATAATTGTCGTTGTCCCACCGGAGGGCGTGATCAGGAAGAGGCAATTCGTTGGGATTGGATCTGAGCAAAGGGTCGGGCTCAAACCCGCTGTGTCGAAGCTCAGGGTCGAGGTCATATGGCCGGGCATAAGCGACAGGATGAGCGACGCTGAGAGACTGCTCACAATGATAAGACGTGTCCGCGGAGATGCACAATTAGAGCTAGATTTCAACGGAGTCACTA